>Ga0073904_10004567_pt1 | contig 10260 bp, 9 predicted proteins | sample KloWWTrecipitate_FD_66668 | JGI IMG/M metagenome (GOLD analysis project Ga0073904, IMG submission 66668) | Active sludge microbial communities from Klosterneuburg, Austria, studying microevolution and ecology of nitrifiers - Klosterneuburg... | ecosystem: Engineered > WWTP > Aerobic digester >... | reverse complement strand
ATGCCCGCCCTGACGTACTCGACGCCCACGGGCTCCGCGCCGGGCGCAAGACATCGACGTGCTTGCCGTACGTCGCTTCATGCGCCGGAGAGGTTTCCTCGGCGCCTGGCGACGCGCCAACGCTCACGTCGCCGTGGCGCGGGCCCGCTTGCTCCAGCGCTCGCGCGCCTTCTCGCGCTCGCCTTCGCGGGTGCGCGGCGGCGAGCGGGTCGGGAGGGCGTCGAGGGCGTCGAGCAGCCGCTCCGTCGACGCGGCGATCTCGTCGACCGCCGCCGCGAACGCCACCTCGCCGCCTCGCTGGGGTGCGGGTCCGCTCGTGCCGCTCACCTTGCGCACGAACTGGAGCGCCGCCGCGCGGATCTCCTCGGGTGTCGAGGGGGGCGCCATGTGGTGGAGCACGCGGATGTTGCGGCACATCGGGCGAGGATACCTCGTCGCCCGACGCGAGCGCGGCGCGCCGCATATAACTCAGATCTATTCAAGTTGCTGCGGCTCGGCGCGACGTCGTGCGGCCGGAGGGTGGACGCGGTGGTATGGAGCGCGGATGCGGCCCGGGTTCCCCAGCGTCACCGCCACGCTCGTCGCGTTCGCGCGCGGCGCGGCCTCGAGCCCGGGCATGGGCTCGCCACCGTTTCACGACGACCACGCTCGCGCGCTGCTGCCTTTCCCCGTGGGCGCCCTCGTCCCGCGCGTGGGAGCGCTCGGCGCGCGGGTGGCGCAGGGGTTTCTGCGGGCCGCCTCCCTCGGCCTCGTCGATCACCTGGCCATGCGCTCGCACGCGATCGACGCGGAGATCGCCGAGGCCATCGACGCCGGCGCCGAGCAGCTCGTGCTGCTTGGTGCGGGGCTCGACGCCCGCGCGCACCGCCTCCACGCCGTCCGCGACGTGCGGGTCTTCGAGGTCGATCACCCGGCGTCGCAGGCGTACAAGCGGAGCCGCGCCGCGGGGCTTCCGGTGAACGCGCGCGACCTCGTCTACGTGCCGCAGGACTTCGCGACCGACACGCTCGAGGCTGCGCTTGGGGGCGCCGGGCACGATCGCGCGCGGGTGACTGCGTGGGTGTGCGAGGGCGTCACGATGTACCTCGCGCCGGCCGAGACCCGCGCGCTGCTCGCGGCCGTGCGCGACCTGTCCGCGCCCGGCAGCCGGCTCGCGCTCACGTACATGGAGTCGGACAAGCACCCGCTGCCTCGCCCGCTGCGGGGCCTGGTCGATCTCCCGCTAAGGGCCTTCGGAGAGCCGTTCCGCGGCACGTGGAGCCGCCCCGAGATCGCGGCGCTCGCGGCGCGCGAGGGCTTCCGCGCGCTCTCCGACACGAGCTCTTTGGAGTGGGCGCGGCGCTTCGAGGGGCGCTCGGCCGCGCTCTTGCGGAGCGAGCGCTTGCTGGTCGCCGAGCGGGCGTAGCGGCCGACGCTCTCACCCGCTGCGCCGGAGCGGCGAGGGGCCCGCTCGTTGCGCACCCGTGCCGCGCGCGGGTCACGTCGAACGGGATCACGTTGAGGACCCCAAGTGAGCACGCGCAAGAAGAAGTGAGCACGCGCGCAAGACGAAGAGCCCACGCCCCCGACTCTCCTCACGCATCGCACCGGCGTACCGCGGCCTCGGGCGCCGCCGCGCCCAAGCTCACGCCCCGCCCTGCTTTGCTCCGCCACCTCGCACGCGCGCGAGCAGCCGGTCGAGCTCCGCGCGCGTGTCGCCGCGGACCAGTGGATTGTGTGTATTTTGCACGTTCCCGCCCAGCACCGACGTGATGTTGCGCACGGCACTGTCGGGCTTCGGGTCGTGGAAGAACAGCTCGGCGAGCTCGCCCGCGTACCACGCGCCCACGAAGGTGCGGAACACGCCCACCGCGCGCTGGAGGGGCGCCTCGTACTCGCCGGGCCAGTCGACGCGCTCGCCCGCGAGCTCGCGCGCCGCGAGGGCGGCCGCGAGGCTGCCGGACTCCATGGCGAACATGACGCCGCTCGAGAACACCGGATCGAGGAAGTCGCCCGCGTTGCCGGCGATGGCGAACCCCCGCCCCGCCAGCCGTGTAGTCCGCCGCGACCAGCCGCGCAGCACTCGCGTGGGCATGGCGGGTCGCGCCTGGGCGAGCCGCCTCGCCGCCACGGGCTCGGTGGCGATGAGCGACCAGACCTTCGCCGAGTCGGTGTCGCCCGAGGTCGCGAAGAGAGACTCTTCGGCCACCACGCCCACCGACGTGCGCCCGTTGGAGAAGGGGATGACCCACAGCCACGCGCCGCTCGGGTGGATGGTCACCCAGATGTCGCCGGCGGCCTCGCCTTCGGGCCGCAGATCGCCCTCCACGTGGAGGTAGCGCGCCGTGCGCGTGGGCAGGTCGGCCGGGGCGTCGAGCGACAGCGCCTTCGCGAGCACGCGCCCAGGCCCGCTCGCGTCGAGGACGAAGCGCGCCCGCACCTCGAGCTCGCGGCCCGTGAGGGCGTCGTGGAGCGAGAGCCTGGAGCGCCCTCGATCGCCACCAAGCTCGACCCCGGTCACCGAGACGCCGAAGCGCACGTCGGCGCCGAGCGCGAGCGCGCCCGTCGCGAGGGTCTGGTCGAAGTCGTCGCGTGGCACCTGGTAGGCGAAGGCGTAGTCACCGGGCAAGCTGCGCTCGAACGCGAAGCGCTGCACTTCGCCCCGGCGGAAGAACGTCGCGCCGCGCTTCACCTCGTACCCGCGCGCCTCGACCCGCTCGAGCAGCCCCGCGTCGCGCAGCAAGTCGAGGCACCTCGGGAGGAGCGACTCGCCCACCACGTGGCGGGGGAATGTGGCCTGCTCGAGCATCAGCACGGAGTGGCCCTGGCGCGCGAGCCGCGCCGCGGCCAAGCTGCCGGCGGGTCCGGCGCCGATGATCACGACGTCGACCTCGGTGGGGTAGGGGAGCACGCGCCGAGTATGGTCGGGGTCGTCGGCCCTTTCCACTGGCATCGCCGCCGCATCGCCTCGCGCGTGTGTCGTGGGCCGTCGTTGACGATCGCGTCGCGCGGCGCGACGCTCGAGGTATGTCCCACGCGCGCTCCGCTCGCCCGTTCGCTCTCGTCGCCGCGCTCGCGTGCGGGCCGACCACGCCGCCCGCTGCATCGGTCGCGCCCGCGGCGCCTCCGACCGCGTCGCGAGCCCCGTCGCGCGCGCGTTTCGCAGATGACGTGGCGCTGCTCCAGCGCCACGGCGAGGTCGTCGTGCTCGAGAGCCCCTCCGGTGGGCGAGTCGCCGTGTCGCCCACCTACCAGGCGCGGGTGATGACGAGCGCCGTCGGGCCCGACGACGAGAGCCTCGGCTTCGTGCACCGCGCGTTCATCGAGGCGGGCAAGGCCGGGACACAGTTCGACAACTACGGCGGCGAGGACCGCTTCTGGCTCGGGCCCGAGGGGGGCCAGTACGCGCTCTACTTCGCAAAGGGCGCGCCCTTCGGGTTCGGCTCGTGGCAGACGCCCGCGGCCTTCCAAGAGGGCGCGTGGGCGGCGTCGAGCCGCACGCCGAGCTCGCTCACGTTCAACCGAAAATTCTCGGTAGAGAGCCGCCTGGGGACCCGCTTCGACCTCGACGTCGCGCGGGAGCTCCGCGTGCTCGCCGCGGCCGACGTACAGCGCCACCTCGGCGTCGCGCCGGCGCCCTCCGTGCGGTGGGTGGCGTTCGAGTCGCGCAACGCCGTGACCAACGCGGGGCGCGCCGCGTGGACCGAGGCGACCGGCCTGATAAGCGTGTGGATCTTAGGCATGTTCGCGCCCGCACACGACGCGAAGGTGATCGTGCCCTTCAACGCCGCCGCGCAGGGCCCCCTCGTCAACGACGCCTACTTCGGCAAGGTGCCGCCGGAGCGGCTCTCGGCGCGGGGCGCGGCGCTGGTCTTCACCTGCGATGGCGAGTACCGGAGCAAGATCGGCCTCGGGCCCGCCCGCGCGCGCAGCGTGGCGGGCAGCTACAGCCCCGGCGCTCGCCTGCTCACGATCGTGCACTACGACAAGCCCGAGGGCGAGAAGCGATACGTGAACAGCATGTGGGAGGAGCAGCGCGAGCCCTTCGCCGGCGATGTGCTGAACAGCTACAACGACGGCCCACCCGCGCCCGGAAAGCCCGCGCTCGGCGGCTTCTACGAGCTCGAGACCAGCTCGCCCGCGGCCGCCCTCCGGCCGGGCGAGACCCTCACCCACACGCACCGCACCTTCCACTTCGTGGGCGAGGCCGCCGACCTCGAACCGATCGCCAAGGCGGTGCTCGGGGTGTCGCTCGCGGAGGTCCGATGAGCGCGGCGCGGGCGCGCGGGATCGCGATCGCCGCAGCAGCCCTCGTCACGCTCGTGGTCGCGCTCGGGCTCGCCGCGTGCGCCTCGCCGCCCGTCGCGCCCGCCGCGCCCGTCGCGCCCGCCGCGCCCGCCGCGGCGCCGGGGCAGTGTGCGCGGTCGGCCTCCGACCCTCCGCAGCAAGCCACCTCCCCCAAGGCCGCCGCCGCGGCGCCGCCCGGCCAACGCCTCGCGAACCTCGGCGCGTGCCGGCTCGAGAGCGGAGAGACCCTCCGTGATTGTGTCGTGGGCTATCGCACCTACGGCACGCTCGACGCCACGCGCTCCAACGTGATCGTGTGGCCTACGTGGTTCTCCGGGCGCTCGGCGGCCGTGGGCGCGTTCGCGCGGGACAAGCTCATCGATACGGGGAAATACCACCTCATCGTGGTCGACGCGCTCGCCGACGGCGTGTCCACCTCGCCGTCGAATAGCCCCTCTCAGGCGCGCCTATCGTATCCGAAGATCGGCATACGCGACATGGTGGAGAGCCAGCACCGCCTGCTCGTCGAGCACCTCGGAATACGGCACGTGCGGGCCGTGGCGGGCGTCTCGATGGGCGGGATGTTGGCCTTCCAGTGGGCGGTGTCGCACCCCGACTTCATGGACGCCATCGTGCCCATCGTGGGCAGTCCGCGGCTCACGTCGCACGACCTGCTCTTGTGGAGCGCAGAGCTCCACGCCCTCGAGGCCGACACCGCCTACGCCCAGGGAAACTACCCGGGAGCGCCCATTCTGCGCGCGGTGCTCGACATCCACCAGCTCGCCCTCACGACCCCGGCTTACCGCTCGCGCGAGACGAGCCGCGAGCGCTTCCCGGTGTGGCTCGCCGAGGCCGAGGCCGATCCCGGCTTCGACTGGAACGACTGGCGGCGGCAGCTCGAGGCGATGCTCGCGCACGACGTCACGGCGCCGCTCGGCGGCTCGATGGACGAGGTGGCCAAGCGCGTGCGCGCGCGCGCCCTCGTCGTCGTCGCGGAGAACGACCATGCGGTGAACCCGGGGCCGGCGCTCGAGCTCGCCGGAAAGCTCGGCGCCGCGACCTTCGTGCTGAAGAGCCCGTGCGCGCACCTCGCGCCGGGCTGCGAGGAGGCCCCGGCGCTCCGCGCGGCGATCGACGCGTTCCTCTCGGCGCGCTAACTTGACGCGAGCGTCCCGCGCTCACCGCAGGAAGCGTGGCGGCCCGAGGAGCGTGAGCGAGCCGCGCGCGAACCGCTCGGCGTAGGCCGCGATGCGCTCCTTCTGCGCTTCGCTGAGAAACACCGCGCCCGAGCCGCGGCTGTAGCTCATGAGGTTGTCCTGCTCGGTCGTGTGCGGGTTGCCGAAGAAGTGCCCGAGCTCGTGCGCGAGCACGCTGGGCTTCGCGATGGCCGAGAGCGCGATGTACCGCCGGCGCGTGACCCGGTGCGTCCAGCACACGCCCATACGCATACGCATACGCAAGCCGTTCACCCCGGGCGGCTCGTCCACGTCGCGCAGCGACGCGACCAGGAACACGTGGATGAGGCGGGGCTCGCCGGGCGCCTCCACGATCGCGTCGCCGAGCGCGTCGCGATCCTCGCGGGTCTCGAGCGCCTCCTGCGCGATCGGGCCGCGGCGCCGCTCGGTCCAGCGAAAGTGAACGCCGACCCCAGGTTGAAGCGCGCCGAAGAGGGCCTCCGCCGAGGCGATCTGGGCGTCGATCCACGCGTCGTCGCGCACCGGCTCGCCGTTCGGCTCGGCGACGTGGAGCGCGAGACCAAACGTGCGGTCCTCGGCCCGCGCCGGGGTCGCGCCGAGCGTGACCGCCGCGACCGCCGCGGCCGCCGTGACCGCGCGCGCGCGACGGAGCGCCGTCGCCGCTGTCCCCGCCGTACTCTGCCGGTCTGCGACGCCGCGCGACATTCCGGCAGCGTAGCACCCGTCGCCAAAGGCCCGCCGCCCGGGCGTCGCCCGGCGATCAGCACTTGTTCGCCCGCGCGCTTGGCACTATTCCCACAACGGGTCTTCATGCCGTCCCTTCGAAAGAGCAACTTCGCGCGCCTCGACGGCGAGGTCTTCGACGTGCTCGTGATCGGCGGCGGCATCAACGGCGCCGTGGCGGCCTCGTGCCTCACCGTGCGCGGCGCCGAGGTCGCGTTCATCGACCGCGGCGACTTCGCGGGCTTCACCAGCCAGCAGTCGTCGAACCTCGCGTGGGGTGGCATCAAGTACATGGAAACGTTCGAGTTTGGGCTCGTGCTCAAGCTCTGCGCTTCCCGCAACCAGCTCATCCGCGCCTACCCCTCGACGGTGCAGGAGATCCGCTTCTACACGACCCACAAGAAGGGCTTTCGTCACGGCCTGTGGAAGCTGGTCGCGGGCACGTGGCTCTACTGGCTCATCGGGCGGTTCTTCACGAAGACCCCGCGCCTGCTCTCGCGCGAGCGCATCGCCGCCGAGGAGCCCATCGTGAACCTCGACGGCACCGACGGCGGCTTCGAGTACTCCGACGCCTACCTGCACGACAACGACGCGCGCTTCGTGTGGAACTTCGTGCGCACCGCGCTCGATCACGGCTGCGCCGCGGCGAACTACGTCGAGGCCGTAGGGAGCGAGCGCGTGGGCGACCTGTGGGAGACCCGGGTGCGCGACCTCGAGACCGGCGCCGAGAAGGTCGTGCGCTCGCGGGTGGTGGTGAACGCGTGCGGCCCCTTCGTCGACGAGGTCAACGCGAAGAACGGCGTCACGACCGGGCACCGCCACGTGTTCTCGAAGGGCATCCACCTCATCGTGCGGAAGCTCACGCACGGGGGCCGCGTGCTCACGTTCTTCGCCGACGACGGGCGCCTCTTCTTCGTCATCCCCATGGGCGTGCGCACGTGCATCGGCACGACCGACACGCGCGTCACCTCGCCGCACGCCCACGTGACGGCGGAGGACCGCGCGTTCGTGCTCTCGAACATCAACAAGCGCCTGAACCTCCCTGAGCCGCTCACGGAGGCCGACATCGTGGCCGAGCGCTGCGGGGTGCGCCCGCTCGTGGTCGAGAGCGCCGGCGGCGACACCACAGACTGGCTCCAGCTCTCGCGCAAGCACGCGATCGAGATCGACAGCGCCAAGCGGCACATCTCGATCTACGGGGGCAAGCTCACCGACTGCTTGAACGTGGGCGAGGAAATCGCGGCCGCGTGCCAGCAGCTCGGCGTCACGCTCCGCTACCCCGAGCACGTCTGGTACGGCGAGCCCAGCGGTGAGGTGCGCGACACCTTCTTCCACCAGGCGGAGCTGATGGAGCTCGACGAGCTCACGTCGCCGTCGTCGTCCGAGAAGCTCACCACGCGCCTGTGGCGGCGCTACGGGGCCGCCGCGCTCCCCATGCTCGAGGACATTCGCCGCGATCCGCGCATGGCCGAGGTGCTCATCGAGAACGCCGAGTACCTCCGCTGCGAGATCGAGCACGCCGCGAGGCGCGAGATGATCGTGCGCCTCGAGGACTTCCTCCGGCGCCGCTCGAAGATCTCGCTCGTCGTCAGTCACGAGACCCTCCGCGAGGCCGCGGGCCTGAAGGAGGCGTGCGAGATCCTCTTCGGCGCCGCGGCGGGCGCGCGCATCGACGAGTATTTCGCGAGCGTCGAATCCACGAGAGCGCGCGACGAGGCCGAGGACTCCGCGCCCGCGCCCGCGCCCGCGAGCGCGCCCGCGTAACGTCAAGCAGGTTGACCAGCGGCCCCGTTGCGGCCCGGGGAGGGATCGCGCATCGTGGGGCATGCGCAGGATCGGCCGTCGCCCTTTTCTCCTCTCGGGGCTCGCCCTCGCGGCGTGCGGCGGGTCGGTCGCGAACACGCCCGACGCCTCGACCTTCGACGCCGGGGCGCCCGCGCCGCCACCCACGCCCTCCTCGCCGCCCAGCTTCCCGCCGAGCGGCCTCGACGCGGCCCCGCCGCCGCCGCCCGAGGAGTGCGGCGACAAGAACCCCTCGGCCGGCCTCGCGGCGCTCACCGGCCTCGCGCAGGCAGAGCCCACGCTCCCGCGCCTCTACTCGTTCACCACGAAGGCGCAGGCCGACGGGCTGCGGCGCGGCGATCCGTTGTTTTCGAAGACCACGACCGACTCGGGCCACCGCGGCTACTTGTTCGACGTGCTCGAGGCGCGCGCGAAGACCGGCGACTCGGTGGCCTCGCTGCTCGCGGGGCCGCGCTTCGAGACCGGGCGCTTCGCGTGGCCCTTCCTCGCGGGCACCCGCGTGTCGCCCGAGCGCTACGGCGACGAGATCGTCGCCTTCACGTTCAAGCCCGACGCCCTGTTCGTGACGGTGTCGGCCCAGCAGCGGGCCTATGCCTTCTATGACGCGCGCGGCGCGAGGGTGCCGGACGCCACGGCGCTCGCGGCGCCCGAGCGGCTCGCGGCGTTCCTGTTCATGAACGACTCGATGGCCGTCATGGACTCCGTCGGGAATCCGTTCAGCTGCGGCGGAACGATCGACGTGGGGCTCGTTTATCGCGAGTTTTACCTGGGAAACCTCGGGATGATCGCCGAGTGGAGCCTCGGCACGCAGGCCATCGTGGATCGCCTCGCGGCCGAGGTGAGCGATCTGCGGTCCCTCGCGCGGGATCTCGACTGCTCCAAGGGGGCACTCGGGCCGAGCTGCGTCACCGTGCTTCGGAAGTGGATGCGCGTCGGCACCACGCGCGCCGACAAGCTCATCGCGTCGATGGCCTTCGCCACGCCCTTCGGCCGCAGCGGCCTGCGCCCCGCCGACCTCACCCGGCTCGCCGACGATCTCGACAAGCTCCGCTTCCTCCCGAGCCCGCTCGTCGTCACTCCGTGAAGAGGACCCGGGCGTGAGGACCCTCACGAAGGACGAGGCGCTCGCGGCGCTCGCCGAGGGGCGCGCTACGCTGGCGGCGCGGTTCGGCGGGTGCGTGATGTGCGCCCTCGCGGCCCGCGCGCTCACCCCCGGCCTCTTCGTGCGCGAGAGCGAGCACGCGGTCTGCGTGCTCGACGCGTACGCCGCGCGCCCGCGCCACCTGCTCGTGGTGGCGAAGCGCCACCTGACGACCCTCCGCGAGGTGCCGTGGGAGGTGCACGCCGACCTGTCGCGCCTCGCGTGGGAGGGCGCGCGCGTGCTCGAGGCGCGGGGCGCCAAACGCGTGTACATTGCACAGTTGGGCTCGCCGGTGGATCTGCCCACGAGCTACGCGCACGCGCACGTCCACGTGGTGCCGGTCGACGAGGTCGACGAGCGCGCGCGGCCGGCTGTGGTGTTCTCGTGGTCGAGCGGCGTGGTGATGTACGAGCCGGGGGAGGGCGAGCGCCTCGCGGCCGAGCTGGGCGCGGCGCTCGAGGCCGAGGCCGAACGCTGAGGTGCCGCACGCGGGAGCGCGAAGAGCCACCCGCTCGCCGCGGTCGTCCTTGCGGGCGAGGCCTCGGGGCCCTACACTCGTGGCTCACTTCAAGTTCGACGGGGGCGATCGGTTTCGACGGAGATGACGACTTCCTAGCTGCGTGCCGTGGGTCTCGTGAACCACGTAAATCCTCATGGGGACGTTAATTGCGAACGACAACGCAATCGCTCTCGCCGCCTAAAAAACGGTAGAGCCGTCCGACCCGAAGCCCGTCAGAGCTTCGGCGAGGGCGTCATCGATCTGACTAGCCAAAGCCCGGGTTGCCGGGGCCTACGGCGAAAATAAGCAGGCAAATTGGCTCGGAGAAAGGCTGCTGGCCGTCGCGCTCCGGGGTGAAATTAAACGACCAGATACGCACGTAGAAGCAGCAAGCGCGTGATTTTCGGACCCGGGTTCGATTCCCGGCGCCTCCACAATGATTCCGGGCACTTGAGCCCCACTTGGGCCGGAAGGTGGCCAAGCGGGGCAATCTGCGACCTGGTTCCGCGCACTTGCGAGCGGTCTTCCACGTCTTCGCCGTACAGGGCGACGAGCGAGGGGAAGGGCGCACCTTGGAGCCCGGGCCGGTCTTCCACCTCGCGATAGTAGCCTCTCGTCGTCTCGAGCCCTTC
>Ga0073904_10004566_pt1 | contig 10260 bp, 8 predicted proteins | sample KloWWTrecipitate_FD_66668 | JGI IMG/M metagenome (GOLD analysis project Ga0073904, IMG submission 66668) | Active sludge microbial communities from Klosterneuburg, Austria, studying microevolution and ecology of nitrifiers - Klosterneuburg... | ecosystem: Engineered > WWTP > Aerobic digester >... | reverse complement strand
GATGATGGCGCTGGGGTTGAACATTTTGGTGGGCAGCGCCGGGTTGCTGGATTTGGGTTTTGCGGTGAGTTTTGCCATTGGCGGGTATGCCGCCGCCATCCTGACCGACCCGTATGGCGTGCTGGCCAAAGCAGTGGGGCTCACCGCTTTTCAGCCGTTTGATATTGTGATTGTTTTGGCGTTCGCGGCGGCCATCGCCGGGTTGTTTGGCGCATTAAACGGCGTGCTCACCCTGCGGCTCAAGGCCGATTATCTGGCGGTGGTCACTTTTTCGTTTGGGGCCATGACCACCCGCAGCCTGGTGAACGGCGGGAGCATCACCGGCGGGTCGGGTGGGCTTTCGGCGCTGCCGCCGCCGCATGTGCTGGGCATGGTCGTGCGCGACCCGTTCAATCAATATTTCATCGTTTTGGCCGCCATGATTCTGGTGGCGCTATTTGTGCATCGCATGCTCAATTCGCGGCTGGGCCGCGCATGGGTCGCCATTAGCGAGGACGAAACGGCGGCGGTGAGCCTGGGGATTGACACGGCCAAAACCCGCACCAGCGCGTTTGTCATCAGCTCTGGCGTGGCTGGGCTGGCGGGGGCATTGTTCGCCATCACGTTTGGCGTGGTTTACCCAGAGATGGGCGAATTTCTCATCACGGCGATGGGTCTCTCGATGGTGATACTGGGTGGCGCGGGCAACACCGCGGGCGTTATCATTGCCTCGCTGGCGGTGGCCGCCTACGACCGCGTGCTGGTGCCCGGCCTGAGCGATGTTTTGGAAAGCCTGCGAGCCAACGTTTTGGTGATTGGCAGCCTGTCATACAGCACGCGCCAGCTCAGCGCGCTCACATTTGGGCTGGCGTTGTATCTCACCGTTTTGTTTCGCTCGGCGCGGCGGAGATAGGCGCAAAAAGCCATCTTTCTTTTGCGAGAAATTTTTTTAATTGGGCGACAATTCCAGTTAGATAAAATGCAAAACGTGTTAAACCGCGCCTCTTCAAAGTTGCCTGCGTGGGCATATCCAATAATTGCCGGGGGTATTGTCTTTTGCGTGTATCTGCTCACGCTCTCGCGCTGGTATTCTGGCGATGACCTGCGCTGGATGCTGATGACGCGCGGCTGGGTGCAAGACAAATCTGCCTTGAGTGCGAACCGCGCGGCCTATTTGGCCGGGGTGGATCCCGCCACGCGCTGGGCGCCGCAACCGCGCTACTTTCTGGAGCTGCCCACCGCCAGCCCAATTTACGCGCTGGGCGGCGCGGCATGGTCAGATAACGCCGTTTTGCCCATGGAAACCGCGCGGGCGGTTGGCGGAGCCATCGGGGTTGTGTTCTTCTTTCTGGCGCTCTCCAAATTTTTGCCGCGCGGGTGGAGCCTTGCCCTGAGCATGGGTTTGGCTTTTTCATACGCGTGGTGGTATTACAGCGTCCATCCAGATTACCCGATTTTTTCGTGCGCCTTCACCAGCATTTTGTTTTATCAACTCGCATCTCTTTTGTATTCCGGCGGGTCGGCGCCGCCAAACCGCGCGGCGCTGGCGATGGGCGTGGTCAGCGCGTTTGCCATGCTGTATTTGCTCACCGGCGCGCTCATGATCCCGGTGGTCATCCTCGCGCTGGGGTTGTGTTTTTCGCGCGGGCAGGCGTGGCGCGCCGTGCTGGCGTATCTGGCCGGTTTGGGCGCAACGCTGGCGGTTGTGTGCATCGCCATTTGGGTGATGGATGTGGGCGCGCCGCCGGTTTGGGCTGCCCTGTTCAACAACGCGAGATACGCCGGCAACCCCTCGCTGGGGGTAAGCCCGCTGGATATTCCAAAAGCAGTTTATGGCTTTTCGCGGGCGCTGCTCACCTACCCGCCGCTCAATCATGCCGACCCGAGCGATTATTGGCCGCAGGCTGGCCTGCCAGAGCGAATTGCGTTTGTCGCGTGGCAAGGTTTTGCCATTCTGATCGCCATCGCCCCATTTTTTATTTTGGCACGGCTGCGCCACAAACTGGGCCAGCACAAAAAAACAGCCCTCGTTTTGCTGGTCTGGTTCGCCATTCAAGTGGCCTTTCAAATTTATTGGGAGCCAACCTACATCAAATGGTGGGGCAGCGCATTGCTGTGCTGGTGGGGGCTGATGGCTCTCCTGGTCGCCATGACGCCCGCGGCGCAGGCACGGGGCCGGGCAGCGCGGGTTGCCATCTGCGCGGTCATTATTTTTGTGGCGGGCGCAAATTTGTTTGGGGAATTTCTGCCCAACGCAAAACCAGCAGAAACCCGCATGACGGCTCTTTCATCTGCGTTGGGGGCGGCCAGCGGCCCAAATGATTTGTTCATCACCTCGCAAGATGTTCTGTTTGATTTTCACCTGCTCTATTTTGCCCAGCGGCGAGCCATTGCCTATGCCCCACCCGCCCCCGCCAGCGAGTTTGTGGTTTCTTTGGCCCGCGAAACGCTAAAACAAAAAGGCAAAATTTATTTATGCAACTTTGACGCGCAAAGCCTTGCCATATTTCAGAAAAGCGCCTTCTTTTCTTCTGCGCGCCCGCAACGGGTCATGCAAAACCTGCTTCCACCCGATTTTGCGGTTTACGAGCTTTCTGGTCTGGTTGAATAACGCCAGTTTTGAGCACAAAATAAAAGAAGTCGGGCTGCTCAATGGCCGCAGCCCGACTTCTTCACACTCTCGGTTGTGATGCGCATTAACGCGCCGCGCTAGCTGCCCGCGCTAACCCGCGCCACCTTTTTGCGTTTTGTAAAACGGCTGATCAACTTCTCGGCCAGAACGATCACCACCGTCATGACCGCGAACATCCCCAGGTTTTTGGCAATGCTCAGCAGGCTCTGGGTGTTAAACGCCCCGCCGCCCGCATGATCGCCACCGCCAGCTGGCATGGTGGGCCGACTCTGCATCGTCGAGCTTATTCCGTTCGTCCCGGTGATGGCGCCAGTTGCGCCCATGTTTGGCGGCCCACCAGATGGCCCGCCCGTGCTGATGGCGCTCTGAACGACCGAGGTTTTCTCCAGTTCATAAACCGCCGCGCCGGTAATGCCCGTGGCTACCAGAATGACCAGCAACACGACGATGGTTTTAACAATCTTGTTCATCTTAATTTTCATCCTTAATGTTTTTAAAAGTTCTTGAGCTTTAATGCTTATTGCTTTTTGGCGGGTGGTTTTGACCCGGCTGGAGGAGGCGCGGCGGCACGCGGCGCGGGCGATGGCGCAGATTGCGCGACTGCTTGCGTCGCCAGCTTGTTCCGCTTAAACAAACGGCCAATGGGCGAGAAGACATATTTCTTGAGGGAGGTCCAAATCCAATCCCAGTGCATGGCAAAGTGCAGCCCCAGAATAATGATGACGCCATCGGCGGAGATGGTGTGCAGGCGCTTCCAGGTCATGTCGTTACCCATCTGAACCCCCAAAAATGGCATCACCTCGCGCGAGATCAGAATCCCGCTCAACATCACAACGATGAAGCAGACAAATAACAAAACATTGAGGACGTAGTTTGCCCTGGATTTTTGGAAGAATTGCTTGAAAAAGCGGGTTGTGACCTGCAAAACCCACTGCCAGTGCGAGGCCAAATGGATGACGATGCCGAGAAACAGCGCGATGCTCAGCCATTCATGGATGGCGACCTGAGTGAGCTTTTCCTCATAGGCCACCAGAAACGCGGCCATGATGAGAAAGTCTATGATTAGATTTGTTTTTGTTGACATTGAAAATACATCTCCATGCGTTTGCGGGACACAATTAGGTTGGTTTTGTTGGAAAAGGTTGATGTCAGAGCGACCTGTCCCGGATCGCTCTGACATCTTTCAAAAGGAGGAGAAGAAACCGCTTGCATTTCTGCCGTTCATGCTAAAAGCGAATGGTTGAAAAAGAAATCAACCTGAGCGACAATTCTTCCAACCGATTCCCAACCCGCGCGGAATAAGCTGAAGCGGATAAAAATAACGACATGCGAATCTTAATCATTGAAGACGACGAAAAACTGGCAAAGCTGATGGGGCGAGTGCTTGAAAAAGAGCATCACGCAATTGAGATGGCGCACGATGGCGATATTGGGCTGGAATTTGCCCTGCAAGGCGCATACGACGCCGCCATTGTGGACTGGATGCTGCCGCGCCGCGATGGCCCCTCAATTGTGCGGGCGATGCGCGCCGCAAAGATACGCATCCCCGTGTTGATGCTGACCGCCCGCACCCAGGTGGAAGACCGCGTGACCGGGCTGGACAGCGGCGCGGATGACTATTTGGTCAAGCCGTTCTCGTTTGATGAACTTTTGGCGCGGGTGCGGGCCATGGGCCGCCGCACCGCCGCCGATGCCGTTGGCGACGAGCTGCGCTGCGGCGAGATCGTGATGGACTTGCGCGCTCACGCCGCGCGGCGCGGATTGCGCTCGCTGGAGTTAACCGCCACCGAATGGTCGCTGCTGGAATATCTGATGCGGCACCGCGGGCAGGCCCTCTCGCGCCAGCAAATTTTGGATTCCGTGTGGTCATACGAGCGCGATGTGCAGCCCAAGATGGTGGACATTTACGTGTCTTACCTTCGCCGCGCCATCAACGCCGATGGCGAAATTGACCCCATTGAAGCCGTGCGCGGCATTGGCTACAAGTTTGAGATATGAAGTCAGAATTCAGAAGTCAGAAAAGAATTTGTGATTCGTAATTAAAAATATGCGTGCCGCACTAAACCGCCTCCGCCTGCGTTTGATGGCTCTCACCATCGTTGTGGGGCTTGCCTTTGTCATTTTGTTGGGCGGGGTAACCTATCTTCTGGTAGAGGGATACCTGGAATCCAATGTTGATTTGGCCTTGCGCTCGCGCATGGCATTGGAGTTCTTTACGCTGCGGGCGACTGTGCCAGCCGAGTTGTCCAACGCCAGCGCGCAAATGCCATCGCCCCGCCCGCGCCGCAACAACAACACAACCAGCAATGGCGCTTCTGTTGATGATGACCACCACGACGACCAGCCACCCATCATGCCGCAAGGGCCATCTCAGCCAGAGGGCGATTTGGCGGCGGTGAACGTGTTGTTTTTGGATGCGTCTGGTCTGCCGCTGTTTAGCCGCACCAACATCACTAGCAGCGCCATGCTCGTGAACATGGCCTCACTCAACGCCGCATCGGCCAATGGCAACGACCTGCGCACCATCACGGCAGATGGCGAACGCACCCGCATTCTCACCTACCGCGTGGACTCGCCAAACTTTACCGCGCCGGTCATCGTGCAGGTCAGCCGTTCGCTGGCCAATCAGGATGGAATTTTGAAGGGCCTTTTGCTGGCTTTGGGCGCGATGGCCGCGCTGGCTGCGGCAGTTTTGGGCGCTGGGAGCTGGTGGCTGTCCGGGCGCTCCATCCAACCCGCCCAGCAGGCTTGGGAACAGCAACAACGATTTGTGGCCAACGCCAGCCACGAACTGCGCACGCCGCTCACCCTCATCCGCGCCAGCGCCGATGTAATGCAGCGCAATTTGGACGACATTGAACAGCGCGAGGGCGAATTTGTGCAAGACCAGCGCGATTTGCTGAACGATGTGATGGGCGAGGTGGATCACACCACCCGGCTGGTGGAAGATTTGTTGCTGCTTTCGCGGCTGGATGCCCACCAACTCAAACTGGTGCGCGAGGAGGTGGACGCGCCCGCCATGCTGAGCGATGTGCAACGCCAAGTGCAGCGCATCGCCGATGACCGCAAAATTTCGGTCAAGGTGGGCGCGGCGGCGGGGGCCGTTTTTGCGGATGTGACCCGCCTGCGCCAAATTTTGCTCATTTTGATGGATAACGCGTTGCGCCACACCAAACCCGGCGGCAGCGTCACGCTGGAAGCCGCAGAACGCGGCGCAATGACCGAGATTTCAGTGAGTGACACCGGCGAGGGCATCGCGCCCGATGATTTGTTGCGCGTGTTCGAGCGCTTTTATCAAGCCGACACCTCTCACACCACCAAAGGCAGCGCCGGGCTGGGGTTGTCCATCGCCCGCGGGCTGGTGGAGGCGCACGGCGGGCGCATCGGGATCGAGAGCGCCATCGGCCAGGGCACACGGGTGAATGTGATTTTGCCAGCAAGCGCGTGAAACTTGACCGGAGACAGGAGACGGAAGACGGAAGACGGTTACGAAACACCATCTTCCGTCTCCCGTCTCCCGTCTTTTTGCCTCGTGCTAACATGCCGCGCTATGCGATTCACCTCAACCTTTCCTGTGCGCTCGTATGAAGTTGGCGCGGATAATTTGCTCCATCACGGCCACATCGCCCGGTTTGTGCTGCACGCGGGCGACCTTGTGACCACCGCCCTCGGCATGGATAGCGCGTGGATGGAAGCGCACGATTCGTTTTTTGTGGTGCGCGGGTTGCAACTGGAATTTGAGAGCGGCGCCAAAGAAGGCGAAATGCTGCAACTGGTCACCTGGCTAAGCGAGGCCAAGCGCGTGCGCGGCTACCGCCAGGTCAAGTTCACCAGCGCGGAAGATGGCCGCGCCATCGCCAACGCGCAACTGGACTGGGTGTATGTCTCTCGCGCCACGCTGGCGCCCGCGCGTATGCCCGCCGACATGCTGGAGCGCCTGGCGCTGGAGGACGAACGCGCCTGCGCTCATGCGTGGCAGGCTGGGGTGGAAGTTGGCCCGGCGTTTGAGTTTTTGTGCGCAGCGCAGCACCGCGATCTTGACCAGTTGCGGCATGTGAACACCGCCGTGTATGTGGAATGGTTTGAGCAGGCCTTTTGCGAGGCCGAGCGAACCACGCCGGCCCAAATTCGCGGGCACAAGCTGGAGTTTTTGCGCCAAACCCTGCTGGGCGAGCCGATGCGCATTGTGAGCCAGCGCACCGCCACCGGCGTGTGGCGGCAAGAACTGCGCCACGCTCACACCGGTGAGGTTCATGTGCGGGATGAGTTGTGGGTGTAATACCAACTGCCTTTTTAGGATATTACACCCGAACCAGCATAAAGATGTACAATCAACGCCAGCCGATATAAACCCAATTCTTTCTTGGTTCGGGAGGAATTTTCATGAACGTTGCCGATGAAGTCATCGTCACCACCGATCCTTTGAGTGATGACGAGAAAAAATTACGCGAAAAATTTTACGAGAGCATTGCCACCCAGAACGATTTGATGGATAAGCTGGCAGGCCAATTGCTCACATTGGAATTGGGGATTCCTGGTTTGTATGCGGCTGCTGTCAAAATGACTGGAGGACAGAATGCCATCATAAAGCTGGATGTGCCTTTTATTTTGACTTTTGTGTGTTGGCTTGGAGCATTGGTGCTAACTCTTTACGCTTTATTCCCGCGGAAATGGTTGGTTAACGCTGAATTTATAAGGCAAGACCCCGCCAAAGCATCTGAAGGCATTGGGATAGAAGATTTTTTTGAGCAGTCTGCTAATTACAAGCGAGAGCGAATTAAGTGGTCAAGCGTGCTCTTTTTTGCAGGCGTATTTTTTGCTGTATTCACAACAAGGAGCTAACCATGTCAGGTAAACGATATACATTCAAATGCTGGAAGTGCGGGCGCGAGTATTCGTTGTTCAAAGAAATAACCGATAAGCAAGCCCTGATCATTCAATGTCCATTTTGCGATGCAGAAGGCACGGTGAACACCGCGCAATACAAAGTAAAAACCGTCATGCGCGGCGAAGGCGAAAGTGGTTATAAATACCAATTTCCTTTGGTTATCCCAACTAAAAAGCCAGAAAATTCCTGACCTATCATGCCGCAACACATCGCGCAAAATCCCTTTGTCATCCATCCGCCACAAGACCTGACAATTCTAAAGCGCCAAAGCGATGCGCTGAGCCGCAAATATGTTGACGGTGAAAGGCCCGTGACTGAGCAGGACTTGCAGGCGATGGGCCGCGCCTTGTGGAACGCGCTGGATATTCAAACCGAGTTTGACGCGGCGCGGGAAGCGGCGGGCGCGGCCATTTTGCCGGTTGTAATTGAGAGCGACCGCGCCGACGCGCAGGGGCTGCCGTGGGAGATGTTGTATCACCCCGTTCACGGCTTCATCGGCAGGCACAGCGGCTTTACCCTGACTCGCCGGATAAAAACCGCGCCCCCCAGCGCGCCGCCGCTGGACAAAGGCCCATTGCGGGTGTTGCTGTTCACTTCTTTGCCCAGCGATGTGAACGCCGAAAGAGGTCGCCTTGATATTGAAGAGGAACAAGCGCAGGTGCAAGAGGCGCTTTTGCCCTGGATTGGCAAAGGGCTGGTGAAACTGGACATGCCCAATGACGGGCGTTTTTCAACGTTTGCGGAGATGGTTAAAAAATTCGCCCCGCATGTGCTGTTTTTATCAGGGCATGGCCGTTTCTACCACCAGCCGCACATGGGCGAGCCACCCCACGGCGAGTTTCAATTTGAAGGCGAAGTTGATGGGAGTAATTTGGTCAAAGAGGACAAAATTGCTGAGGCGCTGGTTGGCACTGGGGCGCAACTGGTAATTTTGTCTGCGTGCGAAAGCGGCAAGGCCGCCTCGGATGCGCTGAACAACGGCTTGATGCGCCGGATTAGCGCGCAGGGCATCCCGCACGTGATTGGGATGCGCGAATCGGTGTTGGATGTGGCCGGGACGTTTTTTGTCCGCGCATTATGCGATGCGCTGGGCGGGCGCGAACGCGTGGACGCCGCCGCGCAAGCCGCCCGCGCCGCCATTTTCAATTTATTTGATGAGGCAAGCGAAGCCGCAAAACTCCTCAGTTCGGCGCAGTGGCCGCTGCCCATCTTGATTTCATCAGCCCCGCACAGCCCATTGATTGACTGGGAGTTTGCGCCGCAGGCCGTGGAGCCACGCGTCTTTAACCGTGCCCTGAGCACGGTGAGCCTGCCCCCGCGCTTTGTGGGCCGCCGCGCGGAATTGCGCCGTTGGCAAAACGATGTGTTAAGCGGCAAAACCCGCGCCTTGCTCATCACCGGGCCTGGCGGGCAGGGCAAAACCGCGCTGGCGGGCGAGCTGGCCCTGAGTTTGCAAAAACGCGGCTGGCGCGTGTTTGCGTGGCGCGCCCAGTTGGGCAGCGCCTGGCGCAGTTTTGAGTTTGAGATGGAGATGGCGCTGGAGAAAGCTCACGCCGAGCGCTATGACCGCGCCAAGGGCGGTTTGAACAGCGATGGCGAACGCGCCCGCTGGTTGTTTGGCTTGCTGGCCGAGCAATTCAACGGCCAGGTCGCGCTGTTTTTGGACAACCTCGAAACACTGCAAGACCCATCAACCTTACACCTGCGCGACCCGCAGGTAAAAGCGTGGATGGAAGCCGCGCAGGTTGCGCCCGAGTTGACCCTGCTGGTCACTTCACGCTGGAAGATACCCAACTGGAATGGAGAACACTTGCCGTTGGATCACGCCAGCTACGGCGACTTTTTGCAAATGGCGCGGCTGCTGGCCCAAAACGGCCAAATGCCCGCCAGCCTTTTGCAAGACCGCGACAAAATGCACCGCGTGTATGACGCGCTGGGCGGCAACAGCCGCGGACTGGGCTTTTTTGCCGCCGCCGCGCAGGGCATGATGACGGCTGCCGATGAAGAAGAATTTATGCAGGCGGTGGCTAAGGCACAAGAAGATGAAAAAGCAGATATGGCGATTGAGGTAATTTACAAACACCTGCCCGCCTATGCCCAAACCCTGCTGCACCGTTTGCCAGCCTTTGCCGAGCCGGTGCCGGTGGAGGGGTTGATAAAGCTGGGGCTGGATTTGCCCAACCCTCAAGAATTGGTGAGCCGTTTGTTGGATGTGTCTTTGCTGGGGGCGCAGGAAGAGCCGAGCTGGGATGCCGTGCAATACGCCTGCGCTGCGCTGGTGCGCGACTGGCTGAGCCAAAACAAGTTGGTGGATGAGAACCCGGCCTGGCTAAACAGCGTGGCGGAATACCACGTTTATTTGCTGAGCAACGAACGCCCCACCGTGGGCCAGGCCATGACCGCCATTCAAGCCTTGCGCCGCGCGGGCCGAACTGCCCAGGCAGATCGCCTGACGCTGGATGTAATTATTGGCCCATTGACCAACGCCGGGTTATACCGCACCTTGCTGGGCGAGTGGCTGCCGCCCATCCTCAACTCGCCCGATAAACAGACGCGCGGCCAAGCTCTAGGACAAGGTGGCAAACTCTTGCTTCATCTAGGAGATTTTAAGCAAGCGCTGCCAGTCTTACAAGAGTCGTTGGCAATTCAGCAGGAGATTGGGGACAAGGCGGGCGAAGGGGCGACGCTCAACAACATCTCGACTTTGTATCATGCGCAGGGGGAGTACGCGACGGCGCTAGAGTATCTGAAGAAATCGTTG
>Ga0073904_10004562_pt1 | contig 10264 bp, 8 predicted proteins | sample KloWWTrecipitate_FD_66668 | JGI IMG/M metagenome (GOLD analysis project Ga0073904, IMG submission 66668) | Active sludge microbial communities from Klosterneuburg, Austria, studying microevolution and ecology of nitrifiers - Klosterneuburg... | ecosystem: Engineered > WWTP > Aerobic digester >... | reverse complement strand
TCTTGCGAAAGGTGCGCAGGCTGCCGTCGGCGTTGACAAAGGCGGGCGCGCGCATAGTGTTACCCTGGCGAATGTCGGCGCGCAGGTCGTGGATGAAGGCATTCATCTTGGCGGCCGCCACGTTGTCGGCCTGCAACTCCTGGCCGAAAAGCTGCACCGGATGCTGGATGTCGGAAGGGGCCAGGTCTTCGACGGTCTTGCCCAACCGGGCCGCCACCTTGGCGCGGTGGTGCAGCGCAAACTTGATGAGCAGCCCCGCGCTGCCCGCCGTGGGGTCGTCCAGTTCGTCGCCGTCCTCGGGGTCCAGGATATAGGCGAGCAGGAAGCCGACGCCGGTGGGCGTGAAGAACTCGCCGGCGCTGCTCCCCTTCTCGGCAAACTTGCGGATGAGATACTCGTAGGCGCGGCCGGGCAGGTCAGGCTGCACGTCACGCAGCCCCAGCCGCTGCTCACTCAGGATGTTGATGAGGCTGGCCAGCGTATTGTCGTCGAGCACGCGCTGGTTGCCCTCGGTGGCGTTGAAGTCGCGGCGGTCGATGACGCCCAGCAGTTCAGGGTTGTCGCGCGCAATGGCGCGCAGGTTGTCGGTGACTTTCTCGCCCAGCCCGGCCGCCTTGCCGCGGATGGTCGCCCAGCGTGCCTCGGCGGGCAGATAGAAGCGCACCAGGCTACGGTCGGCTTCCACGAAGCCCGTTGCGGTGGCGGCGTCCACCTCCAGCGTCTTGGCAACGCGCGCCAGTTCGTCGGCATAGACATCGTCCATGCGCTTGTAGAAGACCAGGGGCAAAATGTAATCCTTGTAGCGAGCGGCATCGACTTCGCCGCGAATCGACGAAGCAGCCCGCCACAGCCAGTTCTGAAGGGTGTTGAGGTCCATGAAGCTCGATTCGGGTGCGCCAGATGGATAGAAACAAAACGCCGCCAGCGTAGCCGCTGCCGGTCGAGAGGGGGGAGGGTGTGCTAGAATACCCACCAGCCCTTCGCTGCCGAAATCAGCGGGGCGGTTAGCCCGCTGTCGCCAGCCGCGGGCGTTTTCTTTGTTGTAGAGTACGCCAGAGCATCATCAACTGTCAAGATGAACCGGCGTTTGGCTGGCCGGCAAAAGCGATCGCCCACCCAAACGCCGGCCCCTGACCAAGCAAACCTCCCCTGTGCCACTCGCTCCGCAGCGATGGCGACGGACGATGCGAGCAGGGATTCTCACCACCATTCGTGTGGCGGTTGAATCCACCTTATTTTGGATGTTTCGTGGTCTTGACATTGGGGTCAAGTATACTCTATCGCCTGCACAGTCCACAGAATGGGCGTTGGTCACAATCGCCAGTTGCATGGTCGCTGTGGTTCATGGCAACAAAAAACCGGCATGTCAACCGCGTTGGACGGTCGAATATGCCGGTTTTTCGATAGAACTACGGTGCTCTTTTGGCGGATTTCCCTCTGGACGCTCCCCCGATGAGGGAGCGTTTTTACAGAGTCAACCTTCGCCATCGAGTCGGGGAGAGAGGATTTGAACCTCCGACCCCAGCGTCCCAAACGCTGTGCGCTGCCAGACTGCGCTACTCCCCGTCAGTTTGCTGATTTCAAGCAGGCCGTAGTGTATCATCTCCTCCCCTCAAACCGCAAACGCAGCTCGATTCTAACGCGAGCGGTTGTTAGCATTATTAAGGTGGAATTGACGCTTATGGCTATGATCGCGCCACACACCAGCGCATTGCCGCCGTCACCCCAGCCGCTCGCGTGAAAGGTTGGACGTAGCTAGCCAGCCATGCGATAATAAGCTGAGAGCGTCGGCATCCTGTCGCCGCTAAACTAATCCCTATTGCACCCTATTGCAGAATTATTTATCATGATCCTACACGATATTCAAGCTTATCTGAGAGCTCATCATCTCGACGGCTGGTTGCTTTACGATTTCCGCGGGACGAACCCGGTGGCGCTGCATATTGCGGGCCTGGCGTCCAGCGGCTCGCGGCGCTGGTTTCTCTGGCTTCCCGCGGAGGGCGACCCACGCTGGCTGATTCATGCCATCGAAGGCAGCACCTTTCGCCGCGCACGGCAGGAGATCGGCGGCGCAACCGCGAGCTACGCCGGCTGGCGCGAGTTGGAGGAGAAGTTGGCCGCGCTCGTGCAGACGCCGCAAGGCGCGGCGCGGCGCATCGCCATGGAATACAGCCCGGAGAACGCCATCCCCTACGTAAGTTGGGTGGATGCCGGCGCAAAGGAGCTCATCGAGCGCGTCACCGGCGCACAGATCGTCTCCAGCGCCGACCTGGTGCAGATGACCCAGGCGGTGCTGAGCGACGCGCAGATCGCCAGCCACCGTCGCGCGGCGGCGGTGTGCATGGCGGCCAAAGACGCCGCGTTCGACTTCTTGCGCGCCAAACTGGCCGCGGGCGAGACAACGACCGAATACACTGTCCAGCAGGTGATCACCGACTTCTTTGTCGCTCATGCGATGGACTACGATCACCCCGCCATCGTCGCGGTCAATGCGCACGCCGCCGACCCACACTACGCGCCGAGCGCAGAGAGCCACGCGCCGATCGGCCCCGGCGACATGGTGCTGATCGACCTGTGGGCGCGCGAGATGCACACGCCGCTCGACTGCTTTGCCGACATCACCTGGGTGGGCTACTGCGGCGCCGAGCCGCCCGCGTCCGCACGGGCGGTGTTCGAAGTGGTGGCCGCGGGTCGCGATGCGGCCGTGCGCTATATGCAGGAGCACATGGCGACCGGCGCCACGGTCTACGGCTACGCGGTCGATGACGCCTGTCGCGCGGTCATCGCGGACGCGGGCTACGGCGACGCCTTCTTTCACCGCACCGGCCACAGCCTGGGCGCCAAGGTGCACTATAACGGCGTCAACATCGACAACCTGGAAACGCAGGATCGCCGCAGCTTGATCCCGCACGTGATGTTCACCATCGAGCCGGGCGTCTATCTGCCCACGTGCGACTTCGACGGCTCTGGGCGTCACCTGGGTTTGGGGATCCGCAGCGAAATCAACTGTCTGGTGATGCCAACTGGCGTCGAAGTAACGACGCTGCCGCTGCAAACGGAAATCATTGCACTTATGTAATCTCCAGTCTCTAATCTCGCCGGCAACTTGAGATTAGAGACTGGAGAATGGAGATTGACGACACGCATGGCGCATAAAAAACAATTCGACGCTCCACCCAAGCGCGTGGCGCTGTTTGTGACCTGCATGGTCGATATGATCTACCCTGAAGTCGGGATGGCAACCGTCGAGTTGCTCGAACGGCATGGCGTCGAGGTGGTTTTTCCTACTGAGCAGACCTGCTGCGGACAGCCGGCCTTCAACGCCGGCTTCTGGGACGAGGCGCAGCCATTGGCGCGTCGCTTCATCGACATCTTCGAGCCGCTCGTGCGGCGCGGGCAGGTCGATGCCGTCGTCGCGCCCAGCGGCAGTTGCACCACGATGACAAGCCACTTTTACACGCTGCTGCTCGAAGAGGATGCAAGCTATCGCGCACGCGCCGAATTTCTGGGCGCGGCCACCTTCGAATTGACCGAGTTTCTGGTCGATGTGCTGGGCGTCGAGGAAGTGGGCGCCCACTTCGAGGGCAAGCTGGCCTATCATGCCTCCTGCCATCTGCTGCGCGAACTGGGCATCGACCGTCAGCCGCGTGCGTTGCTCAGCCATGTCGAGGGCGCCGAGTTCGTGGAGTTGAACGGCGCCGAGGAGTGCTGCGGCTTTGGCGGTCTCTTTGCCATCAAGAACGGCGACATCAGCACAGCGATGGGGCAGCGCAAGACGCACAACATCGCCAAAAGCGACGCCGACGCGGTGGCGCTGTGCGATGTCAGTTGCATGGCGCACATCAACGGCCTGCTGAGCCGGGAAGGACAACGCTCCCGCGCCGTGCACATTGCCCAGGTGCTGACCAACCAGGTGGACGTCGCGCCACGCCCGCTGCAAACGCAGGCAGCGCCGCCTGCACCGCCCCCCCGCCGGTGGCAAGATGGTAAAGCTAATTCATAATGCGTGATCAGTAATGCGTAATGCGTAATCTGTCAGCATCACGCATCACGCATTACAAGTCACGCCTCAGTTCTCGGATTTCCAACTATGACTCCATCCACCATCGACCTGACTCTTCCCTACAAGACCCGCGTCCAGGATGCTCTGGGTAACAAGCATCTGAGAGTTGCACTGGAGCGTTCGACAGGGCGCATGTCCGGGCAAGGCGCGGCGGCCATGGCTGCCGTCGATGGGCAGACGCTGCGCGACCAGGTGCGCCAGATGAAGGAGCACGTCCTGCGCACCCTGCCCGACCTGTTGGAACAGCTTGAGAGCAATGTCACTGCCAACGGCGGTCACGTGCACTGGGCCAAGGAGGGCGTCGATCTGCAGCGCATCCTCGTCGATATCGCGCGCAAGGCCAACGTGCAGAAGGTGGTCAAAGCCAAATCGATGGTGACGGAAGAAGTGCATCTCAACCAGGCGCTACAAAACGCCGGCATGACCGTCGTCGAGACCGACCTGGGCGAGTACATCATCCAGCTTGCCGGCGAACCGCCCAGCCACATCGTGGCGCCGGTGCTTCACCGCCGCGTCGAGGACATTTCCGACATCTTCCAGCGCGAGCTGGATATGCCGCCGACGCTTGACCCACAGGTAATTTGCAGCGTGGCGCGCGGCATACTGCGCAAGGAATTCCTCAGCGCGGACATGGGCGTCAGCGGCTGCAACTTCGCCATCGCCGAAACCGGAACCTGTTGCATCGTCACCAACGAGGGCAACGGGCGTATGACCTCGACGCTGCCGCGCGTCTACGTCGTGGTGATGGGCATCGAGAAACTCGCGCCGACCATCGAAGATGCGTTTCTGCAATATCAGGCGCTCTGCCGCAGTTCGACCGGCCAGCAATGCAGCGTCTATCTTTCCATGACGAGCGGGCCGCGCAAGCCGGGCGACGCGGATGGGCCGGAGGAATTTCACCTCGTGCTGCTGGACAACGGTCGCGTCGATATGCTCGCCAAAGGCTATGGCGAGGCGCTTTGCTGCATCCGCTGCGGCGCGTGTCTCAACGTCTGTCCGGTCTACCGCGAGATCGGCGGGCACGCCTACGGCAGCACCTACAGCGGGCCGATCGGCGCCGTGATCAGCCCCAGCATCCACCTGGAAGTCACGGATGTGAACAAGCTGCCTTATGCGAGCACGCTGTGCGGCGCGTGTCGCGAAGTCTGCCCGGTCAAGATCGACCTGCCGCGCATGTTGCTGGAATTGCGCCGCGACGTGGTCGAGGAGCATGACGCCCCCATCTTCGACCGCGCAGCCATGCAAGGGTTCAGCCAGATGATGCAGAGCCGCTTCCGTTACGAAGCGGCGGGCAAGCTGGGCAGCCTGGGCAGCAACGTCTTCGCAGGCATGAGTGGCGGGAATATCAAGTTCATGCCTGGCCCGCTCGCGGCCTGGACCAACAGCCGCGACTTCCCGCCGCTCGCCAAACGCAGCTTTCGCGAGCGGTGGCAGGAGCGGCTCAAAGCGCGCAAGATGATTGGGGAAAACGCAAAGAAAGAATAGCGACGAAGGCGCAACGGCACACAAAAAAACAGAAAAGAAAGTAGAAAATTTATGGCGCGCCGAACAAGCTTTAGTGGAGCAACCGTCCAAACGTATCCTCGCATTCAGGACAGTGATAACAAACAGTCTGATCTGCTAGATGACTCAACGCTCCTTCCTCATCAACAGCAGATGTCATTGGACGAGATGAAAGATTTAGTGCGCCGGGCAATCATCAACGCTAATCTAAAGTCGAGTCGGGCGATCTTGAATATCCCTGATGGAGCGGATCAGAATGAGATTGAAAAGATTTGTCGGCGAGAAGGTAGAAACTTGCTGAAGTACTTTCGTAAATACTGCGGAGACCCGGCGGCCACAGCGCATCAGATCTACAAGAAAACTTACCAGAAAGTCGGCGTTGAACAGTTTCGCAACCGCACCTTGCAAAAGGAACGCATGAATTCTGGATGGCGATACCAGTTTCTTGCTACGGGCTGTGCGCAAGCATCGGGGAGATTTGAAAGCGTCTCCGATATTGGCAACGCCGAATGTGATTTCAACGCCGTCATCAGATTTCAAGAACACAAAGCAGGACATTTAACTCTCTATGTGTCTGTCGAGAATCGCAGCAACACGATGGGTGGCCAAGATTGGCCAAAAGCGATTCAGGCAATGGAGGTATTTGCAAAATTAGATAAGAATCGCACCGGCCCGTATATGTGTGTTTTTGGTATTGCGATGGAACGTGGCACGCGCCTCATCAGAAAGCAGGCCAAGAGCGGCAACCCGTACTCGGTGAACACTGAAATCTGGCTCTCTGATTACTTTTGGCCGTTTTTTGCCAACTACACCTACGAAGAGATCATGAAAGCTGTGCTAGATGTTCTCATGGAATCGTATGATTCAGATGAACTGGTAACGCAAGTTGAGGCGCCTCCACTATTACTCGATGCATTTGGTGAGGCGTGTCGAACTCATGGGCTAGTCGACGATTCTGGTGTTTTTGCCGATCCATATCGGCTTGTTGAATTTTTTTGCAAGCCGTAGGATATATCTGTAAGTTCATTGGGGATGGAACAATGACCGAAAATAGATTTCCGAGGAAATGCGTGACATCTTCTGGAGGGGTGTGTACGATTATTGAGGGAGATAGCCGAGAAGAAATGCAACATTTCCACGGGCAAGTGGATTTGATCGTAACCTCTCCCCCCTATGCCGACGCGCGTAGCAGACACTATGACAGTGTGCATCCGGACGATTTTGCCGAATGGTTTTTGACGTTTCATGAACCATTTTTTGCGGCGCTCAAACCAACCGGAAGCCTGGTCATCAATATCAAGGATAAAGTAGTCGATGGCGTAAGACATCGTTATGTCTGGCAGATGATCGAAAGTCTCAGTGAACGCGGCTGGTTCTGCATCGATGATTACATTTGGCACAAACCAAACCCAATGCCTGGTTATTGGCCGAGTCGGCTCAGGGATGGGTGGGAGTATTGCTTTCACCTGGCAAAATCAACGCGGCCATATTTCAATGCTGATGCAGTTCGCAAACCAGTAGGCGATTGGGTGGAGTCGAGACTCAAGAATCTAGGCGACAACGATCTCAGCCGCCACAATTCAGCGAACGCCAGTGGGTTTGGCCGCAATATATCGAAATGGGTGGGCAAAAATACGGTGCTGCCGCCGAATGTGTTGTCACTGCCATTGGTCGGCAAAAATAAAGGGCATCCGGCTGTCTTTCCTGTCGATCTACCGATGTTCTTTGTCAAACTGCTTTCCCCACCAAACGGCCTGGTTGTCGATCCATTTGGCGGCAGTGGAACGACGGGAATCGCCGCACTGGTTGCCGAGCGTAATTGTGTTTTGATCGATAATAATCACGAATATTGCTGCGCCGCAGAAAGTCGATTGATTGCTGAGGCGGGTGCATCACACGCCACAGAAGTCCTACAGGGAACGTTATATGGTCGCCAGGAAATGGTGAAACATCTGGTGATCAAAGAGAGTGATGACCCAACCAATAACAACCAGGATACATCGACGTCATCATGACATCGGCACGCGACGAAATTCTCACCCGCATCCGCACGATCTTGAGCCGGCCGGATTTGCCCTTCCCGCCGGTGGAAGCGCCGCCGCTCACCGCCGACGAGCGCATGACTGTCACCCACGCCGAGGGCGCCAGGCAACAGCTTGCCGAGCGTTTCGGTGAAGAATTGACGCGACTGTACGGCAGCTTTGAAATTTTAGAGTCGGCGGTGGAAGTGCGTCTGGCGCTGATCAACCGGCTGACGGATTGGGCCGCGGAGGAAGAAGCCGCGCGCAAAGGCCCCAAGCCCGAAACCTACGGCCAGGATCGCATGGTGCTGAGCTGGGCGCCCGACAAGTTGCCCATCGCCGGGCTGGCCGAAGTGTTGACCGACATGCAGTGGGAACTGGTCGCCCCGCAGCAGCTCACCACCCCCGAAGCGCTGGACCGCGTGCGTTTTATCCGCTTTGGCGTCACGGGTGTGGAGGCTGCCTTTGCCGCCACCGGCTCGATGCTCGTCGTGAGCAGCGCGGGCCAGAACCGCGCGGCCAGCCTGTTGCCCTTTCGTCACATCGCCTTGATCCCCTTCAGCCGCCTCTACCCGACGATCGAGGCGTGGCTGGCCACCCGGCGCGCGGCCGGCGACCTGACCGACCTGCTGCGTGAGCGCGCCGGTTGGAATCTGATCACTGGCCCCAGCAAGTCCGCCGATATCGAAATGAATTTGACGCTGGGCGTGCATGGCCCAAAGTTCGTCCATGCCATTCTGTTTGACGACGGCAAGCCGGAAACTACAGAAACTGAGGAATATCGAAATTGGAGAATCGAGAAGTTCGAGAAATTCGAAACAGAAGATTAATGCAAAGTGTGAAAGGCACGCGAATGGCGCTGATCAGCCCAATCCGCGTTATCCGCTTGCTATTTTTGAAACCAACCTGAAAAGAAAGTCGAGAATTTTATGAGCACTTCTCAAGCATGGCGCGTCGCCGTGATCGGCGCGGGCACCATCAGCCAACGCGTCCACATTCCTGTTTTTCAGAAACAGCCCAATACCACCGTCGTCGCTGTGTGTGATGTCAACGAGGCGCGCGCCCGCGCGGTCGCCGACGAGACGGGGGTCGCCACGGTCTACAGCAGTTACGAAAAGATGTTGACCGAAGTCCAGCCTGACATCACCGTGGTGGCGACGCCGAATATCTTTCACAAGCCGATGGCGACGGCCGCACTCGAGGCTGGCTCGCATGTGCTGTGCGAAAAGCCGGTGGCGCTGACCTACCACGACGCTCAGGCGATGTTTGCCACTGCCGCTGCGCACGACCGCGTGCTGACCGTCGGCACGCACTTCCGCTTTACCGGCCCGATGCAGGCGGCCAAAGCCCACGCCGAACATGGCTTCTTTGGCCGTATCTATGCGGCGCGCACGGTCTGGCAGCGGCGCAACGGCATCCCCGGCTATGGCAGTTGGTTCACCAATCAGGAACTGGCCGGCGGCGGCGCGCTGCTTGACATCGGTGTGCACACGCTGGATCGCGCGCTTTATATCATGAACTATCCGAAGCCCAAACGGGTCACCGGCGTCATGTTTGCCGAGTTTGGCCCGCGCGGGCGCGGACTGGGCGGCTGGGGCGCGGACATCTTCAAGCCATCCGCCAGCGCACGCTACGATGTCGACGATGTTGCCTGGGCGCAGGTGATCTTCGAGGATGGCGCCGTGCTTCACTTCCAGGTTGCCTGGGCGTCCAACTATCCGGAAACGTTTCTCACGGAGTTGTTTGGCGACGAGGGCGGCGCGCGCATCGGCGGCTTGGATTCGGTCGAACTGTACACCATGCTCAACGGTATGGAAGTCAAGACCGACACGCAGTTGCCGGCTCAGAAGAGCAGTTCCTACGACCAGTTGATCACCAATTTTGTGCGGCGGCTCAACGGCGACGCCAGCGCCGACATTGTGACGCCGGAGCAGGCGCTCGTCCACGTGCAGATCGTTGACGCCATCACGCGGTCGGCGGCTGAAGGGCGAGAGGTTGTACTGTAGGCGGATGAAACAGTAAGCGGTAGGGCGATTTGCCAAATCGCCCTACCGCAACTCACTTTGCCCTCATTCTGTTGTTTCGTTGGTTATGCTCCACCTCTGCAAGACCCAATTCTTCCATCAACGGCGGAATGTACATCGCAAAACGCCCTCTGAAGCCCTTTTTCAACCCATACCAGCCGCCGATAGGATTTTCCGGTGAGCGCGCCCAATGCTCCACCGTGTCTGCTTTGGTATCCTGTTTTTCGTCTTTGCTGCCCAACTCCATCCAATCCCCATGTTCTTGCAGCATCGCATGGAGATCGGCGAGACAACGGTAGTCATAATGCAATACAGTCGTTCCAACGGTGCAGACGATGATTGCTTTGCCATCCTTCTCATCAACGTACATTTCGTACTCTGATGTCTGCGGCGGTGTTTTCAATTTCCAGGGATTGTCTTTGGTGCGCTTTTCCATTGTTCGCTCTCCTTTGGGTTAGCTTTCCGAATGTCTGTTATTTAGACGATTGGGAATCAAAAAATGATAGGCAGTTTATGGATTTCCGGCCAAATAGGACGCTATCACCTGTCTGTTGTACTCTAGATGGTGCATCTGCAACTCAGCGGCCCCCGATTCAAAAGGATCGAGTTCCTGCAAGATTTCCATACGCAGATCAAGCAACGCTTCCCTATTT
>Ga0073904_10004561_pt1 | contig 10264 bp, 8 predicted proteins | sample KloWWTrecipitate_FD_66668 | JGI IMG/M metagenome (GOLD analysis project Ga0073904, IMG submission 66668) | Active sludge microbial communities from Klosterneuburg, Austria, studying microevolution and ecology of nitrifiers - Klosterneuburg... | ecosystem: Engineered > WWTP > Aerobic digester >... | reverse complement strand
CGACATGGACAAGAAGGACGCGCTCGACGTCCTCGATTACTGGGAGCCGCTGGTGAACCGCGGCGACGACCAGTTCATCCTCGATCCCGACGAGTTCTACATTCTCGTGTCGCGCGAGAGCGTGCATGTGCCGCCGGCCTTCGCGGCCGAGATGGTGCCGTTCGATCCGCTGGTGGGCGAGTTCCGCGTGCACTATGCGGGGTTCTTCGATCCTGGATTTGGCCACTCGGCGGCAGGCGGCACGGGCAGCCGCGCCGTGCTCGAAGTGCGCAGCCGCGAGGTGCCGTTCCTGCTCGGGCATGGCCAGACCATTGGCCGGCTGCTCTACGAGCGGCTCGCCGAAGTGCCTGACAGGCTCTATGGCACCGGGCTCGGCTCGAACTACCAGGCGCAGACGCTCAAACTCTCCAAGCACTTCCGGCCGTTCACGCTGTAGCGGCAGCGGCCCTGAGCATGTGCATCGGCCCGCCGCGCCAGCGCGGGAAGCCGTAGCCGTTGACCAGCACGACGTCGATCGCCTCGGGGGAGTCGGCGATGCCCTCGGCCAGCACCTTGCCGCCCTCGGCCTGCAGCGCGCCGATGATGCGCGCCAGGATTTCCTCGCTGGTGAACGCGCGGCGGGTGACCCCCTTTTTCGCAGACTCCGCAACGACAATGTCCTCGACCAGTTGCGAGCGCTGCGCCTTGCCCTCGGCATAGTCGTAGTAGCCGCCGCCGGTCTTGCGCCCGAAGCGGCCCATCTCGCAGAGGCGGTCGGCGATGCCGACATAGGCCGGATCGGCGCGCCGTTCGGCGGGGAATGACTTGCGCCGGGCCCAGGCGATATCAAGGCCCGACATATCCTGCACCGCAAAGAGCCCCATGGCGAAGCCGAAGCCGGTCATGGCGACGTCGATTTCGTGGGGCAGGGCGCCTTCGACCAGCATGGTTTCGCACGCGGCGCGGTAGGACGACATGATGCGGTTGCCGACAAAGCCCTCGCCGTCGCCGGAGGGGATGCCGATCTTTCCGAGCCGCTTCGCAAGGGCGCGGGCGGTCGCGAGCACATCGGGCGCAACGCGGTCATGCCGGACGATTTCGAGCAGCTTCATCACATGCGCGGGCGAGAAGAAGTGGAGCCCGACGACGCGCGACGAGTCGCGGACGCTCTCTGCGATGCGGCTCACGTCGAGATAGGAGGTGTTGGTGGCGAGGATCGTGTCCGGCCGGACGGCAGCGTCGAGCCGGCCGAAGAGTTCGGTCTTCACCCCGATGTTCTCGAACACGGCTTCGATGACGAGATCGAGCGCGGCGAAGTCGGCGATGTCGAGCGTCCCCGTCAGGGCGGCGAGAAGGCCAGCGTGTTCGGTGGCGTCGATGCGTCCGCGCTTTTCGCTGTCAGCGAGAATGGCGCGGATGGCGGTGAGGCCGCGATCGAGGCTCGCGACGTCGCGCTCGAGCACCGTTACCGGGTATTTTGCGAGGAGGAATGCCGCGGCAATGCCGGCGCCCATCGTGCCGCCGCCGACGACGCCAACGGCGCGAATGGGGCGTGGCGTGACGCCTTCGGCGGTGGCGATGCGCTGTGCCGAGCGCTCGGCAAAGAAGATGTAGCGCAGGGCCCGTGACTGCGCGCCCTCGCGCAGGGCGTTGAACGTGACGTTGAGGCGGATCATCGCCGCTTCGGGGCTGAGCACGAGCGCGTCGCGGACTGCATCGATCGCGGCGTGCCGGGCGTCGAACGCACCGGCCTTGCGGCGCAACTGCTGCTCGGCGGCGACGAACTCGGGATCATCAGCGGTGGCGACCGGGGGGCGGTCGGTGAGGGCGGCGGGGCTCGGCGCCTGAAGCGCGTCGTGAGTGAAGGCGAGGGCGCCGGTGCGCAGGTCGCCGGTGACGATCCGGTCGATGAGGCCCATTCCGAGGGCTTCATCGGCGGTGACGGGCTTGCCTTCGGCAATCATCTGGACGGCGATGTGCGGCGCGACGATGCGCGGCAGCCGGACTGTCGCGCCGCCGCCGGGAATGAGGCCGATATTGACCTCGGGGCATCCGAGCCGCGTGCCAGGGGCGGCGATGCGGTAGCGGCAGGCCAGCGCCAGTTCGAGCCCGCCACCCAGCGCGTTGCCGTGCAGCGCCGCGATCCACGGCTTTGCCGCGCCTTCGATGGCGTCGGCGACATCGGCGGTGATCGGGGTCACCGGCGGGAAGCTGAACTCCTTGATATCGGCGCCGGCGATGAAGGTGTCGCCCGCACAGATCAGGATCGCAGCATCGACCTCAGGATCGGCATCGATCGTCGCGACGGCCGCCACCAGCGCTTGGCGGACGGCGTTGGAGAGGGCGTTCACCGGCGGGTTATCCACCGTCACGATGGCGAGCCTGCCGGCGATGTCGATGGAAACCGGGGTTGCCTCAGGTGTGCCGGAACTCATGCCCTGTCCTTTGTTGGCGGCAGCAAGCTGCTGTGCGCGCGCTGTTTTTCGAGAGTGGTGTGATGCCGTCGCTGCGCTGTTCCTAGCACCAGAACCTGCGTCTGGCGCGGGGTGAACGTTTCATCGCCGGGAGCTCGTTTTCCACATTCTATAGAATCCATTTGACCGCATTCTATAGAATATCGTATCCAAATCGCACTGACCTCAGTCAGGACATTACCAAGGCTATGGGGAGAAGGCCGTGATCAAAGCTAGAAGTGGGTTCTTTGCAGGCCGCCGGCGCGTTATCGCGCAGCTGCTGAGTTCGACCATGCTGGTCGCCGCGATGCCGCTCGCCGGCGTGCAGGCTGCCGGGCTGGGGACTGCTGATGCGCCGGTCGAAGTTCGGATTATGGCGAACGACGCCTATTCCAACGTCTGGCAGGAACAGCTCGTCCCGCTGTTCAACAAAGAGTATCCGAACATCAAGGTGACCATCGACGGCGTGACCTATGCCGAGATGCTCGCCAAGATGATGCTGGATTCGACCAGCCCGACGCCGGAATACGACGTGCTGCTCGCCGACGATCCGTGGACGCCGCAGCTCGCCGAAGTCGGCGCGCTGAAGGACCTGAAGAGCCCGGAAGTCGCTGCGCTCACCGCGAAGGATTTCGACTGGGAAGATTTCAACGCCGCCCCGCTCGCCGCGAGCGAGTGGAAGGGTGTTCAGTATGGCGTGCCGGCACGCTCGAACATGCTGCTCATGTTCTACAACCGCGCGCTGTACGAAAAGGCCGGTCTGCCCGAGCCCACGCCGGAACTCACCTGGGAGCAGTTCTTCGAGCAGGCCCCGAAGCTGGTGCAGGACGGCGACAAGGACGGCAAGCCCGACTCCTGGGCGGTCGATACCTACTTCATCCGTGACGCGCTCTCGCCCACCATCTGGCAGACCATCTTCAACTCGAACGGCGGTCATCTGCTCGATGACGCCGGCCAGCCCTCGTTCAACAACGAGACCGGCGTCGCCGCGCTGAAGACCTATATCCGGCTGCTCGACTACGCCCCGCCGGGCGCGAACGGCCACGGCTTCTCGGAATCGCTGCAGGCATTCCGCCAGGGCCAGGTTGCGACCATGTTCACCTGGGGCAGCGTGTTCAAGGGGACGGCCGTTGACACCGCCGCCACCACGCTCACGACCAAGGAAGTCGGCATCCAGGTGTTGCCGGTCGGCTCGGTCAGCGCCGGCGCCCATCGCGGCATCTGGAGCGCCACCGTCTCCAGCAAGACCGACGAACTGGAAGCCGCGTGGACGTTCGTGCAGTGGCTGACCTCGAAGGAGGGCGAAGCCCGGACCTCGTCGGTCGTGGGCTCGTTCCCGGCCCGCAAGTCGACGCTGAGCAACACACCGCCGGCCGAATGGCAGGGCCCGGTCTTCAAGACCCTGCAGCAGGCCTATGACGTGTCCGCCGCCGGCAAGATGTGGCGCATCCGCAGCCCGAAGTCGGACGCGGCGCAGCAGATCTTCGCCGACGAAGTGGCCCGTGCGACCACCGGTCAGGTCACGCCGGAAGAAGCCCTCAAGGTCGCTTCGGAGCGTATTGCCGAAGTGCTGAAGTAAGGCTTCAGGTTGCGGGCGCCCCCGCGTCCGCAACCTCTTTCCCAGATGTTTCCGGCAGGCCGGGGCGCGGGCAGCGTCCACCATGCGGCGCATGACGCCAGCCTGCCTTGTTCGTGACGGCTTCGGCACGGGGCCCGAGCACGTCCACCCTCAAGATTGCAGAGAAGCAGCATGTCGAAAAAGCAGATCATCAGCGACCTCCAGGTCTTCTCGTGCAGCGACGGCTGGCGGAACTACTTCTTCCTCAAGATCATCACCGAAGACGGCATCGTCGGCTGGAGCGAGTTCGACCAGAGCTTCGGTTCGCCCGGCGTGGCGGCGGTTATCGAGCAGCTCAAGCACCGCGTCATCGGACAGAGCGTGATGCACCATGAACTGATCCGCGAGGACCTGTTCAACTCGACCCGTCCGGGGCAGGGCGGCGTCATCGGCCAGGCGCTCGGCGCTATCGAGAATGCGCTGCTCGACGCCAAGGCCAAGGCCCTCGACGTGCCGTGCCATGTGCTGCTGGGCGGCAAGGTGCGCGACAAGATCCGGGTCTACTGGTCGCACTGCGTCTCGTACCGGACGCGTACCGAATTCTTCAAGCCGGGCATCACCGACATTTCCGGCGTGCGCCAGATCGCACGCGAAGTCGGCGAGCAGGGCTTTACGGCGCTGAAGACCAACATCTTCAACTACGACGAAGACGACAAGATCAAGGGCTGGTCGCCGGGCTTCGGCACACCGTTCGATCCGGGCCGCAACATCGAGCGCGTGACGCTGCGCAACATGCGCAAGCACATCGAGGTGATGCGCGAGGCGGCGGGGCCGGACATAGACATCCTGCTCGATCTCAACTTCAACGCCAAGACCGAGGGTTACCTCAAGCTGCTGCGCGAACTCGACGATCTCGACCTGTTCTGGGTCGAACTCGACACGCTCGACCCCAAGGCGCTGGCCCATATCCGCGCCAACAGCCGGCATCCGATTGCCTCGTGCGAGACGCTTATCGGGCTGCGGCAGTTCCTGCCGTTCTTCGAGAACCGCTCGATCGACGTCGCCATCATCGATACGCCCTGGAACGGGGTGTGGCAGTCGATGAAGATCGCGGCGGCCGCCGAAGCCTATGAGATCAACGTGGCGAGCCACAATTTCTACGGGCACCTGTGCACTATGATGAACGCGCATTTCAGCGCGGTCGTGCCGAACCTTCGGATCATGGAAACCGATATCGACCGCATCTCGTGGGACCACGAACTGTTCACGCATGTCCCCGAGATCAAGGACGGCTACCTGATCATGCCGGATCGGCCGGGTTGGGGCACCGAGCCGGTGGAAGCGGCTCTCGCCAAATATCCGCCGCGCGAAAAGGTGGGCATGCAGTATCGGACCGCGCCGCCAAAAGTTACGATCTGACAGCGCGAAGGCCGGGCAGGGAACGCCAGCATGAATGAGCCCGTGGACGTCCTTATCATCGGAGCAGGTGCTTCAGGCGCGGCGTTCGCCTGGAGCATCGCCGAGACCAAGATGCGGATCCTGTGCCTGGAGCAGGGGGATTGGACGAAGCCGTCCGATTTCCCCAGCAACGGACGCGACTGGGAGGCCCGCGCCTCGGAAGACTTTGCGATCAATCCGAACCGGCGGCAGAACCCGGCCGACTATCCGATCAACGACGATGACTCCCCGATCAAGGTCGCCAACTTCAACGGCGTCGGCGGGGGGACCATCCTCTACGCAGGTCACTATCCGAGACTGCATCCGTCCGACTTCCGGGTGCACTCGCTCGATGGCGTCGCCGACGACTGGCCGATCGACTATGCGACGCTCGAGCCGTTCTACGCGCTCAATGACAAGATGACGGGCGTCAGCGGTCTGGCCGGTGACCCGGCCTATCCGCCCAAGGACGTACAGATGGCGCCGCTGCCGATGGGCAAGACGGGCCGCAAGATCGGCACGGCGATGAACGAGCTGGGCTGGCATTGGTGGCCATGCGATGCCGCCATTCCGACGAGCGACTACAACGGCCGCGCCCGTTGCATCAACCTCGGCCATTGCGGCGGCGGTTGCGCGCAGGGCGCCAAGGCGACGACCGATATCACCTATTGGCCCGAGGCGCTGCGCGCCCGCGTCGAACTGCGCACCAAGTGCCGCGTCAGCCGCATCGAAACCGATGCTGATGGCATGGCGACAGGCGCCTGGTATTTTGACGGCAATGGCGAGGAAGTCTTCCAGCCCGCCTCGATCGTGGTGATGGCCTGCAACGGTATCGGCACGCCGCGCATCCTGCTCAACTCGGCGTCTGAGCGCTTCCCCAACGGTCTCGCCAATTCGAGCGACCTCGTCGGCCGAAACCTGATGCTGCATCCCTATGCGCAGATCCGAGGGCACTTCGACGAAAAGCTCGATGGCGCAAAGGGGCCGCTCATCGGGACGTGGAGCATGCAGTTCTACGAGACTGACCGCGAGCGCGGCTTTGTCCGCGGCTATTGCTACCAGTTTTCCCGCGGGCTCGGCCCGGTGGCGACGGCGACCAACGGCATGGCCGATGGGCTCATTCCGTGGGGTGCGGGGCACCACGAGGCGTTCGGGCGGCTGTTCGAGCACAGCGCCGGCATGGCGGCGATCTGCGAGGACTTGCCGGAGGAAATCAACCGGGTGACGCTCGATCCGCATCTCAAGGACTCGAACGGCATCCCGGCCCCCAAGCTGACCTATCGCGTTGGCGAGAACACTCAGCGCATGCTGGACCATTCGATCGCGCGCGGCGTCGAGATCATGAAGACCGCCGGGGCGCATGACATCACCACCAAGTCGCCGCTCTCCTATGCGGGCTGGCACCTTATGGGCACGGCGCGCATGGGCATCGATCCGAGGAAGAGCGTGGTCAACGAATGGGGCCGCAGCCACGACGTGAAGAACCTCTTCATCATCGACGGCAGCGTGTTCGTGACCTCGGGCGGGGTCAATCCGACATCGACGATCCAGGCGCTGGCGCTCTACATCGCCGACCAGTTCAAAACCCGCATCTACGACCTGTTCGATTGACGCGCCGATGAACCAGAAAACGGAAACCGCTCGCATGGCATTGTCGGAAACCGAGATGGCGATGCTCAGGTCCGCCGCCGGCTACATCATTCCCGCCAACGCGGCGATGAGCGTGCCGGGCGCCGACGATCCTGCCATTTTTGCCGACATCGTTGCCTCGATCGGCCGCTACGGCGCGGACATCCACGAGGCGCTGCGCCGCATCGAGGCCGCTGCCGGTGGGGTGCTGGCAACGATGAGCGATGCCGAGCGCGGGGATGCCATGACGCGGTTTCGCCGCGAGCAGCCGGCCCTCGCCGTCTCGCTCGGTGCTGTTGTCGCCCGCTGTTATTATCGGGATGACCGGGTGATGCGCGCCATCGGGATGGAGGTGCGTGCGCCCTATCCGCAGGGGTTCGAACTGGAGCAGGGCGATTGGTCGCTGCTCGATCCGGTCCGCAAGCGCGGCCGTATGTACCGTGATGCTGGCTAGGGAGAGGCCGATGTCGACGATAGCCGCGCAGCAAGAGGAACATGCGACCCGCGCCGGGCGCCGGTTCAGGACGCTGGACCTGTTCGAGCGCTGGATGTTCATCGTTCCCACCATCGTGATCCTCGTGGTCATGCTGGCGTACCCGTTGTTCTACACGTTCCAGATCAGCTTCTCGCGCTTCGACCTGTCGACGTTCGGGCCGGGGCAGTGGATCGGCTTCGAGAACTACGTGAAGATCCTCAGCGACTACCGGTTCTGGGAGTCGCTCAAGGTCACCGCCACCTACCTGGCTTTTGCGCTGCCCATCCAGATCGTGCTCGGGTTCGGCATCGCCTATCTCATCAATGCCGACTGGCGCGGGCGCAGTGTCATTCGGGCGCTGTTCCTGATCCCGATGGTCGTCGCGCCGGTCATCGCCGGCGGCATGTGGAAGATGATCCTCGATCCGCTGTGGGGCCTCGCCAACTACGGGCTCAGCTTCTTCGACATCGGGCCGATCGACTGGTTCGGCGATCCGAAACTGGCGATGGCGACGATCGTCATCATCGATACGTGGCGCTGGACGCCGTTCGTGGTGCTGATCGCCTCCGCCGGGTTGCTCGCGCTGCCCAAGGAAGTGTTCGAGGCTGCCAAGATCGACGGCGCGGGCTGGTGGGCGACGCTGTGGTCGATTGCCCTTCCGCTGCTGGTGCCGGTGATCACCGCGACCTTCGTGATCCGCTGGCTCGGCGCGGTGAAGATGTTCGACATCGTCCTCACCTCCACGGGTGGCGGTCCCGGCGCCACGACGAGCGTTATCAACCTCTTCATCTATGAGGAGGCGTTCCGATCACTGCACTTTGCGGAGTCGGCCACGATGGCGGTCATCGTGCTTGCCCTTACGATGGTTCTGACGGGTTTCTTCCTGTACGGCAGCCAGAAGCTGGAGGAACGGTTTTGACAGCGATCACCGCCACCATCAGGCATCCGCAGCGGGTGACCATCGGCCACCGCATCCGCATCGTGTCGAGTGTCTTCATCACGCTGCTGTTCCTGTTTCCCGTCTTCTGGATGGTGCTGACCTCGTTCAAGCAGCAGGTCGACATCTTCACCAATCCGCCGACCTTCTTCTTCAAGCCGACGCTCGACCAGTACATCACCGCCATGCGCCGCACCGATTTCGTCGGCCGGTTGGTGAACACGGTGATCATCGCCGTCGGCTCGGGTGTCCTATCCATCGTCGTCGGGTCGATGTCGGGCTATGCGCTGGCGCGGCTTCGCATCAAGGGCGCCAAGACCATCGGCCTCATTGCGCTCTTGTCGCGCGGCGTGCCGCCGATCGCGCTGGCGGTGCCGATGTTCCTCGTTGCGAGGAAGCTCGGGCTGACCGACAAGCACATCACGCTGATCCTCGCCAACAGCACGTTCCTCGTGCCCTACGTGATGTGGCTGATGCGCAGCTTCTTCGTCTCGCTGCCGCGCGAACTGGAAGAGTCGGCGATGATCGACGGCTGCTCGCGCTTCGGGGCGTTCCTCAGGATCATCGTACCGATCTCGCTGCCCGGCATCCTGTCGACCATGATCTTCTCCATGATCCTGGCTTGGGAAGAACTGCTGTTCGCGCTCATTCTCACCAACCGCCACGCCACGACGCTGCCGGTGACGATCTCGGGCATCTCAGCCGATACGGTCAACGGCGCCAACTGGGGGGCTCTGACGGCGGTGGGTACGGTCACCGTCATCCCGGTCATCATCTTCGCCCTGCTTGTCCAGAAGTGGCTCATTCAGGGCTTGGCCGAGGGGGCGACCAAGGGGTAATCCACTCAGGTCGAACAAACATGGTGCAGCGCTGATGGACAGTTCGGACGTGTTTCTCACGAAGGCGGAAGTGGCACGTCGCCAGATCAAGAAGATGATCACGTCGGGCGCGGTGCGCCCCGGCGACCGGCTGACCACCCGCGAAGTCTCCGTGGCGCTCGGCATGAGCGAGACGCCGATCCGCGAGGCCATCCACGGTCTCGCGGCCGAGGGCTGGCTGTCGGTGCAGAGCCATGTCGGTGCCGTGGTGCAGGGTCTCAAGGCCGAGCAGGTGCAGGAGATCAGCACCCTGCGCGGCGCCGTCTGCGCGCTCGCCATCCAGCTGAGCGCCGCCGGCTATGACGAGCCGCTGCTGCGCCGGATCGACCACAATATCGAGGCGTCGGAAGCGGCGCTCGGCAGGCAGGATTACGATCGCTTCGCGCAGCTGAACCACGAGTTCCACCGGCTGCTGTGCGACCGCCCGGAGACCACCTATTGCTACCGCATCCTCGAGAACATGCTGGGGCTGATGTCGTCGCAGCGGCATGGCCTGCCGGTCAGTCCCAATCGCCTTGCTGAGGCGATTGCCGAGCACCGTGCCATCCGTGACCATCTGCGCAACAGGGATTTCGACGCCGCCTCCGAACTGGCGCGGCAGCACGAGCTGCGGACCGGCGCATGGCTCATCGGCGTGTTCAAGGAGGCCGCCAGCCGCCGCGCGACGGAGGATGCGCAGCGGGCCACGGAACAGACCGCGGGCTAGCGCCTCGCCATCTCGACCGTGACCACAAGATACTGCCCTCGCGCCACCTTTCGGGGCGAGCGGCGACGACAACAGATCGAGGCCGACTGACATGCTTGAACTGCGCAATGCCTACGTCAACGGTGAGTGGGTGCCGATGCACTCGACGGCCGAGCACCTGTTGATCAGCCCGTCCACCGAGCAGCCGATCGGCGCGGTTGTCCTTGGCGATG
>Ga0073904_10004559_pt1 | contig 10269 bp, 9 predicted proteins | sample KloWWTrecipitate_FD_66668 | JGI IMG/M metagenome (GOLD analysis project Ga0073904, IMG submission 66668) | Active sludge microbial communities from Klosterneuburg, Austria, studying microevolution and ecology of nitrifiers - Klosterneuburg... | ecosystem: Engineered > WWTP > Aerobic digester >... | reverse complement strand
TCAACGACGACTACCTGCGGACCACCGGGTCCGTGACCGATCGTGAGATCGCGGCCGAGGCCACGTTCATCGAGGAGAGCCTGGGCGTCGCGAAGGGGGCCACGGTGCTCGATCTCGCGTGCGGGAGCGGACGGCACGCGATCGAGCTCGCCGCGCGCGGCTACCAGGTGATCGGCTTCGACCTGTCGCTGGCGATGCTCGCGCGCGCCTCCGACGAGGCCCAGGAGCGGAACCAGAAGCTCAACTTCGTGCAGGGCGACATGCGCGAGATGACCTTCGAGGACGCGTTCGATGGGGTCTACTGCTGGCAGACGAGCTTCGGGTTCTTCGAGGAAGAGAAGAACGCGACGGTGGTCGGCAACGTGCACCGCGCACTGAAGAAGGGCGGGCAGTTCCTGCTCGAGGTGGTCAACCGCGACTACGTCGCCCACGACGTGCCGTCGCTCGTCTGGTTCGAGGGCGACGGGTGCATCTGCATGGACGAGGTGCACCTCGACTTCATCACCTCGCGCCTCCGGGTGAAGCGCACGATGATGATGGACGACGGGCGTTCGAAGGAGATCGAATACTCGGTGCGCGTTTACTCGCTGCACGAGCTCGGCAAGCTCCTGAACGACGCGGGGTTCCGCGTGGCCGAGGTCTCGGGGCGCATCCAGACCCCGGGCGTCTTCTTCGGCGGCGAGGCGCCGTCGATCATCATCCTCGCCGAGAAGCGCTGAGCGGTACGTCGGCCCGGCCCGGTCGCCCTTATGCGTGCATTCTACACGCATGGGGTCCGTGGCGCGGCTCACGCTCCGTGGTCGCCCCAGCTGGCGCGAGAGGCGCTACGGTGGGCTGTGCTCCGCTCTCGCTCCGCCGGTCACCCCGTGCATGCCGCTCGCCCCGCCTCTGTGTCCCGAGCCTTCGTGTGGGCCCTGTCGACCCTTGGGGCGCTCACGTCTTGCGCCTCCACGCCACCTCCGGCGCCGCCCGCGCCGCCCGCGCCGTCCGCGCCGCCCGCGCCGCCCACACCGCCGGCGCCCGCCGAGGCGGCCCCGAGCGCCGCGGCCCCGAGCGCGACGGCCCCGAGCGCGGCGCTGCCCTCGAGCTGCGCGCCCTCGGCCACGCCCTGCGCGCCCGATCCGGGCTTCGTGAAGCGCCTGTGCGACGGGTCGTTCCCCGACGTCGGCCTCGCGCTCTTCGCGAAGGGGACGCCGTGGAAACGCCTCGCGATGCGCGGGGACGTGGACGGCTGGAACGCCGACGGCGGCGCGAGCCCGAAGGCGCGTCTGCTCTTCGACGAGGAGGTCCTCGTGCTGCGCCGCCGGGCCGCCGCGACGAGCGGCGTGGTGGTAGGCAGCGGCGGCGGGTACCTCGTCATGCGCTGGGACGGGCACTGCTACACGCTCGACGACGGCGAGGTCACGGAGAAGGTCCCGCCGAAGCCAAAGGCCGCGCCACTCCCCTTTCGCTTCTACGCCGACGCGACCAAGACCGCGCTGCTGAAGAGCCCGAAGGTGCTGGCGGCCTACCAGGTCCGTGGCCGCGAGTGCAAAGGGGCCATCAGCGGCGCGGTGACCCGCGCCTGCGAGAGGGCCGACGACGCGCTCTCCGCCGCCGTGGTGGCAGAGGTGCGCGCGGGCCTCCCCGTGCCCGCGCCCGAACGCCTCCCGTGAGGGCGGACCTCAGCGCTTGCCGGTGAGCGCGTCGAGGAGCGCCCGGTCGCCCTGCACGGCCGTGCGCTGCATGTAGAATGCGAGGCCGCGGCGCCCGCCTAGCTCCTCGCCGCCGCCGGCCCGACCGGGGCCGCCGTGGAGGAGGTGCGGCATCACGAGCCCTGGGGCGATCGCCTGGGAGGCGACCTTGCTCGAGCCGATGACCACGCGCCCATTGAAGGCCGCCGAGCCGACCACGGCCGCGGCGAGGAAGCGCGGATCGTCGGAGTAGACGCTGGTGACGAGCCCGCCGCCGCCCGCGGCGACGAGGCGCGCGGCGTCTTCACCCGTGCCGTCGTACGGCATGACGGTCGCGCAGGGGCCGAAGACCTCGTGAGAGTGGACCACGTCCGCCACGCTGGGCTCCCCGTGCACGAAGAGCAGGGGGCTCATGAAGAACCCCTTGTCGCCGTCCCGGCCGAGCGCGTCCACCCGGTCGGGATCGCCGAAGACGAGCTTGGCGGCGGCCTGGATGCGCTTGGCGCCCTCGCGGACGTCGCGGAGCTGGCTCCGCGTCGCCAGCGGTCCCATGTTCACGTCGTCGTGGGTCGGCACGCCGACCTTGATGGCGCGGAGCCGCTCGGCGAGGAGATCGGCGATCTCGGCGAGGCGCTCGCGCGGCACGTAGACGCGCCGAATGGCCGTGCACTTCTGCCCGGTCTTCTGCTGGATGTCGCGCGCGACGTCGGCCGTGAAGAGGTTCTCGAGATCGGAGCCGAGCTCGACGTCGGGCCCGAGGACCGCTGCGTTCAGGCTGTCGGCCTCGACGTTCAGGCGCACACCGCGCTCGACGACCGAGGCCTCGGCGCGGAGCGTGCGCGCGGTGCTGCTGCCGCCGGTGAACGCGAGCACGTCTTGCGCCCCGAGGTGCGAGGTGAGCGCGCCCGCGCCGCCCGCGAGGAGCGAGAACGCGCCGGTGGGGAGCGCGCCCGACTCGACGAGCAGCTCGGTGATGCGGTGTGCGACGAGCGCCGTGCTGGTCGCGGGCTTGCAGAATACAGGCATCCCCGCGAGCAGCGCGGTGGCGGCCTTCTCCGCGAGGCCCCAGGCGGGGAAGTTGAACGCGTTCACGTGCACGGCGACGCCGCGGCGCGGGGTGTACACGTGCGCGCCAAACAGCCGAGCGCTGCGCCCGAGCTGTACGCCGTCGCCGTCGGCCAGCAAGTGGGCGTCGCCCAGCTCTTTCCCGAGATCGGCGTAAAAGGAGAGCGTGCCCGTGGCGCCGTCGATGTCGAACTTTGCGTCGGACCGGGTGTTCCCGCCGTTGGTCATCGCGAGCCCGATGAGCTCGTCGCGCTTCGAGTAGATGGCCTTCGACATCGCGCGGAGGAGCTCGCCGCGCTCGGCGAACGACATCGCGCGGAGGCGCGGGCCGCCCTCGTCGCGGGCGTGGGCGAGCGCGGCGCCGAGATCGAGGCCCTCGGTCGACGCGGTCGCGACCACCTCTTCGGTGGAGGGGTTCAGGAGCGCCGCTCCCTTGGCCCCGCCGCCCGAGCCACACGTCCACGCGCCGGAGAGATACGAAGCGAGCTCGGTCATGGCGTGGGTAGAGCAAAGGGTGTGTGGCCTGTCAACGACCGGAGCGCGGGCGGGCCGCCGACGCCGCGCGGAGGCCCGCGAAGCGCTCGACGAGCAGCGCGGTCACGGCGCTCGCGTCGCGCTCTGCGGTGTCGACCGTGAGCTCGGCGGCCCCGTACAGCGGAGCGCGCTCACGCAGGAGCGCCCGGAGCTCGTTCATCGCGTCGTCCCGCCCCTTCATGGGGCGCCCGTCGCCCTGGGCCACCACGCGGCGAAAGTGGTCCTCTGCGCGCGCGCGGAGCCACACCGTGTGCGTCTCCCGGCGCAGCGTGGCGTAGGTGTCTCGCGCGGTCACGAGGGAGCCGCCCGTGGCGAGCACCGCGGGGCGGCCCTCCGCGAGGAAGTCGGTGAGCACCTCTCGCTCGAGCCTGCGAAAATACGCCTCGCCGTGCATCTCGAAGACCATGCCGAGGCTCATCGCCGCGCGCTCGGCGATGCGCACGTCGAGCTCGACGAACGGGACGCGCAGCGCGCGCGCGAGGGCCGCGCCGACGGTGGTCTTCCCGGCGCCGCGGAGGCCCACGAGCGACACCACCCGCGGGCCCCGATCGGAGGCGAGCTCGGCGGCGTCCACGAGCTCGGCGGCGCGGACCCCCAGCGCGCGCGAGGGCGAGCAGGCGCACCACCGAGATGTTGCCGAGGCCCCCTTCGAGCGAGACCAGGAACCGCGCAGAGAGGCCCGTGCGCGCCGCGAGCTCCGCCAGCGTGGCGCCTTCGGCGTGGCGCAGCCGGCGCACCTCGGCGCCGAGCGCAGCCAGCGCGCGCGACGACGCGGCGCGCTCCTCGGGGGCCTTCGCGGGCATGGCGCGAGAGCGTAGTTCGCGCCCGAGGGCCCGACCAGCGCTCCGACACGCGCGCCCGCGCAACGTGCGCACTATAATGCCCATTCCGTTGACTTCATGCAGTATACCGCTTGCTCGGTCTGGGGCCGTGTGCGAAGAACCTCGCATGGCGCACGACGCTGCAACGCACCCGCCCGTTCGTTTCGAGACCCACCCCGACAGCTACCGCCACGTGGTGCTCTCGTTTCCCGCCGTGTACGGCGGCGACGTCGCGCAGATCGCGCTCGACATCAAGGAAGAGGGCGGGCTCCGACCGGGCTACCCGCTGAAGCTGAACTCGTACGACCTCGGCGTCGACATCGAGCTCGCCGACGCGGTGAACCGGGTGCGCTTCGAGCACCCGGAGGTGCGGGCCGTGGTGTTCTCGAGCGCGAAGGACCGCATCTTCTGCTCGGGGGCGAACATCTACATGCTGGGCAGCTCGACCCACGCGTTCAAGGTGAACTTCTGCAAGTACACGAACGAGACCCGGCTCGGCCTCGAGGAGCTGTCGACCGAGGGCGGTGTGCCGACGCTCGCCGCGCTGAACGGCACCGCGTCCGGTGGGGGCTACGAGCTCGCCATCGCGTGCGACGAGATCGTGCTCGTCGAGGACGGCTCGTCGGCGGTGAGCTACCCGGAGGCGCCGCTCCTCGCGGTGCTGCCGGGCACGGGCGGGCTCACGCGCCTCACCGACAAGCGCAAGATCCGGCGGGATCTGGCCGACGCGTTCTCCACCGTCGCCGAGGGCGTGCGGGGCAAGCGCGCCGTGCAGTGGGGTCTCGTGGACGAGGCGCCGCCCCGCGCGAAGTTCGACGAGGCGGTCGTGCGACGGGTGAAGGCGCTCGTCGCGCGCTCCACGCGCCGGCCCGCGCAGCCGATGAAGCTCGGGCCGCTCGCGCCCACGCGAAGCGCCGATGGCACCGAGTACACGTACGTGACGGTGGCGCTCGATCGCGCCGCGCGCACCGCCGAGCTCACCGTGCGGGCGCCCCGCGGCGGTGAGCCCACGACGCCCGCCGAGCTCGCGGCGAAGGGCGACGCCGCGTGGCTCGTGCGCGCGTTCCGCGAGCTCGACGACGCGCTGCTCGACCTCCGCTTCAACGAGCCGGAGATCGGCGTCGTGGCGGTGAAGACCGAGGGCTCGGCGGAGGCCGTGGTGGCGGCCGAGCGCGTGCTGTTCGAGCACGCGAGCGACGGGCTCGTGAGCGAGGTGCGCCTCCTCGTCAAGCGCGCGCTGAAGCGCCTCGACATGACGGCCAAGAGCCTCTTCTGCGTGGCCGGGCCCGGCTCCTGCTTCGCCGGCGTGCTCCTCGAGCTCGCCCTCGCGTCCGACCGCGTCTTCATGAAAGACGAGGACGGCGTGTTCATGCAGATTACACGTGCACAGAGCGGCCTCTTCCCTATGGGCAACGGCCTCTCGAGGCTCGAGTCTCGCTTCCTCGGCGCGCCGGCGACCGTGCCTCGGCTGCTCGAGACCACGGCGCCGCTCGCCACGAGCGACGCGCTAGCGGCGGGCCTCGTGACGTTCGCCCCCGACGACCTCGACTGGGACGACGAGCTCCGCATCGCCTTCGAGGAGCGCGCGGCCATGTCGCCCGACGCGATGACGGGCATGGAGCAGAACCTGCGCTTCGGCGGCCCCGAGACCCTGGAGACCAAGATCTTCGCGCGCCTCTCCGCATGGCAGAACTGGATCTTCCAGCGCCCCAACGCCGTGGGCGAGAAGGGCGCGCTCACCCTCTACGGACGCCCCGAGCGGCCCGAGTTCAACTTTCACCGGACCTGAGGCGCACCATGTCGAACGTCAACAACGAGCGCATCCCCAACAACGTCCACCTCAGCGACGACAAGCGCCTGCAGCGCGCCCTCGAGGCGTGGCAGCCGAACTTCATCTCGTGGTGGACCGACATGGGCCCGGCGGGGTTCCAACAGGACGACGTCTATTTGCGCACGGCGATCTCGGTCACCTCCGACGGGTGGGCGCACTTCGACTACGTGAAAATGCCCGAATACCGCTGGGGCATCTTCCTCGCCGACCCCGTCGCCGATCGCCGCATCGGCTTCGGCGACAACATGGGGCAGCCCGTGTGGCAGCAGGTGCCCGGCGAGCACCGGAACGCGCTGCGGCGCCTCATCGTGACCCAGGGCGACACCGAGCCGGCCAGCGTCGAGCAGCAGCGCCTCCTCGGGCAGTCGTGCCCCTCCGTGTATGATCTCCGTAATTTGTTCCAGGTGAACGTGGAGGAGGGCCGCCACCTCTGGGCGATGGTCTACCTGCTCCAGTCGTACTTCGGGCGCGACGGGCGCGAGGAGGCCGACGCCCTCCTCGAGCGGCGCTCGGGCGATCCCGACAAGCCCCGCATCCTCGGCGCGTTCAACGAGCCGTGCTCCGACTGGCTCTCGTTCTTCATGTTCACGTTCTTCACCGACCGCGACGGGAAGTACCAGCTGCTCGCGCTGTCGGAGTCGTCGTTCGACCCGCTTTCGCGCACCACGCGCTTCATGCTCACGGAGGAGGCGCACCACATGTTCGTCGGCGAGACCGGCGTGCTCCGCGTCGTGGAGCGCACGGCGACGCAGATGAAGGCGCTCGGCCTCGAGCACCCGGACGACGTGCGCAAGCAGGGCCTCCTCGACCTGCCGCTCATCCAGCGCTACCTGAACCTCTGGTACGCCCTCTCGCTCGACCTGTTCGGCGGTGAGGTCTCGTCGAACGCGGCGAGCTTCTTCGCCGCGGGCCTGAAGGGCCGAGCGAAGGAGGAGCGCTACGAGGACCACGTCGCCCTCGACGCGTTCTACGACATGGAGGTCGTGCGCGACGGCAAGCTCGCTCGCGAGCACATCCCGCTCCGCAACGCGATGAACGAGGTCCTCCGCGACGAGTACGTGGAGGACTGCCAGCGCGGCGTCGACAAATGGAACCGCACGATCGCGGCCGCCGGCGTGTCCTTCGAGCTCAAGCTCCCGCACCGGCGCTTCTTCCGACACGTCGGGCTCGCGGCCGACGTGAGCTGCGATCCCACCGGGAAGGTGCTGTCGAAGGACGAGTTCGAGGCGCGGAAGGCCGAGTGGCTCCCGACCGAGGCCGACAAGGCGTTCGTCAAGAGCCTCATGCAGAAGCCGGTGTTCGATCCCACGCAGATGGCCCACTGGATCGCCGCGCCGAAGCACGGAATCAAGGGCCGCCCGGTCGACTTCGAGTACGTCCGCCACGCCTAGCAGCCTGTTGATTTACGGACCGAGGCCCGCGCGGCATCGGGCAAGGCGCGATCTACGGGCCGAGGTCCCTCGTCGTCCGCGCCCGGCCCGCCAAGGAGCGCGCGGAGCCTCGTCTCCGTGAGCACGCACCTGAGGACCGCAGCGCGCGCGGGCGAGAGGCCGCGGCGGGCCGACGGGAGTGAACCAACGGCCTGCCGAGTCCCTCTCTTCGCGAGGAGGGCATTCCCTGCTCGGCAGAGCCCGGCGGACATGCCCGTGGGAGCTCCTGGCGATCGGCACTCGGGCCAGTGGACAACGAGCACGGTTCCCCCCGCTCGGCGCGAAGGACGTCCGTCGTCTCGACAGAATGTGCGTCGACGGGGGCAGGCCGATGGCATAGCGTGCCGGCGTGAACTCGCGCTCACGGAGAGCCGCTCGCCGTCTTGCCTCGATTCTCGCGACGCTGCTGGGGACTCTGGGCACGTGGGCGTGCTGGAACTTCGACTTCTCCGAGACGAGCGCCAAGCCCGACGCGGCCGACGCGACCGACGCGACCGACGCGGCGGCTCCGAAGGACGAGTGTTCCCTGGGGCTTCCCGTCTACCAAACGAATTTCGTCGAGGCTGGGACCTCGGACTGGATCGAGAGCGCGAAGCCAGGTCAAGTCCGCCTCGAGGACGGAGGAGGCGTTCGCGTCTCGCTCACCAACCCGCCAAGCGAGGCAGCGACGATCGCGAGGGGCTTCGACGCGCGGGACTACGCAGTTCAATTCGAGTTCAGAGTGCTCGAGCTGCAACCCAGCGCACCGCCTGAGAGCACCCTTCGCATTCAACAGCTGACGAGCTCGGACAACACCTACAACGTGGGGCTCTTTCGAGCCGCGGAGGGCTGGTCGGTCGCCGCCATGCTCATGGCGGGCGCATTGTTTCGGAGCAAGTCGGACGACGCGGGGACGCTCGCCCATGTGGTCTACTATCGAGTTCGCCCCAGCGAAGACGGTGGCCCGGGAGGCTCGATCCAGGTGCGCTTCGACGGGGTAGACGGCCCGCTCGTTCGGGATTTTTCTCGCATTCCGGTGCGCTCGCTCCAGCTCGGGCCGACGTGGGTCGGCGCACCTCCGGCCAACGCGACGGTCACCGTGGTCTTCAAGAACGTCTCCTTCTGGAGCTGCGGCAAGTAGTCGAGCGAGGGGCCGCGCGACCCACCAGCTCGCGCGCGTCGGAGCGATTCGGGCAGCGCGACTCGGGCAGCGCGACGAGCAAATGGGCGCGAACCGCCTGACGGTCCGGAGGCGGGCTATCGGCGAGCGGAGGCGATGAACGTCCCCTTCACCACGATCGTCTTCGGGCCCTCGACCGTCTTGCCACCGACCTCATCCCCGGCGCGCACGAGCGTGGCCGAGAAGGAGCCCTCCGCCCCCTGCGCGCCGGCGGCGTCGATCCTCGACACGGTGATAGAACACTCGGAGGCCACCCAGTCCATGGGGTAGTATGCGGTGTTCGCGTGCTCGAGCGGGCTGCTCGTCGTGAGGACGATCGCCTTGGGGGTCTCGGCGCAAGACACCGTTGAGGCCTTCTCCGGGATGCGGATGAGCGCCTCGGTCGCCGTCTCGCCGATCTCTGCAAAGATGATTGGCCTGTAGCTCCCGTCCTTGATGAGGCGCGGCTTGCCGAAGCCGCGCGGAACGCCATCGACCTCGATCACGAGGTCCCCCGCGACGGGCGGGGCGCGGCCGGGCGTCGTGAACTCGACGGTCTCCCCGCAGGCGCTCGAGAACGCGAGCGTCAGACTGGCCGCAGCGAGCATGATCGGTCGGGCAAGAGGCTTCGTCAGCGTGTGTCTCGGAGTGTTGTGCATGCCCCGGCCTCAGCAAGGAGCACGCCACCCGCGTTGTCCAGCGGAAGCCAGAGCCTACGCCACGGCCACGTTGCGGCTCGGGGCTTGGCGGCCGCTCGGGTGCGGCTCGCGGGCCGCACAGCCCGCGCCGCTGCTTTGCCCGGCCCGGCCGTCCAAGTTGCTACCCGCGTGGGTGCCCTCCGCCGGGCCCTCGCGGCCAAGGCCACCACGCAAGCCTGTTGAGCGCCAAGAGAGGCTCACAGGCCACTCCGTCGGGGCCAACAGGCCGCTGGATGAACGTGCGCGATGCGCGCTCCTCGTTCAACCTCCCCGCGCGCGCCCTGGCACCGTTCCTGCAAAACCTCGACTCGCGATGCCACCTTGGCACGGCCAACCACACACCGCAGCAGGACAAACCATGAAGATGCGTCTCTCTCGTGCCAGCCTTCTCACTCTCGGCTTCCTCTTCGCGACCACCCAGGGCTGCGGGGGCGGGGTCGACGAGTCGTCCAACGCCAACGCGGGGACCGCGACCACGACCGCGACCAACCCCTCGCCACCTCCTGCTGACGTTGCACAGTCGACGGTCTTCTCGACCTCGGTCACCCGCCTCAAGGTGGGGCCAGTCAACTGGGGATGGGCCGGAGAGAGCAACTCGTGCCTGGTCGGGAAGGTCCTCCTGACCGAGTACGATCGGGGCTCGCGAAAGGTCGTTTGGCCTGGATGTTCGTGCGACGCCTCGGTGGTCTCCTGCAAGCCCGGAGACGAGCTCCCGACTGTCGAGCGGACGTTGACTCGGGCGGAAGCCGACACGGTGGAGGCGACGTTCGGCGCCGTGACTCGAGTGCCGCCGCCGGGGCCGTGCGCTCCAGACGGCGTCGACTGGCTGCTCTCTACGTTCGACCGTGATGGCCGCGAGGTGAAGTACGCGGAGCGCAACATCAACTGCGGGAAGGTCACCGCGAAGAACATCGGAGGAGTGTACGGCGCTCTTTACGCGCTCAAGCCGAAGTCCTGAACGGACGTACCCAAAGGCACATACCGAGGCCCTCGCGCGACGGCGTGTCCACTCTATTCGACGCGCGGGTCGAGCTGGCGTGACCTGTCGACGCGTGACACTCAACACTGCCTCTCTCTCT
>Ga0073904_10004558_pt1 | contig 10270 bp, 10 predicted proteins | sample KloWWTrecipitate_FD_66668 | JGI IMG/M metagenome (GOLD analysis project Ga0073904, IMG submission 66668) | Active sludge microbial communities from Klosterneuburg, Austria, studying microevolution and ecology of nitrifiers - Klosterneuburg... | ecosystem: Engineered > WWTP > Aerobic digester >... | reverse complement strand
GCCGTTCCAGTCGAGCAGCGAGAACCAGACGCTCGCCAGCACCGGATAGATGGTGAAGGCGCCGACGAGCAGGATCGTGGGCAGCAGGAAGACGTAGATCCAGCGGTCGCGCCAGATCTGCCGTGGAAGCGAGAGCTCGCGCGGGTCACTCATGCTCATGTTTGGCCCGCGCGAGACGATGGGGTCAGTACTTGTCGGACGTAAAGTCTTCGCCCGGCGTCCAGGCGTCGAACTTCCAGTCATCGACCGAGACTTTTGCGCCGGTCGCCGCGACCTTCTCGATGGCGCGGTTGCGTTCCGCGGTCATCTGGTCGGCAAACTGCTGCAGCACGGGCTTCGGATCGCTGAAGGCGCCCGAGAACGCGCCCTGGATGATCTCGCCAAGCCCCGGGGTCACCGGCTTCATTTCGGCATAGACTTGCGCGACGGCCGGGTTGCGGATCAGCGGATCGGGCGACAGGCGCACATATTCGGGGTAGCTCGAGAGCACCTTCCTGTACGTCGCATGCACGTTCGCCTTCTCGACCGCGGCGAGGTCGAGCGGCGGCTGGTCCATGCGCTCCGCGAGGCCGATGTAATACGGCTCGGTGGTCAGCTGCTGCAGCACGTCGCTGGCGAGCGCCACGTTCTGCGACTGGGCCGAGATGAAGAACGTGCCGGCCTTGGGCGAGCGCCGCGTGTACGAATTGCCTTCCGCCGCAGCCGGGTAGGGCACCCGCACCACGTCGATGCCGTCGATCACCGCGGCGAAGTTGCCGTTGAGCACGCCGCTGTTCCACGGCCCGTCAAAGAACATCAGCGATTCACCGGCGGCCCAGCGCGCCCGGCCCTGGCGGGCGTCGAGCGAGGACGAGGCCGGGTGGAGCGAGCCATCCTGCTGGAAGCCGAGCAGGAAGTTCAGCGCATCGACGAAGGGCTGCGACGCGTAGGCATACTCGCCGGTCTTCCAGTCGATCTCACCCGAACCGCCCGCGGCCTGCGCGAGATCGATGAGGTGCTGCTTCATGCGGTCGACGAACTGCAGCGGCAGGATGATGCCGTACTTGCCGTCCTTGGTCGCGGCCTTCGCGGCGGCGCGTGCCTCTTCCCAGGTTGCCGGCCCCTTGGCCGCGTCGGCGCCGGTCGCGGCAAAGCCGTCCTTGAAGTACCAGAGCGACGTGTCGGTCTGGCGGAACGAGAAGATCGGGAAGCTGTAGAGCTTGCCGCCGAAGCTGGTGAAGCCTTCGGCCAGCACTTCCTTCTGGAACGGCTTGTCGAAGACGAAGCTGTCGGCGAGCGGCGCGAACCAGCCGGCGGCCTGCAGCGAGCTGACCACGTCGGGCGTGCCGTTGGGCACGTTGAACACGTCCGGCATCTGGTTGCTGCGGTTGGCGAGCTGCAGCGCCTGCATCATGTCGGACGGGTTCATGCCGGTGTATTCGACCTTGCCCGGATGGCTGGCGGAATACTCGGCCCACATCTTCTCATGCAGCGGGATCAGCGGCTGGAAGATATCCCACCACTTGATGGTGTCACCCGCCTGCGCGAAGGCGGGCAGGGGCAGCGCCGAGGCTGCGCCGAGCGCGACGGCGCCCCTCAGCAGGCTGCGGCGGCTGATCGTTGTCTTGGCAATGGACTGAAGACTATTCATGGTTCCTCCCGGGAGGCGGCTTCGTTCTGGCCGCTCGCTAAAGTTGCGAGTTCGCGGGATCACTTGCCCGCATCAGGTCCGGGAAGCTATCAGTGATAAATAACCCCGGCAAGAAAATCGCGGTTATGTATAACTGATCCGCTAGCAGAAAATGCCAGTGACATGAGCAGGCTGAAAACAGAAAAGGCGAGCGCGCGGCCAACGATGGTCGATATCGCCAAGCTCGCCGGCGTCAGCCAGGCGACCGTCAGCATGGTGCTCAACGATACCGGCGGCACCCGCGTCACCGAAAAGACTCGCAAGCTCGTCCGGCAGGCGGCCGATCAACTGGGCTATCGCGTCTGGCTGCGCGCGCCCGTCGGCGATGGCGGGCTGCAGGCCATCGGCTTCGTCATCGACGACAGCACCAGCAACCCGCTCGTCAACATGGCGATCGATGCGGCCCGTGAGCTGGCGTGGGAGAAGGGGGCCGTGCTCGTCGTCCTCCCCACTCAGGGTGACGAACGGCTGCGCGCCTCGGCGCTGGAACTGCTGTTCGCGCATCGCGTCGTCGGGGTGATCTTTGCCGCCTTCTTCACCCGCGAATACACGCTGCCCAGGAAGCTGAACTCGGTGCCCACGGTGCTGATCAATTGCTTTGTGCCCAACGATACCGCCCCCGCCATCCTGCCGGCGCACGCGCAGGGCGCCGAGACCGCCGTCGAGCACCTCATCGCCGCCGGCCACCGGCGCATCGCGTTCATCAATGGCGAGGACTGGATGGTGGCGAGCCACGACCGCCTGCGCGGCTACAAGCGGGCGCTGAAGCGCGCCGGCATCCCCTTCGACCCGGCGCTGGTTCGCTCGGGCAACTGGCTGCTGTCGCTTGGTCACGATTGCACCCGCGACCTGCTGCAGCTCGAGGACCGGCCCACCGCCATCTTCTGCGCCAGCGACAAGATGGCCATCGGCGCCTACGAGGCGATCAAGGAGGCCGGGCTGCGCATCCCTTCGGATATCTCCGTCGTCGGCTTCGACGACGACCCGACGGCGCGCTATCTCGATCCGCCGCTGACCTCGGTTCAGGTGCCGCACGAGGACATGGGTCGCCGCGCCGTCACCCACCTCTATGCCAAGCGCTCCCGCACGGACCGCACGGCCGCCATCGCCGGGCGCCTGCAGATCGAGTGCCCCCTGGTCGAGCGCAACTCCGTCGCGCCGCCGCGTGGCTAGGTTGCCGCCGGTTCGGGCGTTTCGCTCATGCCGTCGGGCATGATCTCGGTCAGTACGTTGTCGAGATGCCGGCACATGGCGGCGACAGCAGCGTCCGCGTCGCCCGTCCGAAGGCTTTCGAGCACCTCTTCGTGGTCGCCTATGACCTGCTCCATGCGCCCTTCCTGGCGGAGCGTCAGGCGGCGGTAGCGGTCCACCTGCACCTTGACCAGTTGAACCTGCCGCCAGATGCCGGGAAAGCCGCTGATCTCGGCGATCTTGGCGTGGAAGCCCTCGTCGGCGCGGTGGAAGCCCGCCCGGTCGCCCGAAGCCGCCGCTTCACGCTGCTGCTCGATCAGCGTGGCGAGCGCAAGGATCTGGCTCCTGCTGGCCTTCTCTGCCGCATAGCGCACCGAGGCAGACTCCAGCGCCTTGCGGATGACCATTGCCTCGGGCAGTTCGTCGTAGAGGATGCGGCCGACGAAGGTGCCCGATTGCGGGAACACCTCGACCAGCTTCTCGTCGGCGAGACGCAGCAGCGCCTCGCGCACCGGCGTGCGGCTGAACCCATAGTCCGCTGCCAGCTGCTTTTCGCTGATCGGGTCCCCCGGCTTCATTTCCATCGCCACAATCCGCTCGCGCACCGCCTGGTATACTAATCGCCAAGCGGAGCGGTCAGACGTTGCGGTGCGTGCAGGAAGGCTCCTGCTGCGTCCTTTTGATTTTTCCGGTCTGTCGCTCGACATCGGCATTACCCACGGGATTTCAGTCTGTTGAACGGAGCTCTTGCCACTGATTCCAGCGGACGCGCCAGCTTCATCCAAAAGACCCTGTTGACGTGAATGCTAATATATCAGTAGCGTTTCCGACAAGCCGTGACGAAACACGGATGAGGAACAACGGGAGAGAGATATGCGAACGAAGACACTTGTCGCCTCCAGCCTCGCGATCATGCTGGCCGCGCTTGCCCCCATCACTGCCACCGCGGGCGACGTCGAGTTCTGGAGCCCGTTCACCGGGCCCGACGGCACCGCCATCGATGCGCTGGTGCGCGACTTCAACGCCGGGGCGGGGGCGCAGGCGGGCGTCAACGTCAAGCTGCTCATCATCCCGTGGGACGACTACTACACCAAGCTCTCTGTCTCGATGGCCTCGCGCACCGCGCCCGATCTCGCGGTGATGCACTCGCACCAGATTGCCGGCTTCGTGAAGCAGGGCGCGGTCGAGGCCTACACGCCTGAAGAGATTGCCACCGCAGGCCTTGTCGAAGCCGAATACCTCGCGCCACTCTGGCAGGCGGGTATCGTGAATGACCAGCGGTACGGCGTGCCTATCGACGCCTTCCCGCGGCACATCTACTACAACAAGGCACTGTTCGAGCAGGCGGGTCTCGATCCGGACAAGCCGCCTCAGACCGGCGATGAGTTGCACGAGGCCGCGAAGAAGATTCAGGCGCTGGGTAACGGCGTCACGGGTCTCTACTTCCAGATGGCCGGTTCGGGCGCCTTCCGGAATTTCTACAGCTTCTACTGGCAGAACGAGGACAACCTCTACAACGCCGACATGACCGACGTGTCGGAAGGTTTCATCGAAGCTGCCAAGAAGTCTCTCGGTACGCTGAAGCTCTTCCTCGACGAGGGCCTGTCCCCCAAGGAAGTGTTGAGCGACGCCACCGCGCAGTTCGCCCAGAACAAGATCGGCGTCGCCATCCTGCAGATCACCGACCTGCCGGTGTTCCAGACCGCCGCGGCGGAGCAGGGCCTCAAGTTCGGCGTCGCGCCGCTGCCGACCTTCGGCGCCAAGCCTGCCGCCTTCGCGCTCGGCCACAACTTCGTCATCCCGCGTGGCACGCCTCCCGAGGCCCGCGCCGACGCGCTGGTGTTCGTGAAGTGGATCGGTGACAACTCGCTCGCCTGGGCGAAGACGGGGAAGATTCCGGCCAAGATCACGGTCATCGACAGCCCGGAATTCCAGGCGTTGCCCGAGCAGGCCACCATCGCCGCCGCGCTCGACCGCGTAAAATTCCCGCCGGCGCTCTCGGTGCAGCCCGCCGTCGATCGCGTCGTGCAGCAGACGGTCGAGGCCGTCTATGCCGGCCAACTCGACATCGACACCGCGGCCCAGCAGATGGCCGACGGCATTCGCGCCGAACTCGCCAAGAAATAGCGGTTTACGCGAAGCTTCGGCTTCGCGCCTCCGCAGGCGGCCGCCCCGTGCGGTCGCCTGTCCCTGACGACCGATCAGCGAGACTTTCGATGGCACGCGCGCGCTTTTCGCCGTTTCCCTACCTGATGGCCGGCCCCTACGTCGCGCTGTTCGCGGTGTTCGTGGCCTATCCGGTAATCCGCGCGCTCTACATGAGCCTGTTCGACTGGGGGATTTTCGGCCCCAACGCCTTCGTCGGCTTCGAGAACTACCTGTCGCTCGCCACCGATCGCCGGTTCTGGCAATCGTTCTGGGTCACAGCGACCTTTGCGGTCATCTACGTGCCGATGGTCACCGCCATCTCCGTGCTGCTGGCGGTGCTCCTGCACCGGAAGCTCCCGGGCATCGGCGTGTTCCGCACGGCCTTCTTCCTGCCCATCGTCATCAACGTGGCGGTGGCCGCCATAGCCTTCAACTGGCTGTTCGAGCCCAATATCGGCACCGTCGACAAGGTGCTGCATTTCCTCGGCCTGCCGGGCCAGAGCTGGCTGCAGCAGCCCGGCTGGGCGCTGCTGGTCATCGCCTTCGTCACCATGTGGATCAACCTCGGCTTCATGGTGATCATCCTGCTCGCCGGGCTCGAGAACATCCCGGACGAACTTTACGAGGCGGCGCGGCTCGATGGCGCGACGCCCATCGACAACCTCGTCTACATTACGCTCCCGCTGCTGCGCCCGATCCTGCTCATCGTGGTCGTGCTCTCCACAGTCCACGCCTTCCAGATTTTCGGCGAGGTGCTGATCATGACCGAGGGCGGGCCGTTCGGCAGCACCACGGTGATGACCATGCTGCTCTACGAGGAAGGGTTCGAGCGCTTCGCGCTGGGGCGGTCCGCCGCCATCGGCGTGGTCATCACAGTGATCATCGCGGCGCTCTCCTTTGTCCAGTTCCGCTTCTTCCGGCGGGAGGTCTGAGCCATGCGCAATGCCGAGATCGGCCGCTGGCTGCTCCTCCTCGTTCTCGCGGTCCTGTGGTTCGTGCCGCTGGTGTCGCTGACGCTCTATTCGTTCGCCCCGCCCTCCGAGGTGCTGAAGGGCAACTTCATCCCGAGCCAGTGGACGCTCGACAACTTCATCAAGGTCCTGTTCGACACGACGCGCGGCGTCAGCATCCCGGCGGCCATGTGGAACTCCACCGTCATCATGGTCTGCCAGGTGGTCGGCATCCTGCTGCTCGACGTCCCTGCTGCCTATGCCTTCGCCCGCACAAAATTCGTCGGCCGCAATGTCCTGTTCGCGCTGATCCTCGTCTCCATGATGATGCCGGGCATCCTCGAGGTCATCTCGCTCTACGACCTCATGGCGAACCTCGGCCTGGTGAACACGCTGGCCGGCATCATCCTGCCCGGCCTGCCGCGCGTCATCGGCATTTTCATCCTGCGCCAGTTCTTCATGGAAGTGCCGCGCGATCTCGAAGAGGCGGCGCGCATCGACGGCGCGTCCGAGTTCCAGATTTTCCTGCGCATCATGGTGCCCATCGCCGCCCCGGCGATCATGACGGTGATGATCATCAGCGCCATCTACAGCTGGAACAACTTCCTCTGGCCGTTGATCGTCACCAACTCGCCCGAGGCCATGCCCGTGCCGGTGGCGATCGCCTATCTCAGCGCCGATACCAGCGCGGCGCTGAACTACACCGTCACGCTGGCCGCCGCCTTCCTCACCTCGCTGCCGATGATCCTGCTGTTCCTGTTCGGGCAGCGCTGGATCGTCAGCGGCATGCGCCCGACCTCGGGCATCAAGTAGACCAACGGAGCTTCCCAATGCCGACGATCAAGGTCGACACCCAGCCGCGCCATGCCATCTCGCCGCGCCTCTACATGCAGTTCATGGAGCCGCTCGGCACCACGGATTCGTCGGTCGAGGCGTGCTGGGATGCGCTGGCCGACCGCTGGCGCCCGGATTTCATCGAGGTGGTGCGCGACCTCGCGCCGAGCTCGATCCGCTGGGGCGGCATCCTCACGAGCTTCTGGAAGTGGCGCGAAAGCGTCGGCCCGCGCGCGGCCCGGAAGGACATGGTCAACTACCTCTGGGGAGGCTGGGAAAAGAACGCCGTCGGCGTCGATGAATTCCTTGAGTTCTGCGAGGCCGTTTCCGCCGAGCCGATCATGGCGATCAACTTCGCCGCCGACGGCCGGCCGGAATACATCTCGACCCCGCTGGGCGAGAACCGCTCGGGCAACGCTACGGAAGCCGCCGACCTCGTCAGCTACTGCAACGACCCCGGTAACGCCGACCGCATCGCCAACGGCCGCAAGGCCCCGTGGGCGGTCCACACCTGGCAGATCGGCAACGAAACCTCGTACCCCAAGGCCGGCGAGCGTTTCACCAGCCTTGAGAACGCCCGCCACTACCGCGATTTCTCGAGCGCCATGAAGGCCCGCGATCCGTCCATCCAACTCATCGGCTGGGGCGACATGGAGCGCGACACCGGCAAGTGGTGGGTGAATGACCTCGTCGCCGAGGGCGGCGAGCACCTCGACATGGTCGCCATCCACATGATGCACCAGAAGCCGACCGACGCGCAGGCCATCCTCAACGGCCGCGGCTACCGCAAGGACTATGGCGCGACCTGGGACGCGCTCGACGGCATGTACAGGTCGGTCGAGGAAAAGCTGCTCGGCGCCCGCGCCGCCCTCAAGGATGCCGGCACCGAGGCAAAGCTGGCGATTACCGAGGGGCACCTGTCGATCCAGCCGCACAACAAATCCGAGATGCTGCGCGAGTGGATTTCCGGCCTCTATCACGCCCGCTGCATGGCCCTGTTCGAGCGGCATTCCGACATCATCGACATCTCGACGCTGGCCGATTTTGCCGGCACGGCCTGGACGGTCAATGCCGTCATGCTCGGCTCGCCGCGCGAGGTGCCGTACCTCCTGCCGGTTGGCCACATCATGCGGCTGTTCCGCACCAAGTCAGGCACCAACGGCGCGACGGCCACGTCCGATGACTCGTCGGTCGAGGTCTCGGCCAGCCGCAAGGGCAACACGCTCTATCTCCACGTCGTCAACACCAGCCTCGATTCGGCGGCCGACGTGACGCTCGACCTGGGCGGGCAGGGGGTGAAGTCCATCCGCGCCCACCGCATCAACCCCGATATCGACGTGGGCATCGACAGCACGGCGCTCGACGCTTTTGCGGTGGATGAAAGTGACGTCCCGGTGAACGGCCACCTGTCGGTGCCCAAGGCCTCCGTCACCGCCTACGAGATCGCCCTCGCATGATCTGACCTGAAGAGCGAACACACCGCTTGCGTGGCCCGCGCCGTTCAAACTAAAAGCAGTCCGGCGCGGGTGTAGCTCAATGGTAGAGCAGCAGCCTTCCAAGCTGAATACGAGGGTTCGATTCCCTTCACCCGCTCCAGCTTCCCCTGAGCTTTTGCGCCTAACCATCAACAGGCGCTAACAAAACGCCCCGGACGATGCCGGGGCGCTTCGCATGATCCGTTGGACGGAATCACTCGCAGGTGAACAGCACCTTCGAGCCTTCCGGCGCGCGGGCGCAGTTCGTGAAGCTGCGCGGCGTCTCGGGCCACTCGAAAACCGCGGCGGTCTTGGCGGCCGTAGCCGAGGCCTTCGGCGCGGTCGGCGCGCATTCGTCCTTGAGCAGCGGCAGGACGAGGCAGCTTTCGAAGAAATCCTTGGCCGTATCGGCCTGCGCAGGCGCGACCGGCGCCATGAGGGCGGCCACTGAAATTGCCGCCGCAGCGATCAGTTTGTTCATTTGAGTCCCCTGTTAATATTGGCTTCGCGTACGAAGCGGCGGGGAGACTATTTTAGCGCTCGCGGCGGCGCAATTGCCTCATTATGCCCGCGCCGGCAGTTGGCTTGTGCATGCGACGCGACGAACCTCTTGCACCGGATCGGCTTTGCGAATAGATCGAGCGCTGCCGGTTTAGGGGTATAGCTCAGTTGGTAGAGCATCGGTCTCCAAAACCGAGGGTCGCGGGTTCAAGTCCTGCTGCCCCTGCCACCGGCGTTTCATTGCATGAGCGACAGCGCAGGCCCCGCCAGGGCCGCTTGCGCGTCTGTCTGAGGTCAGGCCGTTTCGGGCGGCCGCCCTCATTGGGGCTTGCAATGAGTGTGCCAACTCATTAGATACCCCAATTCCAGCCGCCGAGGTGACTCGCGCGGCTGTTGGTTATGGGCTCCAGAGCCCCCAACGAAAGAGAGATCCATGGCTGGCGCCAATCCGTTGAAATTTCTGCAGGAAGTGCGCCAGGAAGCCAGCAAGATAACGTGGCCTACGCGCCAGGAAACGATGATTTCGACCATTATGGTCCTGATCATGGTGGTGGTGGCGAGCCTGTTCTTTCTCGGCGTCGATGGGCTTCTCTCCTGGCTAGTGCAGCTGCTGCTGTCGATCCGCTAAGGCGGCAATTTAGAACTTCGGAGACCGGGTCCCGCATGGCCAAGCGCTGGTATATCGTTCAGGCGTACTCGAATTTCGAGCGCAAGGTCGCCGATGACATTCGGCAGAAGGTTGCTCAGAACAAGCTGGATGAGCTGTTCGAAGACGTGATCGTGCCGACCGAGAAGGTCGTGGAGATGCGCCGGGGCCGCAAGGTCGATGCCGAGCGCAAGTTCTTCCCGGGTTACGTTCTGGTGAAGATGGAAATGACCGACCAGGCGTTCCACCTCATCAAGAACACGCCGAAAGTGACTGGTTTCCTCGGTTCCGGCGACAAGCCGATGCCGATTTCCGAGAAGGAGGCCATGGCCATCCTTCAACAGGTTCAGGAAGGCGTGGAGCATCCCAAGCCGTCCGTTTCCTTCGAGGTGGGCGAGCAGGTTCGCGTGTCGGACGGCCCGTTCGCGAGCTTCAACGGTGTCGTCGAGGAAGTCGACGAGGAGCGCGCGCGCCTCAAGGTGGAAGTTTCGATCTTTGGCCGGCCGACGCCGGTGGAGCTCGAATACGGTCAGGTCGAAAAGGTCTGACCCTGTCGTTGCGCACGCACGACGGAACTATGACTACGTCGTTGCGCAAGCACGACCGACTGCCTCGCCCTTCGGGGTGGGGAAATCTGTGGGAGGAGGCCGGCAGCCAGCCGGGCGAAACCTTCGAACCACAGCGTCTCGTCGCCGGGTGACGCCGGCAAGTGAAATGAAGGACGGAACATGGCAAAGAAAATTACCGGTTACCTGAAGCTTCAGGTTGCGGCCGGTTCGGCGACCCCGTCGCCCCCGATCGGTCCCGCGCTGGGTCAGCGCGGCCTGAACATCATGGAATTCTGCAAGGCCTTCAA
>Ga0073904_10004554_pt1 | contig 10272 bp, 6 predicted proteins | sample KloWWTrecipitate_FD_66668 | JGI IMG/M metagenome (GOLD analysis project Ga0073904, IMG submission 66668) | Active sludge microbial communities from Klosterneuburg, Austria, studying microevolution and ecology of nitrifiers - Klosterneuburg... | ecosystem: Engineered > WWTP > Aerobic digester >... | reverse complement strand
CGCACCGCCGGCGCCGCCGAGAGCGTCATCGCGTAGATGACGACGTTGATGGCGAGTTCTCGAGTGGCCACGCGCGGCATCTCAGTGCGTCATGGCGTAGACGGCCACGTTCATGCCGAGCGCGTAGCCGCTGGGCGAGAACGCGTAGAAGTAGGCGGGATCCTCACCCTCCCGCTCCCAGGAATCCCCGATGTCGGTGTTGTGCGTCATCAGTACCATGACGCGTCCGTGCGCATCGCTGATAGCCGCCATGTGGGCGCGGGCCGACAGGGGGCCCATCTCGGAGGTATCCCCCCGGGTCTGGAGCCAGAACTGCCACGCCGGCACCTGCGGAATCTCGGCTACCTGGAAGAGCGCCCGGTAGATGGGATGATCGGGCGGGAGATCCTGAATCGGGTACTGGCCCGGCGGCAATACCTTGGCCACTTCGCGCGCGAAGTCCTCCCACGCGTAGGGCCCCCAGTAGTCGTCCGCCCAGAGGAAGCCGCCCTTGAGCAGGTAGTCTCGGAGGCCGGCGGCGTCCTCGGGCGTGAACCCGGCGCTGCCCGGGTCGGAGGCCATCAGGAAGGGGCACATCGACAACCACTCGTCGGTCGGCTTCACGACGACATGGCCGATCTCGCCGCCCGTGCGCGCCACGCCGGTCTTGGTCATCTCCGACAGCCGAATCGAGAAGTTGATGTCGGCGTAAGGATAATCGGTGCCCCAGCCCATGCCGCGCTGCTGCGCCCGGACGGCCGTGTACTGCAAGCGGCAGAAGTGGAACCGCCCGTCCTGGTCGGCGTCGGTCGCGTAGCGGGGCGGTACGCCCGCCTCTCCGCCCCAGCGGCCGAACCCGCGGCCCCACCCGCGCTGCGCTTCGGCGAAGGTGCCGGCCAGCAGGACCGCGACGATCGCGGCGCCCGCCAGGCGTGTCACTTCTGGCTCCGTCCCCGCGACAGGGATCGGTAGTATTCCTCGACCAGCGACCGGAACTCGGGCGGCACGTCCTCGGATCCCGCCACGACCGCGCGGTCGGCATCGGCGCCGGCCTGCCGGCGGAGGTTGTACTCGAACCGCTTGCTGCCCTCGGCCACGAACGACTGCAGTCGCTCCAGTTCGCGGACGTCCTTGTAGACGCGCTCCGAGTCGAGCTCGCGCATCCGGCGCATGATTTCGTCGAGCTCACGCGCGTCGACACCTTCCGCGCGCAGCATGTCGCGGAGGGCCTGCGCCTCGCCCAGCCACCGGCGCGCTTCGCCGCGGAACTGGCGGATGTCGTCGCCCGTGTAGTAGTCGCCCGCACGCCGGTCGCCCCACGGGCCGCCGCCCCAGGCGCCGCCGCGCGCGTCGCCGCCGCCCGACTGGCCATCCGCTGTTCCGGCCTGGCTCTGCTGGCCACCCTGTCCCTGCCGGCCCTGTTCGCCGGCCTGGCCCTGCTGCCCGGCCTGACCTTGCTGCCCGGCTTGACCTTGCTGCCCAGCTTGACCTTGCTGCCCAGCCTGACCTTGCTGCCCAGCCTGACCTTGCTGCCCCTGCTGCCCAGCCTTGCCCGGCTGGCCCTCACGACCCGGTTGCCCATCGCGCCCCTGCTGGGCATCGCGGTCGTTTTGTCCCTGCCGCGCGCGCTCCTCCATGCGGCGGCCCAGCGACTCGGCGCTTCGCGCCAGCTCCCGCGCCCGGTCGAGCGCATCGGCGCCGCGGTTCTGCCCCACCTGTCCCGCGGCCGAGGCCGCCTTGTTGAGCTGCTCCCGCAACTGGTCGATGTTGACGCCAATCTGCGCCTCGAGGTTGCGGGCGAACTCTTCAGGTGCGCCGCCCTGCGCGGCCCGCTTCGAGTAGCGGATCTTCTCCTTAATCTGATTCTCGCGGATGCCGTTGGCGGCCTCGGCCAGCTTGCGCGAGGCTTCCTTCTCGCTTCTCGCCGTCTCGTTGGCAAGGCGGTCGAGCTGCTGCTCGAGGCTGGCCACCTTCTGCTCAAGGGCATCCTTACGCTGGCCGACGAGCTGCCCGCGGCCTTGGCGATCGGCCCCCGCGTTCGGGAGGTCGTTGACATCCTCGGCAATTTCCCGCTGCTCGCGCCCAATCTCCTCGGCCTGGCGCTGCGCATCGCGGACGTCCCGGCTGGTCCGGTCGCCCTGCGATCGCTCGAGCTGCCGCTGCGCTTCCCGCAACCGCTCGGCGGCCGCCGCGGCCTGCCCCTGCGCGCCGGCGTCGCCGTTAGCGGCGGCGCGTCGCATCGCGTCGGCGGCATCTCTCAGCTGACGGGCGGTCGCGGCCAGGTCCTGCCGGTTCTGATCGCGGGAGAGCCGCTCCAGCTGGCGCGCCGCTTCTTCGGCCTGCTCGGCCAACGCCCGCTGCAGCTCGCTGCTGTTGCCGCGGGGCGCCTGGCCGGCGGCCATGCGGCGCTGCCGCTCGATTTCCTGTTCCTGGCGGCGGGCCAGTTCCTTGAGCTTCTCGGCCAGCTCGTCGATCCGCTGGTCGCCGGCCTGCTGGCTGGAGCGCTGGTTGGTCTCGTACTGGTTCGCCATGCGATCCAGTTCCATCTTGAAGAGGTCCGCCAGGTCTTCGGCGATCGACCCGGCGCCGCCGCCACCCCCGCCGCCGGCGTTCTGCTGTGTCTGGACCTGCAGCTCGAATTCCTCTTCCGCCTGCTGCAGCAGCTGCAGCGCGCGCTGCTCGGGCGGCAACGCGCCGTCGGGACTCTGCGTCTGGAGCTTGCCCTCGGCCGCCTTCATGGACTCGGAGGCCTGCGGCAACAACTCCGCGATCTTCTGGAACGATGGATCGGGCGTGACCAGCCGGCTGCTCATCCGCTCGACCAGCCCGTCGACCTGCTCGCGCAGCCGCGACTGCGACAGGGTCAGGACCGTCATGCCCTCGCGGAACTTGTCGTTGGCCGTCTGCTTGCGATCGCGCTGCATGTTGAACGTCCCGGCGATGATCTGGCGCTGCTGCTGCGACAACGCTCCGACCTGATCCATGCCGCCGCCCCCGCCGCCGCCCCCGCCGCCCATGGACGTGGCAGGCTTGAAGTCCTTGTTGAAGGGCCGGATGCGCAGGAAGTACATGTCGCTCGTCGCGCGCTGTGGGCCAGCCACCTGATTGTTGTCGGTGGCCCGCGCATAGTAGGACACGGCATCGCCGGCCTTGACGCCCAGTTCCTCGAGGTAGAACGTGTGCCCGGCGGTCACCTCGGCCAGTGCCTGCCGTCCCTCGAAGAGCCGCACGGTCTTCTCCGGACCGCCGTTCACCGAGTACACGAGTTCCAGGTTCTTCACCGCGTAGTCGTCTTCGGCCCGCACTTCGACGGCGAATTCCTGCACGGGCGTCGCGTCGGTGTCTCGGCCAGGCTTGGCGAGCGACACCGTCGGCGTCTGGTCGCTCAGGATGTCGATGGTGTACTGCGGCGAGGCCGTGACGCGCTCCCCACCCGGCCCCTCGAGCTCCACGCGATAGAACCCGTCTTCACGGACGGTGAAGCGCGCCGACAACGTCCCGTCGGCCCCGGCCGTGAGCGGCACGCTCTCCTTCTCACCGATCAGCAGCCGACCACCCTTCGACGCCATGGTCGGCGTGATCGTGAAGCCGACATCGGTGCCCGCCAGGACGACGATGTCACCGCCGTCCTCGACCGTACGGGGCTCGAGCCCGGTATAGGCCGGGAACCGGTAGTCCAAGTCGAGTTTCTTCACGTACGGCAGCTCGACGACCTTCAGCGTGAACACCTTCGACCGGACGCCTGATGCTTCGACGAAGTACTCGATGTGATCGCCGAGATCGAACAACAGCCCCTCGTACGAGCCATCGTCACCCTTGAGCATCGGCAGTCGCTCGAACGACGCCTGGGCGCCGTGCCGGAACACGACGGCCGCTTCAGCTGCGTCGAACCCCGCGAGCGTCGCCGTGATGGTCTGGTCGGCGCCCTTGGGGACGGTGGCATCACCGGGCGTGACGTCGATGCGGTAAGGTGCCGCGGCTTCCAGGCTCCGCGAAATGGCGAAGAGGGCCGACAGGGTCTGGCGCAGGACGGCCGGCCCGATCGTGAACGCGGCCAGGGCCACCGCCGACACGATGCCCACCGCGAGACTGAACTTGCGGAGCGGCTGGCGCTCGATGCGCGCACCGTCTTCGACCGCGTGCAGCCGTTCGACCGCCGTCTCCATCATCCGCCGCACCAGCGCCGGCGACGCACTCCGGTCGCCGGGCGCCGCCATGGCCGTGAGGATGGTGGACTCGAGCGATGGCTCGTGTTCTTCGAGGTAGAGGGCGACCTGCTCGTCGCTGACTCGCCGCAGCAGCGGACGCACGAAGAACCATGCGGCGGCGCCGACCAGCAGCAGGCCCGTGAGAATGCGGAACCAGAAGATCGACTCGGGCGAGAATCGCAGGTAGTCGAGTGCGGCGGCCATTGCCAATATCGCCAACAGCCCGGCCACGAGAAACCCGGCCGCCCCGCGTATGGCCAGCTTGGTTCGCCACCGCCGACGCACCTGCCGAACCACGCCGATCAGTTCGACGCGCGCGTACTCGTCCATGACGGCCCTCCCCTAGCGCCTGACGGGCGTGAGCCGCCGCGCCAGCCACGATTCCCCGATAAGCAGCAGGATACCCGCGAACAGCAAGTACCACCAGAGGCGTTGCGCCTGCTCCTGCACGGCGTCGGGCACCACCAGCCCGACCTCGCCCTGCTCGCCACGGCCGGGCTGGCCGGTCACGGCTAGCGACACGGCGGATGTCTCCACGCGGGCTGGGTCCGACTCCGACAGGTCCACGTTCGCGGCCACGACCTGCAGGGGCTGTCCTTCGCGGGCGTTCCGCACCTCGTAGAAGCCCGACTCGGTCACCTCCATCGCCTGCCCGGCCTCCCCGGCTGGGCGGCGCTGTCCGGACGGGGTCAGCACGACGCGCCCAGTCGTGCTCGCTCCCACGTCGAGCGCCTGCCCGACCGTGAGCCAGCCTGGCTGCTCCGCGTAGCCGGACGCGCGGCGCACCAGCTGATGGACGAACGGCAGGTAGACCGGCTTGAGCGCGAGGTCGTTCCACGACAGGTCCAGCGTCGTGGCCCAGACGAGCACACGGCCGCGCCCGAACACGCCCTCGACGAGCGCGGGCGTTCCGCCATCGAAGCGGGCCAAGGTCACCGCGCCGGGGCGCGCCGTCACGCTGCGAAACCCGTAGATCCGCGTCGTCGAGAAATCGCCGCTCCTCGGCGCACGGAAGGGCTCGAATACCGGATGGCCGTAGTCGAAGCCGCTCAGCTTCGCCGCGGCGCCTCGCGTCCGGTCGTCCAGGCCGCCCACCACGACCGGCACCCAGTCGGCGTCCGGGGGCAGCGACGTACGCGGCCCCAGCGCGACGACCAGGCCGCCGCCGCCTTCCACGAAGCTTCGCAGGCGCGCCGAGGTGGCGTCGGCCAGCGGCAGGTCCTGCAGGATGACGACGCGCGTACGCGCCAGCGCCTCGGGCGCGAGCCCCTCAGCCTGATGCGTGGTCACCTGAAACCGCGGCCGATCGCCAATCGACAGCGCGCGCGTCAGGTACAGGTCGCTGTCGCCTCGGCCGCCGGCGCCCACGAGCGTGACGGGCAGGACCTCTGAGGGACGCACCACCGCGTGGAACGCGTTGTCGGCCGCCAGCGCGTCCTCGGGAATGCGGGTGGTGATGCGAAGCGGTGCGGCGGCCAGGGTCACCGCGGGGAAGGTCGTGGCCGCCGCACTGGCGGGCGCCACCTGCACACGCGCGGTCTGCGCCGCACGGCCGTCCACCTCGAGCGTCATCTGCACGTCGGCCGGTGTCGAGCCGCGATTCGACACGCCGGCGGTCACCACGACGCGTTCCTGATTCTCTGCCGAGACGCGTTCGATCGACAGGGGCGTGACCGACAGGTTCCGCGCCGGGGACGTCTCCACGAGCACGGGCGTGAACGCACTGCCGGCCGGCAGTCGGAACGCTTCGTCGGGCTGCCAGCCGGCGCGCTGGAAGTCGGACACGAGCACGGCTTCCCTACTCGGCAGTGACGATTCGGCCAGCAGGCTCGAGGCCAGCTTGAGGGCCGGCGCATAGCGCGTGCTGCCCGACGAGGGCTCGGCGCGGTCGATTTCGGCCGATACGCGCGAGGCGTCGGCGCTCGAGCGCAGCACGAGCTCGGCGTTCGAGGAGAACAGCACCAGCGACACGCGGTCGAGCGGGCCGACGCTGCCCAACACGTCACGGGCGGCTTGCTGCGCGCGGGCCCAGGTGTCGCCGGCGCCCATGCTGTAGGAGCGATCGAGCAGGAGCACCACCTCTCGCGGCCCGCCCGCTGCGGCCGACAGCTCGGACCCCCGCACGAAGGGCCGCGCGAACGCCGCCACGAGCAGCGCCAGCGCCGCCGCCCGCAGCGCCAGCAGCAGCCAGTCGCGAATGCGACGGCGCTTCACCGACTCGTACGGAATCTTCCGCAGGAACATCAGCGACGGAAACTCCACGATCTGACGGCGCTCGCGCTGCGTGAGGTGAATCAGCACCGGCACGGCCAGCGCGGCGAGCCCGAGCAGGAAAAGGGGGGTGAGAAAGGTCATCGCGTGCGGGTCAGACGGTCACGAATCGACAAGTAGCGGAAGAGCGCGTGGTCGAGCGGCATCGCCGTGTTCAGCAGCATGTAGTCCACACCCTGCGCCGTGGCCCGCGAGGCCAGCTCGGCCAGGTGCGCCTGGACGAGCGCGCGGTACCGATCGCCCAGCGCTTCGGGAACGATCGGCAGCTGGTCTCCGGTTTCGAGGTCCTCGAAGCTCGCCGGGTCGGTGAACGAGAAATCCACCTCGGCCGGATCGAGGACGTGGAACAGGATCACGTCGTTGCCGCGGAACCGGATTGGGCCGATGGCGCGGAAGACATCCTCGGGCTCGGCGTAGAAGTCCGAGATGACGACGACGATGCCGCGCCGGCCGAAGTGCTCGGCGAGTTTCTTGAGCGGCGACTCGATGTGGCCGGGCCGCTCGGCCCTGGCGCGGTCGAGCGCGTGCAGGACCAGATCGAAATGCTTGGCCGACGGCGGGATGAACTCCACGATCGCTTCGTCGAACAGTGCGAGACCTACTCGATCGCGCTGCATGTGGACGAGATACGCCAGGCAGGCGGCCAAGGTACGAGCGTAGTCCAGCTTGCTGAGGCGCTCGCCGAACGCCATGGAACGCGAGACGTCGAGCAGCACCGAGAAGTTCGCGTTCGAGTCGGCTTCGAACTCCTTCACGAAGTACCGATCGGTCCTCGCGAACACCTTCCAGTCCACGCGCCGGATGTCGTCGCCGGGCACGTAGCCGCGGTGTTCGGCGAAGTCGACCGATGCACCGAAGAACGGCGAGCGGTGCAGGCCGTTGATCACGCCGTCCACCACCGAGCGCGCGACGAACTCGAGATTCCTCACGCGGGCCAGGACCGCCGGGTCCACCCACCGAGCGCCGGGGGCAATCGGATGCGTGCTCATCGCGGCTTCCCTACATGCCCGACTTCGGCACGGGCACGGCCTCGAGCAGACGATCCACGAGGGCGTCGCTCGTGATGCCCTCCGACTGCGCGTGGAAGTTCGTGAGGACGCGGTGCCGCAGCACGGGATGCGCCAGCGCGCGGACGTCCTCGAAGCTCACGTGAAAGCGCCCGCTCGTCAGCGCCCGCGCCTTGCCCCCCAGCACCAGGTACTGCGCGGCACGCACGCTGCCGCCGAAGGCCACCCACTTCCTGACGCTGTCGGGACAGGTCGGCGACTTGGGCCGGCTCGCGCGCACGATCGACAACGCATAGCGCAGTACCGGATCGGCGACCGGCACACGCCGCACCAGACGCTGGAACGACACGAGGTCGGCACCGGAGACCGGCCGATCGAACTGGGGCTCCAGAATCGCGGTCGTCGTACGGATGACCTCCAGTTCCTCGTCCTCGGGTGGATGATCGATGACGATGTGGAACATGAACCGGTCGAGTTGGGCCTCAGGCAGCGGATAGGTACCCTCGAGCTCAATCGGGTTCTGCGTCGCGAACACGTAAAAGGGCTCTTCGAGCTTGTAGGTGCGTCCCTGGATGGTGACGCGGTGCTCCTGCATGGCTTCGAGCAGCGCCGACTGTGTCTTGGGCGGCGTGCGGTTGATCTCGTCCGCCAGCACGATGTTGGCGAAGATGGGGCCGGGCGCGAACACCATCGACCGCCGGCCGGTGGCCGGATCCTCCTGGATGATGTCGGTGCCGGTGATGTCGGAGGGCATCAGGTCGGGCGTGAACTGGATGCGGTTGAATCGAAGGTCGAGCACCCGGGCCATCGTGTGAATGAGCAGCGTCTTGGCCAGACCGGGCACCCCGACCACCAGGCTGTTGCCGCCCACGAACAGGGTCAGCAGCACCTGGTTGACGACCTCGTCCTGCCCGATGATGAGCTTCTTGAGTTCCCGGATGATCTCGTCGCGGCCCGACTTCATCCGCTCGGCCAGCGCGACATCGTCGGGTGTGTTCAATTCGGTCGTGTCCACGTCTCCCCCGTTTCTCGGACCCGGGCTCCCAGCCCCGGCCCCCGGCCTCTAGTGCGTCATCGCATAAACGATGTAATTGACCCCGTACTTGTACGCTTCGTTCGACAGGTCCACGGGCATCCAGCCCGTGTCGGAGAACTCCCAGAACTCGCCGAGGTCGTGGTTGTAGTTGGCGATGGCCATCAGTCGCTTGTCGGGGTCGTTGTCCTCGTGGATCCCGAAGAACTCGGCCTCGCCGTAGTAGCCCTGCGTCACCAGCGTGTCGATGTCGAAGAACGAGTGAAAGACCGGATGAACGGCGTCGAGGATCACCCACCGGCCTTCGGGCAGCACGTCGGCCATTCGCGCCTGCAGGTTCGTCCAGTCACGCGCCCCGCGGAAGTCGTCGAAGATGATGAACCCGCCCTTACGCAGGTAGGCGCGCAGGCCGCCCGCCTCGGTCTCAGTGAGCGTCCAGGCGCCCGGCTCCGACATGTAGACGACCGGATAGAGCGCCAGATCGGGGTCGTCGAGCGTGAGGATGTTGCTCTCGTCTCGGAACGAGCGGACGAAGGTGATGTCCGCGAGGATGCGCTGGAAATGCCAGTCGGCCCGCGGATAGTCGTGAGCCCAGCCCGGGTCCCGGCGAAACGCGCCATGATACTTCACCCGTACGAACGCGAAACGCCCGTCGTAGTCGACCTTGACGGTGGCTGGCTCGGGCGCCGCGCGCCGGCGGCCCCAGCCGCCGTCCTGGGCGAGGACGGCCGCGGCCACCGCCACCAGCAGAACCGCCGCAACCACGAAGCTACGGAAGCCCGACGACACGCCGGTACCCCCATTCCGCGGTTAGCAGACCGACGAGCAGCAGCAGCACGATGGGCATGTGCCAGAGATCGTGCTCTTCGATGGTGGTGACCCCGCGTCCCGTGTAACGCAGGTCGTCGGGCAGCGTGTCGGTGCTGCCCGCGACGTAGTACCGGCCGCCGGTCTCTTCGGCGATGCGGCGCAGCGTGCCCGCCCGCAGGGTTGCGTCGAAGTACTCCTGCTCCCCCGGCGCCGCACGCACGTGCGCGGAGGCGGCGCCGACCGTAGCGCCGGCCCGCGTGGCCTGTACGCGCAGGTCGTACCAGCCGGGCGTCTCGGCCGCAAAGCTGCCCTGATACTCGCCGGCCTTCTCGCCGCCCCATGCCATGGTCACGTCGGACACGGCGCCGTCGGGCCCCGTGATGGTGGCCACGACCGAGGCGTCATTGAGCTCCACGAAGGCGGCATCGGCGACCGAGGCCGTGAACGGCACGGTGCTGCCGGGCTCGACGCGATCAGACGAGGTGCGAATCTCGACCTGGTCCGGCACTTCGTCCACCAACCACCGGAGGAGCTGCCGCCAGTAGTTCTCGTGCGTCAGATCCTCGACGGGAATGCTGGCGTGCATCTGCCACACCCACGAATCCTGCGGTGTGAAGGCAAACGCCTTGCCGCGGCCGTAGCGCTGGTAGACGAGCACGGGGTAGTCGCGCCGGGAGGCGTCGCTGGCCGAGAGCAGGACGGTGGCACCCGGCTTGACGGCGTCCAGCCGATTGACCGCCGTGACGACGGGCAGAGAGTTCCAGCGCTCGACAGAGGCCGCTTCCGTGGGAGCCACCTGCGTCACCGCGCTCGCCGCGCCCGCGCGCGTCGGCCGGACGTTCAGGCGCAGGAGCGGGCTTTCCTTGTCGCGCAGCGCCGGATCGAGGACGACGGGCAGCACGTCGGCGACGGCGGTCCCAGCGTAGCCGCCTTCGCTGAAGGCACGCGGCCCGCCGAGGGCCAG
>Ga0073904_10004552_pt1 | contig 10275 bp, 8 predicted proteins | sample KloWWTrecipitate_FD_66668 | JGI IMG/M metagenome (GOLD analysis project Ga0073904, IMG submission 66668) | Active sludge microbial communities from Klosterneuburg, Austria, studying microevolution and ecology of nitrifiers - Klosterneuburg... | ecosystem: Engineered > WWTP > Aerobic digester >... | reverse complement strand
TGCGGCCAAATGGACGACGGGAAATAGCGCTGCACTGCGACAAAGGAGAGCGAGATGAGAGCGCCACCGCCGAACCCGCTGATCAGGCGGCCGATCAGGGCCCAGTACATGGTGGCCGACAGGGCGGTTTCGAGGGTGCCCAGGGTGAAGATGAGAGCCGCCACAATCATGTTGGTGCGCACCGACCAGTAGGTGGTGAGCCGCCCGGTGACGGCGCCGGCAATGATCGAGCCGATCTCATAGATGGCAAAAACCCAACCGTTCAGTTCCACCCCGCCTATTTCGCGCACCATGGCCGGCATGATGGTCGAGATCATGTTTTCGGCACCGGAATGGAAAGTCAGGCCAAGACTGATGAAACAGAAGCGCGGCAGCGCGCCCGAGCGCCACAACTCTCCCCAGTTTGTGTGCGCGGCGCTTTCATCGGTCATGGCTGGATAGGGTTCCTGTGGGCGCAAGGGCGCACACCGGCAATGCTGCCCTCGCCTGCCTGAGTCACGCCCTTTGGTGGAAAACATAGAAGCTGAATGGATTCTATATGGGCGTTCAATAAAGCGCAAGAACCGCCAGTCAGGGATCCGGCCACGTGCAAAATGGTTGCGGCCGGACTGTTGGTCCGGCCACTGTCTATGCAAACGTATGGCGTAACCGCAAATACTAGCGGCGGTTGCTGCCGCCGAGGCCCAAGTCGTCGCCGGCCATGCCGCCGGTTGCGCCAGGAACTGCAAAGGCATTAGAGGTCGAAACGCTGGCTGCATTCTGCGTGTCCTGTGCGCCGTATGGCGTGGTCACGTCACGGATCGAGGCAAACGAAGCCGTTGAAACAGCGGCGAGGGCGATGAGGGAAATTGCGAGCTTCTTCATGGTAGTCTCCTGTTGAGTAGGTGGTTGGTTCAATCTGTTTCCGGGTTGCGCTGACCGCTTCCCGATGACCTCAATCTATGCCTTTGCGCGGCAAAATCGAATCAAGCCCAGTTACAGATTGGCGATCAACTTATCTAACCATTTCATCAGGTTACCGGTTCGCATGGAAGGAGAATTCAACTCCTGCTCACGGCGAAAAACCGGACCACACAACGCGGTGATTGAAAGGGGGCTTTTTTTGATCAAGAAAAGCCCAGGCCAGAAAATAATCGGATTGACGATCCCGCTGTGCTTTTCCTCATGCGACGGAGAGTGATGGCGCGGACTGCATTCATCATGTTACACACGGTCTTTCGCGAGGGAGCACATGATGGCAAATACGCCGCCGCCGGTTTGGGTTTACAACGAGACGATCAAGATGTTCGCCACCCCCGGCGATCCGCCGTTTGAAGACAGGCTCGAACTTGAAACCCATTGGGGCCGTGCCTGGGGCATCAACAATGACGTGGGCCGCATGCGCTCGGTGCTGGTGCACCGGCCCGGCAAGGAAATGGATGTCATTGATCCCAAGAAGCGCATTGAAAGCATCGGCTCCTTCGGCGACCTGAAAGCCGGGTGGTATTTCCAAAGCGATACGATGCCGCAGGTCGCCGAGATGCAGGCCCAGCATGATGCGCTGCTGGCCGCGCTCAAAGCAAGGGGCGTGGAGGTGCATCATGTCGAAGGTGACGCTGCCGGACGCATCAAATCCTGCTACACGCGCGATCCGCTGATCATGGTGAAAGGCGGGGCCATCATCTGCCGCATGGGGACGCGGGTCCGCCGCGGCGAGGAACTCGCCATCACCCGCACCCTGGCGCGGCTCGGCATTCCCATTCTCCGCACACTATCGGGCAGCGCACTGATGGAAGGCGGCAGCTTTGCCTGGATCAATGAGCGCACGGCAGTGATCGGCTGCGGCATCCGGGTGAACCGCGAGGGCGCGGAACAGGTGGGCGAAGTGCTCAAGCGCCAGGGGGTTGAGCTTCTGATTATCGATCTCTTCGGCTATGACCTCCATATCGACGGTTCATTCCAGATGATCAGCAAGGACCTCGCCATCGTCGATCCCTTCGGCCTGCCCTATTCCTTCCTGCAGAAACTCAAGGAGCTAAACGTACAAACGGTTGAGATCTCGCCGGCCGATGACCGGTGGATTATCAATTCCCTGGCGGTAGCACCGGGGGAACTTCTCATGCCGGAAGGCGCTTCAAACCAGACACTGGATGCGCTGGCCAAGCACGGGGTGAGCTGGACAGTGGTCCCCTATGGCAAGATGCAGCTTAACGGCGGCGGCATACACTGCTCCACTACACCGCTGATCCGCGATCCGGTGTGAGCTCAACGCTGAACGATATCGATCGGAAACAGCAATGTAAATTCCGAACCGGGGGACAGGCGGGTAAATTTGAGCTTGGTGCTGAGCTGGTTGGCGAAAGCCTTGACGATCCGCATCCCCAAGCCCCGCGACTTGTTGGGATCGAAATCGGCGGGAAGGCCCTGGCCCTCATCGCTCACCGAAATCAAGATGTTTCCATCCCCGTGGCGAGCAATGCCAACGCGTATCTTGCCGCCGGTTCCGTGGGGGTAGCCGTATTTGGCTGAGTTGGTGATCAACTCGACAACTATGAGCGCCACCGAGATGGCGTTGTCGACCTTCACGTTGATGCCGCGCTCCGCCTCGACATGTATGGTGCACTGGGCAACCGAAGTCTCCATGTCGTGGCAGACCTCCTCTACATAGGTGCCAAGGTCCATGCTTTCGATGTAATTGTTCCGGTACAGGCGCTCATGGGCGCGGGCTATGGCAGTTACGCGCCGCGCGGCTTCCTCGAATTGGTCCATGGTTTCCTTGCCGTCCGCGTCGCGGGCCTGCATCTGCAGCAGGCTGGTGACAATGGTCAGGCTGTTTTTGACCCGGTGGTTCATTTCCTTCACGAGGAACTGCTGGCGTTCGAGGGCTGATTTCAAGTGGCGCTCATTGCGCTCGCGCTCGATGGCCATGCCGAGGACATTTGCCGCGCCTTGCAGGAAGGCGAGGTCATGCTCGACAAATTGATCGTCCGACTGGCTGTCCACCTCGAGCACGCCAAAGGGCTTGCCGTCACCCTGAAGGATGACATTCATTGCCCTTTTGATGCCGTGCTGGACCAGCACGTCGGGGGTACGGAAGCGTTCCTCGTTTTCAAGGTGGTTGGAAATGACGGGCTTGCCGGTGCGCAGGGCAAATCCGGCCGGGGATTCCATGTCCGCTCCGATGCTGGCCACACCAACGATGCCGGCATCCCAGCCGACGCCGGCCTGCACCAGGAGGCGGTTTTCCTCCGGGATGTAGCGCAAGACCTTGCAGAACTTGACCCGCAGACCTTCCGCCGTGAGGCGAACAGTCTCGGCCAGCAGTGTTTCAAAGGGAGGACCCTGCAAAGCCATGACGCCCAGTTCCGACATGATTTCCTGCTGCCGGATACGCTGTTCAAGAGCGCGCAGCGTCAGGTCGTGCGGCTTTTCATCGGGCTTTTCCTCAACAACCGCCTCTTTATCGTTCGGCACAGCCATGCTTACAAACGCCTTCCCTGGGATCCTCAGGGGAGAGGATGTACGCTGAATTGCAGGCCATGTCAGCCTGATTACAGGGGGTCAAAAGGACAGCGTTGCAGCCCCTTCCTTGATCTGGGCGTGCAGGACGCTGGCGCCGGTGATGACGACGCCGTCGAGCAGATCGGCCTGTTCATAGCCGCGCGACTTGACGCAAGGGGTGCAGGCCCAGATCGTTCCGCCGCGCTTCTGGAAATCCTCGATCAAGCCGGCGAGCGGCTCGAGGGGGGCCACCTGGGTCAGTCGCTGGCCGCCACGGCGCACCAGATCGATGGCAGTGCTGGTCAGGAAGATCGATACCTTGAGACCGGCCGTCAGGCCGCCGTTGGCGATGGTAAAGGCGACAGAGGACATTTCCGACTCGATGCCCTTGGTGACGAGGACCACCAGCTTGTCAGTTCCGTTTTGCATAGTAGTATTCTCCAGTTTTAATTGTCTTGTGGGCCTCCATCTAGGGACAGCGCGAAAGGGCGTATATGGCCGGGCTGCCGAAAGAATTGATCGAAAGTCCGAAGCACGTGGAGGTGGGCAGGCTGGCCACGGACGATGCGCTATCGGATGTCCTGCGCAACATCAGGCTTTCCGGTTCCCTGCAATTCTGTTTCATGCCGACGGGCGCCTGGCAAACCGACGCGGCGCCATCACTTTCGGAGCTGTCGGGCAAGCCCTCCAGCGCCATACCTTTTCACATTATTGTCGAAGGCACATGCTGGATGAAAATAGAGGGTCATGCCCACATCCTGAAGGCGGGCGATGTCGTGGCGTTTCCGTTCGGCACCGGCCATCAACTTGGGGCCGGCAGCGGCGGCAGGCTTATTCTTCCCACACAGGATCTGCCGCCCAAGCCCTGGCGGGAAATCCCGGTGCTGCATTATGGTAAAGAAGCTCAAAGGGTCCGCTTGCTGTGCGGCTATTTGCTGTGTGACGCCCTCAATTTCCGCCCGCTCCGCAATGCGCTGCCCACGCTTCTGCATGTCAGCACGCGCACCAACCGTGATACCGCCTGGCTGCGCGCGACGATCGATCAAATCGTTAGTGAAGTGGACAGCCCGCGCAGCGGCGGGCTTTCCATGCTCGAACGGCTCACGGAAGTCACATTCATCGAGCTGCTGCGCCATCAGATCATCACGGCACAAAGCCAGCCGGGCGGATGGCTGGCGGCACTCGCCGACCCGGCGCTGGGAAAGTGCCTCGCCCTCATCCACGACGACCCAGCGCGTGAATGGTCCATGCAGAATCTGTCGGCTGCTTCCGGGCTTTCACGCAGCACGCTTGCCGAGCGTTTCGAAACGATGCTCGGCACTTCGCCCATGCGCTATGTCCGGGAGTGGCGGCTCTGTCTGGCATGCCTCGCGTTGAGCAGCACCACGAAGCGCATTGCCGCCATCGCCCACGAGGCAGGATACGGCACCGAGGCTGCCTTCAACCGGGCCTTCTCGCGGGCCTATGGAGTGCCGCCGGCTACGTGGCGGCAAACGACGAAGCGCGGCTGAGCTGCGGCCCAGCGGCTGGCAGCTGCCTCATAATGTGGTTGCGGCAGAACCTACGCTTTCCGCCCCGTCGAAGGTGAATATCCCGCCCGTCGCATAGGCCGCCTCATCGGAGGCCAGATACACATAGAGGCCGGCGATTTCTTCCGGCCGGCCATGGCGGCGCATGGGAATGATGCCGTTCACCTTGCGCAGCATTTCGGGGCTGTATTCGGCGTCCTGCATTGGCGTCGAAGTGTATCCGGGATTGATCGCATTCACCCGGACCTTGGGCGCGAGCTCGATGGCCATGGTGCGCATCATGGCGAGAACCGCGCCTTTGCTGGCATTGTAATCCGCGTAATGGCGATAGCCTACGACTCCTGCGGTGGAGGCGGTGATCAGGATAGTGCCGCCATCGGCCTGCATCATGTGGCGGGCGGCGAGCTGGCTGGGGTAAAAGACGCCATGCACGTTGACCCGCATGACGCGGTCGAAATCAGCGCGGTCAATGTCGAGGAAATCACGGCGGATCGAAATGCCGGCGTTGCAGATCATGATATCAAGGCCGCCAAGGGCGGCGATCGAGCGCGGGAAAGCCGCATCGACTTGCGCAGGCTCCGCCACGTCGACGCCCACGACATCTGAAAGTGCCGGAAGCTCCGACTTGATGAGCCTGGCGTTGTCCGGGTTTCGGCACCAGACACAGACGGCGGCGCCTTCATCGAGAAAACGCCTGGCGATGGCCGCACCTATGCCGGTGGAACCGCCGGTGATGATAACGCGTTTGCCAAGCAGTCTTGCCAAATTCTCCCCCCTTATATCACGTAGCCTTGGGGCACCGGATCAAACATGCGCAGGACATGCCGGCCCTTGCTGCTTTCCAGCGTCACCGAAACTCCGGCGGCCGCCGCTTCCGTGACCGTGACTTTGAGACCAAGGATTCCGTAGAGGTCGCGCAGTATTTCCGCCTGGGGCGAGAACACCTCAACCGCCGCAAGGCAGCCGCCGCGCGGGGCGGTCTTTGCCGGGTGTTCGCTGTCCATCCAGTCAATGAAGAATGGCACGAGCGCGCCGAAGCGATGATTGTGAATCCCAAAACATTTCCAGCCAAGCCATTTGCCATCGGGAAGACTTCTGCCTCCGGTCACCAGATCACTGCCGGTGAGGCCCGCGGCACTTGCCCTCTGGCGCAGTTCAATGAGATCAACGCCGCCAATGGCCCAATGATAAAGCCCTTTGCCTACGAGACTCCGGACTTCCGGGGCGAGATTCGTCTCAGGCTGAGCCGGATCACGGCCAAGGATTTCGAGATAGGTTGCATCGGAAAGCGAAAGCAGCCGGTTGGCGGTTCCTTCTCCGGGATGCACCCCGCCATAGGCCGATGCGCGATCCATTCTCTCAGCGAAGAAGCGTTCGCCTTCCGCCAGGTCGGCGCAATACCAGACAAGATGATCAACACGCATGCACTAAAAATTACATGCTGATTGACCGGTGTCCAGTTAACCTACAACGTGCTCCGCTCATATCAGCCTTGCGCCGGGCCGGGTGGCAGCGGCAGTCCGGGCTTGCTAAAGCGGCCTGACGAACAGGAATTCCAGCGTGGCCACAGTCGAAAACCGCATTGCCAGCAACACCGTATTTGCGGTGCTGATTTCCGTTACCGTGTGCCATCTGATCAACGATACCTTGCAGGCCCTGATGCTGGCCATCTATCCCATCCTGCGGGATTCCTATGCACTCACCTTTGCCCAGATCGGCATCATCACGATGGTGTTCCATGTCACAGCCTCCATCCTGCAACCCCTGATCGGGCTTTATACTGACCGCCGTCCGCTGCCCTATTCCCTGCCTCTTGCGCCGGCTTTCACACTTTTGGGCGTACTGCTGTTGGCGTTTGCGACCTCCTATGCGGCTATTCTAGTTGCCGCCGCAGCAGTGGGCATCGGCTCGGCGATCTTCCACCCGGAGGCCTCGCGCGTGGCGCGCATCGCTTCGGGCGGACGCTTCGGCATGGCGCAAAGCCTGTTCCAAGTGGGGGGCAATGTGGGTTCATCGCTCGGGCCGCTGCTCGCCGCCTGGATCATCCTGCCGCGCGGACAGGCCAGTCTTGTCTGGTTCGGGGTGATTGCGCTTGCGGCGGTCGGCATTCTGAGCGGAGTCGGACGCTGGTACAGCCAGCATCTCCGCCCCACACACACCAGCCGGCCCGTATCGGCCATCGGCCATAATCTGGGGTCGCGGGCGGTGAGCCTGTCGCTTCTGATCCTGCTGGCGCTGATGTTCTCGAAATTCGTCTACACCTCGAGCTTCAGCAGTTTCTACACCTTCTATCTGATCGACCATTTCCAGGTTCCGGTGAAGGATGCGCAGATTTATCTCTTCGTTTATCTGGGCGCCTTTGCCATCGGCACATTTGCCGGGGGTCCCATTGGCGACCGCATCGGGCGCAAGGCGGTAATCTGGTTTTCCATCCTCGGCGCCCTGCCCTTCACACTGGCGCTGCCCTTTGCCAACCTGTTCTGGACGGTTGTGCTCACCGTTCCCATTGGCCTCATCCTCGCCTCAGCCTTTTCCGCCATGGTGGTTTATGCACAGGAACTGTTGCCGGGACGCGTGGGGATGATCTCCGGCCTGTTTTTCGGCACCGCCTTTGGCATCGCGGGCCTGAGCGCTGTTCCCCTCGGGTACCTGGCCGATCACACGAGCATCACCTTTGTTTTCCAGGTTTGTTCGGTATTGCCGGCCATCGGGCTTCTCACCATCTTCCTTCCGGGCACGGAGCGGATGAAGGGCCAGCCATCCTCACCCTGAAGCGCCCTGCGGAGCAGGCCCCGAGGGGCTGGCGGATGCGGAAACTGGTGCTTCGAGGCACGGCTGCGCCATGCCCCTCAGCATGAGGAGAAGTGAGCTTTGACACCAACCTTTTCACCTGACACATTCGTTTCTTTTTGAAGGTTTCCCGAATGCAAAGTCATGCGAAAGTTGTGGTTATCGGCGGCGGCGTAGTGGGCTGCTCCATTCTTTATCATCTGGCCAAGTTGGGCTTGAACGACGTGGTGTTGCTTGAGCGCAAGGAGCTGACGTCCGGGTCGTCCTGGCATGCGGCGGGCATCATCCACACGATCAATTCCGATTCCAACATCGCCCGGCTGCAGGGCTACACCATCAATCTTTACAAGGAGCTTGAAGAGCTCACGGGCCAATCCTGCGGCATTCACCGTCCCGGCGGGATTTATCTCGCCTCCACCAGGGAGCGTTACGACTACCTGAAGCAGGAGCGGGCCAAGGCGCGCTATCTCGGCCTGGATTCGGATTTCATTTCGCTGGAACATGCGCGCGAGTTGAACCCGCTCATAGATCCCAAAAAATATGTAGGCGCCCTTTTCGAACCGGTGGACGGCCATGTGGATCCGTCCGGCGTCACCCATGCCTATGCCAAGGGTGCCCGCCACTACGGCGCAAAAATCCACCGCGAATGCCCGGTCATTGAAACCAATCCTCTGCCTGACGGCACTTGGAATGTCGTCACGCCCCAGGGCACGATCAATGCCGAGGTGGTGGTCAATGCGGGCGGCTTGTGGGCCCGGGAAGTGGGGCGGCTTGCGGGCATCGATTTGCCAGTGCAGCCCTTCGAGCACCACTACATCATTACTGAAACGATCCCTGAAGTCCGTGACCACGGCAAGGAAGTTGCCGTCACGGTGGATTATGAGGGGAACACCTACACACGCCAGGAGCATGACGGGCTGCTCTACGGCACCTATGAGCTGAAGCCCCAGGCCTGGGCGGTAAATGGCACGCCGCAGGATTTTGCTGCCGAGCTTCTGCCGGATGATTTAGGCCGCATTTCGGAACGCCTCGAGATCATTTTTGACCGCATGCCGGCGCTAGCCAATGCGGGCATCAAAAAAGTGGTGAACGGGCCCTTCACCTTTGGTCCCGATGGCAATCCGCTCATCGGCCCAGTGCCTGGCTTGCGCAATTACTGGAGCGCCGTTGGCGTCATGGCGGGCTTCTGCCAGGGCGGCGGCGTGGGGCTCTGCATGGCGGAATGGATCATCAACGGCGAGCCGGGCATCGATGTGTGGGGCATGGATGTCGCGCGCTTTGGCAACTTTGCCACGCGCGATTGGGGCACCATCAAGTCCCGCGAGAACTATTCGCGCCGCTTCCGCCTTACCTATCCCAATGAAACCCTGCCCGAGGGCCGCCGCCAGAAAACCACCGCGCTCTACGATCGCTTCATTGAGCGCGGCGCGGTGATGGGCGTATCCTTCGGACTGGAGCATGCGCTGTGGTTTGCGGGCTCCAAGGATAAGGCAGAAGAAACACCGACTTTCCGAAGGTCCAATGCTTTCAGTTATGTAGCTGATGAAGTGAAGGCGGTGCGTGAGCATGTCGGCATGATCGAGATCGCCAATTACGCCAAGCATGAGTTCAAGGGGCCCGGGGCCGCGGCCTTCCTTGACCGCCTTCTCGCCAACAAACTGCCGAAGACCGGGCGGCTTGCCCTCTCGCCGATGCTCACGCCCAAGGGCAAGCTCTATGGGGACCTCACGGTGGGCAAGCTTGATCATGAAACCTTCATGCTGTTCGGATCCGGCGCTGCCCAGGACATGCACCGGCGCTGGTTTGAGATGCAGATGCCGCGGACGGGCGTGACCTACCGCAATGTCACCGATGAATTGCATGGCTTTGCCATTTCGGGGCCCAAGGCGCGCACCCTGCTGTCGCGCCTTACCCGCGATGATGTTTCCAATGGGGCGCTGAAATTCCGCGACATCCGCCGCATGGTGGTGGCAGACGTGCCGGTGATCCTGACGCGCGTGTCGTTTTCCGGAGAGCTGGGCTACGAGATTTACTGCGCGCCGCAATTCCATATGCGCCTGTTTGAAGCGCTGGAAGCGGCAGGCGCTGATCTCGGCGTCAGGCTCTATGGCGGGCGGGCGCTGATGTCGATGCGGCTGGAAAAGAACTGGGGCGTCTGGACCCTGGATTTCCGCCCCGATTTCACTGCCGCGGAATCCGGCCTTGATGCTTTTATCGCCTTTGACAAGACGGCGGATTTCATCGGCAAGGCGGCCGCGAAAGCGGACAAGCCTGCCAAGCGACTGGTCACCATGATCGTCGACACGAAAGATGTGGATTGTCTCGGTGACGAACCCATCTTTCACGGCGGTAAATGCGTGGGCTATGTCACGTCAGGCGGCTATGCCCACCATGTCAGAAAGAGCATGGCCCTGGGCTATGTGCCCACGCAATGCGCCGGCGACGGCACGGAACTGGAAATCGAACTTCTGGGAGA
>Ga0073904_10004551_pt1 | contig 10275 bp, 11 predicted proteins | sample KloWWTrecipitate_FD_66668 | JGI IMG/M metagenome (GOLD analysis project Ga0073904, IMG submission 66668) | Active sludge microbial communities from Klosterneuburg, Austria, studying microevolution and ecology of nitrifiers - Klosterneuburg... | ecosystem: Engineered > WWTP > Aerobic digester >... | reverse complement strand
TTTCTGCGCGCGCTTCGGGGCTCTGGCCATGGTTTTTCGTAGCACGTCAAGTCTCTCTTGCGTCTCAATTTAGAATGGGCTACGCCTTCCGTGTGGCCAATGAGACGCGAATGAGACGTGACGCGCATGCCCGGCCGGTGGCCGAGCGCGCTGCCGTCGCGGCTCCGGTCGCCCCCGACCTCGCCGCCCTCGTCGCCCACTACCAGCGCGAGCTTCGGCTCCTCGACTGGCGCCTCGACGTGTCCTATGCGCCGGACCTCGCGGACTCGCGCGGGCGTCCGGTGTGGGGCCTCTGCTACCCGACCGTCGACGCGAAGGTGGCGACCATCGTGATCCGCGACCCCGCGACCCCGCCCGACGGAGCGACCGCCGAGCAGGCCGCGAAGCAGGTCGTCGAGACGGTGGTCCACGAGATGCTGCACCTGCACTTCGCCGCGTTCGGCACGTCGAGCCCGGCGGAGATCGCGCACGAAGAACAAGTCGTCTGGGCGCTCGCCGAGGCGCTGATCCGCGCGAAGGGGACGCCGGACGAAGCCCTGTACGCCCGGGCCGCGCTGGTCGCGATCGACCGCTCGACGGCAAAGGTTCGGGCCGCGAAGGCTCAGGAGAAAGAGAACATGCTCGACCCGAAGCTCGCCCTCGAGGGCCTCAAGATCATCACGGCGAAGGACGCGAAGGGCGCTCTCGAGCTGCTCAACCGTCTGCTCGCTTCCGCCCTCGGTGGCGGAGCCGAGGCCGAGGAGCCCGCGGCGGAAGAGCCGGCCGCCGAGGAGCCCGCCGCAGAGCCCATGCCCGCTGCTCGCGTCGTGGTCGCTCCCGGCGAGGATGCGCTCGCCGCCCTCGGTCGCGCCGCGCTCGCGCTCACCGGCGTTTCGGACCCGGGCGAGGCCATCGCCGAGATCGCCCGCCGGTCCGCGCTCGCCGTCGACCTCGAGACCCGCGAAGGCGCTCTCGCCCGCGACCGCGAGGTGCTCGAGCTCACCGAGCGCAAGGCCCTCGTGGCCAGCCTCGTCACGCTCCGCGCCGAGACCCCGCACACGTCCGGCCTCGCGGTCGGTACGCTCGTGCCGCGCCTCATGGCCGAGCCCATCGCCGAGCTTCGCGCCCGCGTGGTCGCGCTCGGCGGCTCCGCGCCGAAGGCCCCGGCCGCGCGCGTGGTGCCGGGCGCCGACCCGCTCGAGGGGCTCTCCGAGCGAGAGCGCGCCATGTGCGCCGAGATGAAGCTCGACCCGGCAACGTACGCGGCGCACAAGGCGCGGAAGGTGGGCTGATCCATGGCGAACGCAACAGACAACATCCTCGTCGACGGCATCGGCCAGGACGGCCGGCGCTTCCACCTCCCGGTGGATGGCGGGTCGACGATCTACGAGGGCACGCTCGTCGCGCAGCTCGTGGCGACGGGCATGCTCGTCGCGGCGACGACCAGCGGTGCTGGCCCTGCCATCGGCAAGGCGACCCACAAGTCGGACAACTCGGCGGGCGCGGACGGCGCCAAGCGCTGCCTCATCGAGACGGATCGCGTGTACCGCCTGACGAACGGCGCGACCACGAACGCCTTCACGGAGGCCCACGCGATCGGCTCGGTGGCCTACGCCTCCGACGATCACACGGTCTACAACAACGACGCGGGAGGCACGCTCAAGCGGGCGGGCCTCTTCGACGGCCTCGAGGCCGACGGCAAGGTCCGTGTCCTCGTCTCCAGCGCCGAGCGCGCGAACAGCTACGGCTACCTGCCGATCCCGCTCACCGCCTTCCGTGAGGTCAGCTCGGCTGGCGCGGTCGGGGCCATCGCGGCGATCGGCGGCGTGCTCGCGAGCGACACGACCCCGATCCTCGGCGCGGCCGCGACCAGCGAGGCGATGCAGATCGTCTGGGCCGCCGGCAACGCCGACATCATCCAGGCCTCGCTCTCCATCCCCGGAGACTTCTCCGGCGCGTTCGACGTGCTCCTCGAGCTGCAGGTCCTCACGGACAACGCGGGCGGTGGTGGCATCGAGGCGGCGACCTTCACGGTCAACAGCTCCTTCGACAACGGCGCCCAGGTGGTGGACACGGCGACCGACGGAACCCCGGCGGTGACCGTCCACAAGGTGACCGCGACGATCGCGGCCGCCGACGTGGCGGACGCGCCGAGCTTCGTGAACATCCAGCTCGTGCCCGGGACGCACGCGAACGACCCGATCCACCTGCTCGCCGCGCGGCTCGTGTTCCGCCGTGCGAGCACATGAGGAGTAGACCATGGCCCTTCTGAACCCCGCCGACCTGCTCCCCGCATCTTCCGCCGACGCGCGCGAGCGCTTCGAAGAGCGCTACCTCGCGTCTCAGGCGTCTCTGCTCGCGCAGCCCCCGGGCTTCGTGGCGGAGTACGGCGAGCGCGGCGAGACCGCGTCCCTCACGACCAAGTACCCGATGGCCTTCCTCGGCCTGAAGTACGAGGAGACGATCGCCGAGGGCGGTCGGTTCAAGACCATCGGCGAGAAGGAGTGCGAGCTCACCGTCGCCCAGTACGACGAGGGCGTGGAGATCGAGGCCCTCAAGGTCGTGCAGGACGCGTGGACCGCGCGGCGCTGGTTCGACGCGGCGGCCGACCTTCCGCGAGCGGAAGAGGCCTTCGTGGCGCGCCTCATCGCCGCGGCCCTCGTGGCGAACACCGCAACCTGCGGCTGGGACGATCTCACCGTCTTCCACGACTCGCACCTGGCGAACCCGAAGGACCCCGACAAGGGGACTTTCGACAACCTCCAGGCGAGCGCGAAGGACGTCGTGAGCCTCGCGAACATCGAGGCCGAGATCACCCTCATGCTCGAGGTGCTCGACCTGAACGGCGACGCCCTCGGCGTGAACCCCGACACGATCTTCGTGCCTCGCGCGAAGTGGCAGGGGCTGCGGAACCTGCTCAAGCAGGACTTCGTCCCCAACTCCGGCGGCACCGCGACGATGCGGAATCCGTACAACGAGACGTTGCTCAACGTGGTCCGCATCGATCCGCTGACCGACGTGAACGACTGGTACCTCCTGGACTCCGCGCTCATCAAGCGTGGGCTCCACCCGTGGGTCGTGGCGAAGCTCACGGCCTACAAGGACGCGCCGCTCTTCAACGCGCTCTCGATGCGGTGGTTCCTCGAGGACTCCGACCGGTTCAAGAACACCGGCAAGATCGCGATGAGCTCGCGCGTCTACTACGGGCACAAGTTCCTCTACCCGCACGCGATCCGCAAGATCACGGGCGCCTGAAGCGAGGTCCCATGAACGACATCGAGAAACTCGAATCGCTCGAGCTCGAGGCGAAGCAGCTCGAGAAGAGCATCGCCGACGCCCGCGCGGCCGGCCAGGTCCCCCGCGCCGAAGCGCTCACCGCACGCCGCGAACGCGTCCTCGCCCGCCTCCGCGACCTCTGACCTGACTCGCACCGCCACTCGCCAAAGCCTCGCCCTGGAAACGGGAGCGGGGCGGAGGCGTTGTGGCCACCGACCTCTACTGCTCGCGCAAAGACGTGACCGACCGGCTCCCGCCGGGCTCGGTGGTGTCGCCCGCTGGCATGGTGGCGTCCTGCCTCGCCTCGACGGACGTGCTCACGTACGACGGTCACGGGCTCGGGACGGATGACGAGGTCACCGTGCGCGCGGCCGAGGTGGGCGGAACCCTGTCGGCGCCCCTCGTGGCCGGCACGGTCTACTACGCGATCCGGCTGTCCAACGCGTCGTTCCAGCTCGCGGCCACGGCCGGCGGGGCGGCGATCAACCTCACGTCGAACGGCGTCGAGATGACGGTCATCCGCGAGCCGAAGTTCGATGACGTGATCGAGTTCTGCTCGCGCCTGGCCGACACGTCTCTCCCGGCGCACCTCGTGCCGCTCACCGCGCCGATTCACCCGCTCGTGCGCGGCTGCGTGGCGGACATGGCGGCGAAGCGCATCCTGAACGCAAACGGGCAGAACAGCGAAGCGGTGAAGGCCACCGACCTCGAAGCGAAGGCCATCCTCGAGCGCTTCGCCGCGGGCATGCCGCTGCGCGGTGGCACCGCGCAGACCCCGACGAATCTCGCGCTCACCGCCACGTCGGTCAGCTCCGGGTCAGACCCGCGCGGCTGGGGAAGCGGGCTCCCATGAGCAGCACCGCGAACCTGAAGAAGTTCGCCGCGTCGCTCCGCGAGCTCCCGCTCGTCGTGGGCCATCGGGTCGCGAAGGCGGCGGCGCCCATCCTCACTCGCCTCGTGCTCGAGACGTCGCGCTCGAGCGAGGACGCTTACGGCGCGGCCTGGGCGCCCGGCGAGAGCGGCCAGGTCGTCACGCTGCGGAAGAGCGGCGCGCTCCTCGACGGCGTCCGGTACGTGGCGATCGGGCAGAAGCTCCGCCTCGCGCTCACGACTCGCTACGCAAAATACCAGGTGGGCAGGCGCCCCGTCGCGCCCGCGCAGGGTGCGCCCCTTCCGCCCGCCTACGCCGCTGCCCTCGCGGCCACGGCCGCGCAGGTCATCGGGGAGGCCCTCCGATGATCCACGAGATCGCCGTCGAGCTCCGCGAGCTCCTCCGCACCGCCGGCGTCCCCATGCCCGTGGTCGACGGGCCCGAGCGGACGGAGTCCGTGGTCACGCCGCGCGAGCGGATCGTGGTGGAGCGCGTGCGCACACCCGAGCAGATCCTTCCGCCGAAGGGCGCGAACACCCGGAACCCGGTGCACGTCTTCGACCGTCGGCTCAACGCGAAGATCACGATCTACGCGCGGGACCCTGCGGCCGGGGCCCATCCTCACGAGCACCTTCGCCGCGCGGACGACGTCTGCGACTCGGTCCTTGCCGCGCTCCGACAGGTGCTTGTTGCGCGGAAGAACGGCGCGGAGATCGGAGCGCCACAGCTCAAGGATCTCGAGGACACGAAGGGCGCGCAGGTCGCGAACTTCGAGGTCTACGAAATCCACTTCTTCGTTCGCCGCGCGGTCGAGAAGCGCACCTGGGCCGGTGCGGCCGCGGAAGAGGGCGGCGCCTTCACCGCCTCGACGATCGCGAGCACCACGGTCGTCGGGCTTCAGGGCGATCCGACACCAGCCACCGAAACCGGATGCGGAGCGTAAAATGCCGACTCGACCTCAAGCAACACTCTCGATCGCCACGACCGGCGGCGCCTACGCGGGCGGCGACGGATACGCCGTGATCATGGCGTGCGTCGGGAAGAACGCCGACGGCGTCCCGCGTGTGTTCACCGGTGACACCGCGCTTCTCGACCAGCACGACTACTCCCCCGGCGTGGACCTCGCGGCGCACCTGCTCAAGAAAACGAAGTGCCCCATCGTCTTCGTGCCGTTGCCCATCGTGACCGCGGGCGCCGTGCGCATGCAGCGCTCGACGGGCACCGGCACGAGCATCATCACCTTCACCGCGGGCACCTACGGCTACCTCGAAGAGGTCGACGCGACCCTGACGGTCACGACCGGCGGCACCATCGGCGCCGGCTCGGGGCCGATCTTCACGCTCTCCCTCGACGGCGGCCGCACCACGAAGACGGTGCGCCTCGGCACCGCGAGCACGTACACGATCCCCTACGTCGGAATCGTCCTGAACTTCGGCGCCGGCACCCTCGTCGCGGGCGACACGCTGGTGTTCCGTTTCACCGCGCCGAAGTGGGACAACGCGGGCCTCACCGCGGCCCGCACGGCGCTGGCCGCGCAGCAGAAGGCGAGCCGCTCCTGGAACATCGTGGGCGACCTCGCGAACAGCACCGAGGCCGGCTACGTCACGACGATCGCGAACGCGTACGAAACCGCCAACAAGCGGTTCGTGTACGCACGCTGCAACGTCCGCGACGGCGGCACGCCTTCGATGCTGGCCAAGTCGAGCGGCGTGAAGCGCTGGGTGAAGATCACCGCGGCCGAGACGCTCACGTTCGCCGAGGTCGGCGCGACCGACGACACCATCACGCGCTCGGTCGGGTCCTTCGTCGACGACGGGCTTGCCGTGGGCGACGTCGTGACGGTGGCCGGCACCACGCTCAACAACGTGACCGGGCGAATCAAGACCCTCACCGCGACGGTGCTCACCTTCGACGCGACCGACCTCGTCGCCGAGGTCACCGCGGCCGGCGTCGGCTCGATCGTCGCGTCGAACGGCTTCATCTTCGCCGAGGTGGGCGGCACCGGTGACACGATCACCCGCAACGCGGGCTCGTGGATCACCGAGGGCTTCGCCGTCGGCGACATCGTGGCCGTCACCGGAACGGCGTCGAACAACGTCACGACGGACGCGCTCACCGCCGTCAGTGCGACGGTCCTCACGCTCGGCGCGACGGACCTCGTCGCGGAAGAGATCGGCTCGCACAACGTCACGATCGTCAAGGTGCTGTCGAAGGCGGCCGACGTGTCCCTCGCGGATGCGGCGTTCGCCTCGGTCGACGCGCAGAAGCGCATCGACCTCGGCTACGGGCGCGCGCGTGTGCTCTCCCCGATCACCGGGTGGGAGTTCCGCCGCCCGTTCGCGTGGGGCGCGGCGATCCGCGAGTACCAGCACGCTCTCCACATCGCGACCTGGCAGAACGATCTCGGTCCGCTCGACGGCTTCGACCTCGAGGACTCGAACAAGCAAATCTGCGAGTACGACGAACGCGTGGACGGCGGCGCGCTGGCGGCGAGGTTCAGCTGCTACACGTCCCCGGACAACGGCCCGCTCGGCACGTACGTCGCGATGAGCCTCACTCGCGCGACGGACGGTGACGTCCTCGCCTACACCCACAACATCGCCGTCACGAACAAGTTCTGCTCGATCGTCCAGGCCGAGACCACTCGGATGGTCGGCAAGACGCCGACCCTGAACGCGGACGGCACGGCGACCGAGGGCGAGCTCAAGCTCATCGAGGCGCGCATCAACCAGGCGCTGACCGAGGGACTCCTGACCCCTGGCAAAGAGGGCGAGGGGCAGAACGCCAGCTCGGCGACGTGGGTCGCGAGTCGCGCCGACGACCTCCGAGGCACTGGGAAGACGCTGCACGGTTCGGGCCCTCTCGGACTGCGCGGCACCGTGACGAACGTCGACACGGCCGTGGTCGTGAGCTGAACGGAGGACATGAGCCATGGCGAACGAAGCATTCCCGGTCACGGACGACGAAGAGATCTCGTGGGCGGACATCAGCATCATCCTCTCGCTCTACAGCTCGGTGACGATCGACATCATCGACTGCGAGGGAATCAAGTGCGGCGGCAAGATCGAGACGGGCTTCTCGTTCGGCACGTCCGGTGGGCGCGTCATGAAAGAGACGCGCGGCAAGGCGTCGCACGAGGGATCGGGCGTCTTCTCGATGTCCGCAGTGGACCGCGTCGAGTCGGCCCTCGCCGCGATCGCTCCGGAGCGCGGCGGCGTGAAGCTGATCTCGGTGCCGAAGTTCTCGATCATCATTCAGCACAAGACGCTCTCGCAGCCGAACAACATCTACCAGACCGAGATGCTCGGCTGCCGATGGCGCTCGTTCACGCTGGACGCCAAGGAAGGCCCAGACCCGCAGTTCGTCGAGGTCGATCTCGGCCCCACCAGCGTCATCAAGACGCTGAAAAACGGCACTCGCGTCGCGCTCCTCTGAGCCGCGCTGCACTGAGCTTCTGGCTCTGAAGGAATCCCACATGCGAAGTCTCAAGTACCTCATCGAAATGGCGCGTACGCGCAACCTCCCGGTGCACGCCGAGGCGGGCGGCGTGAAGCTCTACGCGTACAAGGGCCAGGCCTTCGCGCTGATGGCCCGCTCCGCGACTCGCAAGGAGTCGATCGCGCAGCACCTCGCGACCATCTTCGGAGGGTTCGAGGCTGCCTCGGACGGTGCGCGCGAGATCGTCGAGGCCGCCGGGCTCGACTTCGACGCGTGGCGCCGGCACGCGGCCTCGTGGGCGCCGCCTGCCGCGGAGCCCGAAGAGGATCCCAAGGACGTGGCCGCGAAGGCCGCGGCCGTTGCAGCGGCTGGAGGAGAAGACGAATGAGCGAACTTACCAAGATCCAGAAGCTCCAGCTCGAGCGCGAGAAGCTGCGCGAGGAGTCTGCGAAGGCCGAGGAGGCGCAGGCGGAGATCGACCTGGCGGCGCTCCTCGACGCCGAGACGGAACACGGGGAGGGCGCGGTGGCGTCGATCCGGTTCCGAGGATACCGCCGCGGCTCCCCGACCCTGGCGATCGTCATCGCTCCGGAGCGCGCACACTACCGCGAGTACCTCAAGAACGTGCGCACCGGGAAGAGCGACACCGCGAAGGCCGAGGCGAGCGAGCGGCTCGGCGAGAGCTGCATGATCTACCCGCCCCACGGGTCGGAGATGCGTCAGAAGCTGCTCGAGGCCCGCCCGGGCGTCTTCGTCGTGGCTGGCATCGAGACTGCCAAGCTCGCCGAAGGGCGGATCGAGGGCGAAAAAAAAGACTGAACGCGCGGATCGCCTCCGCGCAGAAGAGCGCCGCTGTCCTCGGCGACTGCATCACCGCCCTGGCCCACATCGCGGGCGGGGCGGAGGTGACCGAGGAGAACGAGCGGGACGCGCGGGCGGGTGCATTCGTGATCGCAGACATCGCGCTCTTGCATCGCGCATCGCTGACCGAAGACGGACGACGGAGGTAGAGCGGTGGACGGCACGACGTACGAGATCGACATCCCGGTGACCGGCGCCCAGGCAGTGGCGGCGGCGTCGTCGTCGCTCGACGAGCTGGCCGCGGCGATCGACCGCGCGCGTGGGGCGAGCTCGGCGGCGGCCACTGCGATGGCGGCCGGCGTGGCCTCGTACGCGTCCAGCGAGATGGCGGCGAACAAGGCCGCAATGGCGGCCGAACGGATGGGGGTCTCGGTGGCAGCGCAGCAAGGCAAGCTCGCCGCGGCGCTCGAGACGGGCGACACGTCGGCAATCTCCGCGGCCGAAGCGAAGCTCGCGAGCCTCGTGGAGCGCCAGAGCGAGGCCGAGGCGAAGAGTTCGGCGGCGGCGGCGGCGCTGGCCAGCCAGGCGGCGAGCCTCGACGGGCTACGCGCGGCGGCCGCGGCGGCCGCGCAGGAAGAGGCCACGCTCGCGAGCCGCCTCGAGGCGGCCACCCAGGCCGAAGAGGCGAACGCGGCGGCGGCCAGAGAGACCGCGGCGGCGAACGACGAGGCCGGCGCGGCCGCGTCTGGCGGTGGCGTCAAGCTCGGGGAGCTCTCGGAGTCGCTGGGCAAGCTCGGCGGCCCGGCCGGCGTGGCAGGCCAGAAGATCGCGGGCTTCGGCAACGCCTTCAAGAAGCTCGCGGCGATGGGTCCGGCTGGCGTCCTGGTCGCGGTCGCCGTGGCTGCGGTGGCCGTCGTCGCTGGCCTCGCCATGGCCACGATCGGCCTGTTGAAATTCGGCCTCGCGAACGCCGACGCAGCCCGCACGAGCGCGCTCCTCTCGCAGGGGATCGCGGGCTCCGTCGAGGGCGGGATCGCGCTCGACAAGACGATCTCCGGACTCGGCTCGAAGGTCCCCATCGCGGCCGACGAGCTCCGCAACATGGCGGCCGACCTGGCGAAGAGTGGCCTGAAGGGTGACGCGCTCTCCGCGGCCCTCGAGACAGCGGCCGTGAAGGCGGCCAAGCTCAAGTTCGGGCCCGACTTCGCCAAGCAGATGCTCTCGGCGGACTACCAGAGCCAGAAGCTCAAGGCGGACGTCGGGAAGATCTTCGGGGGCTTGAAGATCGAGGGCTTCCTCACCGCGCTGCAGAAGGGCGCGGCGCTCTTCGACGAGAACAGCGCGGCGGCGAAGGCGATCAAGGTCGTGTTCGAGTCGATGTTTCAGCCGCTCGTCGACGGCATGGCCGGCGCGGTGCCGAAGCTGATCGCCGGCTTCCTGCAGTTCGAGATCTGGGCGCTCCGCTCGCTGATCGCGATCCAGAAGTACCAGCCCGTTTTCACCGTCGTGGGCGCGGTCGTGGGCGCGGTGTTGAAGAGCATCGGGCAGTCGTTCGGCTTCATTTACGACGGCGTCGTCGGGACGATCGACGGCATCCAGGCGCTTGGCGCGCTCGGCTCCGCGGCGCTCTCTGGGCTGTCCGCGGCGGCGTTGTCGGTCCGACAGTTCCTGCTCGGCCTGTCCCTCGCGGACATCGGCATGGCGATGGTGAAAGGCCTCGCGGACGGCATCACCGGCGGAGGAGCGTCGGTGCTTGCCGCCGTCACGGGCGTGGCGAGCGGCGCTGTCGACGCGGCCAAAAAGGCGCTCGGCATCGCGTCGCCGTCGAAGGTCTTCGCCGAGATCGGCGGTCACACCGCGGACGGCATGAGCGAGGGCGTGGACGACGGCGCGGACGCTGTCCAGGGCTC
>Ga0073904_10004550_pt1 | contig 10276 bp, 9 predicted proteins | sample KloWWTrecipitate_FD_66668 | JGI IMG/M metagenome (GOLD analysis project Ga0073904, IMG submission 66668) | Active sludge microbial communities from Klosterneuburg, Austria, studying microevolution and ecology of nitrifiers - Klosterneuburg... | ecosystem: Engineered > WWTP > Aerobic digester >... | reverse complement strand
TCGGACTTGATACCGAGGATGCGATGAAGATACTGAGCGAAGAATTGGGCCATTTTCGCGTCGAAATTGTGCTTGCCTACCTGAGGTGAAAACGATGGAAAGTAAGCAAGCACGCATTCCTTTCTTTCGCGCCAGACTTCAAAAGTCAGGACAAACATACTTCTATTTCGAAATCCCAGGTTCTGGAGGACGAGAAGAAATCGCTCTTGGCAACGTCAAGCAGAGTGCCATCAAGAAGTGGCAAGCACTACTGTTTCAAAGCAGATTCGAGAGTCGGTCGGAGCCTAATGACCTACTGTTCTGCTTGGAGTTGTACAAGGAGATTTTTGTACCGCTGCTATCACCCTTGACGCAGCGGGAAAACCTTACTTCAATTGAAAAGCTGATGGCTTTCTTTAAATGCCAAGACTATGGTTGGGAAGATATCGAAAGCCCGGAGCTTTTGACGGCCTACAGTCAATGGCGAAACCCGAAATTCTCTTTGAGAATAAGGGGCGAGCTATCACTGCTGAAGAGGGTTAGACGTGAACTCGAAAAGTTGCGCGCACAAGTAACACTCAGTTCTTGAACAGGGTAACCGAGTGGCGCATCGACGGGGTCCCTCCATCAGCCTCCTGGCCTTGAGGCGCAAGGTAATTGATCCGACAGCCCAGACCCCAGTTTTGGGTGGCATCGGTTGCTACGGTGAGAAGTAACCTACGACTTAAAGGATTTAATGGAGAGGTGGTTATTTCCACCGGCGCGAGCCGGCTCCATGGAGTGAGGAACCCAAGTACCCTTCATGACATTGATGAGACGCGGTCCAGCCTCGTTAGGCGCACGCAGGCGCGGCACAAACGGCACCACAGGCTTTTCTGTGCTGGATGGCTTGGCACTTGTCTTAAGTACCTGTTTCGAAATGTTCACTTCACTTATTCACAAGCTTCGTCAGTAAAATCTGTGGGCGAGTTGCGGCTCAGGAAGCTTGCCAAGTACGTGATACAAGGCGAGTTCAGTGATTCTGAAGGTGCGAAAGCCGTAGGATTTTCTCATGGTCACTTTGACCTTGTTGTTCAAACCCTCCACAACGCCACTGGAGAACTGCTTTTTCGCCCGGAAGTAGTTGAGGATCAGCTCACGGTGGCTGCGCAAGGTCTTGGCCACCTTCTTCATCGGCTCGATCCGTGAACGCATGACCAAAGCGATCCACTGGTCCAAGAATTTGCCAGCCCAGGTGGGCGAGTCGTAGTCCCAGAATTGTTGGAACTGCTCCTTGAGCAAGTAGGCTCGCACTGTTTGCAAGTTGTACTTCAATATGTCGCGCAGGCGAACCCTCTGATTGCTGGTCAGATTCTCCCGGCGCTTGAGTACGCACCAGCGGGACTTGGCCAGAACCGGTTCATACCCATCGGCCACCAGCTTGCGTGCCTCGGCCGAACGGACATCGTTGAGCGCGTCATTCATCTTCGCCACAATGTGAAATCGATCCAATATGTTCAGTGCATTGCTGCAACGCTCACGGATCACCCGCAGGTAGGGTTTCCACATGTCGGAGCAGACGAATTCGATCTTGCCCGACAGGCCTTCTCCGATCATGTCAAAGAATCCCTCAAACGTCTTGACCGTGCGTTCCCGTCCAACCCACAGCAGCCGGGTGCAATGCGCATCAATCTGGTAGACCAGCGTCAGGTAATTGTGGCCCTTGCCGTAGGCAATCTCATCGACGCCAATGGCCTGAATCGGCCCCAGCGTACGATGCTCAAGCCCCCACGCCACCACCACTTCAACGGCCTGGCAGACCTTGTCCCAGGAGGTGCGAAACGACAGGGCTGTTTCCTTCCACGACAACTTCTTGGCCCAGTGCGCCAGGAACAGGACGTAGGCGGTGGTCATCTGGTGCTTGCCACAACCCCATGGCACTGCTTCGACTTTCACGCCACACTGTGGGCAGCTCACCCGACGCATGCGGTACAGTAGAAAAACCACAAAACCCCAGAATGGAACGAACTCGAAGCGCCTCACTGTCAAATGATCGTAGGTTGGCGCCGGGGTCTGGCAGACGGAGCACTTGCCTTTGGAGCCGACGCGCTCGCGCACCTCGACTTCGATACTTTTGCTGGCCTTGTCCAGGCGAGCCACGACATAGACAAAGCCAGGAAAGTGGTAACACTGGTTCAGTAGAGAGATCAGACGCATGCCAAAAACACCCAAGGAAAAAATCGGCTCTATCGTAGCCACGCCAGACCTGGCCACCTACTGCCCGGATTTGGCGACGTGGCCTGCAAGTTGGTGTGGCGAAGAACGTGACGTCATTCCTGGCGAACAGATCGTTGCGGTGTTCACGCCATTTCTGCTGGACCTGCTGGCCCAAGGTCTGACGCGCAAGACCCGTAACCTGCATCGCGACAACCTGTGGCTGCTCGGTGGCGAAATCATCCGAGACATCAACGACACGCCCAAGCTCAGAAAGCGGCCGGTGGGAGAGTTGATCCGCGAGGCCATCGCCAACGATGAAGGGCCACTGATCCATGGCGGCTTCTCTGAGCAGGAGCAGCGCTCGTTTGATTCGACCTGCACGAAACTCAATCGATTCCTGGCTACCCACGCCCATACCAACTTGAAGTAGGCCATGGCCAACATCGCACTGGTGTTCGTATATTGGCTGTTCAGGGTGATTACTATTTCAACGGTTGTTGGCAAGCGAAAGCGCGTCAGGCCAAAGGCTCCAACTTGGGGAGCGGTGGGCAAGTCACGCACCGCGTAGCGGCTGTCCACGGCGGGCGCGCCATCAAATATGTAGTGATGGTGAATTCCGCCGTCGGCCACAAAAACCATCAAAATCTACCCACAGATTTCACGGACGAACCATTCACAAAATGCGCTGATGGGCAATTCACTTCGATCGCCATATTCAATGCTGAAGAACTTTGGCCAGGAAGACTGGAGGAATGGGGGTCACCTTGCGATCGTCCCGCGTGATAAAGACGATACCTATCTTGCCAAGTGCGACCTCCCGATTGGATTCTTTTTCTGACATCCGAAACTGCAGATCAAATCCGTATTTGTTGAAGTCGGTAGTTGCCATTTCGATGCGCATGGTCTCCCCGTGAAAGCCTTCCGACTTGTACTGAGCAACGATGTCCCCCACCACAATGTTGGCACCTTCCACGCCTGACTCAAAGTAGCCCAAAGACTTGAAGAATCGCACTCGGGCTTCGGACACTAGAGTTAGCAGTTGGGCATTGTCAAGATGCCCTCCTTGGTTTACATGGCTGATGTAAATCTGAATATCGGAAACAAAGGGATATCGCTGGGCGGGTGTGTGCTGGATGCGTGGCATGAAAGTAGTTTTCGTAAAAGCCCATTCTGCCTTGACCGCCACCAGGGCGCTGCCACGTTCGGGTCAACCAGAACTTCTTTGTCACAACATGACCGCCCGATCCCTCCCTTTTCAAACCTCGTGGAGAAGTTGGTCACTGGGCGTAACCCCGGACACGCCAACCATTTCAAGAAGCGGCGATCTCCGCATCCCGTGCCCGTACAACGGCGCTGACCGCGTAGTCGATGTCGGCCTCGCAAGTTCTGTGATTCACAATGGCCGCGCGAATCACGATGCGATCATTGAGTTTTGTCGTCGAGAACACAGCGTCGCCATTCAATTGCAGTTGTTGGATGATCTTCGCATTCAAAGCATCCTGCTTCGCACCCTCCCAATCCTCGGGTGCCGCACTGAAGCAACACACATTCAACCGCACAGGAGCAGATAGTCTGAGACCCGCAGTACTTTCCACGCATTGCTCCATGAGAGCAGCCAGTTGGCAATTGCGGGTGATGGCTAACCCGAGCGCATCACTCCCATAAGCGCGTAGAGCAGACCACACTTTCAAAGCCCGAAAGCCGCGGGAGAGGTCAATCCCATAGTCGCAGTACCACGGATCTCCACCACCCAGGCCCTGCTCCTGGACAGCGAGATAGGCCGGACGCGCGGCAAACGCTTGGCGATGGATCTTCTCGTCACGTATGAGGACAGCACCGCAGTCGTACTGCACATACATCCATTTGTGGAAATCAAAAGCCAGCGAATCGGCTCGGTCAATCCCTCGTGCCAAATCGGACCATGGTGCCTGCGCCAGGCATGCCCACGCTCCGAAGGCTCCGTCCACGTGCAGCCAGATCTGCTCCGTGGCACAGTAGTCAGCGAGCCCATCAATGTTGTCATAGAGCCCCTGATCGACCGAACCTGCCGTCCCCACCACACAGAACGGCAGAATTCCGGCGGCACGATCGGCGGCCACGGCTTGGGACAGCAATGCCAGGTCGAGGCTCCCATTGGCGTCAGTGCCAATGGTCCGCAGGGCTGCTGACCCGATGCCCAGCAACTCCAGCGCCTTACTGGTGGCGTTGTGCACGCCCTTGGCTGCATACGCTGCCAGCGGGGTGGCGCCTTGTATGCCGCTATATCGTGAACCGGAACCCAACGCCTTCAAGCGCGCCGCTGCCAGGGCGATGACAGTAGCTTGTGAGGTTCCGGTAACCAGCAGTCCACTGGATTCAGGGGGAAAACCGAAGCAGCGACGCGACCAATCAATAACCTCGCGTTCGACGTAGGCGGCGCCATGATCGCGCCCACCGCAATTGCTGTTCATGGTCGCTGCAATCATCTCGGCCAGCAGCCCGTTGGCCAGACCCGTTCCCTGCACCCAGCCGAAGAAGCGCGGGTGGGTGCTTCCGGTGGAAAAAGGGAGCACGTTGTGCGTGAGCTCTCCAACCAATGCTGCAGTGCCAATACCCTGGGTCGCTTCCCCCAACTTGAAGGCGGACCGATCCGCCTCACTCAATACGCGCCAGGGATGATCGCGCGCTTCGCTCAAATGATCGACGCAGGCATCCAACAGGCGATGCGCCTCGCTGCGAAAACTGGCCCAATCGTCAGGATCGAGCGGCGACGGAGTGAGGTTTCGCTGTGGTTCCTTGCCAGTTGTCATCGTACTTTTTGTCTTTCACTTGGGTTGAGGAAGCGTCCAATAGGCTACCGTCTGCAACATCACCGCGAAGGTAGCGGCGACAATTTGGGCCTCTTCTGCGCGGAAGAATACCGTGCCAACGGTTCATGCGGATTACCCTAGTCTGCCTATCCTCTGTGAGACATCATCCAGGTGAGTGCGCAATGCGTCTACGCACGGGCGAAAGGCATCACTGAACCGGGTGTCATTGCTCAAACGGGCTAGATACTGCCCCGCCAGCACGTGCGCAGTCCGCCAATTGTCACCATCAACAGACGAGTGAAGGTGTGCCGCCGGCACTGTGTCTCTCATCACACCCCCCGTAGTCGGACTGAACGCCATTGGCAGCATGTCATACGCAGGACTCAATGCGTACGGTCGACCCTGGTCACTCACAAACGACAGGTTTCCTGCGTGCATGTCGGTATTGCCAATCAGCGTCCCAAAGGCGTACAGCAATGCCGCACCAGCATGCGCCGGCGCCGTGATGACCTCTTGCTTTGCCAACTCGGACGTCACGACTGGCCACGGTGCGGTCGCGTTCCCCACGAACTCCCCGTCAAGTGAAGCCAATGACAGCAGGGCATGTCTTCCGTTTGGCCCAACCCTGTCGAACCGTTCCAGCTCCAAAAAGCGCTGAGGACCAATATCGATTACGTGGGACTGAGCAGCAGCGACGCCGCCCGCTTGCAGCGTCTCCAACGCCAGGTGCTCAGCCAACAGCAAGTCGCGCCACCGTTCGGTAATTTTGTTGTCATCTTGCGCTGTGAATTTGACCAGGACATGGCCCCTATCGGTGTAGGCACAGAACTTGGGTTGTTCGCCACCGGCTGATGACCAGGTTTCCCCGGAGGTCAGGGCTTCGGCTGCAAGGCGCGGGTAATCGCCGGTCCCAACGGCAGTGGGCAGGGGCGAGTTGACGAACCTGTCTCTGGCGAGTTCACCCAACAACAGGTTACCAACAGCGTCACCCCCGTTCGACAACAGGGCACGCAAAGCGTCAGTGTCACTCCAATGCCGCACATCGGGGGGGAGTCCTAACCCGGTGGCGTGTTGGCGCGCATATGCTCGCCCAAGGAAACCTTGTGGCCGCATGTCGGTTACCCACCATGGCAGTCCTTCATGGTAGACCGGCGCGCCAGTGAGCGGCACCATGACGAACCCATCGGATCGGACTGGGATGAGTTGCCCCAGATGTTGGATTTGACCTGCTGCATTGACGCAGTAAACCGGTATATCAGGAAGGCCCCGAAAATTGTCCCGCAGAGCATATCGGGTAGCCCGTGCTGCGCCCAATGTAACGATTTCTCCAGGCATGTCCCCCAACGCTCTTGCCAGGGTTGGCCGAGAGACGCCCAGGCCAGCACGCAATGATCCTGCAGGTACAGGTCCTGTAGCAAGTGCAGTGCGGATTTGGGTAGTGCGGTCAGACATGAAACACTATATGTTCCGATGTATGTAACGATTCTACTATAGACCCTAGTCCTTGTTTATATGCATGGCCTATCGACGCCCGGGGCCATGCCCCATTCGCCACCTCGCAGCACTAAGACCGAGCAAGACACGCGCGTTTCGGTCGCCGACCTTCTACGCTGCAAATGGCGCAAGTGTGCTCAATGAAAGTTGGGTTTGAACCCAGTCGAATCAATTAAAGATTGCGTTGAGTAAAAGCACGCCTATTCAAACATGCTTTCCATGACTAGCGTGGCCGGAACCTACGTGGTGCCCATGGTGCCGCGCTTCTCGGTGGAGCAGGTGTGCCCATAGGAGTCGTAGCGGGTCGATGCAAGCAGACGCTGGAAGGGGGAAAGTCAGAAACCCAACCTCTGCTTCTAGGTGGTTCAGAAATTCGAGGAGGCTTCAGTCGGCCACCAGTGTGCTCCAAAGCTGTTCAGTGGAAGAGCTCCACCTTCAGCAAGTTTCATACTTTCACGCCAGTGTCTATGCTGGCGCGGCATAAAAGTGCGGCCCCCCCCGACATGCCCGGTGCCGGGGACGCACAACCAGTTCACCTCAACTCAAGCCTTGACATTGACTGTAAAAGCACAGAAACTCGCGTTATTAGTCATTTGACTAGTAACTGCTGGAATCCTGCCCAATGCCCCGCCCCTCCAGAAATATTGACCAGGTTCTGCTGCAAAGTGGCCGCGCCCTGTACCCCCAGCTTGGCTGCGCCGGCTTATCCCTTCGCCTGCTGGCCGAGCATGCCCAGGTCAACGTGGGCATGTTCCACTACCACTTCCAGAGCAAGGACAACTTTCTGCGCGAACTGCTGGCGCAGATGTACGAGGAGATCTTTCAGCAACTCCAGCAAGAGGCCAACATCGCCGGCAACACGCTGCAGCGCCTGCGCCACGCGTTATGCCGGCTGGCGCGGCTGATGCGCGAGCACGGTGACTGGCTGGGCCGAGTGCTGGCCGACGCATCGCAGGGGGAGCCCGTGGCACTGGCCTTTTTGCAGGCCAATGGCGCACGCCACGTGGGCCTGCTGATAGGGCTCCTGGAGCAGGCGCAGCGAGAGGGCAGTCTGGTCGCGTCCATACCGCCGCTGCAGCGCCTCACGTTTTTGATGGGTTCCGTGGTTGCGCCCATGGTCATCGCGCCGCGGGCCATGGGCCTGGGCATCATGCCCCCACCGCTGGCGGCCGGCATACAAAGCGACGTGCTCAGCGACGATGGAATCGCCCAGCGTGTGGACTACGCCCTGTGGGCATTGACGCACTACACACCCGACTCCAACCACCGCCCGCAGGCGCAGCCTGCAAAGGACTTACCCCATGCCTAGCGTCTCACTGTCATCCTTACCGCGGTGGGCGCTGTTGCTATTTGCCGCACTAATGCTGCTGGCCCTAGACGCTTGCAGCGACAAGCCCGCCACCGGCTGGTCCGGCTACGTCGAAGGCGACTATGTCTACGTGGCCGCACCACTAGCCGGCAGGCTGGAGTCGCTGGCCGTACAGCCGGGACAGACCGTGGCCCAGGGCGCGCCACTGTTCACGCTGGACAGCGAATCCGAACGCGCAGCCCAGGCCGAAGCCACGGCCCGCGTAGACAGCGCCCGCGCCCAGGCCGCCAACACCGACAAGGGCCGCCGCGCGGAAGAAATCTCCGTCACCCAGGCGCAATACGCCCAAGCACAGGCCGCCGCTACACTGGCGCGCAACGAGCTGACGCGCCAGCAGCAACTGGTGGCCCAGGGTTTTGTCGCCAAGGCGCGGGTGGAAGACGCCACCACAGTGTTGAACCAGGCCCAGGCCCGTGTCACCGAATTGGGCGCGGCGCTGCAAGTGGCAAAGTTGCCGGCGCGTGTGGATGAGCGCAGTGCCGCACAGGCCAGCACGTCGGCCGCCGTGGCATCCCTACAGCAAACCCAATGGCGTACCGCGCAAAAGCAGCAGGCCGCTCCTGCCGCCGCGCTGGTCGCCGAAACATTCTTCCGCACGGGAGAACTGGTGCCTGCGGGCCAGCCCGTGGTGTCGCTGTTGCCGCCCGAGAATTTGAAGGCGCGCTTTTTTGTACCCGAGGCGCAGATCGCCACGCTGGCCGTCGGCCAGTTCGTGCAGCTGCTGTGTGATGGCTGCGGCACACCCATTGCTGCGCGCATCAGCCGCATCGCCACGCAGCCCGAATACACGCCGCCCGTCATCTACTCCAACGCGCAGCGCGCCAAGTTGGTGTTTCTGGTCGAGGCCCGTGCCAGTACCACCGATGCAGTGCGGCTGCGGCCGGGCCAGCCGCTGGATGTGCGCCTGGCATTGGCTTCACCTGCGCCGCCTGCGCAATCGGTGCCGACCACACCATCGTCCGCCGCGAGTCAGCCATGAGCGCCACCAGCGGCGCCACCCCACTGGCCATAGACGTCAAGGGCCTCTCCAAACACTATGGCGACCGCGCCGTGGTCGACAACGTGGATATTCGGGTCGGCATCGGCCGCATCTGCGGCTTTCTGGGCCCCAACGGCAGCGGCAAAACCACCAGCATTCGTATGTTGTGCGGCCTGTTGACGCCCGATGCCGGAAGTGGCACCTGCCTCGGGCTGAACATCATCACTCAGGCCCCAGCCATCAAGCGCCAGGTCGGCTATATGACACAAAAGTTTGGCCTGTACGACGACCTATCCATCCGCGAGAACCTGGATTTCGTCGCCCGGCTGTTCGAGATGCCGAACCGCATACAAGCGGTAGACGACGCGCTGGACCAGCTCGGCCTGGCCACGCGCCAGAAGCAGTTGGCCGGGTCACTCTCCGGCGGCTGGAAGCAGCGTTTGGCGCTGGCCGCCTGCATGATCCACCAGCCGCGCCTGTTGCTGTTGGACGAACCCACCGCCGGTGTGGACCCCAAGGCCCGGCGCGACTTCTGGGACCAGATCCACCGCCTGGCCCTCAATGGGATGACAGTGCTGGTGTCTACCCACTACATGGACGAGGCCGAGCGCTGCCACGAGCATGTCTATATCGCCTACGGAAAAGTGCTGGCCAAGGGCACTGCGCAAGAGATAGTTCAGCAGGCTGGAGCGACTGATCTGGAAGACGCCTTTGTGCGCCTGGTCAGCCAGGCCCAAGACAATTTCGCGTAAAGGAGCGGAACCATCAATGAACACTTCCAGCCGCTTCAGCCTGGCACGAACGTGGGCCGTCTTCATCAAAGAATTCCAACAGATGATGCGCGACCGCCTGACCTTTGCGATGGCGGTTGGCGTTCCGATTCTGCAGCTGGTGCTGTTTGGTTACGCCATCAACACTGACCCCAAGGGCCTGCCCACGGCCATTGTCAGCACCGACAGTGGCCCGCTGTCGCGCAGCATCGTGGTAGCGCTGCAAAACACGGGCTACTACCGTGTGGACCATATTGGCACTAGCGAGGCACAGGGCGAAGCGCTGGTCGAGACTGGCAAGGTGCAGTTCCTGATCGTGATTCCGCCCGACTTCAGCAAACGCGTGGTGCGCGGCGAGCATCCGGCGATGCTGGTGTCGGTGGACGCGACTGACCCATCCGCATCCGGCAACGCCATTGCCGCGCTGAACGCCGTGGCCGGCCAGGCATTGCGCCATGATCTGCAGCAAGGCCCGCTGCGCAGTTTGCAGGCGGCGCCAGCGCCGTATGAGGTGCGCATCCACCGCCGCTACAACCCCGAGGGCCTGTCGCGCTACAACATTGTGCCGGGGCTGATCGGCACCATCCTGACCATGACCATGGTGATGCTGACCTCGCTGGCGATGACACGCGAGCGTGAACGCGGCACGATGGAAAATTTGCTGGCCACGCCGGTGCGCCCGAGCGAAGTCATGGTCGGC
>Ga0073904_10004545_pt1 | contig 10278 bp, 6 predicted proteins | sample KloWWTrecipitate_FD_66668 | JGI IMG/M metagenome (GOLD analysis project Ga0073904, IMG submission 66668) | Active sludge microbial communities from Klosterneuburg, Austria, studying microevolution and ecology of nitrifiers - Klosterneuburg... | ecosystem: Engineered > WWTP > Aerobic digester >... | reverse complement strand
CGACCAGTCGCGGTCATTCGCCACCTGCGCCTGCGCACGGCTGGCCTCCAAGGCCTCGAAGTCGAGGTCGGCGATCGCCCAGGCCTCGCCGCCGCGGGTCTGCACCAGCATGCCGTCGGACGGCAGGCCCACGTCCATCGGCGCGATCAGCGCGGCCTCGCCGGTATTGCTGTCCAGCGCCGGGCTCCACGGTGCCTCGCCGGCAGTGACTGCCTGCGCGACAAAGCAGCGGTTCTCCAGCGCCCGCGCCAGGCAACCCACGCGCACCCGGGTCGCGCCGGCGTCGGTGTCCGTGCAGCTCGGCACCAGCAACAGCCGCGCACCGGCCTCGCACTGCGCGCGCACCGGCAACGGGAATTCGCTGTCGTAGCAGACCGCGATGCCCGTGCGCACGCCGCCGGCATCGAACACCTTCAAGGCATCACCGGAGTCGATCACCCCGGCGCGCTTCTCGAAGCCGGTCAGGCGTAGCTTGTCCTGCCACAGGTGGCCGCCGTCTGCGGCGAAGAAATCGCTGCGGTTGCGATAGCGCCCGCGCCCGCCACCCAGCAGGAAACTGCCGGCGACGATCGCCATGCCAAGCCGCCGCGCCAGTCCCGCATACAGCGCCAGCCAGTCGTCGCGCAGCGGCTGGATTGCCGCCAGCGACGCGTGCAGGTCGCTTCGGGTCGTGCCGTCGAACATCGCCGCCAGTTCCAGCGAGAGGTATTCCGGCAGCACCGCCAGTTGCGCGCCGCGTGCCTTCGCTTCGCCGAGCAGAGCTTCCTGCTTCGCGGCGAAGGCGGCGAAATCGCGTGGCTCGCCAACCGGGTATTTGCAGGCTGCAACTTTCATGCGCGTGTGTCCTCGTCCACCGGTGCCGGCGCACGCGCCGCGACCTGGTACCAGTCGACCTTGCGGGTCGCCACCATGATCGCGGCGAGGATCGCGAACAGCAGTCCGGCGCCCATCACCAGCGCGATGTCTTCCAGCACCAGCAACCCGTACAACGCCGCATACAACGCACCGAGCATGGCCGCAAACCCCGAACCGCGCGCCGCACTTTGCAGCACCGCCGCAAGATAGAACCCGATCAGCCCGATGCAGGCCAACGCGGCAATCAGGTACGACACGCCGAAGTCAGTGTGTTCGCTCAGGCTGACCAGCAGCAGGAAGAAGATCGCGATGGCCAGCCCGACCAGCAGGTACTGGATCGGGTGGACGCGCACCTGCTTGATCAGCTCGAACATGAAGAAGCCGACGAAGGTCAGCAACACGAACAGCAGGCCGTACTTGGTCGCGCGATCGGCCAGCGTGTAGGGATTGATCGGGTCGAACAGGGAAACGCCGATGGCGTCACCGGTGGTGGGCGTGTCGGACGCCAGCGACGGCTGTTGCAGGAAACGACGCTGGGCATTGGTCGCGACTGATGCGATCTGCCAGCCGGCGCGGAAGCCCTTGTCATTGATGTCCTGCAGCGGCGGCGACTTGCCATTGAAGCTCGGATGCGGCCAGCTCGAATTCACCTTCAGGTCGTTGCTGTTGCCGAGCGGCAACATGCCGAACGTTTCCGTGCCCTGCAGCACCAGGCCGACATGCGCTGCCAGTTGCAACCGGCTACCGGCCTGCGGCGCGAAGAGCCGGGTGTGGATGCCGGGCCCGTCGGCGTGGCCGATGCCCTGCGCCACCTTTGTGGCAACGCCATCGATGGTGAACCGGGTGGTGCCACGCAGGCCGTTGACATCGGAAATGCCCACGCTCAACCACGGTTGCCCGATCCTGCGGTTGCCGATGCCGTCGTCCGCCGGAATGCGCACATCGAACCGCGCATCCACCTGCCCGGTCCATTCGAACACGCGCACCAGGAACAAGCCGCTCTTGCGCGAATCCGGCTTCAACGTGCCACTCACTGCCAGCGTGTCCGGGAAGAACGTCCAATGCGACAACTTGCGGCGCACCACCTGGCGCACGATGCCATCGTTGCCGGTCACGTCCTCCTCGACATCTTCGTGGTAGGGCACCACCAGCACCGGCCCACCGACAACCTGTCGCCCGCCGAAGCTGGCGCCGACCTTGCGAACCGCATCGGCACGATATTGCTGCCGCTCGTTGATGGTCTCGCGCACCATCGTCAACGGCAGCAGGATCGCCAACGTGAGCACCACCACCATCATCGCCTTGAATGCCAATCGCATCGTCCTGCCCGCCTATCCGTGGATGTGGCGTGCAGGGTCGCGCTGCTGTTCGACGCGATGATGGGCCGACGATGAAGCGAGGGTGAGGTGCGGACTGACTGGATACCTACCCTTGTGGGAGCGGACTTGGCCGCGACGCTCTTGCGGGAGAGCGTCGCGGCCAAGTCTGCTCCCACAAATACACCTACCCGAGCGGCAGCAGAACCGTGGCCACCGCCCCACCGCCATCGCGGTTGCCAAGGCTGGCGCGACCGCCATGCAACTGCGCGATCTCGGCGACGAAGTTCAAGCCCAGCCCGCTGCTGCGGGTGCCGCCGTCGGGGCGCGAAAGCGAATAGAAGCGTTCGAACACGCGCTCGATGGCGTAGTCGGGGATGCCGGGGCCGCGATCGGACACCTCGACGATGAATTGATCGGCTTCCATGCGCAGCGCCATCTCGACGACGCTACCGGCCGGCGAGAAATCGATCGCGTTGTCGACCAGGTTGGCCAGCATCCGCCGCAGCAGGAACGGATCGCCCTGCAGTGTCGGCAGGACTTCATTTGCAGTCACTTCCACGCACACCCGCGACGCCTGCGCGCGGGTGTGCGCATCGTCGGCGACCTCCCGGGCCAACGCGACCATGCCGACCGCTTCCGGCCGCTCGATGCGCTGGCGATGCTCGACCTCGGCCAGCGCGAGCAGCTTGTCGACCATCGTCGCCATGCGCCGACTCTGGGTGCCGATGCTCGCGGCGAAGCGCGCGCGGTCGGCATCCGGAAGTGGCCCTTCCAGCAATTCCGCGGCGCCGCGGATCGCCGCCAGCGGGCTTTTGAGTTCGTGGGTGAGCGTGTGAACGTAGCGCTCGACGTATTGCTTGCCGTCGAGTTGCTTGCGCATGCTCTCCAGTGCGCGGCCGAGGTCGGCGAACTCGCCCGCGGGTTTCTCGATGCCGCGCTCGGGCAGGCTGGCGCGCTGCCCCGCCGACACCGCATCGGCATACCGACGCAACCCCGCCAGTTGCCGCGACAACCACCACGCCATCACCAGGCCGACCAGCAAGGCGCTGCCCAGCAACACCCAGCCCCAGCGCAGGATCACCTGCTGGCTGCGCTCGATGAACGGCTGGATGCTGCGATTCGGCTTGGACACCGTGAGCACGCCGGCGATGCGACCGCCTGCGTCGCGGATCGGCGCCGCCACGTACATCACCGAACTCATTTCGTCGTTCGGGTCATCGCGGGTCGAACGCGCGCCATACTCGCCACGCAGGGTGCGATGCACGTCGTTCCAGCGCGCATTGTCGCGCCCCACATCGCGGCCGGCGGAGTCGTAGACCACGATCCCGCGCGCATCCGTCACGGTGATCCGGTAGCTCGGCGCGTGCTTGACCTGGCCCCAGATCTTGCCGCCGATCTCGCGCTGGCCCATCGAGCGGATCCGCGCAGCGAACTGGCCGGTGGTGATGCGCCCGGCCAGGAGGTCGTCGCTGGCGAGTTCGGCGAGCACGTTGGCGGTATCGGCCAGGGTGTCTTCCATCGCCTGGCGCACGCCCGGCTTGACCTGCTGCACGAACACGTTGCCCAGCAGCAGCGCGGCCACCGCCACGATCAGGAAATACCCCAGCAAGACGCGCAGGCCGATCTTCATGGCACTGCCCGTGTGATGTCAGTCGACATCGATGGAATAACCCAGCCCGCGATGGGTGCGAATCGGGTCGCGGCTCGGATCCAGCGCGCGCAACTTGGCACGCAGGGTCTTCACGTGGGTGTCGACGGTGCGCTCGCCGCTTTCCAGCGCGTCCTCCCATGCCCGGTCGAGCAACTGCGCGCGGCTGAGGATGGCCCCTGGCCTGCGCAACAGCTCATGCAGCAACGCATGTTCGTAGCGGGTCATGTCCAGCCAGTGGCCGGCGTAGCGGATCCGGTGGGCCACCGCATCCACCTCGAACCGTCCCCGGCGCTGGGTCTCGCCGCCCTCGTGCCGTCGCAGCCGCGCGCGCACCCGCGCCACCAGTTCGCGCGGCGAAAAGGGCTTGGCCATGTAGTCGTCCGCGCCGAGTTCCAGCCCGAGTACGCGGTCGATCTCGTCGTTGCGCGCGGTCAGGAACACCACCGGTACCGCGCTGGTCGTGCGCACTTCGCGGCAGACCTCGAAGCCACTGCGATCCGGCAAGCCGACATCCAGGATCACCAGGTCGATGCCGCCCTGCTTCAGCCGCGGCACCACGCTGCCGCCCAGCAGCACGTGCTCGGCGGTGAAACCCTCCGCACGCAAGGCGTACAGGATGGTCTCGGCGATGGCGGGCTCGTCTTCGGCCAAGAGGATCGTGGGCATGCGCGGCATCGTAGCCCGGGGAAATGGGGTCAGAGTGAAGTTTCCCGTTCACTGCTCTGGAACGAATGAGGATCTTGGGCGGGAAATTCACTCTGACCCCATTTCCCCCACAATGCGCGGATGAACTATCGCCACGCCTTCCACGCCGGTAACCATGCGGACGTGCTCAAGCACGTCGTCCTGCTGGCGCTGTGCGATGCACTCACCGCCAAGCCCGCGCCCTGCTTCGCGCTGGACACCCACGCCGGCCGCGGCCTGTACAAGCTGGATGGCGAATCCGCGCAGAAGACCGGCGAGGCGCAGGACGGGATCGCCAGGTTGGTCGCGGAAGGCCCGCGCGACCCGGCGATCCAGCGCTATCTCACCGTGGTGCGTGCTTGCCGGCAGGAACACGGAAGCCATGCCTATCCGGGCTCGCCGTGGTTGCTCGCACATGCGCTGCGCGAGCAGGACCGGATCACCGCCTGCGAACTGCTGCCGGAGGAAGCCGCCGTGCTGGCCGACACCTTCGCCCGCGATTCGCGCGTCGCCGTGCACGCACGTGACGGCTACGCCGCGATCAAGGCGATGCTTCCGCCCAAGCATGGCGCCACCAAATTCGCGCGCGGCCTCGTGCTGGTCGACCCGCCCTACGAAGCGCAACTGGACGAATTCGAGATCGCCTTGAAGGCGCTGCGCGAAGGCCTCATGCGCTGGCCGCAGGCGATGTTCGCGCTGTGGTATCCGATCAAGCAGGGCCGCGCCCTGCAACGCTTCCAGCGGGTGGCGGCGGCGCTGGAGGCCAAGTCCGCATTGGTCATTGAACTGCTGGTGCGGCCGGACGACTCGCCGCTGCGGATGAACGGCAGCGGCATGCTGATCCTCAACGCGCCCTGGCAGTTCGACGCCGCGATGCGTCCCGCGATGGCCGCGCTGCAGGCCGCGCTCGGCGAGACCGGGGCGGCGTCGCGGGTGGAGTGGCTGCGCAAGCCCGACTGAGGCGCGGAAAAGGGGCCAGAGTGAAGTTTCCTGATCGGGTATCCAGAACGATCTGGATTGCTTGGCAGGAAATTCACTCTGGCCCCTTTTCCCCTCGTGCGAAACTCCACTCTGACCCCACTTTCCTCTTCGACATCCAATGCCCTCCAGTTTCTTCGCCCTGTTCGACGACATCGCGACCCTGCTCGACGACGTTTCGGTGATGACCAAGGTCGCCACCAAGAAGACCGCCGGCGTGCTCGGCGACGACCTCGCCCTCAACGCGCAGCAGGTCAGCGGCATCCACGCCGACCGCGAACTGCCGGTGGTCTGGGCCGTCGCCAAGGGTTCGCTGGTCAACAAGGTGATCCTGGTGCCGGCCGCGCTGGGCGTGGCTGCGCTGGAAGCCTGGCTACGCAGTCGCGGCTACAACGTGCCACTGATCACCCCGCTGCTGATGATCGGCGGTGCCTTCCTCTGCTACGAGGGCGTGGAGAAACTGGCGCACAAGTTCCTGCACAAGCCACAGGAGGACGAGCAGCACCACGCCGAGCTGGTCGAAGCGGTCAGCGACGAGTCGGTCGACATGGTCGCGTTCGAGAAGGACAAGATCAAAGGCGCGATCCGCACCGACTTCATCCTCTCCGCCGAGATCATCGTGATCTCGCTGGGCACCATCGCCACCCAGCCGTTCTCGAAGCAGCTGGCGGTGCTGGTGGCGATCTCGCTGATCATGACCGTGGGCGTGTACGGCCTGGTCGGCGGCATCGTCAAGCTGGACGACCTCGGCCTGCGGCTCGCCCGCGAAGGTGCCGGCAAGGTCAGCGCCGCGATCGGGCGCGGCATCCTCGCCTTCGCCCCGAAGCTGATGAAGTTCCTGTCGATCGCCGGCACCGCCGCGATGTTCCTGGTCGGTGGTGGCATCCTGGTGCATGGCGTTCCGGCCCTGCACCATGCCGCCGAGGCCATCCGCGCCTTCCCGCCGGGCTGGCTGTGGGAGAACCTCTACAACGGTGTCGTGGGCATCATCGCCGGCGCCGTGGTGCTGGGTGTGGTGGCCGGAATCGCCCGCCTGCGCGGTAAACCGGCGGCGCCAGCCCACTGATCCGGGCCGCCACGGAACCCGCCGGACACCCGCCATTCATTTTCTTAACTCCGATGCAGGGATGATGCCTCGATGGCCGCACGCAACCGCATGCCCCCGTGGCACGAGAAAATCCTCCTCGCGAATGGTCGCGAGGTGCTGGTTCGCCCGATCCGCCCCGAGGACGCCGTGCCGTTGCGCGCCGCCTTCGTGCTGCTGGAGCCGGACGAAGTCCGCCAGCGCTTCCTGCATCCGATGAAGGAACTGGGCGTGGAGCAGGCCGAACGCCTGACCCACCCTGACCCGCGCCGCGAGTTCGCCCTGGTCGCCGCCGAGCCGCTGCCGCCGGGTGAAGCGCTGGTCGGCGCGGTCGCCCGCATCGCCATCGACGACAACGGCCACGACGCCGAGTTCGCGATCCTGGTCAGCCATTACGTCAACGGCATGGGCCTTGGGCGCCATCTGATGCGCCGATTGGTGCGCTGGGCCAAAGGCCGCAAGGTCCAGCGCATCTACGGCGAAGTGCTGGAAAGCAACCTGCCAATGCAGGCGCTGGCCGCTTCGCTCGGTTTCCGGCGCGAAGTCACCGGCGAGCCCGGCCTGGTCCGCATGATCCTGGACCTGCCACCGCCGAAGCCCAAGCTGCCGCCACCGCTGCCGGGTATGGCCGCCGCAAGCCGCTGACCGCAGCCGCTAAACTCCACGCTGCGTTCCCACAATCCGGACATCCACGCGCTGGCGCATATCGCGCCCGGCGCCGGTCGCCTTTTCGCATGCCTGAATCTCCCGTGCCCCACAGCCCGCTGTCCTTCACCGTCCCGTTGCCGAAACCCGGCCAGTCACGCGCTTTCTGGCGCGCGCCGCCCTCCGGCACCGCGCTGGCCTGCGCCATCGCCGCCGCCTCGAGCCGCCACCCCGGCCCGCTGCTGGTGGTGGCGCGCGACAACCACGCCGCGCACCAGCTCGAAGCCGACCTGCGCCTGCTGGTCGCCGGCGATGACGGCCTGCCGGTCTTGGGCTTCCCCGACTGGGAAACCCTGCCCTACGACCGTTTCTCCCCGCATCCGGAGATCGTCAGCCAGCGCCTGGCCACCCTGGCCCGACTGCCGGACCTTACCCGCGGCATCGTGGTGGTACCCATCGCCACCCTGATGCAGCGGCTGGCGCCGCTCGGCCACGTGCTGGGCAATCGCTTCGACCTGCGCGCCGGCCAGCGCCTCGACCTGGACGCCGAAAAGCGCCGCCTGGAATCCGCCGGTTACCGCAACGTGCCGCAGGTGCAGGATCCAGGCGATTTCGCGGTGCGCGGCGGCCTGCTCGATGTCTACCCGATGGGCAGCGATGCGCCGTTCCGGCTGGAACTGCTTGACGACGAGATCGACACCATCCGCGTGTTCGATCCCGAGAGCCAGCGCTCGCTGGACCGCATCGACCGCATCGAACTGCTGCCCGGCCGCGAGGTCCCGCTGGATGATGCCCGCGTGCAGCACGCGCTGGACGCGTTGCGCGAACGCTTCGATATCGACACCCGCCGCAGCGCGCTGGTGCAGGACCTGAAGGCGGGCGTCGCGCCGGCTGGCATCGAGTACTACTTGCCGCTGTTCTTCGAAACCCCGCGCGGGCAATCGCATGCGACAGCGACCCTGTTCGACTACCTGGCGGCCAGCGCCCTGCCGGTGCTGTGCGAGGGCATCGCCGACGCCGCCGACCACGCGTGGCAGCAGATCGGCCATCGCTACGAGCAATTGCGCCACGACGTCGAGCGCCCGCTGCTGCCGCCGGCAGAGCTGTGGCTGGCGCCGGACACCTTGCGCGAGCTGCTCAACCGTGGCGAGCGCATCGAAGTCTGTGAAGCCGCGCATCCGCGCCATGCGGATGCCAAGCCGCTGCCGGTACTGCCCGCGCCCGCGCTGCCGCTGGCGGCCAAGGATCACGCGCCGGCGCAGGCGTTGCGCGATTTCCTAGGCAGCTATCCGGGCGGCGTGCTGGTCGCAGCGGATTCGCCAGGTCGCCGGGAAGCGTTGCGGGAAGTGCTGGAAGCGGCGGGATTGCATCCGGTCACGATCGAAAGCTTTGCCGCGTTTGCTCGTCATCCCGGCGAAGGCCGGGATCCAGTTCTCCGCGCAAAAGATCAAGTGCTGGATCCCGGCGTTCGCCGGGATGACGGCAAGGGCGATGCCGGCAACAAATTCGCCATCGCCGTCGCCCCATTCGACGACGGCTTCGCCCTCGAAGTACCCGCGCTGTGCGTGCTTACCGAGCGCCAGCTGTTCCCCGAGCGCGCTTCGCAGCCGCGTCGCCGCAAGCGCGCCGGCCGCGAGCCCGAAGCGATCATCCGCGACCTCGGCGAACTCACCCTGGGCGCGCCAATCGTCCACGAGGACCACGGCGTCGGCCGCTATCGCGGCTTGCTGTCGATGGACATCGGCGGCATGCCTGGTGAATTCCTCGACATCGAATACGCCAAGGGCGACCGCCTGTACGTGCCGGTCGCCCAGCTCGACCGCATCAGCCGCTATTCCGGGGCGAATCCGGACACCGCGCCGCTGCACAACCTCGGCGGCGAGCAATGGGCCAAGGCCAAGAAGAAAGCCGCCGAGAAAGTCCGCGACGTCGCCGCCGAACTGCTGGAGATCCAGGCGCGGCGGCATGCACGCCAAGGCCTGGCAATCGATGTCGATCGCGCGATGTACGAACCGTTCGCCGCCACGTTCCCGTTCGAGGAAACCCCCGACCAGCACAGCGCGATCGAAGCGGTCATCCGCGACCTCGCCAGTTCGCAGCCGATGGATCGCGTCGTCTGCGGCGACGTCGGCTTCGGCAAGACCGAAGTCGCGGTGCGCGCCGCCTTCGTCGCCGCCACCAGCGGCAAGCAGGTCGCGGTGCTGGTGCCGACCACGCTGCTCGCCGAGCAGCATTACCGCAATTTCCGCGACCGTTTCGCCGACTGGCCGCTGAAGGTCGAAGTGCTCTCGCGCTTCCGCAGCAAGAAGGAAATCGACGCCGAACTCGGGCGCCTCGCCGAAGGCAAGCTCGACGTCATCGTCGGCACCCATCGCCTGCTGCAGCCGGATGTGAAGTTCGCCGACCTCGGCCTGGTCATCGTCGACGAGGAGCAACGCTTCGGCGTGCGCCAGAAGGAAGCGTTGAAGGCACTGCGCGCGAACGTGCACCTGCTCACACTGACTGCCACGCCGATCCCGCGCACCTTGAACATGGCGATGAGCGGACTGCGCGACTTGTCGATCATCGCCACCCCGCCGGCGAATCGCCTCGCCGTGCAGACCTTCGTCCATGCCTGGGACGATGCCCTGCTCAGCGAAGCCTTCCAGCGCGAACTCGCGCGCGGCGGCCAGGTGTATTTCCTGCACAACGACGTCGAGAGCATCGGCCGCATGCACGACCAGCTGCAGGCGTTGGTGCCTGACGCGCGCATCGGGATTGCGCATGGGCAAATGCCGGAACGCGAACTGGAACGGGTGATGCTCGACTTCCACAAACAGCGCTTCAACGTGCTGCTGTGCACGACCATCATCGAATCCGGCATCGACATCCCCAACGCCAACACTATCGTCATCCACCGCGCCGACAAGTTCGGCCTGGCCCAGTTGCACCAGTTGCGCGGACGCGTCGGCCGCAGCCACCACCGCGCCTACGCCTACCTGACCGTCCCCGACCAGCGCTCGATCACCCCCGATGCGAAGAAGCGCCTGGACGCGATCGCCTCGATGGACGAACTCGGCGCT
>Ga0073904_10004541_pt1 | contig 10283 bp, 7 predicted proteins | sample KloWWTrecipitate_FD_66668 | JGI IMG/M metagenome (GOLD analysis project Ga0073904, IMG submission 66668) | Active sludge microbial communities from Klosterneuburg, Austria, studying microevolution and ecology of nitrifiers - Klosterneuburg... | ecosystem: Engineered > WWTP > Aerobic digester >... | reverse complement strand
GCGGTCGGCGACCTTGTGCTGCGGGTCGGTGTACCCCTCGCCCCAGTTGCCCTCGCCGCCGATCGTGGCGGCAATGGGAATCCAGACGGCGCCCGCGGGCTTGTCCGAGCAGTCCAGGTCGGGCTCGGCCAGCGTGACGCCCTCTTTCTGCTCGGGGTAGAACTTGAAGAGGTATTCACGGTTGGGTTCGGTGCCCCTCGTGCAGAGCGCCAGGTGGACCAGGCCCTTGCCGTCCAGCGGATCCTGCACCTTGAGAAGCTTGCCCTTGGGATCCCGGGGCAGGTACTTGTCGTTCGGCTCCGGCCACAGGTTCTTGTAGACCATGCGACTCGTGCCTTCGGTGACGAAGCGCGAGTGGATGGAGGCGTGCGGGTTCCCGTCATGGGACTTGAACAGTTTCTCGTCGTGGCACGAGGAACAGTTCTTCATCCCGACATAGGTGGCGGTCGCGCCGGGACGACCCGAGAGGATGATCTCCACGCCGGCAACCTGGGCACCGGACTTCACGACAATGGCTTTCAGGGTCTCGCCGTCCAGATACGCCGCAGAAGGCGTCTTCACCTGGAGATAGACCGACCCGGGGTTCACGGCGGCAAGCCGGAAGGACCCGTTGGCAGCCGTGATGGCCTTCGCGCTCTGCCCCTCCACGGTCACGGCGGCCCCCTTCACGCCGGAGCCGTTGACATCCTTCACCTTTCCCGTGATCACGGCGGACCCTGCGCGCGGGTCGGCCGGGGACGGCGCGGCGGACGATATTGCGCCTGCGAAGGAAATCAGGAATATGAAACCCAGAAAAAACGTCTTCATGAGATGCCCCTTCACTCGATTGGTCGGTTTCCGCCCGCGAATGCCGGCTTCATGGACCCCATTGGCCGTTCTTGTCGGCCAGGCAAGCCCTCGGCGAGTGCGTACCCGCCAGCGAGGAAACGGGGTCCGTGAGGCCGTTGTCGTGCGGAGGAATCTTCACCGGCGCCGATGGGCCGAAGGCGAAGGAAGGACGCCCACAAGTGGGCGGTTCTCCCGCCTGGCGGTCGTGACGCGGGCAGCTCGCGGGCAGCAGTCCCGTGCCCGCCACGCCCGGCGTCATTGCGGGTGCCGCCGCGGAAATCGAGCAGCGCCTGACGCAGGTTTGCGGTGATGGCAGCGTGAACGCTACCGGCAGACTTCAGCGCGAAGAGAATTGCGGCGGTCGGAAATCTGAAACGCTGACGCGAGAATCGGAACATTCGAAGGGGCGCGATGGGATCGACCCCGGATTCCTGTTATTGGAGATGCACCGCCGCCACTACGCTTGCCTTGCTGACCAACAATCATTACTCCATCGGAAAATTTCCAGGTTGACCCAAGTCAAAACTGTCCTGCAAGCATCGAACGTGGGAAAAAGCGGCACACGTGAACGCTTGAATACTCGTCGCTTCCGGCGCGCAGGCAAGCCGGCGATCGGCGACTAGCTCCCGAGCGCTTGCACCACGAGCCGCACGAAGCCGTCCGAATGCGCCCCGTCGAGCCACCGCGCCACCACCACCGCTTCGTGGTCGGGATCGATCCACACCAGGTGGCCGCCCGCGCCGAACATGAACCAGCGCCGGCGCGAGGCCTCGGCGAAGAGGCGCCCGTCGCCGTTGAGCCATGTGAGCCAGCCGTGGAACGGAGCCACGGGCACCGCGGTTATGGGCTCCAGCAGCGCAACTCCGGCGCGAGCTTGTCCGCGCCCTTGACCGCCGCCGCTCGATCGCCCAGCCCGGCGCGGCACATCGAGTACGAGACGAGCGCGCCGATATCGTCACGCCCGAGACCGGCGGCCGCCTCGAAGTGTTCCGAGGCCTTGGCGTAGTCACGCGCGGCGAGCGCGCGAACGCCGAGCGCGTACGCGTAGTCCGGGTGGTAACCCCCCGAGGCCAGGCGGCGGTTCACGATGTCCTGCTCCGTGACGTTGCTGCCAAGCAGCCAGAGGACCGGGATCCGGAGGTCGGAATTGCGCAGTATCGCGTCGACGTACCCGAGATTCGCGACGGAATCGGACGCAATCTCGCCATTGAGCACGGGCTGGATCGCGAAGAAGGGCAGGCTTGCCCGGGTGAGCTGGGCGGGCCAGTGTGCCGCCACCCACGGCGACGCCTCGAAGCGGCGACGGGCGCCCTCGGGCCGGAGCCATGCCGCGTATTCCTCGATCGACCACAGGAAAGCCGGCGCGGGCGCGATGCGCTTCGGATGGTCATCGGTCAGCGCGGGCGTCTTGCCGTACCAGCCGCGCAGCTGCCCGGCGTCGGCAAGAAACGCCGCTCCAAGCTGGAGCGGGGACTCGAGACCGCTCCTGGCCAGGCGCGGCGCGGCGATCGCGTCGCGCCACAGGCGCGAGAAATGCCCGGCATCCGGCCGGTTGCCGAACTCGCGGCCGCCCATCAGGATCCAGTCGTACTGCCCGCCGGCCCAGAGCGTGCAATCGGGAAAGGCCTCGCAGAACGCGCGGGTCACGGCTCGCGCCCCCGCCGGCTCGAACTGCGGGACCGGCAGCCAGTAGGTCGCAAGCCCGCCGGGGGCCAGCCGCTCGGCCACCGCCATGAAGTACTCCCGCGTGTAGAGATTGACGACCCCGGCCATTCCGGGCGGAGGAGGCTCCGCGGTGATGATGTCGAACGACTCTTGGTGGGTGCGCAGGTACTGCCGCCCGTCTTCGAGAACGAGCCGCACGCGCGGATCGGCGAGCGGATCGCCCGCGCCGTGAATGGCCGGGCTCGCGCCGAGGATCTCCGGCGAGAGGTCTACCACGGTGAGCTCGCGCAAATGCGGATCGCTCAGCAGCGCCTGCGCGGTGCTTCCGGCCCCGTAGCTGATCAGGAGCGCGCGTCGGGGATCCGGATGCAGCGCGAACGGCAGCCAGGCGAACATCTGCATGTAGCGGACCGCATACCGGTCGATGGCCGTCATCGAATAGCTGTCCGTCAGCAGCCGCCACGTAGCCGCCTCGCCGAATCGATCGTGCCGGAGAAGCTGGAAGGTCGTCGTCGGGCCTTGCGTGACCTTCACGACCTTCGAAGCGTCCCTCTCGGCATAGGGGCGTGCCGCCGCCGCGAGGTGCGCGTCCATGCGCCCGAACGGAAACAGCAGCAGGCAGGCCGCCCCCGCGGCGAGCGGCAGGGCCATCCTCGCGGGCTTCGCCACCAGGAGCGGCAGCAAGGCGTAACCCGCGGCGAGGACGAAAAGGCTCCATTCCATTCCCAGGCGCGGAAGCAGCACCAGCCCGGCCAGCGCCGCGCCGATCGCTGAGCCGAGCGTGTTCGCCGTCGTCAGGATGCCGATCGCCGGCTGCGGGTTGCGGGCATCGGCGCGAAGTTGCGCGCCCAGCAGCGTGAACAAGGAGCCCGACAGGATCGAGGCGGGCAGGATCAGCGTGACCGAAAGGGAGATCAGGTCGGGCGCGCCCGATCCCGAAGTCCGTCCCACGACCAGGTAGCCCGCGACAACCGCGAAGCTGCTCGCGGCGGTGACCCAGGCGAATGGCAGTCTTGCGAGCAGCGGGGCAATCGCCGCGCCGATCGCGATTCCGAAAAGAACCACGGTCAGCATGAGCGCGAAGACCAGGTCGCTGCCCGGCGCGTACAGGATCAGCAGGCGAAACCAGATCACCTCGAGGGCCAGCGCGATGCCGCCCGTCACCGCGGCGGCGAGCAGCAGGCGCTTCGGGAATCCGCGCAGTCCGGTTGCCGGGGCCGGGAGGGAGGCCGTGCCCGCGGACTGCCCCAGGGCGAGCCCCGCCGCCACGAGATTCAGGCCGGCCGCCACCAGCGCCGTGCCGCGCAGGCCGAGCGCGCCGATCAGGTAGTACTCGGCCACGAGTGGTGCCAGGCAGGCGCCGAAGGTGTTCGCGGCATACAACAAGCCGAGCGCGCGCGTGGTTTCGTGGTGCGCACGAATGCGCACGCCCAACGCGAGCGTGAGGCCCATGGCAATCGTCGGCACGAGCATGGCGACGAATGCGAGCGCCATGCGGACGGCCGCAGCCGTCGTGGGACGATCCGCGAGCGGCGCCAGCCATTGCCCCACGAGGGGCTCCAGCATCGGCAGTCCCAGGACCAGCAGGCTCCCCGTGAGCGCCACCGTGATCTCCGCGAGCGCGAAGGCGCGCGCGGGATTGCGAATGCGCCGGGCCCAGCGCGCGGCGAGGAGGCCACCGATTGCCATGCCGAGCATGAATGCCGTGAGCACCAGCGTTGCCGTCCAGACCGTGTTGCCCAGCACGCGGCCGAGCGCACGAAACCAGAGCACCTGGAACAGAAGCGCCGCCATGCCGGAAGCGAAGAACGCGAGCGGAAGCCTGAGGGGCTCGCGAAGCAGCGGCTCCTTCACGAATGGACTTTGCGGGGAATCGGATTTCCAGTCACGAGGAAAGCGGGCATTGTCCCGGGATTATGTGGCATTGCCTTCGGGGAAATGATGAAATGTCGGCGATCGACGCGTCCCCTGCGAACCGGGGGCGTGGGTTCGAATCCCGCCGGGCGCGACAGATGTCCGAAGGGGCCGGTCGAAAGGCCGGCCCTTTTCATGGCGACTCCCTTGCGACTGCCCCGGACGCGAAGCGGACAGGGCCGGGACATCGGCGACTAGCTCGCGAGCGCCTGCGCCACGCGGCGCACGAACCCTGCCGAATGCGTCCCGTCGAGCCACCGTGCAACGACCACTGCCTCGTTGTCCGGATCGATCCACACCAGGTGGCCGCCCGCGCCGAACATGAACCAGCTCCGGCGCGAGGCATCGGCGAAGAGGCGCCCGTCGCCATTGAGCCAGGCGAGCCAGCCGTAGAACGGGGCCACGGCGCAGGGTGACTGCATGCGCTGCACCCAGTCGCGCGGAACGAGCTGCTTGCCCTGGTGCGCGCCGCCGTCGAGCAGCAGCTGGCCGATGCGCGCCTGGTCGCGCGCGCTGATCGTGACACCGCCGCCCCAGTGCGTGCCGCCGGGAACGGACTTCAGGCGCCGGCCGTCGATCTCGACCCAGGCATCGTCGTAGCCCTCCCAGCGGAAATCGGCGCCGCCACCGATCGGCCGCAGCACGCTTTCGAGGAACACCTCGGGCAGCGGCCGCCTGAACAAGTGAAGCAGCGCCAGCGAGAACTGGTTGATGCGAACGTCGTTGTATTCCCAGTAGCTGCCCGGCTCGTGGAGCGGGCGAAGCTCGCCCTTGCGGCCCCCGGGCGGCTTGGGATCGTGGGACACGCGCCGGTAGTGCTCCACCTGCTCGGGCATGCCCAGGCATTCGCCCTGCCATTCGCTCGTCTGCGTGAGCAGGTGCTCCCAGGTGATCGCGCGGTTGTGCGCCGAATCGAACCCGATGCCCGGCAGCCGGTCGCTCACGCGCTCACCCGGTTCCAGCAGTCCGCGCGAGTGCGCGATGCCCGCGAGCAGCGCGAGGTAGGTCTTCGCGACGCTGAAGGTCTGGTCCGCGCGATCGGGCTCGCCCCAGGCGGCGACTTCCTCGCCGCGCACGCGGATGACGCCGGAGACGCCGCCGCGCGGATGCACCGGGCCGCGCAGGCGGTTGTAGGGCGGCGGGTCGTCGTGGTGCACGCCCCAATGGGCGGGGTCGGCCGCAGGATCGCGCGGCCACCCGATCTCGCGCGATTGCGCGAAGGCAACGGCTTCGTTGAACTTTTCCATGACGCTCATGATACCGAGCGCGGGCAAGGCCATTGATCGACCGGAATCGCTACCTGCCGATGGATCCTAGTAGAGTAATGCGCTTGGCGCGAAGTCGGGCAAGCGGTCCCTCGACGGCGCCCGAAAGTCATCGTTCGAGAAACCAACCGAAAGAAATCCCATGGCAAACATAGCTTTCCTTGGAACCGGCTTGCTCGGAGCCGCATTCGCCGAGGCTGCCGCAAGGCGTGGTGATGCCGTCACCGCGTGGAATCGCTCACCGGACAAGGCGCTCGCCCTTGCCCGCTTCGGCGTCAAGGCGGCGAAGACCCCGGCCGAAGCGGTTCGAGGCGCATCGAGGGTTCACCTGGTGCTTCGCGATGACGCCGTCGTCGAGGAAGTCATTTCGGCCGCGCGCCCGGGCCTTTCCGCCGACGCCGTGCTGATCGACCACACGACGACGCTGCCGGAATCGACCGCTGGCCGCGCGGATCGCCTGCGCACCGAAGGCTTGAAGTACCTGCACTGTCCCGTCTTCATGGGGCCGGCGGCCGCGCGTGATGCGCAGGGGTCGATGATGGTCGCCGGCCCCCGGGACCTCTTCGACCGGGTCCAGGGCGACCTGGCCGCGATGACGGGACGGCTCGAATACCTGGGCGAGCGCGCCGATCTCGCCGCGGTGAACAAGCTCCTGGGCAACGCGATGATCATCGGGCTCGTCGCCATCACCTCGGACATCCTCGCCCTGGCCCGGGCGAGCGGCGTCGGTGCCGCAGATGCCATCAAATTGCTGGGGCACCTCGACCTGAACGCGATGGTGGCCAGGCGCGGCGCGAACATGGCCAGGGGTGACTTCGCCGCCAGTTTCGAGCTGACCATGGCGCGCAAGGATGTCGGGCTGATGCTCGAGGCCATCGGGGACGGGCCTCAGGCGGTGCTGCCCGCGATCGCGGCGCGGATGGACCAGCTCATCGCGGCCGGTCACGGCGCCAAGGACGCCAGCGCGATGGCGATCGATGCGGTGCGCCCGGGCTGAATCCCGGCTTCGCGGTCATTGCCGCCGGAACCTCTTTCCCGGTTGCTAGCTTCCGTCGCGGACCACGCGGCACGACTCGATGTCGAAGGTCGAGGTGCCGATCGAGAGCGTGGCCTGGTCGCGCAATTGCGCGGCGAACGCGAGGAAGCGCTCGGCATCGGCGAAATTGCTCGCCAGCCCGAAGGACACGCGGATCGCCCCGGCGCTCTTGCCGCCGCGGCCCTGCATCACCTGGAGGAAGCGCGGCAGCGTGATGCCGGCGCCTTCCGCGATCCCCGCCCGCATGTCGTCCTCGGTAAGGCCCTCGGCGGTCTCGCCGGCGCCGGGATTGCAGAAGCATCCGGTGCGCAGCGAAATGCGCGCCTGCCCCGCGAGTTCCTCGATCCGCCGGTAGTCCAGCAGCAGGCCCTTCGGATCGTAGAAGTTCATCGCCACCGTTCCTCCGCGCTGCTCGCCGGTGGCCGGCCCGTAGACGCGCACCAGGGGACGTCCGTTGCCGTGCCGCAGCGCCAGCAGTTGCGCGAGGAGCCACTCCGTCAGGCAGCGCACGCGTTCCCCGATGGTTTCCATGCCGACGCGCCCGAGATGGCGAAGGCCGATCTCCACGGCGGGGATGCCCAGGTAGTCGAGCGTGCCGTCCTCGAATCCGGCTTCGCCCGGCGAGCGCACGTGCATCCGACCCTGCACGGTGACGAAGTTCACCGTGCCGCCCGCGAACCAGGGTCGCCGGAGGCGGGGCAATGCGGACTTGCGCACCAGCAGGCACCCGACGCCCGTCGGGTAGCCGAACATCTTGTAGAACGAGACCGTCGCGAAGTCGGGCGCGGCCTCGCGCAGGTCCAGGCGATTCGTCGGGGCGAAGGCCGCCGCGTCGAGCAGCACCTGCCAGCCGCGTTCGCGCGCGGTGGCGATCAGCGCGAGGGGATGCTTCACGCCCGAGAAATTCGACTGCGCGGGGAAGGCGAAGAGATTGGCCTTGCCGGGGTCCGCCTTCGCGAGAAGCGCTTCCAGGGCGGGCGCATCGATGCGAAGGTCCGGCGCGGTGAGCGGTGCGTAGTCGACTTGCGCGCCCTTGGCTCGCGCAAATTCGCGCACGCCGTTGACCGAGTTGTGGTTGTCCGCGGTGAGCAGCAGGCGCCCGCCGGCCTCGAAGGGGAAGGACTCGCCCACGAGCTTCAAGGCCCCGGAGGCGTTCAAGGTGAAGATGGCCGTGTAGTCGCCCGCGCCGCCGAACCAGGCGAGCACGGCGGCTCTCGCCCGCTCCACGAGCCGCGTCGTTTCCGTGGAGCTCGGGTTCGCGGAATGCGGATTGCCGAAGACGTGCTCGCCGAGCAGCCGCGCGTGCTCGCGGACCTGGGCGTCGGCGTGCAGGCCGCCGCCGGTGTAGTCCAGGTACACCTGTCCCTGGGCGTCGAGCCGGCCGTATTCGGACGCCCTCCATTCGTCGAGCGCGCCCGTGGCGGCGTAGGCGGGGTGATCGAGCAGGAATTGTGCGTACGCGCTCACGGCGACCATTCTATCGTGGGCGATGGATTCGGGCCGCGACTCGACTTGCCGGAAGCACCGCGCGCACCGGCCTTGATGCAGGTCACGGTCGCCGGGATTTGGCGGCCGTAGATTGTCATCGAGGACATCTGCGCGGCAGGCGTCCCGCGCCGCCGCATGGATTCGCCGGGCGGCCGGCCTGCGCGACCCTCGCGCGGGCGGTGAAAATTCGAGAGGAGGGACCACCATGGCACACATCGTCATCATCGGCGCGGGGCTGGGCGGCATGCCCATGGCCTACGAGATGCAGGAGCAGCTGCGGTCGGGGGACAAGCTGACGGTCGTCGGCAGCGGCCCCAATTTCCATTTCGTGCCTTCCAACCCCTGGGTCGCCGTGCGCTGGCGAAAGCGCGACGAGATCGAGTTTCCGGCCGCGACCTTCCTGGGCAAGAAGGGCATCGCCTACAACGCCTCGGGCGCCAAGCGCGTGCATCCCGAGAAGAACCAGGTCGAGCTGGGTGACGGAACGAACCTCGACTACGACTACCTCGTCATCGCCACGGGGCCGAAGCTCGCGTTCGACGAGATCGAGGGCCTCGGTCCCGAGGGCCATACGCAGTCGGTCTGCCACGTCGATCACGCGGAGCGCGCGGCGACGGCCTGGGATTCCTTCGTGAAGGAACCCGGCCCGATCGTCGTGGGCGCGGTGCAGGGGGCGTCCTGCTTCGGCCCGGCCTACGAGTTCGCGTTCATCATGGAAACGGACCTGCGCCGGAAGAAGATCCGCGACCGCGTGCCGATGACCTTCGTCACCTCCGAGCCCTACATCGGGCACCTCGGGCTGGGCGGCGTCGGCGACTCGAAGACGATGCTCGAATCGGCGATGCGCGACAAGCACATCAAGTGGATCTGCAACGCCAAGGTGAGCCGCGTCGAGGCCGGCACGATGCACGTGGTCGAGCACGACGAGGAAGGCAAGCCGAGGAAGGAGCATGCGCTGCCCTTCAGGTTCTCGATGATGCTGCCCGCCTTCAAGGGCATCGACGCGGTGTTCGGCATCGAGGGGCTCGCGAACCCGCGCGGGTTCATCCTGATCGACGCGAACCAGAGGAACCCCAGGTACCGGAACATCTACGCGGTGGGCGTCTGCGTGGCCATCCCGCCCGTGGAGGCCACGCCCGTGCCGACCGGCGCGCCCAAGACCGGCTTCATGATCGAATCCATGGTCACCGCGGCCGCACACAACATCCGCGCCCAGATGGATGGCAAGGAGCCCACGGAGAAGGCGACCTGGAACGCCGTTTGCCTGGCCGACATGGGCGACACGGGCATCGCCTTCGTGGCCCTGCCGCAGATCCCGCCGCGAAACGTGAACTGGTTCTCCGAGGGCAAGTGGGTCCACCTCGCCAAGATCGCCTTCGAGAAGTACTTCATCCGCAAGATGAAGAAGGGAACCTCGGAGCCGTTCTACGAGAAGTACGTGATGAACATGCTGGGCATCACGAAACTGCGCAAGTAGCCGGGCGCCCGCGCCGCCTCCGGCGATCGCGCGGCGCGGCCCGCAAGCGGGAACCTCCTCCCCGCCGCAGGCGATTTCCGGTCGCCAGCGCGGCGGGGAGCGGGTCTCATGGGGTCGCAGGATGACCGGAAGGCGCCGTTGGCTCCTTCTCCCCCATGACCTACCGAAATCGCGAGGTGAACATGAGAATCCGTCTGCGCCAGGCCGTTGCGTGTGCCGCGGTGGCCGCCCTTTCCGCCCTTCCCGCCATTGCCGTCGAGGGCACGCCGAAGCCTGCGCCCCGGGACGCCAAGCCCGTCGTGGCCGCGCCGCTCACGCAGCAGGACAAGATGAAGCTGTGCAACGCGAAGGCGAAGGAGAAGACGCTCAAGGGCGACGAGCGCCGCGCCTTCATGTCGAGCTGCCTCAAGGGCTGAGGGCCCGGGCCGGGTTCGCGAGCCGCGCTCGCGAGCCCGTTGCCTGCGGCCTAGCCCGTGCTCCAGGCGCGCGGGCGCTTCATCCCCGCGATCTTGCACGCCTGCCCGGGATAGCCGTAGGGAAAGAGCTCGAAGAGCCGGTTGCGCGCGCCGGGGCCGAGCCGCTCCATGAGGTGGCGGATCACGAAGCGCGC
>Ga0073904_10004536_pt1 | contig 10289 bp, 7 predicted proteins | sample KloWWTrecipitate_FD_66668 | JGI IMG/M metagenome (GOLD analysis project Ga0073904, IMG submission 66668) | Active sludge microbial communities from Klosterneuburg, Austria, studying microevolution and ecology of nitrifiers - Klosterneuburg... | ecosystem: Engineered > WWTP > Aerobic digester >... | reverse complement strand
CCGCGTGCATCCTCATCTGCGACATCACGCGCCCCGTCCCCAACCACCTCTTCCTGCGGCCGCTCATCGGGCGCCTCCAGTCGGCCGGCATCGCCCTCGCCGACATCGTCGTTCTCGTCGCCACGGGCCTGCACCGCCCCAACGAGGGCGAGGAACTCGCGGAGGTGGTCGGCGACCCGTGGGTGATGGCGAACGTGCGCGTGGAGAACCACTTCGCCCGCGACAGCGCCGCCCACGTCGACCTGGGCTTCACGTCGGTCCGGCGCACGCCGGTCAAGCTCGACCGCCGCTTCGTGGAGGCGGACATCCGCATCGCGACGGGCCTGGTCGAGCCGCACTTCATGGCCGGCTACTCGGGCGGGCGCAAGGTGATCGCCCCCGGCGTCGCGCACGAGGACACCATCCGCACCTTCCACAGCGCGCGCTTCATGGAGGACCCCGCGGCCTCCCAGTGCATCCTCGCCGGCAACCCGCTGCACGAGGAGCAGCTCGAGATCGTGCGCATGCTGGGCGACGTGTACGCCATCAACACGGTCATCGACGAGCACCGCGCCCTCTCGCACGTCAACTGCGGCGAGGTGATCGCGAGCCACCTCGAGGCGGTGGCCTTCGTCGCGGAAAGCACGCGCGTGCCCATCGGGCGCAAGTTCGGCACGGTGCTCACTTCGTCGGCCGGCCATCCGCTCGACAAGACCTACTACCAGACCGTGAAATGCATGGTGACGCCCCTCGACATCGTCGCCGAGGGCGGCACCATCATCGTCGTCTCGGCCTGCTCGGAAGGGATCGGGTCCGAGGAATACCGGAGCGCCCAGGAGCGTCTCGTCCGCGACGGGCCCGACGCCTTCCTCCAGTCGCTCCTCGCCAAGGATTTCGCCGACATCGACGAATGGCAGACGGAAATGCAGCTCAAGTCCACGCGGGCGACGCGCGTGCAGCTCTATACGACGGGCTTGAAAGGCGCCGACCGCGGGATCACCGGCGTGGAGATGATCGATTCGGTGGAGGAAGCGCTCGCGCAGGCCCTCGCCCGCTCGCCGGGCGGGGGGCTCGCGGTCATTCCCGAAGGGCCGTACGTGGTTCCCGTGGTGGCGTAGCGGGGCCGCCCGGGCGCGGGCCCGGCGTCCCAACTTGTATTGACTTGTCTTAGGACAAGTTCCACACTGGCGGGCCATGCCGTCCGTCCGGTCCCCGCGCGCGCGCAGCGCCCCCTCCGCCCCTTCGCCCGTCCTCTACGAGCGGATCGCGGACGACCTCGCCGCGCGCATCCGGTCCCGCGAGCTCGCGCCGTTCGCGAAGCTTCCCTCCGAGTCCGAGCTCATGGCCGGCTACGGCGTGAGCCGCGTCACCGTCCGCCAGGCGCTGCGCAGGCTCGCCGAGGCGGGCCTCGTCATCAGCCGGCAGGGCAAGGGCGTCTTCGTGGCCGGGGCGGTCGTGAGCCAGGAGCTCTCGACCTTGCGCGGCTTCTACGACAGCCTCGTGCTCCAGGGCCACGACCCGAAGGCCACGGTCGTTTCCTTCGAGCATCACCGCCCGAAGTTCTCCGCCGGCGATCTGGCGTCCTTCGAGTATGACGTGTATCGCTTCCGCCGCCTCTACCGCCTGGGCGACATGCCGATCGCGGTCGCCGACGTGACGCTCCCCGGGGCCGGGCACGAAGTGGCGCGCGAGGACGTGGAGCGCTTCCCCGTCTACGCGCTCCTGAAGCACGTGGTGAAGCGCGAGGTCGCTCGCGCCAGCGTGCAGGTGCGCGCCGCGCGCGGCGAGGCGGGCATCGCGAAGCTTCTCAACGTGGCGCCGGGCGCCACCATCCTCCAGATGGAGCGCACGTCGTTCGACCCGAAAGGTCTCGCCGTCGAGACGACGGTGTTTCACATCCCGCCCGAGGTCTTCGCCTTCCAGCTGGAAGTCTCGGGCCCCCTGCAGATCGCCTCGTCCATCAAGCGCATCGACCCGACCGCGGGATCGCCGCGTCCGAAAACCCGCAAGCCAGGAGGAAAGCAACGATGACTTCCCGAACCCTTCGCATCTTCGCCGCCGCGACCTCGCTCGTCGCCGGCTTCCTCGCGGTTCCCGCCCACGCGGCCTTTCCGGAGAAGACGGTCCGGATCGTCGTGCCGTTCGCGCCCGGCGGCGCCACCGACGTGGTGGCCCGCGCGCTCGGCCAGCGGCTCTCGGCGCTGTGGAAGCAGCAGGTCATCGTCGACAACAAGCCCGGCGCGGGCGGCAACATCGGCGCGGACTTCGTGGCGAAGGCCGCGCCCGACGGCTACACGCTGCTCCTCGCCTCGCCCGCGGAAGTGGCCATCAATCCGTACCTGTACGCGAAGATGCCCTTCGACCCCGAGAAGGACCTCGTCCCGGTGTCGAAGGCGGCCTCGGCGCCGCTGGTCCTCGTGGTCCATCCGTCGGTGCCGGCCACGAACCTGGCCGAGCTGGTCACGTACCTGAAGGGACGCAAGGAAGGCACGCCCTACGCATCGGCCGGAACCGGCGGCCCGCAGCATATGGCGGGCGAGCAGTTCCGCACGCTCACCGGCACCGCGCTCACGCACGTGCCGTACAAGGGAGGCGCCCCGGCCATCACGGACCTGCTGGGCGGCCAGGTGCAGATGTTCTTCGCGGGCCTTCCGCCGGCGTTGCCGCACATCAAGGCCGGCAAGCTTCGCGCGCTCGCCATCACGACGACGACGCCCTCCTCGCTCATCCCCGGCGTGCCGACGGTCGCGAGCGTCCTGCCCGGCTTCGACTTCGAGAACTGGCAGGGCGTCTTCGCGCCGAAGGGCACGCCCGAGGCGATCGTCGCGCAGGTCGCGCGCGACATGGCCGCGGTGTCCGACAAGGCCCTCGCGGAGCAGCTGGCCTCGCAGGGCGCCGCGCCGGCCCCGCTCACTCCGGCGGAGTTCGCCGCCTTCGTGCAGAAGGAGCGCCAGAAGTACAGCGTGCTCGTGAAGGCCTCCGGCGCGAAGGTCGACTGAGTGGGAGCGGCGGCCGAAAGCGACATGAGGCTGGACGACGAGGAGCAGGCGATGCTGCGCGGCGAGCAGGGGGCCGCCGTGCAGGAGGCGATCGCCTTCCAGGTGGAGGTCGGGCGCTTCTTCGGGGCGGAATCCTTCGTGCCCATCACGAACGCCCACGTCATGGGCGACATCGAGGTGATGGGCGACGGCGGTTTCGGCTTTCTCGAGCGCATCGCCGGCGAGGGCGCGAAGTGCCGCGTGGCCACCGACAGCAACGCGCGCTGCATGCACTTCGACGACGTCGCGTGCCTGAAGCCCGACGCGCCCGAGGAGGCGAAGGAGCGCCGGGTGGTGCAGATCCTGCGCGACATGCGCGTCGCCACCACCGACACGTGCATCAACTACCAGACGGTCTACCAGCCCAAGCGGGGCGAGCACGTCGCGTGGGGCGACACGGGCACGGTGATCTACGCCAACTCGGTCTTCGGCGCGCGCACCAACTACGAGGGGGGCTTCTCCAGCTTCGCGGCGGCCCTCACCGGCCGCACGCCCGCCTACGGCTTCCACCTCGACGCGCCGCGGCGCGGCTCGATCGCCGTGCGGCTCGAGGCGACGATGCGCGACGTGGCCGACTGGGGCGCCGTCGGCCGGATCGTCGGCCACCCCAACCAGGATTACTTCGCCGTGCCCGTCATCGAGGGCGCGAAGGCGATGCCCCTGTCGGACGAGCTCAAGCACCTGGGTGCCTCGCTCGCGAGCTACGGGTCGATGGCGATGTACCACCTGGTCGGCGTCACGCCCGAGGCGGCGACGGCGGCGGAGGCCTTCGGCGGCCGCGCGCCCGACTCCCGCGTGACGATCACCGACGCGGACATCGAAGGCGTCTACCGGTCGTACCGCTACGCCGAGGGCGCGAAGAACGTGGTCGTGTTCTCGGGCCCCCAGCTTTCGCTCTTCGAGATGCAGGACCTCGCCGGCCGCTTCGCCGGCCGGCGCGTGGCCGCGGGCATGCACGTGTTCGTCACCACCAACCACGCCATCCACAGCGACTCGGCCCGGCTGGGGTACCTGCGCACGCTCGAGGAGGCCGGCGTCACGGTGCTGCAGGGCGTGTGCTTCTACATCCTGCAGCGGCTCACCGAGATCCGCGCCGAGAACGGGTGGGTCAACCTCGTCTCCAACTCCGCCAAGCTCGTGAACACCATCACCGCGCACCGGTTCAACACGGTGCTGCGCCGCACGGCCGACTGCGTGGACATCGCCTGCACCGGGGTGCTGCGATGAGCCTCGTCCTGCACGTCGCGCGCGCCTGGGGCCCGGTGGTGGAAGGCGAGGCCCTCGTGATGAAGGAAGGCTTCAGCCCGCGCTACGACCTGAACCGCGTGACCGGCGTCATCACGCGCATCGGCCACAGCGCCGAGGGCGAATCGATCCGGGACCGCATCCTCGTCATCCCCACCACCAAGGGCGGCGTCGCGGGCGGATGGGCGTTCAACGACCTGCGGCACAAGGGCATCGCCCCCCGGGCGCTCGTCTTCGGCAAGCTCAACCCGGTGATGGTGCAAGGCGCGGTGCTCGCGAAGCTGCCGATCACCGAAGGCTGGACGCGAAACGCGCTCGAAGACATCCGCACGGGCCAGCGCATCCGCGTGGACCCCGCGGCGAGGACGATCACGATCCTCTGAGGCGCGACGCGGCATGCTAGATTTCCGGCATGAAGTTCGCCTCGCTGGTGCGCGATCTCGCGCTCATCCGTGCGCCGGAAAGGCAGGCTGAACTCTCGCGTCTTTCCCACGCCCGGCTCGCGCGCCTGCCGGAAGCGACGATCGTCACCGTCGTCCGGGGCTGGTTCGAGCTCAAGGCCGACGGGCATTCGGACGCGGACATCCTGCGCGAGATCGAGGGAAGGCGGCAGAAGGAATACGGCGAGGAATCGCTCCCCGGGGACCTCACGCTCGAGTCCTACGCGCGCTACCGCCTGCGCCTGGAGCATCCGGGGGAGGAAAAGGCGCACGACGCCATCTTCGTCATGCAGGCCGTGCACCGGGCGAGCCAGGTGATCGGCGGCACCTATCGCGAGGACACGGAAGGCGCCACGGCCCGCGGGGCGCGGCCGGGGGCGATGGCCGTGCTGGCCTATGCCGTCCTCATCGCGTTGATCCAGGGGGTGTTCGGCCTCGTGGCGGCGTTCGGCTCGCGCGCGACGCCCGTGTCCCCGGCGGCCGCCCTCCTCGTGGCAGCCGTCGCGTTGCTCCTGCTCCTGGGCGCCATCGGGTATGCGGGCGGCACCGTGTGGGGGCGTCCGGTGCTGCTCGCCGGCTTGTGGGGCGAACTGGCCGTCCTCGCCGTCGCGGAAGCGAAGGTCGCGATGGGTGCACCCGGGTTTTCAGGCAGCCTGGTGCCGGTCCTGATCCCGGCCGCGGGCGCCGTCGCCGCGCTGCTCTACCTGCGCCGGCGCCATCGCGAGTTCCACTCGCCCTCGCCGCGCTAGATCGCCGCGGGCTCCAGCGGCAGGCCCGCCTCGACCAGCCGCGCGAAGGCCTCCCGCGTCACGGGCCGGCTGAAGAGGAACCCCTGCACCTCGTCGCAGCCCAGCTCGCGCAGCACGGCCAGCTGGGCGAGCGTCTCCACGCCCTCGGCGATGGTCTTGAGGCCCAGTTCGCGCGAGAGCGCGATCACCGCCTTCACGATCGCGCGGTCCTCGCCGACGGTGCCCACGCCGCGCACGAAGGAGCCGTCGATCTTGAGCACGCCGACGGGCATCTGCTTGAGGTAGGCGAGCGACGAGTAGCCCGTGCCGAAGTCGTCGATGGCGAGCGTGAGGCCCATGGCGGCCAGCCGGTTCATCGTGTCGATGGCCTCGTGCGGGTGCTCCATGAGCGCGCTCTCGGTGAGTTCGAGCTCCAGCCTCGCGGGCGTGAGGCCGCTCGCGCCGAGGGCCTCCTCGACCGTGCGGATGAGCGCCTCGCTCTCCCGGAACTGCCGCGCCGACACGTTGACCGATACGCGCCAGGCCTTGTCCGGGGAATCCGCCGCCACCCGGCAGGCCTCGCGCATCATCCAGCGGCCGATGGGCACGATGAGGCCCGTCTCCTCGGCCAGGTGGATGAAGTGCGAGGTGGGAACGAGCCCGCGTTCCGGGTGCCGCCAGCGCAGCAGCGCCTCCGCGCCGGCGATGCGGCCGGTGGCGAGGCTCACCTGCGGCTGCAGGTCGAGGTCGAACTCCTCCTGCTCCACCGCGCGGCGCAGCTGGTTCTCGAGGGACAGGTAGGCGTCCACCTTCGCGTTCATGTCGGAGGTGAAGAAGCGGTAGCCGTCGCCTTGCGCCTTGGCCTGGTGCAGGGCGATGTCGGCATTGCGGTTGAGCTGGTCGATGTCCGTGCCGTCCTGCGGGTAGAGGGCGACGCCGATGCTGCACGTGGCGAAAAGCTCGTGGCCGCGCGCGTTGATGGGCCGCCGGAGCGCCTGCGCGAGCTGCTCGACGATGTGCGCCGCGCCGTGGGTGTCCTGCACGCCGCTCACCAGGACGGCGAACTCGTCGCCCTCCAGGCGCGCGACCGTGTCCTCCTTGCGCACGATGTGCGAGACGCGCTCGCCCACGGTGCGGATGAGCGCGTCGCCCACCGCGTGCCCGAGGCTGTCGTTCACGTTCTTCAGGCGGTCGACGTCCAGGTAGAGGAGCGCGATCGAGCCGCCCTTGCCCTGCGCCGCCGCCACCGCGAGGCCGAAGCGGTCCATGAAGAGCCGCCGGTTGGGCAGGCCCGTGAGCGTGTCGTAGTACGCGAGGCGCCGGATGGTGGATTCGGCGTGCTTGCGGCTGCCGATGTCCTCCATCACCGAGACGAAGTGCGTGATCTCCTCGCGCTCGTTGCGGATGGAGGAGACCGACTGCAGGCACCAGAAGAACGCGCCGTCCTTGCGCCGGTTGTGGAACTCGCCCATCCACGGGCGGCCCGTCTTGAGGGCTTCCCACATCTCGGCGTACACCTCGGGCGGCTGCTCGCCGCTCTTGAGGAACCGGGGGTTGCGCCCCGCCACTTCCTCGGCCTCGTAGCCGGTGATCTCGCAGAACTTGGGGTTCACGTACTCGATGCGGCCCGACACGTCGGTGATCATCACGGCGTTGGCCGTCTGCTCGACCACGCGCGAGAGCTTGCGGATGCGCTCCTCGCTGCTCACGCGGTGGGTCACGTCGCGGTCGATGCCGCGGTAGCCCTTGAAGGCGCCGGCGATGTCGAAGATGGGGATGCCGCTCGTCTCGAGCACGACCGCGCGGCCGTCCTTGTGGCGGTTCGTGTTGACCAGCATCGCAAAGGGCTCGTGGCCGGCGGCGATGGCGCCGAAGGCCTGGCGCACGCGATCGGCCTCGGCGGGCGGCATGAGGTCGAACGGCGTCCGTCCCAGGACCTCCTGCGGCTCGTAGCCCAGCAGGTCGCGGATCTTCGGGCTCACGTAGGTGTACTCGGCCGCCTCGTTCACCTCCCACACCCAGTCGCTCGTCGCCTCCACGAGGTTGCGGAAGCGCTCGTTGCTCGCGGCGAGCTCCTCCTGCGTCTGCGTGTGCTGGCGGATCTCGCGCTCGAGCAGCACGTTGGTGCCCTCGAGCAGCATGAGGGCGTTGCCGATCTCCGTGGTGCGCGCGGCCACGGTGAGCTCGAGCACTTCCGGCTGGCGCGCGATGACCCACGCGAGCGCGGCGGCCGCCAGCGCGAGGGCGAGCACGAGCCCCGCGGATCCCGCGATCCGGGTGGCGTCGGTCCAGCCCGCCCTCGGCGCGATGCTGAGCGACCAGCGCCCGTTGGGCACGTCGAACTCGTGGCTCACCGCCTTCGCGAGGGGCTCGCCGCGGGTCGAATCCGCGAACACGTGCCGGTTCCTGGTGTCGGGGTGCTCGCGCCAGAGCTCGTAGTCGAAGCCTTCCTTCGCCAGGCCGGGCAGCCGGCTCGCGGCGAGCAGGTCGTCGATGCGCAGGATCGCCGTCGCGAAACCCCAGAACCGCTCGGGCGGGCCGGACTCGAAGATCGGCAGGCGGCCCACGACGGCCGTGCCGCCCTGCATGAGCTCGAAGGGGCCGGCCACGGTGAGGCGGCGCTTCTGCACGGCGAGAAAGGCCTCCTTGTGCCGCTTGGGATCGGCGAGCAGGTCGTGGCCGATGGCGCGCTCGTTGCCCGCGATGGGCACGCTCTGGCGCACCACGCCGCCGGGGGCGAGCTGCAGCGCGCTCACGCCGGGATAGCGCGTGAGCAGGTCGCGCGCGATGGCCTCGAAGTTGGGCGGCGCCCCGCCGGCCTGGTGGACGATCGCCGCGAGCGCGTCGGTGGCCGAGACGGCGCGATAGAGCTCCTGCTGGAGCGTGCCGGCGTGGCTCGCGGCGATGCCCGTGGCCACGCGCTGGCGTTCGGAGACGTGTTCCTTCTCGACCACGGTCGCCACGAACGCGCCGACGGCGGCGGCGGCGAGGAACGCCACGAGGGCCGCCCGGTGGGGCCGCCGCATTCCCGCAAGCGAGAAACGTCCTCGCTCCTCTCGGGAACGTTCGGCGTCGTCGGCGACGGCGTCGGCGTTGGGGGCGGGCGGGGTCATGAGTCGTGCGCCGCGGTCGGCGGGGCCGGGGCGGGAAGGATCGGCTTTCCGGATCGATTGGGGCTATACGGTCGCGAGCAAACTCCGTGCCCTACCGAAGCACCATCTCGACGCGCCGATTCCTCGCGCGGCCGGCGTCATCCCCGTTGCTCGCCACCGGGGCGAGGGGGCCCGCGCCGTCGGAGGCCAGGCGCTCCTTTGCGATGCCATGCTGGGCAGCCAGGGCGCCGACCACGCTCGCCGCTCGCTCGCGCGAGAGCTTCATGTTGTGGTCGTGCCCGCCCTGCATGTCGGTGTGCCCGACGATGTAGACCTTCGCGGCCGCGTTCGCCTTGAGCCACTTCGCCATCTCCGCGAGCGTCGGGCCCGACTCGGCCTTGATCGTGGCCTTGTCGGTGTCGAAGTAGATGCCGTAGAAGACGACCTTTCCGCCGCTGCCCAGGTCCTTGCCGATCTGCTCGGCGGACAGGACGATGGACTGCGTCATCGCGGCGATGCGCACGATCCTGTGCATGACCGCGCTGCACTGGTCGCCGCCGGAACTGCCGCAGCTCGCGGTGCCCCAGTATTCGGCGCCGCCCTTTTCCAGCCGGTAGACGAGCGCCTTGGCACCGCCGGTGTGCCGCCGCAGAACCGTGCCGTTCGCGGCGCGCACGACGTTCTCGAAGTTGCGCTGGATCTCGAGCGGGGAGGGGAGCACGCCCGCGGCCTCCTTCGGGATCCAGTCGTAGTAGTACCAGGTCTCGCCTTCCTTCTTCACGTTCTCGTAGGGGCCCTCCAGCTTCGCAGGGTCCTTCGCGATCTCCAGCTCCAGCTGGGCGAAGCGCGAGCGATCGCAGTTCTGGTGGTGGCTGCCGGGGTACTTCTCGAACACCGGGTTGGGCGTGCACTTGGGGTTGTCCTTGGACTTCTGCGCGGCGGCCGGAATCGAGGCGAGCGCGCCGAGCAATCCGGCGACGGCGATGCGGGCGAACACGTTCATGGCGTGCGGGTCCTTTCTGGCGAGGATGGATGGCGGCCCTCTCTCCGGCGGCCGCCGACCAGTCTGCGCGAGGAGGGTCCCGCCCCCGGTTGCGCCAGATCAAAGGCCCGTGGCTGCCTCAGCCGGCGAGCGCCTTCATCACCTCGGGCGGGCAGGTGTACTTGGCGCGGTCCAGGAGGTTGTCTCCCGTGTTGTCCTTGCCGTCGGGGTCTGCGCCGACCGAAACCAGGTAGGCGACGATCTCCGCGAGCTTCGCGGCCGGCACCTGCGGGATGCCGCAGTAGTTCACGGCGACGACGAGCGGCACGGGTGGCGTGCCCTGCATCTGCGGAAACTTCACGGGCTGGGCGACGTTGGCGCGCGTGACGAGCTTCTTCACCTTCGCGACATCGCCATCGCGGACGGCCCCGTAGAGCGCGGCGCCGTCGGCGCCGGGCGCGCCGGGAACGGGCGTGGCCTTGGCCGCAGCCGGGCCGGCGCCGGCCGTCGCCGTGCGCTCCTGGCGCGCGCCCGCCTCGCGCCACGCCGGGCGGATGCGATCGAGCGTCTTCCCGGCGGCCTGCTGCACGCGCGGGTCGGCGTGCGCGAGCTCGACGCGAACCGCCGGCTCGGTGTCCACGGCTTTCGCCCACAGGCCCTCGAGGCGCCCGAGGAACTGGATCTTGGCCTCCGCGTCCGGGTTCGCGGCGAGCCACTTCGCCACCTGGGCGGCCTGCTCGCGATCGTCGGCGTAGGCGAAGGCGACGGGCGTGAGGCAGCGCTCG
>Ga0073904_10004535_pt1 | contig 10289 bp, 7 predicted proteins | sample KloWWTrecipitate_FD_66668 | JGI IMG/M metagenome (GOLD analysis project Ga0073904, IMG submission 66668) | Active sludge microbial communities from Klosterneuburg, Austria, studying microevolution and ecology of nitrifiers - Klosterneuburg... | ecosystem: Engineered > WWTP > Aerobic digester >... | reverse complement strand
AGACCATGGCGCGCTTGGCCTTCTCGCGCGACAGCACGGTCTCGCCGAAGCCGTTCTCGAGGTACTCCAGGGCGACCTTGACGCTGTCACCGACGGCGACTTCGAGTTCGCCGGCTTCGTTACGGAACTGTTCGATCGGAATGATGCCTTCCGACTTCAGGCCGGCGTTGATCACGACCACGTCGGAGCGGATCTCGACCACGAAGCCCGACACGATGGCGCCCGGCTTGAGCTTGTTGAGCGCGGTCTGGCTCTGTTCGAACAGTTCAGCGAATGATTCAGTCATTGTTGGATACTCGGTTGGACACACGGGCTGCGGCAGGACCGCAAACCCACTGGTTGGCGCTTGCGCGCGTGGATGGATGCTCCGCGCCGGATGGCGCGGGACCTTGGTTTCTGCCTTGGGAAGTCGCGCCCTTGGCGGGGCGGGATGCGCCGGGGTGGCTTACGCCTGGCGGGGCCTGCGGAGTGTTTCCGGAAGCACCGCCAGCACGCGCTCGATCACCTCGGCAATCGGCGTACCGGTGGAGTCCACGACCACCGCGTCATCGGCGGGTTTCAGGGGCGCCACGGCACGTCCGGCATCGCGCTCGTCACGAGCGGCGATTTCGTGCAGCAGACTGTCAAGATTAACCGAAACCCCTTTTTCCTTCAACTGCTTATAGCGCCTTTGCGCCCGTTCCCCGGCGCTGGCGGTCAGGAAGACCTTGTAGGGGGCGTCGGGGAAGATCACCGTGCCCATGTCCCGGCCGTCGGCCACCAGGCCCGGCAGGCGCCGGAAGCCGTGCTGCAGGTCCACCAGGGCCGCCCGCACGGGCGGCTGGGCGGCGATGGCCGAGGCCGCCGCGCCGGCGGTTTCGGTGCGCAGCTGGCGGGTGGCGTCCTTGCCGTTGACGATGACGTGGGGCTCGCCGGCGCCCTGGGTCTCGAACCGGATTTCGGTGCGGCGGGCGCACTGGGCCACGGCCTCGGCGTCGCTCAGGTCCACGCCCTCCCAGGCCGCGGCCAGCCCGACGGCGCGGTACAGGGCGCCCGAATCGAGGTAGTGCCAGCCCAGGCGCTCGGCCACGGCGCGGCTGATGGTGCCCTTTCCTGAACCGGAAGGGCCGTCGATGGTGAGGATGGGAATGACAGGCATGGGCGGATTCTATTCGATGCGCGTCAGCCGTTGGCCGGCGCCGTGCGCAGGCCGAAGCCCACCGAGCGCGCCAGCGCGTCGAAACCGGGGAAAGACGTGGCCACGTTGGCGCAGTCGCCGATGCGTACTTCGCCGCTGGAGAGCTGTGCGGCAATGGCCAGGCTCATGGCCACCCGGTGGTCGCCATGGCTGTCCACCTGCCCGCCGTGCAGCGGCCCGCCGTCGATCACGGCGCCATCCGGGGTCTCCAGGACGCGGGCCCCGAGCGCCTGCAGGGCCGCGGCGGTGACCGCGATGCGGTCGGACTCCTTCACCCGCAGTTCGGCCGCGCCGCGCACCACCGTGCGGCCCTCGGCCAGCGCCGCGGCCACGAACAGCGCCGGGAACTCGTCGATCATGTCGGGCACCAGGCGCTCGGGCACTTCGATGCCCCGGAGCCGGGCGTGGCGAACCCGCAGGTCGGCCACGGGCTCCCCGCCCTGCTCGCCCGGCGCCTGCTCGGTGATGTCGGCGCCCATCAGGCGCAGCGCTTCGAGCAGCCCGGTGCGTCGCGGGTTCATGCCGACCCGGCGCAGCAGCAGGTCCGAGCCCGGCACCAGCGAGGCCGCCACCAGGAAGAAGGCCGCCGAGGAAAAATCGGCCGGCACGTCCACGTCGGTGGCCCGCAGGCGATGGCCGCCGGACAGGCAGGCCTGCCCCGGCGAAAACGCGATGGGCCAGCCAAAGGCGGAAAGCATGCGCTCGGTGTAGTCGCGGGTGGGGTGCGGCTCGCGGACGCGGGTTTCGCCCCGGGCGTACAGGCCGGCCAGCAACACCGCTGACTTCACCTGGGCGCTGGCAACGGGCAGTTCAAAATCAATGCCTTGCAGAACATTATTGCCGTGGATTCTGATGGGCGGCAGGCCGCCTTCGCGGGTATCCAGGCGGGCGCCCATGCGCCGCAGTGGTTCGGTCACCCGGGCCATCGGGCGGCGCGACAGCGACGCGTCCCCGACCAGCACGCTGTCGAAGGCCTGGCCTGCCAGCAGCCCGGCCAGCAGCCGCATGCCGGTGCCGGCGTTGCCGCAGTCCAGGTCGGCGGCGGGCGGCTGCAGGCCGTGCAGGCCGACGCCGTGCACGACCCGGACGCGGGCGCTGGGCGCCTCGATGCGCACGCCCAGCTGGCTGAAGATGGCGGCCGTGGCGCGCGTGTCCTCGCCTTCCAGGAATCCCTGCACCTGTGACGTGCCGTCGGCGATGGCCGCCAGCATCACGGCGCGGTGGGACACCGACTTGTCGCCGGGGATCGCCAGTTCACCGCGCAGCGCGGTCCCCTGGCCGGCCAGCCAGTCCAGGGGACCGGCGCTCACGCCAGCACCTCGTCCAGCGCCTGCAGGAAGCGGCGGTTCTCGTCGCGCGTGCCCACCGTGATGCGCAGGCAGCCGGGCAAGCCGTAGCCAGCCATGGGCCGCGGCACGACGCCTCGGGCCACCAGCCCGGCCTCGATGGCGGCGGCGTCGCGGCCGAAATCCACCAGCACGAAATTGGTCTGGGAAGGCGACACCGCCAGCGCACGGGCCCGCAGCGCGTCGGACAGCGCTTCGCGCTCGGCGGCGTTCTTCGCGCGCACGGCGTCCAGGTGGGCCTGGTCGGACAGCGCGGCCTCGCAGGCCGCCAGGCCCGGGCCGTTGACGTTGAACGATTCGCGCACGCGCTCGAGCACCGCCACCAGGCCGGGTGCCGCCAACAGGTAGCCCACGCGCAGGGCGGCCAGTGCGTAACCCTTCGAGAAGGTGCGGGTGACCACCAGGTTCGGGAACCGGTCCAGCAGCGTCACCGCCGACACCAGCGCCGGATCGGTGACGTACTCGAGGTAGGCCTCGTCCACCACCACGATGACGTTGGCCGGCAGGCTGGCCAGAAACGCGGCCAGCGCCTGCGTCGGGAACCAGGTGCCCGTGGGGTTGTTCGGATTGGCCAGGTAGACCAGCCGCGTGGCCGGGCCGACCGCGGCGCGCAGCGCGTCCAGGTCATGGCCGCGGGCCATCGCCTGCCCGGGCGGCAGCGGTTCGGCCAGGGTCAGCGCGGCGCCCGCCGCCTGCGCCGCGAGCGCATACACCGCGAAACCGTAGCGCGAGGCCACCACCTCCTGGCCGGGGCCGGAGAACACCTGCGCCAGCATCATCAGCAGTTCGTGCGAACCGTTGCCCAGGGCAATACGCGCCGCGTCCACGCCGTGATGGGCGGCCAGGGCACGCTTGAGGTCGCCACCCAGCGGATCGGGATAGCGGTGCAGTGCGTTCAGGCCCGCAAGGATCGCCGCGCGCGCGGCGGGGCTGGGCCCGAGGCTGTTCTCGTTCGAGCCCAGCTCCACCAGCACGCCGGCGGCGTCGGCGCGACGCAGGGCCACCAGGTCCAGGCCCGGATCGTAGGCGCGCAGCGCGCGGATGCCCGGCTGGGCCAGCGCGACGAAGTCCGGCGTTGCCATGGTCAGAGCAGGGCCACCGGGTAGGAGCCCAGCACCTTCACGTCGGCGGCGTACTCGCCCAGCTCCGACAGGGCGCGGCCCACGGCGTCGTCGGCCACGTGGCCACTGACGTCGATGAAGAAGGCGTACTGCCAGCGCCCGGCGTGCGAGGGCCGCGATTCGATGCGGTTCATGCTGACGCCGTGGCGGGCGAACGGGCTGAGCACGTTGTACAGCGCGCCCGGCTGGTCGCGCACGTACACCAGCAGCGACGTGCGGTCGTGGCCGCTGGGCGAGAACAGCTCGCGCCCCAGCACCAGGAAGCGCGTGGTGTTGTCCTGGCGGTCCTGGATGGGGCCCGCCACCACCTTCAGGCCATACACGTGGCCGGCGCTTTCACCGGCGATGGCCGCGGCGTCGTCGGCGGTGCGGGCGCGGCGCGCGGCTTCGGCGTTGCTGGCCACGGCGATCTTCTCGGCCTTGGGCAGGTGCTGGCGCAGCCAGGCCTTGCACTGGGCGAGCGACATCGGGTGCGAATAGACGCGCTCGATATCCTCCAGCCGGCCGGTGCGCGACATCAGGTGCTGGTGCACCGAGAGTTCGACCTCGCCGCAGATCTTCAGCGGCGAGGTCAGGAACATGTCCAGCGTGGACTGGATGGTGCCCTGCCCCGAATTCTCCACTGGCACCACGCCGAAGTCGGCGTTGCCCGCCTCCACTTCCTGGAACACCTCCTCGATGCTCGCCAGCGGCAGGCCCTTGGCCGAGTGGCCGAAGTGCTTGTGCAGCGCCTGCTGTGAGAACGTGCCTTCGGGGCCCAGGTATCCCACCTTCAGCGGCTCCTGCTGGGCCAGGCAGGCGGACATGATTTCGCGGAACAGCCGCAGCAGCACTTCGTCGCTGAGCGGGCCATCGTTGCGGTCCAGCACCTGGCGCAGCACCTGCGACTCGCGCTCGGGGCGGTAATAGTCCACCGCCGCCTTCAGCGGGCCCTTGGCCTTGCCGACCTGCTGGGCCCAGCGCGCGCGCTCGGCGATCAGGGCCTGGATCTGCCGGTCGATGCCGTCGATGCGAACGCGCACGTCCGACAGCAGGGGCGCGGCTTCAGCCGGGGCACTGGCCCTGGGCGCGGGCTTTGCGACGCCGGTCTTGGCCGCACGCGGGCCGGAGCTTGTCTTGCGCGAGGCCATGGCTCATCCGTTCCGTCGTGAGAAATCAGCCATGAAATCCACCAGGGCCTGCACACCGGCCTCCGGCATGGCGTTGTAGATCGAAGCGCGCATGCCGCCCAGCGCACGGTGGCCCTTGAGCCCCAGCAGCCCGGCCTCGACGGCCTGCGCCAGGAAGGGCTTGTCCAGCGCCGGATCGGGCAGGAAGAACGGCACGTTCATCCACGACCGCGCCTCGGGCGCGACCGGGTTGCGGTAGTAGCCGCCCGAACCGTCGATGGCCGAATACAGCAGCGCCGCCTTGCGGCCGTTGCGCTCGCCCATGGCGGCGGCGCCGCCCTCGGCCTTGAGCCACTGCAGCACCAGGCCCAGCATGTACCAGGCAAAGGTGGGCGGCGTGTTGAACATCGAATCGTTGTTGGCCTGGTTGGCCAGGTCGAAGATGGGCGGCAGGTCGCGGCCGTGCCGCCCCAGCAGGTCCTTGCGGACGATGGCCAGGGACAGGCCGGCCGGGCCGAGGTTCTTCTGCGCGCCGCCGTACAGCACGCCGAACCGGCTGACGTCGATGGGGCGGGACAGGATGCTGGACGAAACGTCCGCCACCAGCGGCACCTCGCCCACGTCCGGCACGTCGTGGAATTCCACGCCATGGATGGTCTCGTTGGGCGTGTAGTGCACGAAGGCGGCGCCGGGCGTGAGCCGCCAGTCGTCGCGGGCCGGTATCGAGGCGTAGCCCGAGGCACGTGAAGTGGCGGCGACCTGCGCGCGGATGGACGGCCGCGCGTTGTCCAGCGCCTTCTCGCCCCAGTGGCCGGTCAGCACATAGTCGGCCGCCTGGTCCGGGCGCGCCAGGTTCAACGGCAGCAGCGCCGACACCATGGTGGCGCCGCCCTGCAGGAAAAGGACGTGGTAATGCTCGGGGATGGCCATCAGTTCCCGAAGGTCGCGTTCGGCCGCCGCGGCGCAGTCAATGAACGCCTGGCCGCGGTGGCTGACCTCCATGACCGACGCGCGTTCGCCTTTCCACTCCAGCAGCTCGGACTGCACCTGGCGAAGGACCGGTTCGGGCAGCGCGGCGGGGCCGGCGCTGAAATTGAAGGCGCGAGACATCGTGAAACCTCTGGAATCCACTGCGTTGGCAGGCTAGCACGGCGGCGCCGGGCCTCGGAAGATTGCTCAGCCGACGATGCGCGCAGTGTCCAGGAGTATTTGCTCGAACCGGTCCGCCGTCACCGGTTCCGAGAACAGGTAGCCCTGCCCGAACCGGCAGCCCAGTGCCTTTAGCAGCGCCTGCTGGCCCTGCGTCTCGATGCCTTCGGCGGTCAGCGCCAGGCCCAGTTCGTCCGCGAACGCGGTGATGGTGCGCACGATGGCGCGGTGGCGCGGGTTGGACTCGATGTCGCGGATGAACACCTGGTCGATCTTGAGCGCATCGAAGGGCGAGGCCGCGAACGACTCCAGCGACGAATAGCCAGTGCCGAAATCGTCCACCACCAGGCCCACGCCCAGCGCCTTGAGCGAAAGCAGGCGCTGCTCTGCCTGGCCGCGACCGGCCCGGAACGCGGTCTCGGTCACCTCCAGCCGCACGCTGGCGGGCGCGAGGCGGTGCGACTGCAGCAGGCTGAACACTTCCTCGACGATCTCCGGCGACAGCATCTGCCGCTCGTCGACGTTGACGTTCATGGTCAGGCCGGCGTGCTCGGGGAACCGGGACCGCCAATCGGCCAGCTGGCGGCAGGCCTCGCGCAGCCCCCAGGCGTCCATGTCCACGATCAGGCCGGTTTCCTCGGCCACGGCGAGGAACTCCGACGGCGGCAGCAGGCCACGCACCGGATGGCGCCAGCGCATCAGCGCCTCGGCGCCCACCAGCCGGCCGGTGGCGATCTCGATGATGGGCTGGTAGTGCAGCTGGAACTCCGAGCGCTCCACGGCCAGCCGGAAATCGGTCTCCAGCTGCAGGCGACTGAGCGCCTCCTGGTGCATGGCGTCGTCGAAGATGACGAAGCCGGACTTGCCCGCGGCCTTGGCCCGGTACATGGCGGTATCGGCGTCGCGCAGCACCTGGTCGGGCGATTCGTAGCCGTCGCCGCCGATCACGATGCCTAGGCTGGCGGCCGAGAACACCTGCTGGCCGGCGATCTCGAACGGCTGTTCGAACAGCCGCAGGACGCTCCGGGCGATGTCCACCGCCCGGTCGTGGCCGCAGTCCCCGTCGGGCAGCAGGGTGAATTCGTCGCCGCCGTAGCGGGCGATCAGCACGTGCTCGAGCAGGGAGTCCTCGAGCCGGCGCGCGATTTCCACCAGCAGCCGGTCGCCGGCGCCGTGGCCCAGGCTGTCGTTCACCCACTTGAAGCCGTCCAGGTCCAGGAACAGCACCGCATAGCGGCGCCGGCGGCGGTCGGGGGCCTGCCCCGACTGCTGCATGGCCTGCGCCAGCCGCTGGTTGAACAGCATGCGGTTGGGAAGCCCGGTGAGCGGGTCGTGGGTGGCGTGGAAGCGCAGGCGATCTTCGGCCTCGCGCTGGCGGGTGATGTCGAGCACGGTGCCGGTCATGTGCTCCACGCCGTCCAGCAGCACCGGCCCGATGCTGACGCGCACGTGCACCCGGCGGCCGTCACGATGCAGCAGGCTGGTTTCGAAGTCCGGCGCCACCGGCAGGCCGGCCAGGCGGTCGCGGTCGCGCTGCTCGGACACGGGCAGCGATTCGGGCGACATGATGTCGCGGAAGCTCATGCCCGCCAGCCCGGACTCCTCCCGGCCCAGCATGGCCGCGAAGGCCTGGTTGGCGTAGGTGTAGTTGTCGCCCTGCATGATGAACACGCCCACCTGGCTGTGTTCGACCAGCGTGCGGTACTTGCTTTCCGAGCGCAGCAGGGCCTGCTGCATCTCGTGGCGCTGGTCTATGTCCAGCACCGAGCCGGTGAAATGAAGCGGCGCACCGCCCTCGTCCCGGATCAGCAGCACGCTGGCGCTGACCCATTTCAGCCGCCCGTCGCGCGTGTTCACCCGGGTCTCGAAATGGTTGAAGGCGCCGTCGCGCAGCGCCAGTTCAACCAGCTGCGCACGCTCTTCGGGGTTGGCGTAGACCTGGTCCATCCGGGTCACGGCCGCCTTGAACTCTTCGGCGCTGTCGAAGCCCAGGATGCCGGCCAGCATGCGGTTGGCTTCCATCACCCGGCCGTCGAGCGAGGTGCGGAACAGGCCGGCCGGAGAATTCTCGAACAGCTCGCGATAGCGGCGCTCGGCCTCGGCGACGTCGCGCTGGCGCAGGCGGTCCTCGGTGACGTCGCGCAGCGTACCGGTGGAGGCGATGTCGCCCTGGTATTCGACGGCATCGGCGCGCACTTCGCAAAGGATGCAGGACCCGTCCTTGCGCCGCAGGTGGATTTCGTAAACCTGCGGCGCGCGGGAACCGGCCTCTCGCTCTTCCCGACGCCCCACCTGCGCGCCGCGGTCGCCTTCGTCCACCAGCGCCATGTACTGCATGCCGTGCAGTTCGCCGGCGTCGTAGCCCAGGATGTGCGCCATGGCCGTGTTGGCGAACACGATGACGCCGCGCTGGATCAGGAACACGCCGTCGCGGCTGTTCTCGACCAGCACCTTGTACAGCGCCTGGGACTGCTCGAGCGCGCGCTCGGCCTCCACCTGCGCCGTGATGTCCACCATCGAGCCCTCGAACACCAGGGCCTGCCCGTTGGCGTCCAGGATGGCGCGGGCGTTCTCGCTGACCCAGATGACGCGGCCGTCGCGGCGGCGCACCTGCGCCCGCTCCCGCTCGAGCCTGCCGCCGGACAGCAGGATTCCATGGGCGCGGGCCAGGTAGCCCGGGTCCTCGTACATCGCGGCCGTGCTCCGGCCCAGCCGGGTCAGCAGCTGGTGCGGCGATTCGTAGCCCAGGATGCGCGCCATCGCCGGATTCACGTCCAGGAATCCGCCGCCCGGCAGGCTGCGGTAGATGCCCTCGGACGCGGCCAGGTAGAGCGACCGGTACAGCAGGTCGGTGCCGACCCGCTCCTCCATCGGCTCGCCTTCGGGCAGGAAATGCACCAGGCAGAACAGACAAGACTCGCCGTCCTCCACCGCCAGCTCGACGCTGATGTGGCCCGACAGCAGGTGGCCATCGGCGCAGGCCAGCTGCATGGGCATTTCCGCCACGCGCTGGTCGGCACGCAGCAGGCTCCAGATGCGGGCGCGGAAGTCCGGGTCGGGCCACAGGCCGACCTCGATGGGCAGGCGACCAATCACCTGGTCACGACGATAGCCGGTGCTACGCTCGAAAGCGGCATTGACGCCCAAGAAGACGCCGTCACTGGCGCGAAGCACAGCAACCACGCTTTCCGACGCCTCGAACGCGTCAACCAGGCGCATCCTTTTCCCCGGTGGCCCCCTCCATGAATCGAGTATAGCCATCGAACCCGCCCCTGAAAGGGCGAACACCGGAGCCAGCCCGTGAAGTACCCGCCCCCCCGAGACATCCCCGCATCCCAGATCACCCCGGAGGCCGTCTACCTGGCCCGGCGCCAGTGGATGGGCCTGGGGCTTGCCACCCCGCTGCTGGCGCTGGCCGGCTGCGCGGACGCCGTGGAGGAGCCGGCGCCGGCCGCACCCCGTTCCACCGGCTCGCCGGACGGCTTTCGTACCGGTGAGGAGCTGACCACGTTCCAGGACGCCAGCACGTACAACAACTTCTACGAGTTCGGCACCGGCAAGGGCGACCCGGTGCGCAACGCCGGCACGCTCAAGCCTTCTCCCTGGTCGGTGGTGGTGGGCGGCGAAGCCGAAATCACCGGCACGTTCGCGCTGGAGGACCTGCTGCGGCCGCACGCGGTGCAGGACCGCATCTACCGGCTCCGCTGCGTCGAGGGCTGGTCCATGGTGATCCCCTGGCAGGGCATCGCGCTGGCGGACGTGCTGCGCCGCTTCAAGCCCACCTCGCGCGCCAAGTACGTGGCGTTCACCACCCTGGCCGACCGCGCGCAGATGCCCGGCATCCGCTTCCCCGCGCTGGACTGGCCCTACCGCGAAGGCCTGCGCATGGACGAGGCGATGAACCCGCTGAGCCTGCTGGCCACCGGCATGTACGGCAAACCGCTGCCGAACCAGAACGGCGCGCCGCTGCGGCTGGTGGTGCCCTGGAAGTACGGGTTCAAGAGCATCAAGTCCATCGTGCGCATTGATTTCACCGAGCAGATGCCCGTCACCAGCTGGAACCAGTCGCAGCCCGAGGAATACGGTTTCTACTCCAACGTCAATCCGGCCGTGGACCATCCGCGCTGGAGCCAGGCCAGCGAACGCCGCATCGCCGGCACGGCCAGCAAGCTGTTCGCCGAGCGCATCGCCACCCTGCCCTTCAATGGCTACGCCGACCAGGTGGCGTCGATGTACTCGGGGATGGACCTTCGCCGGTGGTTCTGACGCGCATGCGCCCGGACTGGCGCTGGATCGCCCTGAAGGCACTGGCGCACGCGCTGGCCCTGCTGCCGCTGGCGCTGCTGGTGCGCGGGGTGCTGCACGACACGCTGGGCGCCGACCCGGT
>Ga0073904_10004532_pt1 | contig 10290 bp, 9 predicted proteins | sample KloWWTrecipitate_FD_66668 | JGI IMG/M metagenome (GOLD analysis project Ga0073904, IMG submission 66668) | Active sludge microbial communities from Klosterneuburg, Austria, studying microevolution and ecology of nitrifiers - Klosterneuburg... | ecosystem: Engineered > WWTP > Aerobic digester >... | reverse complement strand
TGGCAGATGGGAATACCAAGCCGGCTCCGGCGCGAGGCAGAATCACGCCATGAATCCATTTCGCATCGGCTCCGGAGCCGGCTACTCTGGCGACCGCATCGACCCGGCACAGGATCTGGCCGAGCGCGGGCAACTCAACGCACTGGTGTTCGAATGCCTGGCCGAGCGCACGATTGCGCTGGCCCAGCTGCGGCGCAGTGCCGACCCGCAGCACGGTTACGACCTTTTGCTGCAGGAGCGCATGCGCGCCGTGTTGCCTGCCTGCCTGGCGCAGCGCTGCACCATCATCACCAACATGGGGGCGGCCCATCCGATGGCCGCCGGGCGCGCCGTGATCGAGGTCGCGCGTGAACTGGGGCTGACCGGCCTCAAGGTGGCCGTGGTCGAAGGCGACGACGTGCTGGCGTGGATGCAGCGACACGACGTGCCGCTGCTCGAATCGGGCCAGAGCGTGCGTTGTCTCGATGGCCAGCTGATATCGGCCAATGCGTATCTCGGCGCCGACGCCCTGCTGCCCGCGTTGCGCGCTGGCGCCGATGTGATCATCACCGGCCGGGTGGCCGACCCGTCGCTCTTTCTGGCGCCGCTGATGAACCATTTCGGCTGGCAGAGCGATGACTGGCAGAAGATGGGCCAGGGTATCGTCGTCGGGCACATGCTCGAATGCTCGTCACAGGTCAGCGGTGGTTATATCGCCGATCCGGGTTTTGTCGACGTGCCCAACCTGGCCGAGGTCGGCTTCCCTTTCGCCGACGTGTTGGCCGATGGCGACATGGTCATCGGCAAACTCGACGGCACCGGCGGGCGGATCGACCGGCTCACCTGTACCGCACAGCTGCTATATGAGCTGGAAGACCCGAGCGCCTATCTGCAGGCCGACGTGGTGGCCGATTTCTCCGGCGTGCGGTTTGCCCAGGTCGGCCCCGACCGGGTCCGGGTGCGAGGCGCCACCGGACGCGAGCGGCCCGAGGCGCTGAAAGTGACGCTGGGTTACCGCGAAGGTTTCATCAGCGACGCGCAGATATCCTACGCCGGCCCGGGAGCCCGCGCACGCGGGGAACTGGCATTGGCGGTGCTGCAGTCCCGGCTGGCCAAACGCGGCTGGGCTGAGCTGGAGCATCGCGCCGAGCTGATCGGCGTCAATGCCATGCACGGGCCCGCCCTGGGTGCCGATCACGAACCGTATGAAGTGCGGCTGCGTCTGGCCGCGCGCTGCGCCACACGCGCCCTGGCCGAACGGGTAGCGCAGGAGGTGGAAACGCTGTATGTCAGCGGGCCGGCCGCCGGCGGCGGTGTGACACAAGCCGTCCGCGAAGTGGTGGCCGTGGCATCGGCGCTGATTCCGCGCCAGGCGGTATCGACGCGCACCCATTTTCTGGAGCTCTGAAATGAAACTGCCCCCAGGTTCACTGCGTCCGTCGTCTCCAAGGGGACCATCAGTGTCCGCGCAATGGCCAGCCGGTGCCTGATATGCGCAAGACCATTCGCAACATCGCCATCGCCCGTTCCGGCGACAAGGGCAACCGCGCCACGCTCAGCGTGATTGCCCACGACCTCGCCGACTACCCGCTGCTGGCGCAAACCCTCAGCGCCGAAACCGTCCGCCAGCACTACCAGGGCATCGTGCGCGGTGCCGTCATCCGGTATACCCTGCCCGCGCTGGGCGCCTTGCAGTTCGTGCTGCACGACGCGCTGGCCGGCGGCGTGACGCGTTCGCTCGCGCTGGACGCCCATGGCAAGACCCTGTGTTCAGCGGTCTTGAGCATCGGGCTCCCGGACGAATTGCCCTAAACTGCGCGCTCCCCCATCTCCAGGATTTATTCATGCGTCACGCACTCCGTTCCATTGCCGCGTTTGCCTTGGTTGCACTGGGCAGCTCGGCTGCCCTGGCCCAGGCCTACCCGAACAAACCGATCAAGGCGATCGTGCCGTTTGCCGCCGGCAGCGCCACGGACCAGATCGGCCGCGCCTTTGCAGCCAAGATCTCCGAGACCCTGGGCCAGCCAGTCATCATCGAAAACAAGCCTGGCGTCAACGGAATGCTCGGCGCTGATGCTGCGGCCAAGTCGGCACCGGACGGCTACACCATCCTGATCGGCACCAACAGCACCAATGCAGCGCTCAAGAGCCTGATGAAGAAGCTGCCGTACGACCAGGACACCGCCTTCGCGCCGGTGGCCTACATGGGTTCGGTGCCACTGATCATCGCCGTCAACAATGACGTGCCGGCCAAGACGCTCAAGGAGTTTGTCGACCTGGCCAAGGCCAAACCCGGCAGCGTGACCTTTGCCAGCGCAAGCACCTCGCAACTGGTGTCTGCCGCCGTGTTGGCCAGCATGGCCGGCATCGACATGACCAACGTACCCTACAAGAGCGGCCCGGCCGCGATGACCGACCTGATCGGTGGCCAGGTGATGATGTTCAGCGCCGATTTCGGTGTGATGGTGCCCCAGGTCAAGGGCGGCAAGGTGCGCGGCCTGGCCGTGACGTCCACCAAGCGCTCGCCGGTGGTTCCCGACCTGCCCACCGTCAACGAAGCACTGGGCCTGAAAGACTACGAACTCATCGCCTACTTCGCGGCCTATGTGCCGGCCGGCACCTCGCCGGAGATCATCGCCAAACTCAACCAGGCCTTCAACGTAGCGGCCAGCAGCAAGGACATCCAGGAGAAGTTTTCTGCCAACGGCTTCGCCGTCGAGCCGGGCACGCCAGAATCGCTGGCCCAGCGCGGCAAGGTCGAAACCGCAAAGTGGGCCAAGGCGATCCACGACGCGAAGATCGAGCCGCAATAAGCCGGCGACAGATCGACTGTCAGCGCAGTTCCTGCGGCGTACCGATGTGCGCCGCCAGGGATGCGCCCTCGCCTTTCAGTGGTGGTGGCCACCCCAGTAGATCAACGCATCGCGGCCGTCGACCATCAGGTCCACCGGCAGGCCGAACGGCAGCACCACCTTGGTCGCCACATGGCCCATCGGCAGGTTGGTCAGCACCGGCGCCTTGATCTTGCTGCGCAACCAGTCGATCACCGTCTGCAGCTTGAATCCCTTGTCATTGGGTGCCAGCTGGTAGTGGGTGAACTGGCCCAGCACGATGGCCTTCTGCTTGTGCAACACGCCGGCCAGCAGCAGCTGGGTCAGCATGCGCTCAATCCGGTACGGATGCTCGGCGATGTCTTCGAGCACCAGCACACCGCCGTCGACCTGCGGCAGATACGGCGTACCGACCAGCGAACTGAGCACGGCCAGGTTACCGCCCCATAACACGGCGTTGCGGATCGGCCGCATCGGGCGCTGCGCAAGCGCATCGGTGGCATCGGTTTTCTTGGGCGCAGGCGGTTTCGGCAGCTGCCAGCCGGCGCCTTCACCTTGCGCGCACAGCAGGTCTTCGAAGCAGGCCTGCATGATGTCGTCGACTTCGTCCGGTCGGCCGAAATCATCGTGCACCACCGGGCCGATCCAGCTGCCGGCGCCGGTCCTGGCATACAACGCGCACTGCAGCGCCGTAAAGTCGCTGAACCCGATGAAACGTGTGCCACGCGCGACTGCCTTGGCCAGCGCGGCGTACCGGATGTCCGGCAGTATCCGCGTCAGGCCGTAACCACCGCGGCTGGTCATCGCCACGTCCGCGCCGCTGGCCGCTGCGCGGTGGATTGCCGCTACACGGGTTGCGTCGTCGCCGGCGAACCGCATGTGCGTGGCCAGCGCGTCAGCATCGATCTCCACGTCGTGGCCCATTGCCGCGAGCCGCGCCACGCCACGGCGAAATGCCGGCTTGTCGCGTTGGGCGCTGGAGGGGGAATAGATATAGATATGGCTCATCGAGACTTTCGCATTGGCAAATCGATCGCGCATTATCCGTGGCTGAAAACCCGCACCGCCTCACGCGCAATCGGCTCGCCATGCTCCTGCACGAAATGCCCGGCCTGTGCCAGCAGCATCGGCTCGGGACAGCCGCGAATCTGTGCGCGCAATGTCTGCATCACCGGCAGGCCCAGCACCGGGTCCTGCTGGCCGATCGCCATCAGGGTCTTGCCGCTCCACTGGTCGCGCCAGAAGTCGCGTGCCTGGCGCGACACGGCGGCGCCGTCCGAATCCGGGAACTCGGGCACCATTGCCGCGAATACGCGCGTTGCCGCGCGATGGCCGCTATCAGGGTACGGTGCCATGTAGGCCGCACATTCGGCCGCATCCATCTGCGGATTGCCGCGTGCAAACAAGCGCGCAATGTCGAACTGCGGGTTCTTTGCACACATCTCGCGCCAGCCCAGGAAACCCGGGCTCAACGGCATGTCGCCGGTGGCCAGCACGGTGTTCATGACCAGCAGGCCCTGGTAACGCTGCGGCGCCGCCATCGGCAGCGTCAGGCCGAGCAGACCGCCCCAGTCCTGCACCACCAGCACCACCTGGTTCAGATCCAGCCGCTCGACCAGTTCGAGCAGCACCTGGCGGTGCCAGGCAAAGTTATGGGCCTCGTCCTTCTTGGGTTTGTCGCTGCGGCCAAAACCCGGCATGTCGGGCGCCACCACACGGTGGCCGGCGGCCAGGAACACCGGAATCATCTTGCGGTACAGGTAACTCCAGGCCGGATTGCCATGCAGGCACAACCAGGTCAGTGGCGCGTCGCGCGGGCCTTCGTCCAGGTAATGCAGGCGCAGGCCGGCCAGCGCCGGCAGGTCGTTCAGGTAATGCGGCTGCCATGGGTAGCCGGGCAGATCGGCAAACCGGTCGTCCGGGGTTCGCAGTGCGTCGTCACGCAGCGGGCTGCTGTTCATGCGGATCTCCTTGCGTCTGGTGGAAAAGAACTGCTGCAGCATGGCGGTGCATTGCGGCGCCATCACGCCCGCGCTGACCGTGGTCTGGTGGTTGATACGCGGATCGGCAAACGCATCGAGCACCGAACCGGCGGCGCCGGTCTTGGTGTCGGGTGCGCCGAACACCAACCGCGCCAGCCGTGCATGCAGCATGGCGCCGGCACACATGGTGCAGGGCTCGAGCGTCACATACAGCGTACAGCCGTCGAGCCGGTAGTTGCCGATTGCGCGCGCCGCGGCACGCATGGCGGCAATCTCGGCATGGGCGGTCGGGTCCATGTTGCCCACCGGCGCGTTATGGCCCACACCGATCACCTTGCCAGACTTGTCGACCACCACGGCACCAACCGGCACCTCGCCGGCAAGCAGCGCCAGTTGCGCCTGCTCAAGCGCCTGAGCCATGCAGGCCGCGTCGTCTGCCATCGGTTCAGTTCGCAGATGATTCTGCCGGCTGGCCCGCACCGATCCCGATGCGGTCCATCCACTGGCCCAGCGCGCGCTCGTTTTCGTTGCCGGCGGCGTAGGTCGCACGCAGTTTCTGGTGCGATTCGGGTCGGTGCTGGTTGAGCTTGATCTTGCATTGCAGGCCCTGCACCTGCAATTCGAACGCCACGATGCCGCTCAGCATCTTGTGCTGGTACTCCGTGCCCAGGCCAACCCACTGCGGGATGTAGGCCGGATCATGGTCTGCGATGAGTTTCTTGAGCAGCCGGTCCTTGGCCAGCGGCTCCTCGATCAGCGTGGCCTGCACGGTGCAATGCACCGCCAGGTAGTTCCAGGTCGGCACCCGCGCCAGGTCCGGATAGACCCGCGGCGACAAATAGGCATGCGGGCCCATGAAAGTGACCAGTGCCTTGGGGCGTTGCTGCAGATAACGCCAGTGCGCATTCGGTTTGGCGCAATGGCCGAGCAGCACCAGTTGCCCGTCGCGTTCCTCCAGGTGCAGTGGCAGATGCGACACAAACGCGAAGCCGTCGTCGTCATTGCTGATCAGGTTGCACAAAGGATGGGCACGCATCAGATCGATGGCCTGCTGCCGGTCCTTGGCATTGAAATGGGGTGGCATGTACATGGTGACGGGACTTTAGCGCAAGGCTGGGCGGCTGCCGGCGCTTTGCCATGAAAGAACCGCCTGCGCTGGTTTCGGATCTGCACCGGCAGAGCCAGTCGACGCACGGGGTCAGTGGCTCTTCAGCCGACGCAATCCGACAGGATTTCCGGGAAAACCCCTAGTGCACGCGGTAATGTATACGTTAAAGTATTGATTAATGAATGCATCGACTCTCCCTATAGTGCAAGCGCCAGTCGAACTGGACGAACTGGCCTCCATCGGCAGCGGCCTGGTGCGGCCTGAATGTGTGTTGGCCACGCGCAGTGGCGATTTCTATTGCGCTGACTGGCGTGGTGGCGTGTCACACCTGCGCCCGGACGGTTCCCAGGCCCTGTATGCCGGGCGCCTGCCTGACGGCAGCGAACCCAGGCCCAACGGCGTCGCGCTGCTGCCCGATGGCAGCTTTCTGTTCACCCACCTCGGTGCCGATGCGGGTGGCGTGTTCCGGCTGACACGCGACGGCAGCATCACATCCTGGTTGGCCGAGGTCGACGGCCAGCCCTTGCCACCGACCAATTTCGTGCTGCAGGATACCGGCGGCCGCACCTGGATCACCGTCAGCACGCGCCAGTCACCGCGTGCCCTGGGTTACCGCCGCAGCTGCGCCGACGGCTTCATCGTCTGCGTACCACCTGATGGCAAGGCCTTTGTCGCCGCCGACGGACTGGGTTACACCAACGAGCTCGCCATCCATCCGGACGGCCGCTGGTTATATGTGAACGAGACTTTCGCTCGGCGTCTGACGCGCCTGCCGCTCGACGCCGACGGAACACTGGGCCCGCGCCAGACGGTGGTGGAATTCGGCCCCGGCGTATTTCCGGACGGGCTGGCATTTGATGAAGAGGGCCATGTCTGGATCGTCAGCATCGTCAGCAACCGGCTGATCCGTGTCGCGCCAGACGGCCAGCAGACTTTGTGGCTCGAAGACACCGACGCCGGACATCTGGCATGGGTGGAGTCGGCGTACGCGTGCGGCACGATGGACAGGCCCCATCTGGACGGTATCCAGAGCCGCCGCCTGCGCAATATCTCCAGCATCGCTTTCGCCGGTGCCGACCGGCGCACCGCTGTACTGGGCTGCCTGCTGGGCGACAGCCTGCAAAGCCTGCGCCTTCCTTTCGCAGGTGTCGCCCCCATTCACTGGAACTATCCAACATGAACGCACAAGCTGCCGCCCCTGGACCGTCAATGGTCTATGCCGCATACGAGCAGATCCGCCGCCGCATCCTGGACAACGTCTGGCCACCAGGCCACCGCGCGCTGGAACAGGAAGTGGCGCTCGAACTGGGCATGAGCCGCACACCGGTGCGCGAAGCATTGTTGCAGTTGCAGAACGAGGGCCTGGTCGAGGTGATACCGCGCCACGGTGTACGGGTGCTGCCGGTCTCGCCGACCGACATGCGCGAGATCTACGAGATCCTGACCGCACTCGAATGCATGGCGGCCGAATTGCTGGCGCGGCGCAAACCCGGCGACGACGAACTGCAACCGCTGATCGCCGCGACCGATGCGATGGATACGGCACTCAAGATCGACGACCTCGACGCCTGGGCCCGTGCCGACGAACGCTTTCACGCGCAACTGCTGGAGCTGGCCGGCAACCGCCAGCTGCAGGCCACCGTGTTCAATTACTGGGACCGCGCCCACCGTGCGCGCATGTTCAGCCTGCGCCTGCGTCCCGCGCCCGTCAATTCCACCCGCGAACACATGCAACTGGTCGAACGCCTGCGGGCCGGCGACCCGGAAGGCGCCGCCGCTGTGAACCGCGCCCACCGCGAACGGGCCAACCGTGAACTGCTTGCCATTTTCGAGCGCTACAAGCTCGCCCAGATGTGAACCCATGACATGACCCGAGAAAGCTATTCCATCGCCGTCCTCCCCGGAGACGGCATCGGCCGCGAAGTAATGGCAGCATCACTCGACGTGCTGCACGCCTGCGGCAAACGCATGGGCCGGCACTTCCAGACCCAGCAGCACCCGGCGGGCGCCCAGCACTATGTCGACAGCGGCGAGTCGCTGCCCGACAGCACGCTGGACGCATGCCGCGCAGCCGACGCCATCCTGTTCGGTGCCATGGGCCTGCCGCATGTGCGCAACACGGACGGCACCGAGATCATTCCGCAACTCGACATCCGCTTTGCACTGGACCTGTACGCCGGCGTGCGACCCATCCGCAGCTGGCCCGGCCTGCCCTCCCCCTTGTCGCATGCCCGTGCCGGCGAGATCGATCTGGTGCTGATTCGCGAAAGCACCGAAGGCCTGTTTTATGCCCGCGGTCGCGGCGTCATCGAAAACGATGCGGCCTTCGACACCATGAAGATCACCCGCGCCGGCACTGCCCGCGTCTGCGACTTCGCGTTCGAACTGGCACGCCAGCGCAAGGCCCAGGGCAGACGCGGCCACGTGACCAACGTCGACAAGGCCAATGTGTTCACCTCGATGGCGTTCTGGCGCGATGTCTTTCTGGACCGCGCCAAGGCGTATCCGGACATTCGATTCGACCACGCCTACGTCGACGCAATGGCGCTGAACCTGGTCATGAAACCCTGGCAATACGACGTGCTGGTCACCGAAAACATGTTCGGCGACATCCTGTCGGACCTGATCGCTGCGCTGGTCGGCGGCATGGGCATGGCACCGTCGGCCGACATCGGCGACAAATACGCACTGTTCCAGCCGGCCCATGGCACGGCACCCGATATCGCCGGCAAGGGCATTGCCAATCCGTCGGCCATGATCCTGTCGGTGGCGATGATGCTCGACTGGCTGGCCGTGCGGCACAACGATCCGGCGCTGGCCGACGGCGCCCGCGCGATCGAGTCGGCGCTGCAGCGCTCCTTCACCGAAGCCGGAATCCGGCCGCCGGACTTTGGTGGCCAGAGCCATACGGCGGATGTGGTCCGCGCGGTCACGGAGCGCCTGTGATGCCGCCGCGCGTGGCCATGGTCGGTGCCGGTTACTTCGCGCAGTTTCAGCTCGAAGGCTGGCGCGATGCCGGCGCGCCGGTACTGTCCCTGTGCGACACCGACACCAGGCGAGCCGGCCAGCTGGCCAGGCGCTTCGATGTCGCCGCCACCTTCGACGATGCGGTCGCAATGATGGATGCCGTACGCCCCGACCTGCTGGACGTGGTGCTGCCGCCGGCCGCGCAGGCCGCCGTCGTGATGGCCGCGCTCGAGCGCGGTATCCCGACCATCTGCCAGAAGCCCTTTGGCACCGACCTGGCACAGGCGCGGGCCATGGCCGATGCGTCCACACAGAGCCGCACACCGCTGGTCGTGCACGAAAATTTCCGCTTCACCCCCTGGTTCCGCGAATGCCGGCGCCTGGTCGATGCCGGCCACTTCGGACGCCTTCACGGCATCAGCTTCCGGCTGCGCCCGGGTGACGGCCAGGGGCCGCGCGCCTACCTTGACCGGCAACCGTATTTCCAGACCATGCCGCAGTTGCTGGTGCGCGAGACCGCGGTGCATTTCATCGACAGCTTCCGCTACCTGATGGGTGATGTGAACGCCGTGACAGCGCACCTGCGCCGCCTGAACCCGGCGATTGCCGCCGAGGACGCCGCCATCATCCATTTCGAATTTGCCGACGGCGCCAGTGGCCTGTTCGATGGCAACCGACTGAACGACCACGTGGCAGACAACCCGCGCCTGACCATGGGCGAGATGTGGCTCGAAGGTGAACGCGGCGTGTTGCGGCTCGACGGCAATGCCTGCCTGTGGTGGAAGCCGCACCAGGGCCAGGAAGAGGAACACCTTTATCCACACGGCGCTGCGGGCGCGTTCGGCGGCGCATGCACCGCCTTGCAAGCCCATGTCGTGGCGCATCTGCGCGACGGATCGGCGCTGGAGAACAGCGCCCGGGACTACCTCGCCAACCTGCATGTGCAGGCTGCCGTCTACCACTCTCACCAAACCGGGCGCCGGGTCACGATGGCGCAATTCGATCCCGACAACCACCACAAGGCCTGAACCCCTTGACAACCCACTGAAGGAGACAATCCATGAAACGTTTCGTACTGGCGGCCACGGCTGCCGCAGCCATGGCCATGGCACTTTCGGCCCAGGCCCAGACCGTGCTGAAATTCAGCCACACCGACCAGCAGGCCGGCGCACGCCAGGCCGCCGCCGAATTGTTTGCCAAGAAGGTCGAGGAACTGACGCAGGGCCGCTACAAGGTGCAGGTCTTTTGCTGCAGCCAGTTGGGCAACGACCCGAAAAACATCGAGCAACTGGCGCTCGGCGGCATCGACTTCACGGTCTCGGGTACCGGCTCCTATGCACCGCACGTACCGACACTGAACCTTACCGCGTTGCCTTACCTGGTCGAGAACTACCAGCAGGGCTGGAAGCTGTATGACGAAAGC
>Ga0073904_10004529_pt1 | contig 10293 bp, 9 predicted proteins | sample KloWWTrecipitate_FD_66668 | JGI IMG/M metagenome (GOLD analysis project Ga0073904, IMG submission 66668) | Active sludge microbial communities from Klosterneuburg, Austria, studying microevolution and ecology of nitrifiers - Klosterneuburg... | ecosystem: Engineered > WWTP > Aerobic digester >... | reverse complement strand
TCGAGAATGCTGGCGCCGTAGTAGCCGCAGCAGCCGAGCAGGAACAGCCGGCCCCAGTCAGCGCGTGACAGGCTGGCGCCGGCCCGCTGCTCGGCCAGGCCGATCCACAGGAAGACCGGCAATGAAAAACCCATGCGCAGCGCGAGCAAGGTGATGGCGTCGACGCCATAGGGGTAGGCCAGTTTGACGAAAATGGCTTTCAGCGAAAAACCGAAGGCGGCGAGCAGGGCGAGGGCAGCCCCGGCGGCGCTACTGTCTTTCCAGGCATTCGATTTTTCCAAAGTCATTCTCGGTCGGTTGGCGGTGAGATGCCATTGAATACGCCACCTGAATGCTTGGCAATTGGTAATATTCAAAGTCTGTATTCGTTCTGGACGAAACCATGTATTACGACCTTCCCGATTTGCGGCTGGTCGCCGCCATTGCCGACAGCGGCAGCCTGACCCGCGCCGCCGCCCGCGTCCATCTGGCGCCGTCCTCGGCCAGCCACCGGCTGACGCAACTGGAGGCGGTACTCGGCGTGCCGCTCTTCACCCGCCACCATCGCGGTCTGACGCCAACCGCGGCCGGCGAATCGCTGCTCCGTCACGCCCGTCAAGTATTCGCCCAGCTCGAACAGATGCACGCCGATCTGGCACCCTACGCCAGCGGGTTGAACAGTCAGGTCACGGTGTTCGCCAATACCAATGCCATCAACTGCTTTTTGCCGGAAGATCTCGGCGATTTCCTGCGCGAACATCCGAGAGTTCGCGTCAGTCTCGAAGAGCAGCCGAGTCCGGCGATCATCCAGGCGGTGGCGGCCGGTCAGGTCGAAATCGGTGTGGTCGCCGCCGAACGCCGCCTGAGCGGGCTGGAAACCCAGCCCTACCGGCGCGACCGGCTGGTCCTCATCGTCCCGGCCGGGCATCCGCTGGCCGGGCGGGTGGCGGTCGATTTCGCCGAAGTGCTCGACCAGCCCTTTGTCTGCCTGCATGCCGGCAGCGCCATTCACACCTTCATGATGAACGCTGCCGCCCAGCTTGGGCGCAGTCTCGATGTCCGCATCCAGGTCCGCAGCTTCAATGCGGTGTGCAGGATGGTGGCGGCCGGGGTGGGCATCGGCATGGTGCCGAATTCCTCGATTTCCACGAGCATGGAAACAACGGCTGGCCCCAGGACCATGAAAGTAACGGCTGGCCGTACGGTCAACGCGTTAAAAACGGTAAAAATCAACGACGCCTGGGCGCCCCGCGACCTGCAGCTCTGCGTCCGTTCGCGCGCCGCGCTCAGCCCGGCCGCCGCCGCCCTTTTCGACCATCTGGCCGAAAAAGGCAGTGCCGAGACTACAACGGACGTTTGACGGTCAGCGCCCCGCGAATCTCGCCCTTGCTATAGCCGGTGGCCCGGTCCTGCGGATAAGTTTCAGCCAGCTTCGCCTTCAGGCCGGCGTCCAGCGTCTCGGCCGGGCCGTGACACTTCAGGCAGGCGTCGCCGACCGGCAGTGCCTTCATGTAACGGAATACCGGCTTGCCGTCGACGCTGACGATTTCGCTCTTTTCGATCGTCTCCGGCTTCTCGCCGTTGGCGGCCCGAATGTTGAAATCGGCCAGTTGGCGAACCTCCCAAAGGTCGGGCGTGCCACGCTCGGCATTGCGTGTTTTCAGACTGACGCGGCGGATCAACCAGCCGGTGCTGTCGCGAACTTCCTTGATCAACGCCGGTGCCTGCTCCTTGCAAACCGGAATTGCGCCGGCGACACCCTGGCTGGCAATGGCATCCTGCATGGCGGCGACCACTTTCGGTATCACCGGCAAGACGGCTTTCTTGGTTTCGGCGGTCAGGGCGCCGATGTCCTGAGCCAGAGCGGGCAGGGCGGCAAGCAACAGGCTGATTGAGAGTAGTGATTTCATGGTGGGCTCCAACGAAAATAAGAGAATGCTTATTTTACGTTATCTTGCTGACGATTCGGTGTTTTCGTCAGAATTCCGGTTGTTCTCGCTGAATCGTGCGAGCCGCTGGCGTTTTCTGCGGGCTGCGGTCGACCGGAAAAAAGGCCCAAAAAAGGCAGCGGAGAGTCCGGCCGAAATCTGCTTGCCGAGCCGCGCCAAATGCTGCTCTCCACGATGCCGCCCAGGCAGGATGGCAGGCCAGGCCTCAAATATCCGAAGCCGGCCGTGCTTCGATGATTTGCGTCAGGTTCTCTTCGATCCAGTCGGCCAATCCTTCGACCTTCATCGCCACCTCTCGCCCCAGCGGGCTGAGGCTGTATTCGACGTGCGGTGGCACCACCGGATAGGCTTTGCGCCGCACAAAGCCATCCCCTTCCAGCCATTTCAACGTCTGGGCGAGCATTCTCTCGCTGACGCCGGCTGTCTTTCGGCGCAAGTCGCTGAAGCGGTGGGTGCCGCCGAGCAGGGCGACCAGCACCAGCACGCCCCAGCGACTGGTGACGTGTTTGAGTACCTCGCGGGAAGGGCATTTCTCGGCGAACAAATCTCCCCGCTGCATCCGGGCGGCGAGCGTGATCGGCGTGTTGGCACGGCCGTTGTGGTTTTCGTCCATTGATACTTACCTTTGTGTGCGTACTTACTAAAAGTTAGTTTGATTGGTAGTCTGCCAGCTCTTCTCAACTGCACCAAGGAATTTCCATCATGATCGCTATCACCGGAGCCTCCGGCCAACTCGGCCGCCTTGTTATCGAAGAGTTACTGAAACAGGTGCCGGCTGGCGACATCGTTGCCGCCGTGCGCAATCCGGATCGCACTCAGGATCTGGCGGCACGCGGTGTCCAGGTTCGGCTGGCCGATTATGACCAGCCGGCAACGCTGGCTGCCGCATTCCACGGCGTAGACAAGCTGCTGCTCATTTCATCCAGCGAAGTCGGCCGCCGCTTGCCGCAGCACCGCGCCGTCATCGAGGCCGCGAAGCATGCCGACGTCAAGCTGCTGGCTTATACCAGCCTGCTGCATGCCGATATTTCCCCGCTCGGACTGGCGGCTGAACACCAGGCAACGGAAGCACTGCTGCAGGCGTCCGGCGTGCCGTTCGTGCTGCTGCGCAATGGCTGGTATTCCGAAAACTATCTCGCCGGCGTGCCGGCCGCATTGCAGCATGGGGCGCTGATCGGCAGCGCCGGCGATGGGCGGATTGCCTCGGCTGCCCGGGCCGACTATGCGGCCGCCGCTGCGGCTGTGCTGAGCCGCGACGATCAGGCTGGTCTGGTTTACGAACTGGCCGGCGATGCAAGCTATTCGCTGGCCGAGCTGGCAGCGGAGGTCTCAAGGCAGTCCAGCCGGCCGGTGGTATATCAGAATCTGGCGGAGCCGGAATTCAAGGCGGCCTTGCTTGGCGCCGGCTTGCCGGAGGGTTTTGCCGGCTTGCTGGCCGACTCGGATGCCGGTGCTGCCAAAGGCGCCTTGTTCGATGATAGCCATCAGTTGAGCCAGCTGATCGGTCGTCCGACGACACCGATTTCGGTGTTGCTCAACGTGGTGCTCGGTCAGCGCTGATTCGATCACTGGCTTTGTCGTGCTCGCACCGGCAGCATGAGTTTTCACGACCCCAGCCGGCGCTTGACGCACTGCACAATATTCCTTCAGAATGAGCCGATGACTTCCGCCATTTCCATCTTCGTCCTGAAAGCTCTGTGTCGCCGCATTCTGCGGGCGTGGCGCGTTGCGGTTCGTCCGGGGCCTGGGGTGGCGTAGTCGAAGTTTTCTACCCGATTTCAGCAAAGGCCGCGGATTTGAAACCCGCGGCCTTTTTGTTTTTGTCCCTCGCCAAAAGGAAGTGCCATGCACCCGATTGCCCAATGTGCCGCGCTGACCGAAGTACGCCAGAACATCGACTGCCTGGACCGCCAACTGCTTGCGCTGATTGCCGAGCGCGGTGCCTGCGTCGGGCAGGTGGCTGGTTTCAAAAATCGCGCTGAGGCAGTCGCCACCTTGCATCCGCCCTCGCTGCAACCGAATTGAACCGGAGTTCATCATGTCCATCCCCGTTGCCTATCTCGGCATCATCCTGATCTGGTCTACCACGCCGCTGGCCATCCAGTGGAGCACCCAAGGTGCCGGCTTTGCCTTCGCCGTCTTCGTTCGCATGCTGATCGGCGTCATTGTTGCGAGCCTGCTTGTCCTGGTCTGGCGCATCCGCTTTCCGCTGCACGAGCGGGCGCGCCGCGCCTATCTGGTTGGCGGCCTGGGGGTCTTCGTGGCGATGGCGCTGACTTACTGGGGGGCGCGATATGTGCACTCCGGGCTGATCTCGGTGTTATTCGGGCTATCACCGCTGATGGCCGGCATTCTGGCGGCAATCTGGCTCGGCGAACGGGCGCTGACGCCGAGCAAGCTCAGCGGCATGGTGCTCGGCGCGCTTGGCCTGGCGACAATTTTTGTCCATGGCGACAGCCTGGGCAGCGAACAAGCGCTAGCCGGTCTGGTGGCCTTGCTGGTCGCGGTCTTTGTCTATTCTGGCAGTCTGGTCTGGCTAAAGCACATCGGCGACGATAGCCCGCCGCTGGCAACCACGCTCGGCTCGCTGGCCGTCTCCCTGCCCTTGTTCGGACTGCTCTGGCTGCTCACCGACGGCCAGCTGCCGGCCATGGTGCCGCCGCGTTCGGGGGCGGCGATGGTGTACCTCGGCATCTTCGGTTCGGTAATCGGCTTTTCGCTTTATTACTACGTGATCAAGCATCTGGATGCTTCGAAGGTTTCGCTGATCACCTTGATTACGCCGGTTATCGCGCTGCTGCTGGGGAATTGGCTCAATGGCGAAGTTGTCGGCCTGCGTTTGTGGCTGGGCACCGGGTCGATCCTGCTCGGGCTGGGCGTGCACCAATGGGAAATGCTCTCGGGTCTGCTGCGGTCGACCGGAAAAAAATACAAAAATCACAATGACACTGAGGTGCTTGAGCCGGGAGCGTTTGGCGATAGCCGCTTGCCATCGATTCTGCCGACCGAAAGCGAGGTGCATTAAGTCGAAGTCGGATTTGGCAAAGTCGAATTTAATTATAAAAAATGGAATAATCATGTGTCACGATTGTTTTTCACAACGATTTGCCAGGGACTGGACATGCCAAGTATGTACAAACGCGCTCTCGGATTACTCAAAACACTCAGAGGATTTGTATTTATTGCCATGGTCGGTGTCGCCGCACTGGTCTTTCTCGGTGCGACGCTGGCCTCTTCCCTGCTTTATGAAAAGCTGCTGGAAGAACGCAGCCTGGTTGCCTCCGGGGAAATTGCCCAAGAGAATTTCGACAGCATTTTCCAGCTCTTGCGCCAGGGCGGTTCGCACCGGCAGGTGGAAAAACTGGCGGCGGACAGCATCCGTGCCTTTCCCAGCACGGTGGATCAAATCACCATCTATCGTAGCCCTAACGTCGAAGCCCGGTATGGTCGCCTGGCGTCGGCAGTGCTGCCGGCCGAAGCCGGAGCGGCCATGGCCAACGGCACGCCATCCGTACTCAAGAGCGGTAGCCATCTCCGCTACTTCTACCCGCTTGCCGCCCAGGCGGAGTGCCTGCGCTGCCATGCCAATGCCCGGGAGGAAGAGGTGCTGGGCGTCATTGCCGTTCAGCACAAGTTGCAAACCGTCACGGCAACGGTACGGATTTATTATGTCGCCCTGTTCCTGATCCTGGCTTTGTTGGTTTTGCTGGTGGCGGCTGCCCTGACCACCTTCCTGACCAGGAAACTCAATCGTTCGCTCGAACTGTTCAGCGACAAGGTCGATTCGTTCAATAACATCAAGGATTTCGAGCATCTCGATATCAGCAAGGTCGATTTCAGTTTCACGGAACTGAATCAGACTTTCGACAAAGTTGCGTTGCTGGTCGAGAAAATCAAGGATGTTGCTGTCGACAAGGGGGTTCTTGAATTCGAGATCAATCTGCTCGAGAAATTCATCATCACCTCGAACGTGGTGCGGGACTGGCGCCAGTTCATCAAGACGCTGCTCCTCGACATCAACCAGATCATCGATGCCTACGCCCTGGTGACTATTTTCCGTATCGACGAAGAGGCTTACGAATGCGAGATTTTCTGGCGCAATCCGCCGTCCGTCGAAACCAGCCGGCTATTCGAGAAAATCCTCCGCAAGCAACTGCATGATCATCCGTTTTTCCATGGCTCTTCGCTGGTCCAGATCGCCCACAACATCGCTGACGAGAACAATGCGCTGCCTGAACTGAGCATCGCGGACATCGAACTGCAAACCAAGACCCTGCTGCTGGAAACGCCGCAAATCGGCGGCATCGTCGGGATCGGGGTGCAATCGGTGATGGCGCAGGACAATGTACGGCACATGGTGATCGGCAGCATCCTGACGACGCTGATCAATCTGGTCGGTTCGGTCAAGGCCATCTATAAATACACCAAGGATCTGGAACATTACGCCACCCGCGACCCGCTGACCGACCTCTATAACCAGCGCATGTTCTGGGAACTGCTCGGTTATGAGGTTGGGCGTGCCAAACGGCACAAACAGTCGTTTGCCGTGTTGATGCTCGACCTCGACAACTTCAAGGCGATCAACGACCGCTTCGGCCATCACATTGGCGATGCCTTCCTGCAGGCTTTCGCCAAGGTGCTGCATAGCGCTGTCCGCGATGGTGATTTGCTGGCGCGTTATGGCGGCGACGAATTCTGCATCATCCTGCCCGAGGCGGCTGACACCCAGGCGCACATGGTGGCGCAACGGATCACCGAACTGCTCGGCAATTTCTCGATGACGGCGCCGGATGGCCACAAACTCAAGGCCACCACCTCGATCGGCATCGCCATCAGTCCGCAGCACGGCGACAACCCCAAGGACCTGTTTCTGGTCGCCGACAACATGATGTACAAGGCCAAAAAATCGGGCAAAAACGCCATCGCCATTCCCAGCGCCGATGAAATGGCGGAAGTCTTCCGGCAGGCTGGGGAAAAGAGCATCATGATCCAGAATGCGCTGGACCAGGGCAGCATCGTTCCCTACTTCCAGCCGATCTGCAATGCGGCCACTGGCGAGGTGGTGATTCATGAGCTGCTGATGCGGATCCGGCTCGGCGACGAGATTGTCGCTGCCAACGACTTTATCGAGCAGGCCGAAAGCATGGGCATTGCCCACAAAATGGATTACCAGCTGATCGAGAAAGCCTTCCTCCAGATTACCGAGCAGGGTTATCAGGGCATGCTGTTCGTCAATCTGTCGCCAAAGGCGCTGATCGTCGGCGAATTTGTCGCCAGGGTCACCCATCTGGCGCAGCAATTTGACATCGCACCGAGCCGCATCGTCTTTGAAATTACCGAGCGTGAAACGGTCAGCAATTTGAGCCTGCTGGAAAAATTCGTGCTTGAGGTCAAGTTGCAGGGCTTCAGCTTCGCCATTGACGATTTTGGCTCAGGCTACTCGTCGTTCCAGTACATCAAGCGCTTCCCGGTCGATTACATCAAGATTGAAGGCGAATTCATCCGCAACATGTTGAATGACGAGGTTTATCTGGCCTTCATCAAGAGTATCGTGACCCTGGCCAAGGAACTGAAAATCAAGACCATTGCCGAGTTTGTCGAGGATGCCGAAATTCTGGCGGCGGTCAGTGCACTGGGTATCGATTACGCGCAGGGCTACCATATCAGGCGCCCGTCGCCCGTGTTCCACGCGTCAAACGTCGTGGTGGAAGCGGCGCTCGATTGCGCTTAGTGTGACCAATCGCTTGGGCTGAATTGCCCTCTTTGCGGCAATCAGCTTAGGGTAGCGCAGCCCCCGCCAGGCCAGTGACGGCAATGATGGTCAGGACGACGGTTGCGGCGCCCAGCCACAGGACGCGGATCCGGATTGCCTCGATCCGCTTGACCAGTTCGGCATTTTGTTCGGCAAGTGACTTGATCAGCTCGGACGAAGCCAGCATCTGGGCATGCAGTTCGGATGTTCTGCTTTCCATCTCGGCGAGGCGCGCTTCCAGCGGGTTGCTCGCCTGAGCCGCAGTCGAGCCGGTGCTTTGCGCCGCCGCCCCGGTAGCCCCTGGTGAGGCCGGTTTCTTGGCAACAGTTTTCCACAGCTTCTTGGCACCATCGGCAACTTTCGGTGCATTGCTGATGACATCAGCCCAGGGAACAGTTTTCAGAATGGTGATCCAGCCGATTGCCATGAGCAGGTCTTTCAAGGGTGTGGGCGGTCAGACGGCGGGTGCCGGCCGGGAAGTCGTTTTTGTGCTGTCCTGCGGGTTGACCGCAGCAGTGTGTCGCGAGCGGCCCCGCTTTGGGGCGGTCACGCAGGCATTTTGACCCTGCGTGACCGGTTTGAGTTCAGCGTTTGCCGCCGAGTATCGAGCCGAGTACGCCGCGCAGAATCTGTTGTCCGATCGAGCGGCCGACGGTGCCGGCCATGCCGCGGGCGGCGCTTTTGGCGGCGGCTTCGATGATGCCTTCGCGTTTGCCGCCACGCGGGCCGGTGCTGCCGCCGAGCATTTCGCCGAGGCTGCCGAAGATACCGCCGCCGGATTCTTCGGGCGCCGGGGCGCTTTGCCGTGATTGCGGGCTGGGCGTTGGGCGCGGTTGAGCTTGCTGGCCGTTGTGGTTGCCCCAATCGTTGGCGTCCAGGCTGCCATTGCGACCGCTGCCGGCCGGTGGTGCGGGAATGGCGCCGGGGGCGGGTTGGCTATTGACTGGCTGGCCGCGCAGCAATTCGTAGGCCGATTCGCGGTCTACCGTAGCACCGTAACTGGCGAGCATCGGCGAGGCCTGGATAAAGGCCTGGCGTTCTTCCGGCGTCAGCGGCCCGAGGCGGGAGGCGGGCGGGAAGATCATGCTGCGCTCAACCACCGTGGGCCGGCCTTTTTCATCGAGGAAGGAAACCAGCGCCTCGCCGACGCCGAGCTCGGTGATGACGGTGGCAGCATCGAATTTCGGGTTGGCGCGCATGGTTTGCGCCGCTGCCTGGACGGCTTTCTGGTCACGCGGCGTGAAAGCGCGCAGGGCGTGCTGGACGCGGTTGCCGAGCTGGCCGAGGATTTTGTCCGGAACGTCGAGCGGGTTCTGCGTGACGAAAAAGACGCCGACGCCTTTCGAGCGGATCAGGCGGACGACTTGTTCGACCTTGTCGGTCAGCGCCTGCGGTGCATCGGTGAACAACAGATGCGCTTCGTCGAAAAAGAAAACCAGCTTCGGCTTGTCGAGATCGCCCGCTTCCGGCAGTTGCTCGAAGAGTTCGGCGAGCAGCCAGAGCAGGAAAGTGGAGTAGAGCGCCGGGGCGTGGATCAGCTTGTCGGCGGCGAGGATGTTGATGACGCCACGGCCGTTTTCATCGACTTGCATCAGGTCGTTGATGTTGAGCATCGGTTCGCCGAAGAACTGGTCGCCACCCTGTTCTTCCAGCGTCAGCAGGCCGCGCTGGATGGCGCCGATCGAGGCACTCGAGACATTGCCGTATTCCGTGGTGAAGGTTTTGGCGTTCTCGCCGACGTGCTGGATCATCGCCCGCAAGTCTTTCAGGTCGAGCAGCAACAGGCCCTGGTCGTCGGCAATCTTGAAGACCAACTGCAGCACGCCGGTCTGCGTGTCGTTGAGGTTGAGCAGGCGGGCCAGCAGCAGCGGCCCCATGTCGGAAATGGTGGCGCGCACCGGAATGCCGCCCTGGCCGAAGACATCCCAGAAGGCGACCGGGTTGGCGTAGGGCACGAAGCCTTCCAGGCCAAGCTCGTCGATCCGCTTCTGCAGCTTGGGGCTAACGACGCCGGCCGCCCCGGCGCCCGACAGGTCGCCCTTGACATCCGCCATGAAAACCGGCACGCCGGCGTAGGACAGGCGCTCGGCGATCGACTGCAAAGTGACGGTTTTGCCGGTGCCGGTGGCGCCGGTGATCAGGCCGTGGCGATTGGCCATTTGCGGCAGCAGGGCGGGATAGCCGTCTTCGGACTTGGCGAGATAGAGGGGTTCGGACATGGCGGCAAACTCCAGCGTGATAAAATCCTGCGATTCTATCAATGCTATGCAATTCTCGAGGTAAACCATGGCTGGGCATTCCAAATGGGCCCCTGCTAAATCGACCATATCAGCATATTAAGATCGAGTCAATAACACTAATATACTGATTTTATTCGATAAATTATTTTTGATTTTTTTTGCTTATCAGTCGAAATCAGTGGCCATCAGGGGGCTCTTGTGTTTCTAGTGTGTTTCGATGTTCCAGCAAATTCTTGAAGACCTAAAAGCTACCTTCGGTAGCAAAATCCAACTATCACCAGCAGATATTGCTGAGATCATTGGTATATCGGAAGGTCAGCAAGCTAACCTACGTTCTGAAGGTAGATTCCCGATTCCATACACCAAGGATGCT
>Ga0073904_10004526_pt1 | contig 10299 bp, 4 predicted proteins | sample KloWWTrecipitate_FD_66668 | JGI IMG/M metagenome (GOLD analysis project Ga0073904, IMG submission 66668) | Active sludge microbial communities from Klosterneuburg, Austria, studying microevolution and ecology of nitrifiers - Klosterneuburg... | ecosystem: Engineered > WWTP > Aerobic digester >... | reverse complement strand
CCAGGTGGCGGAATTGGTAGACGCACTAGTTTCAGGTACTAGCGAGTAACATCGTGGAGGTTCGAGTCCTCTCCTGGGCACCAAGTTTAACGAAAAGCCGCTGCACCCAGCGGCTTTTTTATTGTCGAAAGTGCTCCTACCGCACTGCTGACCCCATTTCTTGCTATACAATCCGTATCTTTCCTGAAAGCCCAGGTGGCGGAATTGGTAGACGCACTAGTTTCAGGTACTAGCGGGTAACTCCGTGGAGGTTCGAGTCCTCTCCTGGGCACCAAACAAAAAAAGCCGTTGCATCCGCAACGGCTTTTTTCATTGTCCGGCAGCAAAAGCCGCCGGACCGCAGGGCTCTACTTGCGCAGCAGTGCCTTGAGAACATTCTGCAAACGCCGCACACTGGCCGCATCGCTGGCACTGGCAAGCACCCGGGCAGCATCCTGGCCCCAGGTTTCTGCAGGCGCAGGGTCATTGCGGCGGGTGAGCAATTGCAACTGCAGCATGCGGCGCTCGGACAGGTGTTCAGCAGGGGTCGGCACCTCGGCAGCGATTTCAAGGCGCAACAACGTCTGCGCAGCATCCCCGGCGGGTGCAGCCGCCACCGCCTGGACCCAGGCGCTGCGCACGGCGGGTGCCACCCGACCGCCCAGCTCCTGCGCCGACGGCAACAGCGACGCGTCGCGTTTTTCCCAGGCCGTGAGCACCTGCGTGAGCGCCTCACCATGCGCCTGGGCCGCCAGCTTCTTGAGCGTCTGCTGGGCATGCTCCAGGGCCTCGCGCTGCGCGCGAAAGGCGGCATCCCCCAGGCGCGGTCCGCGCTCTTCGGGTGCAGCAAAGCGGTCGCCAAACCGGCCACCAGAGCGCATCTCGGGGCGCGCACCTCGGTTGTCGGGGCGACCAGCGTCGCGGTCACGGCGCTCGCCGGGTCGACCCGGGCGGCCTGGCGCTGCGGGAGCTTCCTTCTTCATGCCGGGGCGGTCATCGCCGCGTACCGCTACCACCGGGCGCGCCGCGGGACGGGGCGCCGGGGCCTCGGCGGGCGGATTGACCGCATCGGCTTCGCCAGCGGCATCGGCCGCGCCCTCGGCAGCGGGGGCCTGATCGATGGGCGCCGGCGCCTCCGGCGCTGCAGATGCAGCAGACGCAACCGCTGCCTGCGCCTGGCCGCGCAGTGCCGCGTCCAGCGCCGACATGGCAACCCGGATCTGCTGAGCATCGCCACCGGCGTTGGCGGCTTCCAGTGCCTTGGCCGCTTCCAGCACGGCACGGTCATGCGCGCTCGCCTGAGAGACGCCACGTTCGCGCTCGGCACTCTTGCGGTTGAAGGCCTCGTCGATGGGCTTGCGGAAGGCATCCCAGAGTTTCTGTTCCTGGCGCCGGTCCAGCGGAACCGCATGGGCCTCGGCCTGCCAGCGCTGCTGCAAGGCTTTGACCGCATCAATGCGCAGCATCGGAGCAGCCCCCAGAACGCCCGCCTCCTCGATCATGGCCTGGCGCCGGGTCAGACTCTCAGACTGCGCTTTCTCGAAGGGCTGTGCGGCCTGCGCAATGGCCTGCTTCCACAGCGGCTGCAGTTCGGCAAACACCTTTTCGCCCACATGGCCACCGTCGCGCCAGCGGTCTCCGAACTGGTGCAAGGCCCGGTTGACGGATTTCCAGTCATCGGACGCCGCGTGCTCCTGGGCCCAGGCCTTCACCTCCTCGATCAGCGCCAGGCGCTGTGCCTTGTGCTCTGCCGTTTCTGCGCGGATCTTTTCAAGCCAGGCCTCGACCACCTTGTGGGCCGCATTGCAGGCCTCGTCAAACTTCTTCCAGAGCGCGTGGTTGGGCGCCCCGCCCTGGTCTGCCTGCTTCCATTGTTCACGCAGCTGCCGCAGCGATTCCTGGATCTTGCGACCACCCAGGGCCTGGCCATCGGGGCGCTTGAGCAGGCCCTCGGCCTTGGCCAGCAGTTCCTCGCGCACCTGGTCGGCGCTCCAGCGCTGCCAACCCTCCAGCTCGCCTGCAGCCACCAGGGCCGCATGCACGCGCTGCTCCAGCGCGTTGTCGATGTGGCGCCCTTCGGCCTTGAGCACGGCGCGCAAGGCCGCAGCAGCACCCGCGCTGGCCTTGCCATGGCCCTCGGCGGTTTCCTGTTCAAGCTTTGCCAGTGCTTCATTCACCAGCTGGGCCGCCCTGGCCACCACTTCGGGGTCTGCCTTGGGCCTGGGCTGGCGAACCGGGCGCTCTGCCGCTGCCGCCTCCACCGGAACCCCACGCGCCAAGCGAAGCTCGTCGGCCCACACAGGCACCGGCGGCAGCGCGGCCTGCGGGTTTTCGGCCGCCGCAATGGCCAGCGCCAGCGCAGACTGAAAAGCCTCCCAGACGACGAGCAACTGCCCACGCGATGCCTCCAACAGCGGAGGAAAACGCGCTTCCACGCTGGGCCAGCTGGTATCTTCGGCCAGCAAACGGGCTTGCTCTTGCCAACGCTGCACGTCGGACAGCAGCAACTCCTGCGCCGCCTGGGCATCGCGCCAGGACTTGGTCGACAGAACTTCAATGCGCTGGGCCAGCAGCACGGCCGCTTCGCGCTGCACCTGAACGCGGTGCTGCAGGTCTTCAATTACTTTGACACGGTCGGCCAGCTCCGTCTTGAGCTGCGACAGCGGCTCGCGCGACAAGGGGGCCCCCGCCTTGGCGGCGTCGCGCTGCCATGCCAGCGCATCCGCAATGTTGAGCTTGGACATGGACAGGAGGGCCCGCGCCTTTTCCGCCCATTCGGCCGCAATGGATTCCTGGTTCTTGGCGCGGCGAATCTCGTCCAGACGCTCGCGCACGGCGCGGGCCGCCCCCTTGTCGCGGCCGCTGAGCTCCTTGAAAACCTCCTGCATCTGCTCTTGCGCAGGCTGTTTGCTGAGCCATTCACGGATGCGCGCCGCCCGCTCGCCCGACGTTGCCGCCGAGAAAGCACCGCCCGTCAGGACATCCAGAGGATGCGCATCAGGGGCTTTGGCTGGGGCCGGGGAGGATTCTGGAGCGTCGGACATTTTGTTGCGGGAGAAAAGTGAAAACATGGGCTCTACAAAAACGGCCCGGTTCAGGGCCCGGGAAACGCACAAGGGCAGGCTTGCTGCCAGAACACACCAGCATCAGGCCAAACCGGTATTTTCACCGGGATTTGGCCTGCGGTACCAACCCAGGTCAACGGGTGGCCAAAGACAACTCGGCACGGGGTTTCCAGGCGACTTGCTGGCGCAGCACCTTTGCCGCTCCGAGGAACAGCCTTTCCGGGGCCAGTTGACGGGAGGCCAGGTAGTCGCGCACGGCCACACCACGGGCCAGGGCCAGCTCACGCATCGCCTCTTCCGACACCGGAATGCCCGCCAGCAACAGTGCCTCCATCTCCTGAACGGGCAAGTCCTTGGCGATTCCGACCAGGTTGCGTGGCTTGGTGATGTCGGAACGCCGGTACACCTCTTGGAGCAGTGTCGGGTATTCGGCATCGGTGACGTCCTTCACTTCCTGTGCCGGCTGTCCTGCGCGCATGGCGGCACGGCGCTTTTGCGCCACCAGTGCCTGCAACAGCGTCTGGCGCTTCCAGGCGTCCCGCTCCTCCTCCAGGCTCGCCATGCCCGCCACGGTCAGTTTGAGGGCGGGCCGATCGGCCAGGGCCTTGACCACCTTGTCCAGATCCTGCCGCGCAGCGTCATCCAGCACGACGCTGCCCGCCGCGAAGGAAACCTGCCCCAGTTCATTGCCTCCACCAAGGGCCCCTGTCAACAGCGAGAAGGGGGCCGTTACCGCCTTCATGACCAGGTTGCCGATGATCTTGAAGATCAGCGACCCCAGGCGAAACTCCGGGTCGTTGAGCGACCCGCTGATCGGCAGCTCGACATCGATCACGCCGTTGCGATCGGCCAGAAGTGCCACCGCCAGGCGCACCGGCAGACTGGCAGGCGCTCCCTCGATCGGGTCGCCAAAGGTGAGCTGGTGCAACACCAGCTGGTTACTGGCCGTGAGCTGCCCATCGGGCTGCACACGGTACCGAACATCCATGCTGAGCTTGCCGCGTTCAATCCCATGCCCAGCGTATTTGATGGTGTAGGGCGACAGCGGCGGCAGTTCCAGGTCCCGCATGCGGCCCTGGACATCAAGCGCCAGCGGCTGTGCCAACGGATTGAGCGTACCGACAATTTCCAGCGAAGCCGTACCCTCGGCACGGCCGCGCAACTCCAGCTCGGCCATCGCTGGCTCGGCGCCCGCTTGCGCTGGTTCCGAAGAAGTGGCCCCCAGCCTGCCCGCAAGCTCCGTCAGGTTGGCGGAATAGTTGGGGCGTACGAACAGGTCGGTAAAGTGAATGCGACCGCCCGTGAGCGACATCGGGCCAAGGCGAATCACGGGTTTCAAGGTTGCATCTGCGGCCACCATTGCCTTTGCTGACCCCGTCACCGCTGGTTGCACTGCGACGCCCGCCACAGGCACTGAACCGGCCGCCACAGCAGGCTGCACCAGGCCCTGGAGGTTGAGGCGTCCGTCGGGCTGCAAGATGATGCGGGCAAAAAAATCACTCAAGGACGTTTCCCGGACCTCCAGCGTGACCGGCTTGCCGGGGCTTTGCTGTGCATCTACGCCGCGCAGGCCCAGTGATTTCCAATTCAGAAGGTCTTCGCCCCTACGCAAGCTGCCGGGTGCCGGTGTTTCAGCACCTGCTGTGGTGGTTGCGACAGCAGGCATGCGGATCCGGACATCGTCGAGCGCCGCATCGCCCTGCACCCGCCACTGCAGCCCGGCGGCTGCTTCCGCCACCTGCACCTGCCCCTTGAAGCTGCCATCGGCGCGGCGGATATCTGCACGGAAACCCCTGGAAACGTAGGGCTCCAGCGCATGCAAGGGCAACTGGGTGGCCAGCACCCGCCCCTGCACCAGCAGCGGCGCCAGGGCCAGGCTGCCTTCGTACTCCAGCCTCCCCGGGTCGGCCCGCCCCGCGCCCATGCGGGCCGTCAACTGCAAGGTGGCAGGTTTTGCCCCAGTGTGCTGGACGGAGAAATCCTGCATCCGGACGCGCAATCCGGTCACGTTCACTGCCGCAGGCTCGCCGTAGGCAGAATCGCGGAAGGCCGCAGCCCCCCCGTCAATTCCCACTTCTGCAAAGTGCACAGACCAGGGCGCTGCGTCTGCCTTTGTCTGCCCCGGCCCGTCGCCCGGCTGCGCGACCTGCCAGCGTTCGAACATCCAGCGCCCATCTTCTGCCCGTTCAACCCAGGCACGCGGCTGGGCCAACGACAGCTGCCCCACGCGCACCGTGCGCCGCGCCAAGTCTATTTGTGCATTTTCCAAGCGGAACCCCTTGAGCTCTGCGAGTGATTGGCGGCCCTGCATGGCAATGCTTGCGGGCATGGCCTCCGGGCACCCGGTGGCGGCATTGCAGGCAAGAACCACCTGATCAAGCCCCAACTGCGCAACATGCACCACGATCGCCGGGCCGTTCCAGGCCAGCCCCACATCGGCATCCAGCCCGCCCGCGACCCTGGGAGTGACCCATTGCGACAAGTAGGGCGCGGCCATGCCCAAGGCCAGCGCGCGCGCCGACAACGCGACCCTGCCCGACCGATCCGTCCCTTCCCCGGATAGGGCCAGACGCCCTTCGGGTAACGTCGCGCTCTGGCCTGCCACACGCACGCTCGCGGCAAATCGCACGGGCCGCTTGAAAGGGAAGGTGAAATCCGATGCATCCAGCACGAGTTCGTGCAGAGCCACGCGGGCACCCGTGGGAACCGAAGCATCCTGCCAGTTCACCCGCCCGCCGTTCACCACCACGTGATCGACGGAAACATCCCAACCCGCGGCCGCTGCAGGTGCGCTGGCTGCCTGGCGCGCAGCGGCGGCGCGACGCGGCCGCTTCACCTCAGGGGTCGATGGGGCGGTCCAGTCCACGTTGAACCGCCCGGCCGCATCGCGCCGCATATCCACACGGGGAGCGTCCAGACGAACCGAGGCGATCCGCAGCTGGCGCAGCAAAGGCTGGGAGTCCGACAACTGCACCTCCAGCGCATCAAAGGACAGCGGAATCTGCTGGTCTGCGTCGGTCAATTTGAGATCCCGAACCCGCAACGTGCCCGACAACTGCACAGCCGGTGCGGTTTTTTGCTCAAAGGACACACGCAACTGCGCATCCGCAAGGGCCGACTCCAGGCGCACAGGAAGACTTGCAGGCAGGTAGTTCCGAAAGACAGACAAGTCCAGATCGCGCAGATCAATAAAGGCGTCCGTCCGCAGGCCCTCGGAAAACGGCATCGCCTGTGCACTGGACTCAAAGGCACTGCCATTGAAGCGAAATGCCAGCCGTGGCGCCACCTTGACCTGTCGATGGGAGGACAGTGTGCTGACGAAAGGCAGCGAAAACTGCAAATCGCGCAGCTGATGGGTCTGGTGGACGATCCGGTCGTCAAATTCCACCGCACCGTCCCGCACAGCAATGTTGTAGAGGGCAAATGCCGCAGGCGGCGCATTTGGCGAATCGGCAGATGCGCCGGACTGCGCCAGCCGGTCAAGGATGTCATCGATGTCCGTACGGCCCGGGCCTTGCTGGGTGATGCGGATCTTGGGCGCGTCAATTTCCAGCGCATCCACCACAGGCGCCCAGCGCAGCAACGACTGCAGCTCTGCATCGACATGAATGCGTTGCACCTGCAGCAGATGGCCTTTGCCTTGTGCATCGGCCACCGACACATCGTGGAGGCTCAATTCCAGGCTCCAGGGCAGGAAACGCACTTGGCCAATCTTCACCGTGCGCCCCAGAAACTCGGACGCCAGCACCTCGCCCTGGCTGCGCAAGACCGGCGGCACGACCAGCCAGCCCAGAATCCAGAGGAACACGATCAGGCCTGCCAGACCATAGAGTCGCCGGAGTGTGCGGGGTGCAATGAGGGTAGTGAGGGCAGAAAGAGAGAAAGGAAGGCGAATCACGGCGGCGACAGACCATCAGCAAGGCGATGCCCACCATTGGACCAGAGTCTGCAGCCCGCACTGCAACGATCCGAAACAAGAAAGCCCGGAGGAATGGCGAGGAACCACTCTTCCGGGCTTGACGGCTGACACAACGGTCTTTGCCATCGGTTCGCAGCTCGGAGTAAAAAGGTCCGGCCTGCGAGGGGACAAGAGATTGCCCCCGGGGGGTTGCCTTGGAAGCTCTGCACATTGCCCGCCACCGCACTGCGTGCACTGACAGTAGGCTTTGCTTCGTCCGGCGATGCCTTAATCGAAAGGCAGGTTCACCTTAACAAAGAAAGCCAGGCAACACAAATCAGGCCGTCAATCGCTCACAGGCCATTGATTGAAAATGGGCAGAGCTCTCCACTCAGAAAAATCCTGAAGAGTCGCTGATCGCCGCCGCAGCCCTGAAATCGGTGATTTTTCACACATTTCAATATCATTTATGTATAACAAATCGATTTGTTAGTGTTGACTTAGTATTTGAAGCACTCCTAGAATCCGCCAGTTTCGTGAAAACTAGTAAAAACCCGAACCCGCTGCCGAACCCGGCTAAGTCAGTTCCGTGAATACAGGCCTTTGCGGCCTCCGCGGATTTGATGGCGTACCAATCCAGGTGATTCTTGACTCTGCATGGCCTCTGCCACAGACAAGCGAGTTGCCGCAGAAAGGAAGCTATGACAGCGACAATCAAAACGGTCTCAGGGCTGCGTTCCTTCGCCACCCGGTTGGCCGATGGATTTCTGGACATCACCCACAACAGCTTTGCCCTTCTGGGCTTGGCTGTCGCCATTGTGGTCATTGCCCTGACGGCCCGCCCGGACCTGCGCCAGGCAGGCGAAGAGCAACTGATGGACTGGCTCCAGAACCGGCAGGTAGCCTTGCTGAGCCCTTCGGAAGAAGACCCCCTTGAGCCCAGCGACCGCACGCTGGCCGTGAACCCCAAGGACCTACCCAAGGAGCAGGCCCGTGTGGCCTACTGGCTGAGCAAAAAATACCGCGTGGCGCCTGAGCCGCTCGGTTTGCTGGTTGCGGAGGCTTACGAGCTGGGGTCGCGCACCAAGCTGGACCCTACGTTGATTCTGGCCGTAATGGCCATCGAATCACGCTTCAACCCCTTCGCCCAGAGCCCGGTGGGCGCCCAGGGCCTGATGCAGGTGATGACCCGCGTGCACACGGAGAAATATGAACCACTCGGCGGTCACCTTGCGGCGTTCGACCCCGTTTCCAATCTTCGGGTGGGCGTCAAGGTACTGCAGGAATGCATTGCCCGCGCTGGCTCCGTCGAAGGGGGCCTGCGTTACTACGTGGGCGCTGCCAACCTGCCAGACGATGGGGGCTATGCCGCCAAGGTGATGGCTGAGCATGTGCGTTTGAGTCAAGTGGCAAACGGCCGCTCCATGCCCTCGCTGCCGGTCGCACCCCCTGCGGCGGTCACAACGCTCACCAGCAAGGCGCCAGGCCAGCCCCTTCCTGCTGCAGCCCCCGCTCCTGCACCCAGTGCCGCCCCCGCCGCCGAGAAGGTGGCATTGCTGTCCCCACTGGATCTCTGAGCCTGACTCCCCCAGGCCGGTGCGGCAAAGAGTCGCGCCAATGGGCGCACATGACAAGCCGGAAGCTGCTCAGTTACACTAGCAAAGTACGCGACTGGCGATAGGCGCGGGCTCCCACCGGGCCTGCCGCTGACGTGGAATGCTGCAGGGCCTTCGCCCTGTGAACCACCGGGGAGCGTACCGCGCAGGCAGCCGCTCTTGTGCGTTCCGCCGTTCGCCTGGGCAGCCCTTGTTTCAAGGGACATCAAGAGCGTGTTTATGGCCGTTTCAAGGTGCTCGTTGCCCCGCACAGGTCATACCCACGCTTTCTTCATAGGACTGCCATGTACCACCGCAACATCCTCGTCGAACAGACCGACCCCGAACTCTTTGCCGCCATCCAGGCTGAAAACAAGCGCCAGGAAGAGCACATCGAGCTCATCGCCAGCGAGAACTACGCCTCGCCCGCCGTCATGTGGGCCCAGGGCACGCAGCTGACCAACAAGTACGCCGAGGGCTACCCCGGCAAGCGCTACTACGGTGGCTGCGAATATGTGGACGTGGCCGAGCAACTGGCCATCGACCGCGTCAAGCAGATCTTCGGCGCCGACGCCGCCAACGTGCAACCGCACTGCGGCGCCTCGGCCAACGAGGCGGTGTTCCTGGCCTTCCTCAAGCCTGGCGACACCATCATGGGCATGAGCCTGGCGGAAGGCGGTCACCTGACCCACGGCATGCCGCTGAACATGAGCGGCAAATGGTTCAACGTGGTCTCCTACGGCCTGAACGCCCAGGAAGCCATCGACTACGACGCGATGGAAGCCAAGGCCCGCGAGCACAAGCCCAAGCTGATTGTGGCAGGTGCCTCGGCCTACAGCCTGCACATCGACTGGGCCCGCTTTGCCAAAATCGCCAAGGAAATCGGCGCCATCTTCATGGTGGACATGGCCCACTACGCTGGCCTGATCGCCGCTGGCGTGTACCCCAACCCCGTGCCCCACGCCGATGTGGTGACCTCCACCACGCACAAGAGCCTGCGCGGCCCCCGTGGCGGCATCATCCTGATGAAGGCCGAGCACGAAAAGGCCATCAACAGCGCCATCTTCCCCGGCCTGCAGGGTGGCCCGCTGATGCACGTGATCGCGGCCAAGGCCGTGGCCTTCAAGGAAGCGATGCAGCCCGATTTCAAGGCCTACCAGGAACAGGTCGTGAAGAACGCCAAGGTGGTGGCCGAGACGCTGACCGCACGCGGCCTGCGCATCATCAGCGGCGGCACGCAAAGCCATGTGATGCTGGTCGACCTGCGCGCCAAGGGCATCACCGGCAAGGAAGCCGAGGCCGTGCTGGGCGCTGCCCACATGACCATCAACAAGAACGCCATCCCCAACGACCCGGAAAAGCCGATGGTCACCAGCGGCGTGCGCATTGGCACACCCGCCATGACCACGCGCGGCTTCAAGGAAGAAGAAGCGCGCATCACCGCCAACCTGATCGCCGACGTGCTGGACAACCCGCGCGATGAAGCCAACATCGCCGCCGTGCGCGCCAAGGTCAATGCGCTGACGGCGCGCTTTCCGGTTTATCGCTGAGCATGAAGTGCCCCTTTTGCGGTCACGCCGAAACCCAGGTGGTGGAAACGCGTGTGTCCGAAGACGGGGACTTCATCCGGCGCAGGCGCCAGTGCGGCGCCTGTGAAAAGCGCTTCACCACCTACGAAAGGCCCGACGTCAACTACCCTGCGGTGGTCAAGAAAGACGGCCGGCGCATTGAGTTTGAACGCGGCAAGCTGCTGGCATCCATG
>Ga0073904_10004525_pt1 | contig 10300 bp, 6 predicted proteins | sample KloWWTrecipitate_FD_66668 | JGI IMG/M metagenome (GOLD analysis project Ga0073904, IMG submission 66668) | Active sludge microbial communities from Klosterneuburg, Austria, studying microevolution and ecology of nitrifiers - Klosterneuburg... | ecosystem: Engineered > WWTP > Aerobic digester >... | reverse complement strand
GTCGCGAACCTGGCGCCCCCAGATGTAGTGCTGGAGGAGGGCGACGTGATCACCGCGGTCGGGCAGCAATGCACGCGCCTGCGCCGCTGCCGGCGGCGGTCTCCGCCGCGGCAAGCATTGACGGTGCCGAGGCGATTGCGCGTCGGATCGGACTCACGACCAGGACTGGGCACTCCGAAGACGACCCGACGGGTCGCGGTCCGCGAAGAGGGGGCCTCCCTGTCAGATCTCGAGCGTGAGGTGCCCCGTCCTGGTCGGGCTGATGTTGTGGCGGTAGACGCCGGCTGTGACGGTGATCGACTTGTGGCCGAGGGTGTCGGCGATGTCCTCGAGGCGGACGCCGGCGTTCGATAGCAGGGACGCGGTGGCGTGGCGCAGCGCGTGCGGTGCAGGCCCGGCAGCCCGATCTTGCGCCCGATGCGGGCGAGGGCTCGTCGGGTGTTCGAGGGGTCGAGAGGCTTGCCGGACTCGGTTGTGAACATGAGGTCGTCGGGGTTGGTCCACGCTGGCTGGCTCGCCGTGTCGGTGGCCTGCTGGCGTGCCTGGGTAATGGCGGCTTGGACGATTCGCGGTGAGCCTCTCGCGAGCCTTCCTGGCGGCGACCGGTGGAACGCTCAAGGACGATGCGGCACTGATGCTCCCCGAGTGGCACGGAGGGACCACCAGCCGCCAGACCGACGGCGGTGCGGACACGACCCTGTAGCGCAGCCCTGTTCCGTGCGGGTCCGCGATCGGTCCGACCGGGCACGACCCGGTGCCGGGCCCTTCAGGCGTGCTGGTCGCTGGCCCCGGCGGGCTGCACCGACCACGCGGCGGGCTCGTCGTCGGTGTCGGCGTCGGCGATGGACCTGGTCGCCTGGACCTTGCCCGGCTGGTGGTGCGCTGGGGCATAGACCGTGTACACCTGCATCGGCTCTGAGCCGGTGTTGGTGATGTTGTGCCAGCTGCCGGCCGGGACGAGCACGCACCAGCCGTCCTCGACCTGCTGGTCGAAGGTCAGCTCGTCCTTCGCCGGTCCCATCTGGGCGCGGCCTCGGCCGCCGTCGAGGCGGATGAACTGGTCGGTGTCGGGGTGCATCTCCAGCCCGATGTCGCCCCCTGCCGGGATCGACATGAGGGTGACCTGCAGGTACCTGCCGCTCCAGGCGACGGCGCGGTAGCTCGTGTTCTCGAGGGTTGCGGCCTCCAGGTCGAAGGACTGGGGGCTGGGGCCGATGTCCGTGAGGGTCATGTTTCGACCATAGCCCTGGCGGCCGCTCGCGCCGCCTCACTCGGGTCGCCACCTGGATCTCGCGGTCCGGAGGTCGACGGACTTGCCGGGGCCGTGGCGTGGTGCCGCACGGAGCCACGAGCTCGACGCGCGCGAGGGGAACACGTCATCTCGGTCCACCCAGGAGCCGCCCGAGATCGTGCTCGGCCTCGAAGCGGCTCACGGGCACCGGCCTGCCGAGCAGGTAGCCCTGCCCGAGCTCGCACCGCTGGGTCACCAGGAAGTCGAGCTGCTCCCTCGTCTCGATGCCCTCGGCGACCACGGTGAGCCCGAGCGTGCGGGACAGGACCACCAAGCCTTGACGAGCTCGTCGTGCTCGGGCGCCGCACCCACACCCTGGACGAAGCGCCGGTCGATCTTGAGGACGTCGATGGGGAACCGCGTGAGGTAGTGCAGCGCGGAGTAGCCGGTCCCGAAGTCGTCGATGGCGATCCGGACCCCGCGCGCCCTGAGGTGGCGGAGGGTGCCCTGCACGCTGCTGCTGTCCTCCAGGAGCAGGCTCTCGGTGATCTCGAGAGCGAGCCACCGCGGGTCGCAGCCGGCGGACTCCAGCTCCTCGTCGACGGCGAGCGCGACGTCGTCCAGCACGAACTGCCGGGTGGAGAGGTTGACGGCGACCACGAGGGGCTCGCTCTCCGGCGGGCGTCGGCGGTTCCATCGCGCCGCGGCGGTCGTCGCCTCCCGCAGCACCCATCGACCGATCGGCACGATGGCTCCGGTCTCCTCCGCGACCGGGATGAACTCGTCCGGCAGGACGTCACCGAGCTCGGGGTGGCGCCAGCGCAGCAGCGCCTCGCCGCCGGCGAGCCGCTGCTCGGGGCCGATGCGGAACACCGGCTGGACGTGCAGCGCCAGCTGGTCGGCCAGGCCCGGCCCCACCAGGGCTCTCTCGATCGCCGCGCGTCGCTGCAGCGCCGCTCCGAGCTCCTCGCGGAAGTACTCGACCCGGCCGCGCCCCGCGTGCTTGGCCTGGTACATCGCCACGTCGGCGTGCGCCACCAGCGTCTCGATGGTGGCGCCGTCCTCGGGGTAGACCGCCACGCCGATGCTGGCACCGACGCGGGTGCCCCGGCCGAGGGGCGGACCGGGAAGCTCGTTCAGGGTGCGCAGCACCTTCTCGGCGACGGCTGCCAGGTGCTCGGAGGCGTCGATGTCACCGACGACGATGACGAACTCGTCGCCCCCCAGGCGGACGAACAGGTCGTAGGAGCGCATGTGCGCGCGCACCCGCTCGGCGACGGCGCGCAGGACCTGGTCGCCACCGGCGTGCCCCACGGTGTCGTTGACCGCCTTGAAGCCGTCGAGGTCGAGCAGGAGGACACCGACCCGCCGTCCCCAGCGGCGCGCCGCCTCGATCATCGCCGGCGCCCGGTCGAAGAGCGCCTGGCTGTTGGGCAGACCCGTCAGGAGGTCGGTGTGCGCGATCCGCTCCAGCTCCTCCCGCTGCCGGACGGCCTCGGTGATGTCCCTGCCCACACCCAGCACGCTGACCAGGTCGCCCCGGGCGTCGTGCTCCGCGACGCACAGCACCTGATGGATGTGCTCGAGCGAGTCGTGACGATCGACGAACCGCTGCTCGACCAGCTCCGCGGGTCCGCCGGCGATGACGCGATCGACGGCGGCCGCCACCAATCCGAACCGACCCGCGCCGACCTCCGTCGTCGTCCGCCCGGAGACCTGCTCTGCGGGCAGGCCGAGCACGTCGAGCATGCGTGGGTTGGCGTACACGAAGCGGGCGCTCGTGTCCCACCGGACGATCCGGTCGCCGGCGTTCTCGGCGAGGCTGCGGAACTCGCGCTCCCGCTCGGCCGCCGCCTGGCGTGCCTGGACGAGGTCGCTGACGTCGCGCCCGATGGCCAGTGCCCCGGTGATCCGGCCGTCGGCAGCCCGCTCGCCCCGGATGAGGACGCTGTGGGTGGCAACGCCCCCGTCCGGCTGGATCACCGTGAGGTCCACGCGTCCGGGCGCCCCGCTGCGCAGCGCCTCGAACACAGCGCGCTCGTACTCCTCCACACCCGTGATCCCGGGCGGCGCCGACTCCAGGGGGAGCTTGCCGACGACGCGACCGGCCGTCGTGTTCACCCGCTGCGCGATCTCCTGGTTGCAGTACGTGGCACGCCCGTCCAGCCCGTAGCGGATGATGTTGTCAGGGGAGTTGTCCGCGAGCGTGCGGAACTCGGCCTGGCTGTCCCGCAGGAACTGCTCGGTCTCTCGGAACCGCGTCACGTCGCGCGCGGTGAGCAGGTACCGGGCCACGGTGCCGTCCGCCGCGCGCTCCACCCTCGCCTGCAGCTGGTGGCGCAGCTCTGCGGACGCCTCACCACGCGGCCGCCAGGTGAGCTCCGCCTCGGTCGCGTCCCGGCCGTCGCGCGCCGCGGCGATGAGCAGCAGGGCCCGATCGGTCGCCTCGCCGAAGGGCCGCAGATCGACCAGCGGTCGGCCGGTGCTGGCCGGGAACGACAGTCCGGTGGTCGTCTCGAACGCCCGGTTCGCGTACAGCAGGAGCAGGTCGGCATCCAGGCAGACGAACAGGTCCGGCGTGGCATCGAGCCAGTCCGCGGCGCGGGCGCCGAGCCCGTGGGTCCGCCAGGCCTGGTCACGAGCGTCCATGGCGACCCCCGCTCCGATCCCGCCCGGCTCAACCTTCGACGACCGTAGCGCCGCACCCCGCCGGGTGGCAGCCAGCAGGCCGAGGCGCGACGGGTGAATCTTCCTCGCGCCGGTTCGCCGGACGCGGACTACCGTGCTCCATGAGCTTCGACGTCGCGGCCGCGGCGTACGGGCGGTTCATGGGCCGGTTCTCCGAGCCCCTGGCCGCGGGATTCGCGGACCTGGCCGGGGTCCGGTCGGGCCAGGTGGCGCTCGACGTCGGTTGCGGGCCCGGTCCGCTGACCGCCGAGCTCGTCGCCCGGCTCGGCGTGAGGTGCGTCATCGCGATCGACCCGTCGTCGCACTTCGTCGAGGCGGTCCGTGCGCGCCTCCCGGGTGTCGACGCGCGCGTCGGGGTCGCCGAGCAGCTGCCACTGGCAGACGGTTCGGTCGACGTGACCATGGCCCAGCTCGTGGTGCACTTCCTGTCCGACCCCGCCGAGGGTGTCGCCGAGATGCGTCGGGTGACCCGGCCCGGCGGGGTGGTCGCGGCCAACGTGTGGGACCACGCGAGCGACCGCGGCGGACCGCTGACCGCGTTCTACCGTGCCGTCGCCGACGTCGACCCGTCCGCCGGGCCCGAGGTCGGGTATGCGGGTGTGGAGGACGCGCTCCTGGTCGACGTCTTCCGCGCGGCGGGTCTCGGGGTGGTCGACGCGTCGTGGCTCTCGATCACGGTGCCGTTCGCGACCTTCGATGAGTGGTGGAGTCCCTTCACCCTGGGCGTCGGCCCGCCGGGGGTCTACGTCGCCGGGCTCCCGGAGGACCACCGACGAGCACTGAGGTCGCGGTGCGCGGAGCTCCTCCCGCCGGCGCCGTTCGCGCTCGAGGCCTCGGCCTGGTGCGTCCGAGCTGACGTGTGAGCGCAGGGGACTCATCGGGTCCGGACGTGGGCCGACGACGTGTCCTGCTCCGCACCGCGGCCCTCGACGCGGCGCGGAGCAGGAGCCCGGCCGACGGGTGACCGGCTGGGCTCCGGTCGGCTACCGCGCCGGGCGCAGGCTGGCGCCGTGGGTGCGGATGACCTCGGCGTACCAGGCGAAGGACTTCTTCCTGTACCGCTCGAGCGTGCCCGAGCCGTCGTCGTTGCGGTCGACGTAGATGAAGCCGTAGCGCTTGGACAGCTGAGCCGTCGAGGCCGAGACCAGGTCGATCGGGCCCCACATGGTGTAGCCGAGGACCTCGACGCCGTCGGCGATCGCCTCGCCCAGCTGGACGAGGTGGTCGTTCATGTAAGCGATCCGGTAGTCGTCGACGACGGTCTTGACGCCGTCGACCTCGACCAGCTGGTCCTTGGCGCCCAGGCCGTTCTCCACGACGAACAGCGGCTTCTGCCAGCGGTCCCAGAAGTCGTTGGCGATGACGCGCAGACCTACCGGGTCGATCTGCCAGCCCCACTCGCTCGAGGCCAGGTGCGGGTTCGGCACCCCGCCCAGGAGGTTGCCCTGGCCCGCCTTCTGCTCCGGGTCGGCCGTCTCGCAGAAGCTCATGTAGTACGAGAAGGAGACGAAGTCGACCGTGTTCGTCAGGATCTCGCGGTCCGCGTCGGTGATGTCGAGCTCGATGCCCTGCTCGCGCAGGTACCGGAGCGCGTAGCCCGGGTACTCGCCGCGGACGTGGATGTCGCCGAAGAAGTAGGTGTCACGCTCGGTCTGCTTCGCTGCCCACACGTCGGCGGGGGCAGGCGTCAACGGGTAGAACGGGGCGGCGATGACCATGCAGCCGACCTTGGCGTCCGGCATCATCTCGTGCGCGATCCTCGTCGCCGATGCGCTGGCCACGAGCTCGTAGTGGGCGGCCTGGTAGCGCTCGCCCTTGGAGACCTGCTCCTTCGGGGTGAGCACGCCGGCGCCCATCAAGGGGAAGTGCAGCGTGGAGTTGATCTCGTTGAAGGTCAGCCAGTACCGCACGCGCGTGCCGTAGCGGGCGAACAGCGCACGCACGTAGCGCTCGTAGAACCCGATGAGCTCGCGGCTGCGCCACCCGTCGTAGGTCTGCGCCAGGTGCAGGGGGGTCTCGTAGTGCGAGATCGTCACCAGTGGCTCGATCCCGTGCTTCTCGAGCTCGTCGAGCACCCGGTCGTAGAACGCCAGGCCCGCCTCGTTCGGGGCCTCCTCGTCGCCGCGCGGGAAGATCCGGCTCCACGCGATGGAGAAGCGGAAGACCTTGAAGCCCATCTCCGCGAACAGCGCGATGTCCTGCGCGTAGCGGTGGTAGAAGTCGATGCCCTCCAGCTTGAGGTTGTCCGGGGTGGGCCCGTCCGCGACCGGGCCGACGATGCCCTGGGGAAGGATGTCCTGGATGGACAGGCCCTTGCCGTCCTGGTCGTAGGCGCCCTCGAGCTGGTTGGCGGCCGTCGCACCGCCCCACAGGAAGGTGTCGGGGAACGGGCTGGGCACGGTGTCGTTCATGGTTGCTCCTCGGTGACCACGGATCATGTGCGCGGCCCGGGCCGGTGTCGAGGCACAAAAAAACCCAAGCCCTGACCCGTCCCGATCCGTTGCGGACCTGACCGACCACAGCTTGGGTTTTGCCTGACGCGCAGTAACAATCCCAGACTCAGCGGGGCGCGCGGGGCGCCCGCGAGGGACGTTACGCCCGGCGGCGGGTTCGTGTCCAGCCTCCGGCAGACCCCGATGCCGACGCCGCAGCTGGCCCGACGCGGGCGGGTGGGGCAGGGTGGGCCCGTGGCGGACGGCTTCCTCGGTCAGCGGGTTCCCGCCGCGCGGCCGTCCCGTCTCGAGGCCGGCAGACTGCTCGCGGCGGGGCTCGTGTGCGGCGCGGCCGTGCTCCTCTTCGCGGTGCACGTGCGCCCGCTGGCCTACCTCCCGATGGCGGCGGGGGTCGCGCTGGCGTGGCGGCTGGATCGCGACCTGGGCCGGGACCTGCTCCTCATCGCGACGGGGATGACCATCGTCAGCACCATCCCGCTCGCGGCCGACCTCTCGAACGCGGGTGTCGCCCGGTTCGCCGTCGTGCTCTCCGCGGCGGTCGCTGTGCCGTTCGTGCTCGAGCGGCGCGTCTTCGGGGGGAGCGCCATCCACTTCCCGTGGCGCGCCGGGCGACCGTGGACGCGGGTGCACTGGACGTACCTGGGCGCCGTCGTCCTGGCCGGCTACCTCGTGCTGCCCTGGTACTTCCTGTCCTCCGGCGTCTGGGCCAACTGGCCGGACCTCGACGGGCCGGGCGAGATCGCCAGGCTCTTCGTCGGGGTGGCCGCGGTCGGCACCTGGGACGAGCTGTTCTTCATCTGCACCGTCTTCGCGCTGCTGCGGCGCCACTTCGCGCTGTGGCCGGCGAACGTGCTGCAGGCGGTGGTCTTCGTCTCGTTCCTGTGGGAGCTCGGCTACCGCAGCTGGGGGCCGCTGCTCACCCTGCCGTTCGCGCTGGTCCAGGGCCTGACGTTCGCGCGGACGGCATCCCTGACGTACGTGCTCACGGTGCACCTGCTCTTCGACGCCGTGGTCTTCGCGGTGCTCGTCCACGCCCACCACCCGGAGCTGTTCGACGTCTTCGTCACGGCCCCGTGACGATGGACCCTGCGTGTGCGGGGTCGGTCTCATGACTACGCTGAACCCTCGTGGCACTTCCCCCGGTCGTCGCTGCCCCGCTGTGGCCGCGACCCCGGCGGGTGCGGCTGTTCGCCTCCGCTCCTGACGCTCAACGCGCGCGCCGGCCGACGGACGTGCTGCTCCTGGTCGCGACCTCGCTGTCGATCCTCGTCCTCGGCTGGCGCGCCGACGCGCCGTCCGACGTCGAGGATGCCCTCATCGACCTCGCGCGGAGCCTGCCGCGCGCACTCGACCTGCTGTGGCAGGTGCTGACCGGGGTCGCGTCGCTCTGGGTGGTCGTGCTCCTCATCGCGACCGTGGCCCGCCGCCGTCCGGCAGTGCTGCGGGACGCGCTGCTGTCGACGGCCCTCGCCGGCGTGCTGGTGCTCCTCGTGGAGCAGGTGTTCCTCGGAACGGCTGACGCGGTGTCCTGGCACGGCCTCGTCGCCGTCGGCCCGCCCACCGGGGCGATCTCGCTACGGCTCGCCCTCGTCGCCGCCGTGACGGTCGCGACGTCGCCGCACCTCACCGTGCCGTTCCGCTCGCTGAGTCGCTGGCTGCTGGCCATCTCCGCCGTCGGGCTGGTCGTGCTCGGGGCCACGACCCCCGGAGGCGGTGGGCTCGGGGTGCTCTGCGGCGCGGCCGCGGCAGCCGCCGTCCACCTGCTGCTCGGCTCGAGCGGTGGGCAGCCGTCCCTCGAGGAGGTCCGCGACGCCCTCGGCGAGCTCGGGGTGGACGCCGGCGGCCTGTCACCGGCACGGCGCCAGACGGCCGGGCTCTACCGGGTCGAGGCGACAGACTCCGCCGGCGCCCCTCTGGTCGTCAAGGTCTTCGGCCGGGACGCGTGGGACGCCCAGGTGCTGGCCAAGACCTGGCGTGCCCTCTGGTACCGGGACGCGGCCGCGGTGACGCTCACCCGGCTCCAGCAGGCGGTGCACGAGGCGTTCGTCAACCTCCTCGCCGTCAGGGCCGGTGTCCCCGTCGAGACGCTCGTCACGGCGGGCCGCAGCACGGGCAGCACGGCGGTCGTCGTCCTGCGGTACGCCGGGCCGTCCCTCGGCGAGGTGGCTCCCGGGGTGCGTCGACGCAGCCTGCCCGGGATGTGGGACGCCGTCCTGGCGCTCTCCGCAACCGGGATCGGCCACGGTGACCTGGGCTTCGACAGCTTCGTGCTCCGCGGGGACGAGGTGCTGCTCACCGGGCTGGGCAACGCCTCGGTCTCCGCCTCGGGGGACGAGCGCCGCATCGACCTGGCGGCGCTCGTCGTCACGGGCGCCCTCGTGGACGGTGTCGAGGGCTCGGTGGCGCACGCCGCGGCGCGGCTGGGCACCGCGGATCTCGCCGCGGTCGCGCCCTACGTGCAGATGGCGGCGCTGGGCCGCGGCCTGCGCGGCGAGGTGCGTGCTGCGGGTCTCGACCTCGAGGACGTGCGCGCGAGGCTCGCGGCGGCGGCGGGGGTCGAGCCTCCGACCATGGCCCGGCTGCGCCGGGTCTCGCCGGGCGGCCTGCTGCGCGTCGGACTGCTCTCGCTCGCGGCGTACGCGATCATCAGCCTGCTCGGCGGGGTGGACTACGCCGAGGTCGTCGACGCCCTCGGCGAGGCGCACGCCGGGCTCCTCCTCCTGGCGCTGGTCGTCGGTCAGCTGCCGATGCTCGCCCAGGCGCGGAGCACGCTCGGCGCGTGCCCCCGGCCCCTGCCCTACGGTCCGGTGGTCCTCCTTCAGGTCGCCATCGGCTTCGTCAGCCTCGTCCTGCCCGGTACCGCTGCACGGGTGGCGGTCAACATCCGCTTCTTCCAGAAGCAGGGCATCCCCCCGGTGTCTGCGATGTCCATCGGCGTCATCGACAGCCTGGCGGGGTTCGCCGTCGAGCTCACGATCCTCGCCTCGGTGCTGGTCCTGGGCTCGGGGCGGTTCGAGCTCGACCTCGACCGGCCGCAGCGGGACGGCAACCTGCTGCTGGTCCTCGGGATCATCGCGGCCGCGGTGATCGTGGCGGCCGTCGTGGCCCTGTCGATCCGCTCGGTGCGGGCGCGCGTGCTGGAGCGCGTACGGCCCTGGGCCGAGGAGGCGCGGCAGACCGTTGCGGGGCTCCAGTCCGTGACCAAGCTCGCCCAGCTGGTCGGGGGGAACGTCGCGGCGCAGCTCCTCCGCGCCCTGACCCTGGGCATCGTGCTGCTCGCCTTCGAGGCGAGCCTCCCGCTCGGCACGTTGCTGGTCGTCATCGTCGGCGTCTCGCTGTTCGCCGGGCTGATGCCCGTCCCCGGCGGGATCGGTGTGGCCGAGGGTGCCTTCATCGTCGGACTCACCGCAGCCGGCATCGACCCGGCCACGTCGTTCGCCACCGCGATCGCGTACCGGCTCGTCACCTTCTACCTGCCCCCGCTGTGGGGCGGCGTGGCCCTGCGCAAGCTGGAGCGCGACGGCCTGCTCTGACCGGTGGGCCGCGTACCCCGCACCAGGGACCTAGGGCCGCCCGACCTGCTCCCGGGCGGAGTTACGGTGCGAACGTCCACGCAGGACGTGAGGGATGCGATGACGCTACCGAATGGTTGGCCTCCCACGGGGCGCGACGACGATGTCGCTGCCGCCGTGCCGGGCCTGCGGCATCCCTCGGGCCGACCTGGCGACGTCCTGCCCCGCACAGGCACGGACAGGCTCCCATGACCCAGCAGCAGCCCCAGTTCCCCGGCCTCCCGGGTGTCACCAACGGCAACGGCGCCGTGGCACACGTCATGAAGCACGTGTGCGGGGGAGTGATCGGTTATCCCATCACGCCGTCGACGGAGATCGCCGAGCTCTTCGAGGCCGCGCGGGCCGAGGGCGGGGTC
>Ga0073904_10004523_pt1 | contig 10305 bp, 12 predicted proteins | sample KloWWTrecipitate_FD_66668 | JGI IMG/M metagenome (GOLD analysis project Ga0073904, IMG submission 66668) | Active sludge microbial communities from Klosterneuburg, Austria, studying microevolution and ecology of nitrifiers - Klosterneuburg... | ecosystem: Engineered > WWTP > Aerobic digester >... | reverse complement strand
GGGTTAGGTTTTGCCACGCATGCGCAGCCCCTTCTGACCCTGACCCCGCCGACGGCCGATCAACTGGCGGCCCAGTTGAAATATGTGCGGATCGCGGCCGATCTCAGGGCTGACCGGATGGCGGAAATCCTGACACAGATGAGCGATCTGCCAGACTTCTTCGCCGCCCAGTTTTTCCTGACGCCCGAGCGGAAGAAATGGACGCTCACGCTGATGCAGGCGCTTTATGATGCGGTCATATTGCCGGAGATGCGGCTGAAGCTTTTTGTTTCGGCGCCGCGGCCCATTGATTTTTCGACGCAAGTGCAGCCCGTGCTGTCGACACCACCGCACAGCGCCTATCCCAGCGGCCATGCCACCGAATCCTTCGCTTTCGCGACCTTGCTTGCGCTTCTCAACCTGGTCGCGCAGGGCGAGGCGACGCCCGTTCAGCGCCTGGTCACGCACCTGACCGGCGGCGGGACGGCCACCGACCTGATGCCGTTCCGCCTTGCTGCCCGGATCGCGGACAACCGGACAGTGGCCGGGGTGCATTTTCCCGTCGACAGCGCCCATGGCGCGCTTCTGGGCTTGTCTTGTGCGCTTTCCTTCGCGGCGGTGGCGGTGCCGGGCAAGACCGCACTTCCGACTTGGCAGGCACAGGCCGCCGACTGGGCGACCGACTTCACGCTGGGCCGCTGGACAAAGGCGCTGACTGACGGTGGGTGGCAGGTCGCCGGTGTGGGCGGCATTATCCAGATTGACAACAGCGCCGCGCCACGCAGCCTTCTGGGGCAATTGTGGGATCATGCCGTGGCCGAATGGAAGCTGGATCTCTGATCTGGTTTTCGCCCAGTGCTCCCCTGGGACGGATGCGGCAGACGGGGGTCGGTTCGCCGACCCCCTTTTTTTTGCTTACCGCAGTTGGCCTGCCCCCCGGCGCGGGTCGCGAATGGCCGGCGCCCGCTGACCAAGAAGGCTGGCGATTTCGCCATCGTCCGGCTGACTGCCCGACGGGGCAGGGTCGAGCATCAGGCCATCGCGAGCCGCTGCGGCCAGATGCGCGACGGCGGCCGGTGCCGCGATGCTGGTGCCTGCCATTCGGGCGGAGGAGCCGCTCAATATGCCGGCCGCGCGGCGTCCCGAAAGCAGACGGCCATCATCGCCCCGCGCCAGTAGCGTCGGAGTGGTGCCGGATCCCGAAAGTCCTTCGGCGGAATAGGGGCTGGGGCGCAAACTGTCCGGTTCGGCTGTATCGGGTTCGCCCGCAGCCACGAAATAGACCGCCGCGCTCGCCACCGATGAAAAATTGACCTCAGTGCCCTGACGGGTGATGGCGCTCGCCAGGTTCGGCGCCGACCAGTCCATCGTCTCGCTGTCCCAGCTCCAGCCATCCGCGTCATCCAGCCAGGACTGGCGTCCGGCCGCCCGGAAGCCCGATGGCGTATCGTCCCGCCTGATACGCAGCGAAGCTTGGCAGGGCTGACCCCCGTGATTGGTCAGCGTCAGTTTCCAGGGTCCCGGCTCTGACACGGATTGCCCGGGTTCGGCGGCAGTTGGCGCCAGCGCAAACAACATTGTGTCGTACCCGCTTTCCGCCATCGCAAAGACCCCGGCGGCAAAGGTGCGCTCCGGTGAAAGCGTCCGCATTTGCCGACCGCTGAGGAAGGCTGGCAGATGCAGGCCGGGCAGGGCGCCGGGCGGTCGGAAGTCGACCGCCATCTGCGCGCCCACGCCCTTCGTCACCCGCAGTTCCAGATAGCTGGCGGTGCGGTCGTCGGGCAGGATGTTCCAGTTAACCGTCGCTGCCCGGCCGGGTTCTACCGTCCGGTCCGCCACCAGGCGCGACCGGCGCGCATTGCCGTAGGCGGCAACGATCCGCAAAGGAATAGCGGCCGAACGCGGATCACTCTGAAACGCCGCAATGTCCCGCCTGAGCCAGCTTTCGAAAAACCCGGTCCCGTCCTTCGGACCAGCCAGCGCCCCAAGGCTGAGGTTGATGAGGACGGGCGCAGGTTGGACCGCCCCTTGATTGAGCCGCACCGCTTGGTCCAGACACCAGCGCAGACCTTGCAGGATATAGTATTCCAGCCGTCGGCCCGATGTGGCGGCAATCGCCTCGGGCGGCAGTTGCACCGCTAGGATACGGTCTTGGCTCCGCTCATCCGAAAAGTCGCTTCCCGCTGCAATATCAAGGGCATGCGTGCCATGCCCGAAGGCCCTGTCGGTGGAACGGTGGATGCCGGGCGGGAACAGCTTGTCGTTCAGATCGCGGTATATCTCCTCCTCGTCCCGGCCCGACGCAAGCAGGCCGTCGATGGCGGACGCGGTCAGGACAAGACCGCTGAGCGCACCACCCCCTGGCGCCGGAGTGGTCTGGCCGGACGTCTGGTCCGACGCCATGATCCAGATCGCCTCGACACGGGTCTTTGTGGGCGCCTTGCGGAACCGGGCGTTCAGGAAACCAATGCCGTCATCAATGATCGCGATGATCGGCCCCTGTCCCGCCTGCGCATCCGGCGCACGGTCGGGCACGTCGACGGCGCCTTTCCCCCTTGCGGGGCGTGCAACCGGTGATCCGACCGACAGGACGCGCCACAGGGGCGGGTTGGCCAGCTTGTCCGGTCGGCAAAAAAGGACGGTGCGCACCACCTGCTCTGCGCCACTCTCATCGGCACGGGCATGCACAAGGTGATCGACCTCGTGATCGGGCAACAGGCAGTCCCCGGTCTCGGCGGCGTTCAGCGCAAGCAAACCGTCAATCGCATCGGCAGTGGTTGCAGTTTTGTCAGGCGCAAGTTCGATGAAGACCGGCATGAAGACATCACCCGGCCAAAGCGCCTGCGCCGTGTCCATTTCCCACATGTTGTAGCCGTCCAGATCGGGACCGATCTCGCCTGTGCTCCACTGCATCCGATCCTCCGGCTGGCAACTGCGGTTGCCTGAAAACCTGCCACAAGTTTGCGCCGCGTCGCATTGCATTTTGCTGGATTCACGATTTTTCGCGGTTTTTTCACGGCAGCCGCAATCGCAGGCGGAATAGATTGACGCTAGGTTAACGGCGCTCTGTTTCGATGAGGTTCACGGGAAGTCCCGCCAGTTCGCACTGGATGGAACAACCGGAACCCCGCCCGACTGCGGGCTGCGTATCGAAAGGAACGACCATGTTTGGCTTCAAGATGTTCATGGCTATCGCCGTATTTTCGGTGACCGGTTTTACGAGTGAGGCGCGCGGATTGCGGCCGCTCTTTCCCCCGGCGGAGGCCTATCCGACCGCAGCGGGATGCATGGGCGCCCGGGATCTGGCGAATATGTCGGACGACTGCACCGCCTACCGGCTGCGCTTGTCCAGATTGGGTGCTGTATGTGTTCCGGCGGGGCCGTCGATGGCGGCCCGCGATCTGTGCAGCACGAACGGTGTGGCGGCCTATGCACGCACCGACACGATGTGTGACGGGCGCACCCGTTACCTGACCTGTGCGCGAAATGCCGCTCGGGTTGCAGCGACAAACTGATCAGGTGTCCGGTCCCCCCGACCGGGCATCTCCAAGATATTAGCCAGGTGATGCCGTTATAAGGTGCTGTTTATTTGATGACCAAGACTTTGAAAATTGCGTCCGAGTGGTTGTGGGCCCCTGGCATCTACCATCCGTCGACGGCGAGGCAGGCGGATAGCGCGGCTCTCGTCCTGTGTCCCGAGTGCCTATCCGTTGCCTGCCGTTTCAGTCGCTGTCGACGGTAAGACAAGCCTTTCTCCCCAGCGCGGGCTTGTCTGACTGCCCTGGCCTGCTGTTCTCCGGCGGGCCAGGGTGCATTTTGCGCTGCGGCGCTCCTTGCTAAACCTGTCGGTTACTAGACACGCCAGCCTGCCGCGCGAGCGGCCTGCAGCTCTTGCTCGCCTGTAGGCGTGTGCGCAATGAAGTCGCCCGTGGGTAGCCCGAGGACGCGGATCAGGGGTCCGTCATACTTGCCGGACAGCAATAGAATGCCCTCGGCAGCCAGCACGTCGCGCGTCCCCCGCCCGCCGTCAGATCGGATGCGGCGCATGAAGTCCTTCTGCCGAGCAACACCCTCCACAGTTTCGCGCGCGATTGGCACGTCCTGCACCTCGCGGAACAGCGCCACTACCCTGTCATTCCCGGTGCGGCCAGACACGATCCGTTCGACTGAGGCCGCAGGAATGGTGCGCCAGAAGTTCGGCGGGTATGGGTGATCCGAAAAGACCCAGCGGATGTGTGCGAACCCGGCGGCAGAGAGGCTTTTCTTGGCGTCCCTGTTCGCGCTGGTGGTCAGGTATTCGGGCCGGGCGACGACCAGCCCAAAATGACAGCGTGCGCGATCCTCGTCAGCGGCAACAAGGATGCAGGGGTGTCCGATGGCTTCGCCAGGGATCATCCAGTTGTTTCCCATAGTGTGCTTGATGTCGGTGTCGTGCCCGGCAACGATTGCATCCAGTCGCCCGCGCGGAAGGGTCAAGAGCGCGCGAAGCATGATCTCAACGCGTGTGCCTATGTAGGTCTTCTCGGTCTTTTCCAACTCGTGGTAGGAACGCCGCCCAGTCCGTGGCGTCTGTATTACATCGTCAATGACGTCGCGCAGGAGCACTGGTACTTCCTGGGCCAAACGCCCCTGACCACCTGCCCGCTGCTCCAGGTCCGCGATGATTGCGGAGGATACAGCGAAATCAGGGTGTCCCGGGACAACAAGGCTCGTGGGAAGGTTCGTGCGCAAACGGTATGATTCTCCGTCAAAATTGATGGAGAATGTTGCACAGCCTGCGCGGCTGGTCGAGTTAGGCGTTGACTGCGAACATGCGCCGCGCCGAGAGCGCCGCGCGCACGTTCTCACCCACCGCTCGCGCAACCGGCGGGGGGAAAGCATTCCCCACCTGACGGTAAGCAGCGGTCTTGCGGCCAGTGAAGTGCCAATCTGCTGGGAAGCCCTGAATGCGCGCCACCATCGGAACCGTCAGGCGGGGCATTCCCACGAAACCAGCCTCCGGCGCTTCATCCGCCACCGTCTTGCCGTTTACTCCCAACGCCGCCCACGCGGCGCGGGCGCGTGTCGGCCCGAGGTCTGGGCCACCGTGTTTCTTTGATCCACCCACGATAGTCGGGGCAATCTCATCGGCTCGGTTGGCCCAAGCGGAGGCACCGCGCCAGCCATTTGCGGCCATCAGGTCGCGCAGGACCGCCCCGACTGTGGCCGGGTTGTGAGGTTGGGGTGTCGGCCAGTCGAAGTGTTCGGCGGAGGCGGTTTCAATGGCAACAATGACGACGCGAGGGCGGAGCTGTGGAACACCGAAGTCAGATGCGTTGAGTAATCGCCATTCTGTCTTGTAGCCTAGCTTCTCAAGTTGGCGCTTCAGGCCTTCGCGATAATCTTGGAACACCGCGTCTAGAAAACCCCTGACGTTCTCGATCATTACGGCGCGAGGGCGGGTTGTAGCAATGATCTCGATTGCATCGGGGAAAAGGTTCCGCTCGTCAGCCGCGCCAAGCTGTTTTCCGGCGACGGAAAAGGGCGGGCATGGAAGTCCCCCAGCAAGGAGATCAATCCCTACGAAGGTGTCGGCGCGTTCTTTGAAGATACGCAGGTCATCTTCGATCACGTTCCAATTGGGGCGGTTCGCCCGAAGGGTGGCGCAGCAGTGCGTGTCGATTTCGACGAGAGCAGTATGGTCGAAACCCGCTTGTTCAAGCCCTACCGCTTGACCACCAGCGCCCGCGCAAAGCTCCACCGATGTCAACATGCTGCGTCCTCCCTAGAAATCCTGCCAAGTCATTGTGTATTGCGGTCCGATGCCGCTGTCACGGTCGGATAGATGTTCTTGCATTGTTCTAAATTATCTGTTGACGGATGACAACGCCCGACTCAAGCCGCTGCCGTCGCCCAGTATAACACAGGGTAACTGGCCGAAGCCCACTGTTCGATCCCTCTAATTATATGATTTTCTGGGGCTAAATGGTGCTGTGAGAGAGGATTGAATTTTCAAACAAAACGAGAACAAAACACAATAAGCGCATGATATTAAAGGAAAATAGAGACTTGCAAAAATTGAAGTTGGTACAGTCGACTGGTACAGAAATTGGTACAAAAATTTCACGAATCGCGCCAAAAATCACGTCATTCAGGGAGGTCGCCGCCAACGCGCGAGGGTAGGAGCTTGCCACGCTGGACAGCCTGAAACATGGTGTCGTAAGCGCAAACATGGTCGGACAAGCCGTGACACACAACGTAGTCGAGCAGGCGTTTTTCCACGTCACCCGGAAGGTGATCTACAATCCCCATGTCCCCCTAACTGTTGGTTGCGCGCTTGAAGCGGGCACACGTCACAATCCTTTTTTTGCGTTTTATGATAACGTGCGGGCGTATCCTGTGCGCAGAAACGGCATTGAGGAACAGCTACCGGCAATTGCATTTCTCAAAGGTGTGGCCAACGGAAACATCCAGTGTCCGACCTTGCCACAGATCGCCCTTGAAACCGTGCAGCACTACGCAAACTTGTCACGCGAAATCATTATGGAGCAAATTCGGAAGGAAGTCGCGCCGGGTGCACCATCGCGGCAAAACTGCCTCTGGGTTGCCGATAGTTTAGATGGCGCGCGCTGGTGGCAGAGCCGACTGGGCGGCGAGTCCACTATCGTACGTTTGCGAGCTACGGGGGCGGCTCACAAAGCGGATGCTGCTTTTCTGTTAGTCGATACGGAACCGCTATCGACCACGATAGACAAAGCTAAGCTGTACTGGCTAGGACGACAAACCGAAGCCCCGGAGTTTGAAACGCTGTTCAGCGGCCGCGCGGTTGTGGAGGAAGTATTGCCGAACTGCCAAAACTGTCCCGCACCACCCCCCTTTCCACGACCCAAAGCAACCCTATAGCCACAAACCAACGCGCCTAGAGCCCCTGTGTGGTGCTGTCGGGGATATGGGCCGCAAGGCACGCACGAACTGGCCAGATCGTCCCTATACTTCCTCACGCGGGACCCACTTTCGCTGCAAAATCCCGCGCTCGTCGGGTACTTCACGAACTACCATATTGGACATATCAGCGCCCTGTCGCGAGCATTCTTGCGCGAGATTTGGGTACGTATTTGCAATCTTACGAAGCACGGCCCCGCGTATCTTGCGCAGCTCGTATTCATCTGTGACGCCTTCAATAAGATCGTCATAGTTGGATAGCATGTGACGGATATAGTTGACCATGGTCCGCCGGTCGTACTGTTCCTTGGACTCTGCACTGTAGTAGGGGCCTTCATAGTAACGACCGCGCTCCAAGTGCCACTCAGCTTTATCCTGTTCGGCGCGCTTAAGGATCATGTCGAGCCGCATTTTTTTAACAGAAATATTCATAAATGTTCCTTTCTAATACTTGTGCAAGGGTAGGACGTTGCCGCCCTGACCGTCCAGCCGTTCCAATAGCACCCCCATCGCACGGACGTTGACGCGCAAAGCCGCAAGAGTCTGAGGCGTAGGGTGGTTAAGTGCGGTCTCGGCAGTGCCCGCCGTCAAACGGATAAGATGGATGTGCAGGCGGTCGTTGGTCATGTGTGGAATCCTTTGAGTTTTTGTTTCGTCTGATTTATTCATAATTCGTAGCAAATATTTATTCAACGATAGTATAAATAGCGCACAAAAACGATGCCTTTAAGCTTCAAGCTCAGCCACGTCAGTTTCGCTTGCGCAGAAATGTCAAGTAAAATGACCCGTATTTGCCCCGATTTTTGACAGACTCATAAAAATATTGTTATATATGTAAGCAACAAAAAGGGGAATAAATTGACGAACATCAGAACAATCCATCGGCGTAAAGTCCAAGAGATTCTGGAAAGCGCGAATATACTTTCAACGTTTCGTTGGCTTCCGGCGAGTGAATGGCGTGGGGTATTTAGCCTATCGGGGGTGGTTACCAATATTCGCTGGAATCGCAAGAAACCGACGACCGCCGAGCAACTGCAAGCGTTCGTCCGTGAAGATCAAAATATACGCGAAGGCCGTGATATCAGCGGACGCGCTGATATTAGCGTACGTGGTGCGGGGGTGACGGGCAAAGAGTTTATTGGGGTCATGACGTGGGAGGAGCTCAATCGGTGGAAGGTTATTGAATCCAAACTCCTGCATGGGTTCATGAAGGCCACCCAATTACATTCTCAGTTGCCAGACGTTTCAGACATCTCACTAAATCCATCCGTTGCCAGATTTATACTATCTGGAGAAGGTGACGAGCTGCCGAGTAATATTGAGGGCTGGGCGGCATTTTCTCTTAGCGCTGCGATAGTTAATTGCAACCCGCAACTAGAAATACAGGAAGCAGCTTAAATGACTACTCTATCCGAGACTTGCGCCGTACTCGGCCCAGAATACACAGCAACCCTACTGCATTCTGTCACGGCCCTTGCGGCGGCAGCGCAGGCCAAGTTTGGCTGTGCCGCCGATACGACCGAATTGATGAGTCTGAACGCCGTGCGCGATCTCGTTTTGGGAGATGTCGAAATGAGTACCGAAGAGGCGTTGACACAGTTGGCAGAGGTTCCGACCTTCAAGGCTAAGTTGGCGCTGCGCAAAAACGACGCTCAGGCACGCGGAATGCACGCGGCGAATATGGCGAATATGACCCGCAGCGAAAGGATAAATTACGCGCGGCAAAATCCTGAATTAGCGTCAGAATCAAACAAAAGTGAACAACTTAGCGACTCGGAATTCTTGCGAATCGCTGCATCACTCGGCCCGGCAAACCGCATAGCATTTGCCCGAAAACACGGTCGCGGGTGATGGACAACCTAGACCTGTTCTCACTGACGCCAATTCTGCGGTTGGTCTGTGAAGAAGCGGCGGACTTACACACGGTTCTTGTTCGAACGCCGGGGGTAAGCGAGGCGCTGCGCAAACGAGCTGCGTCATTGCAGGCCAACGTCGCGCATCTGGCGGTTACAAAGGCCGCGACGATTGGTGAAGCAGACTCTGTGATCCTTAAGCTTCAAGCTACCATGGAATCGCGCGCCACACTCGGTCGATTTATCGGGGATGCCCGTGGTTGATATACGCGCCCGCGCGCTGCGCACAGATAACAGGTCTTACACGGGGGCCGACGAAGGCCGGGTACTGGATGACTCCGTGACGGTTCTGGGTGACAAGGAGTGGGCTATAAAAGCTTTGGTCTACTCTACCAGATCGAACGGCGAAAACTACTGGAGAGCGAAGGAATCAAAGTCATACAACTCCGCAGTTACATCGCTCGAATTAATGGCGCAGTCTGTCTTGAAGCTCGCGGAACTCTACAAACAGATACGGGTCGAGCGCGTCGAAGAGACACAACAAGCGGCTAATACGCAGCAGATTTTGCCATTACAAACAATGCTAGATTTTATGGCTGAGTTACGGGCCCATTTTGAAGAATTTGTCTGCCCAGAGACGACCTCGCACGTAAAATCAAAAGGTGTGAAGTCGAGAGACCAAGGGGTTGAGGAATAAGGCGGTGGCTCCTGACCGCCCACGGGCCGCGCGTTGCTTCGTTGTCGCGCGGCCCACGGACCCAGCGCCGTACTCCATGACCTGCGCTGGGTCCATTACACAATCGCCCACTGTGGGCCAAGATCAAAAACAGGATGATGACGAATGAACCTTTCAATGCGCGAACGCGCGGCCGTGACGCTCGGAATGTGCCAAGCGCTTCGGCTCGACGACCTGCCGACCGGAGGCGAGGAAAGCACTAGAACCGGCTGGGTTAATCTGGTCGCAAATCTGAGTGATCTGGACGAAGCCGCAGAAGCGCTTTGCCTTGCTGACGCTTTGTCGGACCTAACCTTCAGCGGCGGCTATTTTTCGCTTCGCGAGGTGGAGCGCTGGATACGTGGCCGCAAAGACTCCTATAGACTTGCGCGGATTGTTGCCGAACTTGCTGGGGCCTATGAAAAGGCTGATGGCCTTTGGTCTACCGGTCCCGGCCCAGAAGTCGAGATTCCAGCCGGATTCTATGCGGATACGATGGCGCGGCGGGCGGAAGAGGCTCGCGAGTACCACGCAAATGTTACATATTGAAATAATTTGCAGTCGTTTCATCAGCTTGAAGCTCATTTAGCGCTTGTAATCTGAGAATCATGAAAATCCGAAACATATGGTGATTCGTTTTCCGCGCTGAAAACGGGTATAGAGGCGGCGTCCGGTTGTAGGCCGGGTGCGCGCCGTTAGGCGCAAAAAGATAGGCCCACGCGGAAACGTGGGCCTTGTGCAAGAAGATGACTTCGTCCGTTGTGGACTGTCCTCTTTGTAGCTCAAAACCCCCAGATTGTCAATATGTATATACATAACGACGGTTAATACTGTGCA
>Ga0073904_10004519_pt1 | contig 10309 bp, 10 predicted proteins | sample KloWWTrecipitate_FD_66668 | JGI IMG/M metagenome (GOLD analysis project Ga0073904, IMG submission 66668) | Active sludge microbial communities from Klosterneuburg, Austria, studying microevolution and ecology of nitrifiers - Klosterneuburg... | ecosystem: Engineered > WWTP > Aerobic digester >... | reverse complement strand
AGCTTGACCGAGATCGAGGGCGCGTCGATCACGTTGGCATGCGGGCCGCGGCCGCCGATGGCGCGGATCGCTTCCTGGTAGGCGACGAAGTAGCGCTCGGCGTCGGCGTGGGTCAGCGCGGACTCGCCCAGCATGTCGAAGGAATAGCGGTAGGCCCGCTCGCGCTTGCCGCTCGCACGTGCAAGCGCCTCGGCGACGCTGCGCCCCATCACGAACTGGTGGCCGAGAATCTTCATCGACTGGCGCAGCGCGGCACGCGCGACGGGCTCGCTGATCCGGCTCGCGAGACGCCCGAACCAGTTGCGAGCGGAACCGAGCGTTGCGGTCTCGACCTGAATCACGCGCCCGGTGAGCATCAGGCCCCAGGTCGATGCGTTGACGAACAGGGATTCGCTGTCACCGAGGTGGTCCGCCCAGTCGCCCGCGCTCACCTTGTCGGCGATGAGACGATCGGCGGTCTCGGCATCCGGAATGCGCAGCAGTGCCTCGGCGAGGCACATCAGGATCACGCCCTCGCGGGACGCGAGGCTGTATTCGCGCAGAAAGGCATCGAGCGGGCTGCCGCTGCCCTGGTCGGCGCGAACCCGGTGCACGAGGTCCAGTGCCCGTGCGGCCACACGTGCCCGTGTCTCCTGATCGAGTCGTGCACGATCAGCGAGCGCACGCACCAGCGGCTCCTCGGGCGCGAGCCAGCTGGAGTTGATGGCCGTCGCGATGCCTGATTGCCGCATACCCTGGTTTCCCCCGGTGAGCGTCAGAAGGAATAAGCGAGATTCACCGTCATCAGCGTATCCGTCGACTCGAGCCCGGGCGGCGGTTCGGAGTTGTAGCGCACACCATACCCGAGCGACAGGCCGAAACGCTCGTTCATCTTCACCTCGAGCGCGAGATCGTTGCCTGCAAAAGTATTGGTCGAGCCTGCCTCCACGATCAGCTTGTCGGTCAGCTTCGTGTTCGCGGTAAGCACCCGTTCGAAGCCGAGGTCGCCGCGATAGACGACCGCATCGTCCTTTTCCCCCGTGAGCGAATCCTGCAACTGGCGGTAACCGATACCGGCCTGGCCGTAGAACTTCGTGCGATCGGTGTCGATGAACCGGTAACCGAGACCGGTCGTCAGCGATGCCTGGTAATCGAAACCGCTGAACTCGTCACGCTCGTAACGCAGACCGCCGAACCAGAACGCCCGAGGCGTGATCTTGTAGTCTGATTGCCAGCGCGCCTCGTAACGCTGGGCCGACGTCTCGAGTTCGTCCGTTACGCTGTCCTCACTCTGCGCGTAAAGTGCCGCGAGCAACGCCGAATGTTTCCATTTCTCGAGTTCGTTCGCGACGTCGAGCTTGCCGTTCGCGGTGGTGGTTTCCGTATTGCCACGCGCCAGCACCACGCCCGCTTCCGCCTTGCCCTTCCATTCAGCCATCGCAGGCCGAACGCCCAGCAGGATTACGAGCAACAACGAAAAAACGACGGCCTGTGTACGCATCTTTGCAATTATAGGCGATCAGGCGGCTGCCTCGAGCCGCATGCGGTCGACCTCGATGCGACCGAGATAGCGTTCGATCAGGCCGCGGGAAAGATAGAGCAGCGGGATGAGCGCCACGGCGGCCGCCATCTTGTAACCGTAATTCACCGTGCCGACCGCGAGAAACTGCCCGACCGGCCACTGCTGCGGCCCGAGCACGAAGGCGATGTACAGCACGATGTAGCTGTCGACCAGCTGGGAGACGGCGGTCGAGGCCGTGGCGCGCAGCCACACGAGGCGCTCGCCGGTGTAACGGCGGATCCGGTGAAACACGAGGACGTCGATGAGCTGGCCGATCATGAACGCAACGAGCGAACCGCCGATCGTCCACATGCCCTGGCCGAAGATCAGTGCAAAGGCGCGCTGCACATCGGGGACACCGAGCGAGGCATTGGCCTGCACCCAGAAGCCCGCCGGCGCGAGCGCGATCACCGCATACGCGGCCACGAACGCATAGACGATGCAACCGACAGCGACCCAGGAAATGAAGCGTACGCCGCGCACGCCGTAATACTCATTGATCACGTCCGTCATGATGAAGACGAACGGCCAGAGCAGCACCCCGGCAGTGAAATTCAGCGTGCCGCCCACGCCGAAGAGCTGCCAGTTCACCGGTGCAGTGCCGAGAGTGTCCTCGAGCGAGAAGATCTTCACGCCGACGAACTCGGCGAGAATTGCATTCACGAGGAAGAAGGCCGTCAGCGCGATGAAGAGGCGGCTGCTGCGTTGTTCGGTCGTGCGCATCGCGCCAAGTATAATGGGTCATGGACCAGACGTTTCTCGACCGTCTTGCGACGGGGCTGGCGGATCTGCGCACGCAGGGGCTCTACAAGACCGAGCGCGTGCTTTCGAGCCCCCAGGCTGCCGTGATCCGCAGCGACGGCCGGGAAGTCGTCAATCTCTGCGCGAACAACTATCTCGGCCTCGCGAGCCACCCGGCCGTGCGCGAAGCCGCTCAGCTCGCGATCGAGCGCTACGGTTACGGCATGGCTTCCGTGCGCTTCATCTGCGGCACCCATGCCATCCACCGGCAGCTCGAGGAGCGCCTCGCCGCCTTTCTCGGCACGGAAGACGCCATCCTGTATTCCTCGTGCTTCGACGCGAACGGCGGCCTCTTCGAGACGCTGCTCGGCGAGGAAGATGCCGTCATCTCCGACGCGCTGAATCATGCGAGCATCATCGACGGCATCCGGCTCTGCAAGGCGGCGCGCTATCGCTACGCGAACGGCGACATGAACGAGCTCGAACAGCGCCTCAAGGAAGCCGCAGGCGCGCGCACGCGCCTGATTGCGACTGACGGTGTCTTCTCGATGGACGGGACAATCGCAAACCTTGCGGCGATCTGTGACCTCGCCGACCGGTATGGCGCGCTCGTCATGGTGGACGATTCACACGCCACGGGCTTCATGGGAGCGGGCGGCCGCGGCACGCACGAGCACTGTGGAGTCCTTGAGCGAGTCGACATCCTCACCGGCACGCTCGGCAAGGCGCTCGGCGGCGGCAGCGGCGGCTATATCGCCGCCCGCCGGACTGTGGTCAGCTGGCTGCGGCAGCGTTCGCGCCCGTATCTTTTCTCGAACAGCATTCCACCGGTTGTCGCTGCGGTGAGCCTGCGCGTGCTCGAGCTGGTCGAAAGCGCGCCGGAGCTGCGCGCGCGCCTGCACGCCAACGCGCGCCACTTCAGGGCCGGCATGCAGGCCGCGGGCTTCGCGCTGAAGCCCGGCGTGCACCCGATCATCCCGGTGATGATCGGCGACGCCACCCGCGCGGGAGCACTGGCGGATGCGCTGCTCGAGCGCGGCATCTACGTGATCGGCTTCTCGTTCCCGGTCGTGCCGCGTGGCGAGGCGCGCATCCGCACGCAGATGACCGCCGCGCACACGACCGCGCAACTCGATCGCGCGGTGGCGGCGTTCACCGAAGTCGCCGCGCTAGCGCACTGAGCAGAAACAATAGGCGAACAGATGATTCGCCGATTCGAGGCGGCTCCAGCGCTCGACTTCGGCTGCAATCGGGTCGAGCTGCTCGACGACGCGGGTGAGCGATGCGGGCATCCTGATGCCAAGCCCGGCCACCACCTGCGCCACCATCGTCTTCACCTGCAGCGCAAGCTCCTGCGCCCAGGACAGGCTGGGCTCGATGAACTCGACCTCGTAGCCGCCTTCCTCGAGCTTGGCGAGCGCCGCTGCGGCCTCGAGGGCATCGTTCATGCCCCCCAGATGATCGACAAGCCCGAGGCGCTTGGCGTCCGAGCCCGCCCACACGCGCCCCTGGGCAATGGCGTCGATCTCGTCGCGAGTCTTGCCGCGGCCGTCCGCCACACGCGCCAGAAAGATCTCGTAGCCGTGCTCAACAGTTGCCTGCAGAAATTGGCCCGCTTCCTTGCCGATCGGCCGGTCGAGTCGCAGCTGGCCCGACCACGTGGTCGTGCCTACCCCGTCCACGCCGACGCCGATCTTGTCGAGCGTGCGGTTCACGGTCGGGATCGTCGCGAAGATGCCGATCGAACCGGTGATGGTCGTGGGACGGGCCCAGATTTCGTCGGCGGGCGCGGCGATATAGTAGCCGCCCGACGCGGCAAGGTCGCCCATGGAAACGACCACCGGCTTGCCTTCCGCCTTGATCGCCTCGATCTCGCGGTGAATCTGCTCGGCGGCGAACATGCTGCCGCCGGGGCTGTCGATACGCAGCACGAGCGCTTTGACGTCATCGTCCAGCCGCGCTTCGCGGATGAGCTGCGCGGTCGACTCGCCACCGACGGTACCGGCCGGCTGATCGCCGTCGAGAATCTCGCCGGCCGCCACCACGACGCCCACCACCGGCTTGCCGTCGCCGCGCAGCTTCGCCTCCGCGTGCACGACGCGCAGATAGTCCTCGACGCCGACCTGACTGTAACTGTCCTGGTCGCGGTTCTCGCCCACAAGCTCCACGAGCTCGCGCTCCACTTCAAGAGAGGTGCGGATGCCGGTGACGAGACCCGCCTCGAGCGCGAGCTTCGCGCCGTCGCCCTTCTGCGCCGTCATGCCCGCAGCGAGGCTGTCCACATACTTCGCGATCGCCCCAGGCGCAAGCTTGCGCGCCTTCGCAACCTCTTCCTGGTAACCGTTCCACATCGCACCGAGGTAGGCGAGCGATTCCTCACGGTCCTGCGGCGACATGTCGGTACGCGTGAACGGTTCGACCGCACTCTTGTAGGCGCCGACGCGGAACACGTTCATGTCGATGCCCAGCTTCTCGAGAGCGTTCTTGTAGTACATGACGTAGCGGTCATAGCCGTCGATCAGCACGAAACCGAGCGGATCGAGCCACACCTCGTCGGCGTGCGCGGCGATGTAATACGGTGCCTGCAGAAACACCGACCCCTGCGCGACGACTTTCTTGCCGGAACCGCGAAACTTGTCGATGGCGCCCGTGAGCTCCTGCATCGCCGGCTGCCCTGCGCCCGTGAAGCGATCGAGATCGAGGACGAGCACCTGGACACGATCGTCGTCGCGCGCCGAGTCGATCGCGTCGGTGAGATCCCAGAGAAGCGTTTCGCTACGCAGCGTCCCCTGCACCTTCTCGAGTGCGCGCTCGAAGGGGTCTCCGGTCAACTGCTCGACGATCTCACCTTCCGGTCGCACCACGAGCGCGGCCTTGTCCGGCAAGACCGGGATCGTGCTGCGCAGCGCGCCGACGATGACTCCGAAGATGAGCAGCAGCAGGACGAGGTGCAGAAACTTGCGCAGGCCATCGAGGCCGCGCCACAAAGCGCCGAAAATTGCCCGCACGATGCGTCTCTCCTCAGGAAGCGGAATATGAGATGCGGTAAATCGCGCCCGCTTTGTCGTCCGACACGAGCATGGAACCGTCCGGCAGTTGCAGCAGGTCGACCGGCCGGCCGGTGACGGTGCCGTCAGGTTTGAGCCACCCCGACACGAATGGCGTGTAGCTCACGGCGCGATTGCCGTCGAGCTTCACGAGCGTGATGCGGTAGCCGATGCGTTCACTGCGGTTCCAGGAACCGTGTTCGGCAATGAAAACCTGATCGCGATACTCGGTCGGGAACTGCTTGCCCGTGTAGAAGCGCACCCCGAGCGGCGCGACGTGCGGGCCGAGCGCCTGCACCGGCGGCGTCGTGTCCTCGCAGCGACCGAGCTTGCCGAAATCCGGGTCGGCGATCGTACCCGCGTGACAGAAGGGAAAACCGAAGTGCTCGCCGACGCGGCTCAGCCGGTTCAACTCGCAGGGCGGCGCGTTGTCGCCCAGCATGTCGCGGCCGTTGTCCGTGAACCAGAGCTCATGCGTGACCGGGTGCCAGGTGAAACCGACGGTATTGCGCACGCCGCGCGCAACGATCTCCCGCCCGCTGCCATCGGGGTTCATCCGCATGACCGTCGCAAACCCTTCCTTGTCGCGATCACATACGTTGCAGGGCGCGCCGATGCCCACATACAGCTTGTCGTCTGGCCCGAACGCGAGATAGCGCCAGCCATGATGGCGCTCGGCCGGCAGTTCGGCGATCAGCGCGGGTTTGGGCGGTGAATCGAGGTGAGCTTCGATGTCGTCGTACCGCCAGATCTTCGCCATCTCGGCAACGTACAGGCTGCCCTTGCGCACGGCGACGCCATTGGGCATCTCGAGGCCGCGCACGATCGTGAGAACTTCGCGCGAACCGTCTCCCTTTGTCCGGACCGCGTACACGACTCCGGTCCGCTGCGTGCCGACGAACACGGTGCCGCCTTCGGCGCGCGCCATCGAGCGCGCATCGGGGATGTCCGCGACCCAAGGCTCGATGTGAAACCCTTCGGGAAGCGACAAGCCTTCCACGGCGGGCGCCGCGCAGGCGGCTGAGAGGAAGAGCGCCGCGGCCGTGCCGACAGCGACGCCGAGGCGGGAATGGGAACGCATGAGCGAAGTTTACCAGCCGCGGGGTCGCCGCGCCGCGAGTAGCACAGGCGACGCACGGCCGCGCGCCGCTCTGGCGCGTAGCCCGTAGCCCGCTTGCGTGCCGCCCGTCGCCCTCTCAGATCTTCTCTTCGATCCTCGCCGCCTTGCCCGACAGATCGCGCAGGTAGTAGAGCTTGGCGCGGCGGACGTTGCCGCGGCGCTTCACCTGGATGTCGCTGATCGCCGGGCTGTGGGTCTGGAACACGCGCTCCACGCCCTCGCCATGGCTGATTTTGCGCACGGTGAAGGAGGAATTGAAGCCGCGATTGCTCTTGGCGATCACGATGCCTTCGTAGGCCTGCACGCGCTCGCGGTCGCCTTCCTTTACTTTCACCTGCACGACGACGGTGTCACCGGGGCGAAAACCCGGCACTTTGCGGGTGATGCGACTCTGTTCAAGTTGTTGAATGATGTTGGCCATGACGTTGTTCCTCGAGAAACTCGTTGAGGAGCGCACTCGCCTCGCGGCTGAGCCCGCCCCCCGCTATCAAATCCGGCCGGCGTCGCCACGTGCGCGCCACCGCCTGTTTGAGCCGCCAGCGCCGGATATCGGCGTGGTGCCCACCTTGCAACACCGCAGGCACCTCGTGCCCCTCGAACTCCACCGGCCGCGTGTAGTGCGGCCAGTCGAGGAGCCCGTCCGTGAACGACTCCTCGACACTCGAGCGCTCGTCCCCGAGCACTCCCGGCAGGAGACGCGCCACCGCGTCGATCACCGCCAGCACCGGCACCTCGCCGCCCGAGAGCACGAAGTCGCCGAGCGACACCTCCCGATCGACGCGCGTCGCAATGACACGCTCGTCGAGGCCCTCGTAGCGGCCCGCGATCAGCACGAGCCCCTCAAAGGCCGCCAGCTCCGTGACGAGCGCCTGTTCGAGCCGCTCGCCCTGCGCCGAGAGGTACACCCTCGGTGCGCCGCGCGGCGCTCGCGCCGTCGCGGCATCGATCGCCGCCGCCATCGGCCCGGGCTTCAACACCATGCCGGGCCCACCGCCGTACGGCCGATCGTCCACCGTGCGATGCGCGTCGCGCGTATGCGCGCGCGGATCCTCGGTCCCGATCTGCACGATCCCGCGCTCGATCGCGCGACCGAGCACCCCGAAGCCGAGCGCCTGCCGGATCATGTCCGGAAAGAGCGTGACGACTTCTATCTGCATCGCCTCACCCGCCGATCAGAAATCCGCGGGCCAGTCGACGACGATCGTGCCCGCGTCGCGATCCACCTTCACGAGGTGCTGCGGCGTGACCGGCACCCAGTGTTCGCGCTCACCGATCACCACCATCACCGCGTTCGCGGGCGCATCGACAAAATGATCGACCCGTCCGAACTCGACACCTTCGACGTTGCGTACTGCAAGGCCGACCAGATCGACCTGGTAGTACTGCCGCTCACCCGGATCGGGCAGCGCCGCGCGCTCCACTTCGATCCCGGCGCCCGTCAGCTTCGCCGCACCCTCGCGCGACTCGACCCCCGCAAGGCGTGCCACGAATCGCGCACCCTGCGCCCGCATTTCGACGACCTCGTGCGCGCTGCGCGTGCCCTGCATCGAGCGCAGCTGCCACGCCCGAAATTCGAGCAGAAGTTCGGGCGGGTCGGTGAACGAATCGACGTGGCTGAAACCGCGCACGCCCCAAGGCGCACCGATGCGCCCGATCTCGACCCAGTGCGTCGTATCCGTCAGGCCGCTTGCTTGCGGTAGCCGGCCACGAGCGTCGCGACGCGCACCGACGCCTTCGCGCCCTTGCCGACCCAGTGGTCGATGCGGGGCAGGTCGAGCTTCAATTTCGTGTCGCCCTTGCGCGCGACCGGGTTGAAGAACCCGACCTGCTCGAGGCTCTTGCCGCCCTGGCGCTTGCGGCTGTCCGTAACCACCACGTGATAGAAAGGCGAGTTTTTCGCACCGCGCCGCGTAAGACGAATCGTGACCATAGTTTCCGTTTGCTCGCCGCCCATGGGGGCGGCCAAAAAAGAGCGCGGATTCTACGCAAATCAGCGGTTTATAGGAAGCCCGGTGGCCGCCCCCCTTTGAGGCTGCCGAGCATGCGCTTCAGACGCCCGCCCCTCATGCTTTTCATCATGCGCTGCATGTCCTGGAACTGCTTCAGGAGCCGGTTGACATCCTGCACCTGTACTCCTGAGCCACCGGCGATCCGCCGCCGTCTGGAACCGTCGATAAGGCCCGGTTGACGTCGCTCCCGCCGGGTCATCGAATTGATGATCGCGATCTGGCGACGAAGGTCCTTGTCGCCGGGCACCTTGGATGCCGCCCCCCGCGTGACCTGCTGTGGCAGTTTGTCCATGACCGCCGCCAAGCCACCCATCTTGAGCAACTGCTCCAGTTGTCCGCGCAGGTCATTGAAATCAAAACCCTTTCCTTGGGCGAATTTCTTCGCCAGCCGCTGCGCCTCGTCGACGTCGGCCTGCTTTTGCACCTGCTCCACGAGTGCCACGACATCGCCCATGCCGAGGATGCGGGTGGCCATCCGCTCGGGGTCGAAGGGCTCGAGCGCTTCGGCCTTCTCGCCGGTACCGAGGAACACGATGGGTTTGCCCGTGATCTCGCGCACCGAGAGCGCGACGCCGCCACGTGCATCGCCGTCGGCCTTGGTCAGGATCACGCCCGTCAGGTCGAGCGCCGCGCCAAAGGCGCGTGCGGCATTCACCGCGTCCTGGCCCGCCATCGAATCGACGACGAACAGGCGCTCGTGCGCGCCAGTCACGCGATCGATCTCGCGCGCCTCATCCATCAGTTCCTGATCGACATGCAGGCGCCCCGCTGTGTCGACGATCAACACGTCGAAGAGCCCGCGCTTCGCCTGCGCGAGCGCATCCGCAGCGATCCGCGCGGGCGGCGTGGACGCCTCTGCGCCGAAGAACTGCGCACCCACCTGCGCCGCGAGTCGCTCGAGCTGCAGGATCGCGGCGGGGCGGCGCACGTCGGTCGAAACAAGCAGCACACGCTTCTTCTTCGACTCGATGAGCCAGCGCGCGAGCTTCGCGGCAGTGGTCGTCTTGCCGGCACCCTGCAGACCCGCGAGCATCACGACGTAGGGTGGCTGGGCACGCAGCTCGAACCCTGCCGCGGCTCCGCCCATCAGCGCGACCAGCTCCTTGTGCAGGATGGCGACGAAGACCTGCCCCGGCGTGAGGCTCTGCTGCACCTCGCTGTCGAGCGCTTTCGCCCGCACCTTCTCGATGAACTGCTTGACGACCGGCAGCGCCACGTCCGCCTCGAGCAGCGCCATGCGCACCTCGCGCAGCGTCTCGGCGACGTTGTCGTCGGTGATGCGCCCGCGCCCGCGAAGGTTGTCGACGGTGCGGGATAGTCGAGCGGTCAGGTTGTCGAACATGGAGCCATTCTACGGGACCCGCCCAACGGCGTGTTTACGCCCTATCCTTGCCGGCATGGACACCGCCCCTACGCCCCTGCTCGTCATTGCACTGGCCGCGCTGCTCTGCGTGATTGCCTTCTCCTCCGGCACGGAGGTCGCGATGCTCTCCGTCAACCGCTATCGCGTGAAACATCGCGCGACAGCCGGCCAGCGAACCGCACGCGCGCTCGATGCGCTGCTCGCGAAGCCCGACGACTGGCTCGGCGTCAACCTCGTGATCCTCGCCGCAGCGAGCGTCTTCGCTTCGCAGATCGCGACGATCCTGGCGCAGCGCTCCGGCTACGAACTCGCGCTACCGATCGCCGGGACCGCGCTCACCGTGGTGATGATCGTGTTCTGCGAACTCGCGCCAAAGATCTTCGCGGCGCTGCATGCGGAGGCCGTGGCTCTCTCGAGTACCTATATCTATCGCGCGCTCGTTGCAGTCGCGCGCCCCGTGCTGTGGCTCGCGAATCAGCTGGCCTACGG
>Ga0073904_10004517_pt1 | contig 10311 bp, 13 predicted proteins | sample KloWWTrecipitate_FD_66668 | JGI IMG/M metagenome (GOLD analysis project Ga0073904, IMG submission 66668) | Active sludge microbial communities from Klosterneuburg, Austria, studying microevolution and ecology of nitrifiers - Klosterneuburg... | ecosystem: Engineered > WWTP > Aerobic digester >... | reverse complement strand
AAGGAGACTGGCAAGTGAGCAGCCCTATCTTCTGGACACCGGACAAGGACAGGTTTATTTATGAGCACTACCCTGACGGCGGAGCCAGTGCCGTCGTGCCTTATCTTGAAGGAGTATCCCATGGCCGGATTAAAAACCGGGCGGGTGTGCTTGGCGTGAAGATGAGCGATAAAGCCAAGCGTGCCGCGCATAGTGCATCAGTACGCAGGGTAGAGCCGCCATCTGATACAATGAGCCGAATACTCGCTTCGAGGTGGTGAGGTGGGACAGCACGCCAGCCTATACAAGACCGCTTGCTGGCAACGCAGGCGGAAGGCTCAGTTACAGCGCGAGCCGTTATGCAGATACTGTCAGCGGGCTGGGCATCTGACCATCGCGACCGTTGCCGATCACATTGCCCCGCACCGTGGGGACATGGTGGCTTTCTACGGGGACTTGCAGAGTCTCTGTGCAAGCTGCCACTCTAGTACCAAGCAGGCTGAGGAGTCAGGAGGCGTCAAGGGGAGTGGTATGGATGGTCGCCCCAATGATCCAGCGCATCATTGGAACAAAAAATAAGTGGGGGGGGGTGGGTGAAAAGTCTAAAAGCGCGCTCGCCAGGGACCGGCGAGGGGAGACACATTAAATTGCTAAGATTAAAAACCTTTTCCATGTAACGTTATATTATAACACTCACACGGCGCGTTGTACGCGCGTAGGATTTTACCATGACCCGAAAGCAACGCACAGACACCGTGGCGGGAGAGTTGATCAGCATGGAGTCGGCGTTGGCTGGCCCTTTGCAGCCGCCAGAGCACGTAACCCTTAGGCCCGGAGACCTGCCGTTCTGGGAGTCCATCGTACTGGCGCGCGCCCGTGACAGATGGGACACGGCAGACCTTGAGATCGCTGCCAACCTCGCGCGATGCAAGGCAGACATTGAGCGCCTACAAGGCGAGATCGACGGCGAGGGGGACGTGATCGAAAATGCAAGGGGTACGCCTATCGTTAACCCCAAGCACCAGCTCCTTGAGACGCTCAGCCGTAGAGCCGTCGCCCTCTCGCGGATGCTGCACGTCCACGCTGAGGCCAAGCAAGGGCAGAGCGCCAAGCAAGGCGCGTCGCTCAGCGCCGAGAAGGCTGCCCGCAAGGCTATTGGTGACGGGAAGGTGGCCGGTAACAGTCTGATCGCGAGGCCTCAGCATTGAAAAACCCGGCTATATTGTCTGGTCCGTCCCCTGTTATCCGGGATTTATCAGGTGTTGAGTACGCCGATATGACGCGGGGCGAGCGGGTAATCACGTTCATCCACGAGTTTTGCGTGGTGCCGGAGGGTGATTTTGTTGGGAATCCGGTCGTTTTGGAGGATTTTCAGAGGCAATTCATCCTGGCCGTTTACGACAATCCGGCCGTAACCGACACAGCTATCCTCTCGATTGCGCGGAAAAACGCCAAGACGGGGACGATTGCGTTTTTGCTACTTGCCCACATCGTCGGGCCGGAGGCGATACAAAACAGCCGCATCGTGTCCGGGGCCATGAGCCGTGAGCAGGCGGCGGAGGTGTACAACCTCGCGAGCAAGTGCGCGGCGTTGTCTGATGGGTTGCGCGACATCATAAAGCCGGTGCCGTCAAGCAAAAAGCTAATTGGCCTGCCGATGAACGTGGAGTACCAAGCCATCAGCGCGGAAGGCAAGACCGCTCACGGTAAGTCCCCAGTGCTCGCGCTGCTGGATGAGGTCGGGCAGGTGCGCGGCCCTCAGTCAGATTTTATCGACGCTATAACCACTGCGCAGGGCGCGTACAGCAACCCCCTACTGATCTACATCAGTACGCAGGCGGCAGCCGATGGCGACCTGTTCTCGGTCGCTATTGACGACGCCAAGACTAACAAGCCTCCCAAAACAGTCTGTCACGTCTACGCCGCCGCCAAGGATGCCGACCTGCTGGATGAGCAGCAGTGGCACGCCGCGAATCCGGCGCTTGGTAAGTTCCGAAGCCTTGCGGATATGCGAAAGCAAGCCGAAAAGGCGGCGCGGATGCCGTCTTTTGAAAATACCTTCCGCAATCTTAATCTTAACCAACGCGTATCCACGTTCGCGCCGTTCGTCTCGCTTGGCGTGTGGGAGGGCAACGGGGCGGCACCAGAAAGCATGGCCGGGTTCGAGCTTTATGGCGGACTCGACCTCTCGTCCCGGACAGACTTAACATCTTTCGTGCTAGTCGGAACCAGAGACGGGAAAACGCGAGTTTGGCCATATTTCTGGACGCCGCTTGGCGGCATAAAAGACCGTGCGCATAGGGATAAAAACCCCTACGAGGCGTGGGCGCGTGAAGGATTTCTTAGGACAACGACCGGGAACACTGTCAGGTACGACCAAGTAGTTCAGGACATCAGAGAGATAATCGAGGGGCTTGACGTTAAGCTGATCGCCTTTGACCGATGGCGAATCGACGTGTTCAAGGCAGAGGCCGAGCGCGCTGGCGCTGATTTTCCCCTGGTGGAGTTCGGCCAAGGCTTCAAGGACATTGCCCCGGCAATTGACCACATGGAAGAGTTACTGATAAACTACGACATGGCGCACGGTATGCACCCCGTGCTGACCATGTGCGCGGCCAATGCCGTCGTGATCAAGAATCCGGCGGGTGACCGCAAGCTGGATAAGTCAAAGGCAACCGGCAGGATCGACGGGATGGTAGCGATGGCAATGGCACTCGGCGCAATGGGCAAGCAGGTGGAAGAAACCAAAAAGCCTAATGACGTGCTCGGCTTTCTCGACAGCTTGGGGCGCACCTAATGGCGTGGTGGAACGTGTTCCGCAGCGGCGGCGCATTGGCGTACAGCCGTGGCGTACAGTCAACCGTGCCGATGGCCGCGCTCGTTGAGGACACTCGCGACGTTGGCCCAGATGGTGCGTTGCAGCTTTCGCCGGTCTGGTCGTGCGTTGACCGACGGGCCAGCATGGTCGCCTCTTTGCCTTTTTTTGTTTATGAAAATAAAAACGGCGTCCGCACCTTAGCCCGCCAAGACCGGCTATATTTTTTGCTGCACGAATCACCCAATTCCCGGATGACGCCGTACGAGTTCTGGCGCGCCATGATGGTCAACCACGACCTACGCGGGAACGCTTACGCTCGAATCGTGCGTGATGACAAAGGCGAGGCGCTGGCCATGTGGCCGATGCCTTCCGATCAGGTTGAGATGGTCGTCATGGATGACGGCGCACTCGTCTACCACTACAGGGTAGGCCAAGACATCGCCGTATTAGCAGAGTCCAACGTCCTGCACCTGAAAGGCCTTGGCAACGGCACAACGGGTCTATCCAAGCTGGACTATATGCGCGCCACCACCGACGAGATGGCCAAGGCGCAAAGCAATGCTACAAAGGTATTCGGCAATTCCGGCAAGCCTACTGGCGTGCTGATGATCGACCACACGCTGACGCAAGATCAGCGGGATTCGGTTAGGCAAGAATTTGCGTCGCTCAGCACCGGCCCGACTGCAAGGCTGGCCGTCCTTGAGGCCAACATGAAATACCAGCAACTCTCGATCAGCCCCGAGGATCAGCAGTTGCTTGAGTCTCGTAAGTTCGGGGTTGAAGAAATATGCAGATGGTTCGACGTACCTCCGGTGCTCGTGCACCACAGTAACGTGACCACGTGGGGTAGCGGGATCGAGCAGATTGTTGACGGGTTTCACAAACTCACAATCCGCCCCATGCTGATTAGCATTGAGCAGGCGGTAAGAAAGCGCGTGATGACCGCAGGCCAGCGCGCTCGGCTTTCCGCTGAGTTTAGCCACGACGCGTTACTTCGCGGAAACATAAAAGACAGAATGGAAGTCTATTCAAAAGCCGTTCAGAACGGGTTAAAAACCCGCAACGAATGCCGCCAGCTTGAGAACGACCCGCCTATCAAATACGGCGACGAACTTACCGCACAAAGCAACCTTGTCCCCTTATCGCGACTCGGGGCGGCACCCGGAGTACCAACACTATGATGATTCATAAAACGCTTTCGTTGACCGACGTATCGCTGAAAATGGAAGGCGACGCGGGTACGTTTACCGGCTACGCCTCCGTTTTTGGTGGAGTCGATTCCTTCGGCGACACGATTTTAAAAGGCGCATTTGTTGACACGCTAAAGGAAAACGGCACGCCTAAAATGTTCTTCAATCACAAGTGGGCCTTACCGATTGGTAAGTGGACATCACTGATTGAAGACGATGTGGGCCTGCTGGTATCTGGGGAACTCACGCCGAACCTCTCGCTATCTGCTGACGTTCGCGCATCCATGAAGCACGGAACGATCGACGGGTTGAGCATCGGTGGCTTCCTTTCAAAAAACGATTACCAAGAAACGGAAGCAGGTGGGCGCATCATCACAAAGTGGACGCGGCTAATGGAAATATCGCCTGTCGCGTTCCCTGCCGATGGCTCAGCGCGTATTGATACGGCGAGCGTCAAAGGCGAAGATTTGGCAGAAGCCATAAAAGACATTGAAACTGTACGAGATTTTGAGCGTTTCTTGCGGGATGCAGGCGGCCTCAGTAAAGGAGCGGCGGTATCGCTAGTCGCTCGCGCTAAAGCAGTATTTTCAGGCGAGGGTGATCCCGCCAAAGCTGCCGAGGTGAAGGCACTCTCTGAAATTGAGGCGCGCATTGCGCGGATCGTTTCAATGGGTGAGCGTTAAAATCCCGCAAAAAACTCAGCCCTTGGAGGGCAAACATCATGGAACTTGAAAAGATTGCAAAGGGTCTCGACTCTGTTGAGCAAGCACTGAAAACGATGGCCGAGAAGGCCGAAGGTCAGGCGCGTGAAAATGGCAAGGTGTCCGCTGACACTACAGCTGCACTCGACACCATTGGCGTAAAGCAGTTGGAACTTGCTGACCGTCTTGCCCAGCTTGAGCAAAAGGGTTTTGCCCCTGCGCAGGTGGTCGGCGTTGATTCGCTTGGCGACCAGTTGGTAAAGGCCGATGCCCTGAAGAATTATCAGAGCGGGCAGTCCACCAAGTGCCGCGTGGAGTTGAAGAACACCATCGTCGGCGCAGATGCGACCGTTGCGCCTGATCGCAAGCCCGGCGTAGTACCAGGCGCTGCCCCTATGTTGACGCTCGAAGCGTTTTTGAACGCCAGCCCTACTAGCTCGAATGCAATCGAGTTTACCAAGGAACTCGCGTTCACTAACAACGCTGTAGAAGTTGCAGAGGGCGGCGCAAAAACTGAGTCGGCCATCACCTTCTCGCTTGTGTCGATGCCGGTCAGCACGGTTGCGCATTGGCTCAAGATCAGCAAGCAGCTTGCTGGTGATAATGCAGCACTTGCCGCCTACGTCAACAACCGCATGGTTTACGGCGTGAACCGCAAGGTTGAAACTCAATTGGTATCAGGTACAGGTGTGGCCCCGATCATTTCCGGCATTCTGAACGCTGGTAATTTCACGGCCCACGGTTACGCCAACGCCGATCTTGGTGCAACATTGAAAAAGGTTGTGCTGATTCGCAAGATGATGGCCGACTGTCATAACGCCGGTTATCCCGCCGACGCAGTGCTGTTGAACCCTGTTGACTGGGCAGCTATCGAGATCGACTTGCTGACTACCGCAGCCGGTCAGACTCTGCTGTCTTACAACGATGCTGGCCAGCCGCGTCTCTGGGGCTTGCCTGTTATCCAGTCTGTAGGCATGACGCTGGATAACGTGGCCGTCGGCGCGTTCCGCATGGCCTACACGGTGCACAACCGTGAGGGCGTTGTTGTTGAGTTGTCTGATTCCGATTCTGACAACTTCACCAAGAACTTGGTTACTATCCGCGCTGAACGCCGTCTCGCGCTCGCAACGGAAGTGCCGGCCGCTGTACGCGCTGGTGACTTGACACCAGCCTAAGCAACACCGAGCGGCCTTCGGGCCGCTCACCTATTTAATAAGCAGGAGGCAGCATGAGAATCAAGTTCACAGCAAGCGGATTCTGCTCTTCTGTCGGCAATTTTGCGCCGGGCGACATCGCTATCGTCTCTGCCGAGATCGGGCAACATCTGATACGCGACGCACAGTGTGCAGTATCTGCCGAGGTTGTTGTAGCTGAGCCGGTAGCTGAGCCAAAACCATCGCGGGCGCGCAAATGATTTACCGCCTCTCCGATCCGGTTACCGAGCCGGTCTCCTTGGCTGAGGCCAAGGCCCATTTGCGCGTTGACGTGACCGACGATGATGCGCTGATCACGGCGATAATCAGCGCGGCGCGTGACTCGGCGGAGATGTACTGCAATCGCCCGTGGGCGGCAGCCTCGTTTGTGGAGACGTTCGATTCTTTGGTTGGTACGGAAATCCAGTTGACTGCTACGGGGGTCACGGCTGTTTCAAAAGTCGAATGCCTTGATGCCGCTGGCGCGGCACAGTCTGTTACCACAGGTATCACGCTGGACGCGCTGAGCGGATTAGTAACGCTGGCAAGCGCCGTTAGTGGGACTAGGGTAAAAGTGTATTACTCCGCTGGTTCTGCCACGGTGCCAGCATCAATAAAGCAGGCGTTGCTGCTCAAGATTGGTGACATGTACGAAAACCGCGCCGCGCAACAGTGGCAGGCGCTGTACGTCAATCAAGCAACCTCCTCGCTCATGTACCCTTACCGCGTGCGGATTGGCGTATGAAGTGGATGCCGGGGGAGCTAGACCAACGCATCAAGGTCGTGCGCGAAACGCTTGCAGACGACGGCATGGGCGGGCATACGGCAACAACTGCAACCTACGCGACGTTGTGGGCCAAGGTCATTGCATCGGCAGGCAACGAGCGGCAAGAAGCTGGCGCAATCGCGGCGAGCGCGTCATACAAATTTGTGATCCGGTATCGTTCGGACATTCTCGATTCTGACTATATCGAGTGGGGGGGCGTAAGGTACAACATCAGGGCGCTACCAATTGGCGGGCAGCGCACGATGTATCTTGAGATCGTAGCAGAGCGGGGGGTTGCGTGATGGGCGCAAACAACACGTTCACGATTGAAGGCCTCGATGAGGTTCGCGCAATGCTTAAAGATGTTGCGCCTCGCGAGGCTAACAACATCATGCGCGCCACGATTCGCGCAATTACCGTATCAATAAACAAAGACGCAAAAGCGAACGCGCCTGTAGATTCTGGCGCAATGAAGGCAAGCTTGAAGGTGCGCTCGCGAAAATCAAAGCCGGACAATCCTATTTTTGAAATCTGGGCGGGCGCGAAGGGCGCAACGTTCGACGCTTATTACTGGCGGTTCGTTGAATACGGAACAAAAGACACGTCCCCCCGGCCATTCGTTCGTCCCGCAGTAGACGCGGCACGCGCAAGGATGTCTAGCATGTTGCGCGATGAGTTTGGCAAGAAGTGGGAAAAAGCACTTGCCAAAAAACGCAAATCAGCCGCCAAGATTCCGGGGGAATGACATGGGATTTTCAACGGCAATACAGGCTGCTGTTTTTTCTCGGTTAAAAAATTACTCACCGTTAACCGCCATCATCAAGGCGGTCTATGACGACGTGCCACAGCCAGCGGACTCGGGCAAGTTGGCTACGTTCCCGTATGTTGTTATCGGCGACGACTCGATTGTTGAGTGGGATACCGACACCGAGCTTGGTGCTGATGCGACCGTCACGATCCATATATGGAGCCGTGCCAAAGGACGCAAGGAAGTTAAAGCAATAACAGACGTGATCTATAATGCGTTGCACCGTTATGATATTATCGTGACAGGCTACTCGCTTGTTGGGGTTGACTGGGTTTCCGCTCAGTCGTTTTTGGATGCGGACGGAATTACCCGTCACGGCATCGCGGTTTTCAGAATCACGATTGAGGGTTGAGACCATGGCAGCAAAAAAAGGCAGAAGTTTTTTAATCAAGCGCGGCGCAGTCACGGTTGCTGGCGTCAAGACAAAAGGCGTTGCCTTTGCTGGTGAGCCAATTGATATTACCAGTGATGACGACCTCGGCTATCGCACCTTGCTTGGCGATGTTGGCACGCAGTCGATTGACTTGTCCGTCGAGGGCGTTACCAAGGATTCGACGTTGAGAGTCGCTGCAATTACTGGCGGCTCGCTCATGCTCACGGACGTGACGCTGGTGTATACAGACGGCGGCATTTTGGCAGGTGATTTTTTCCTGACATCGTTCGAGGAAACCGGAACGTATAATGAAGCCGTGACATTCTCGGCCTCGTTGCAGTCGTCTGGTGACTGGACTTACACGGCAGGAACACCGTAAATGAGCGGCTTATTCAAGGAGGTCGCCCTGTCATGGGGCGGCCAAGAATATACGGTTCCCGCTGATAAGGTCATGCGCTTGATCGCAATCGTCGAGGACATCATCACGCTTGAAGAACTGGTTGCGTCATCTGGCCGGAAGCGAGTGAAGATCAGCGAGGCTTATGCCGCTGCGCTGCGCTATGCAGGGTGTAGGGTCACGGACGAAGATGTATACGCCTCGCTTTTTTCTGCTGACAGCGCAGAGGTTACAGTCACAGCAATCAACGGGCTGTTAATGATGATGGTTCCGCCTGCTCAGATTGTTGCGGATGACGCTAAAAAAAAGCCAGCGGCGAAAGTGAAGACTGCTCGAAGTTCGTCAAGACCGCGTACCTAACGGCGGTCGGCGTTGGCTGGTGCAGCCCGTCAGATTTTTGGCGGATGCACCCGGATGAGTTTTGGTGGTTGTACGAATCAAAATTGCCGCCTGTTGAAAAGGATTCATGGGCGGCGCTGTATGAGGAGCTAGGCTGATGGCTGAGACAGTAGGTGATATAGCCGTCAGAGTCGGCGCTGATGTTTCCGGCATAACGTCGGGCATGTCAAAGGCTGGCGACAGTCTGGACAAGTTTGGCGGACGGGTTAGCACAACCACCAAGTTGATGGTTGGCCTTACCGCATCTCTAGCAGCAACCGCCGCTGCTGCTGTTGTCGCGGCAACTAGCCAGATTGATCTTGCTGACAAGACGATGAAGGCGTCTCAAGCTGCTGGCATCAGCACTCAAGAATTTTCAAAGCTGTCGTACGCCATGAGCCTTGGCGTTGATGGTGGCGGCGACCTCGCTAACACAATGAAGTTTTTGAATAAAGCCATCGCGGCCGCTGGAGACGGCACTAAGGCGAACGTGGAAGATTTCACGCGCATGGGCATCGCTTATAAAAACGCAGACGGTACGCTGAGATCGTCTGCCGATGTCATGCTCGATATATCTGAAAAGTTCAGCCTGATGAAAGATGGCGCAGAAAAAACCGCTTTCGCCTTGGCCTTTTTTGGCAAGTCTGGCGCGGACATGGTGCCGTTTTTGAATCAAGGCAAGCAGTCGATTGTCGAGACAATGCAAGAGGCTGAGAAATTCGGCAAGGTGATTGGTCCTGAGTTTGCAAAGAACTCTGAAAAGTTCAACGACAACCTCACGCGCATGAAGGCCATCATATCTGGCACAAGTGCCGGGTTGACTGAGGCTATTCTCCCGGCACTTGTTGAGTTGAGTGATCGGATTATAGCGGCCGCTGGCGGCATGGACGAGTTCAAGGATAAGCTAGCGGCTGTCGGGAAAGTTGTTGAGGTTTTAGCAGGCGCGCTTATCGGCAGGTTGGTTTTTGCAGCTGGGGCGTCTGTTGTTGCGTTTGTAGCTGCGACAGCGCAGAGCATCGCCTACCAGGTCGCGCTTGCTCGCATGGCAGGTCAAGCAGGTGTAACGGCTGTCGCCCTTGCCGGATTAAAAACAGTCGCCTCCACAATGCTTGGCGTTTTTGGCGGACCTGTCGGCCTTGCCCTCACAATCGCTGGTGCAGCGGTTGCGCTTATTGATTTTTCAAAGTGGTCTGGCAAGGCGACGCTGACAGCATCCGAGTTTAATTCAATGATTGCCGAAACCACCGGCAATCTTAAAGAAATGAACAAAGTCCAGTTTGACAACAAGCTGTCAAAGCTTATGGATGAAATGCTTGTTCGCCAGAAGCAGATTGTTGAGATCAACGATCAGGCCGCGAAGTCTAACGCCAAACTCGGGAAAGGTGAAACGGAGCGCATTGCAGCATTACAAGGGCAACTCACACAATTGGCCGTCGCCTACAAGACAGTGCAAGATCAGAAAGCCGCCGCAATGGCTGAGCCAGCAGCCTCTCCCGGTTTTACGCCAGCCGCTGCATCTAGTGGCGGCGGATCCGACGTGAAAGCAGCCGCAGAGGCGAAGGCGCTAGCCGATCGGCAAACAGCGTTGGCCAACGAAATCGAAGCCGAACTATGGGCAGAGGGCGAGAAACAGGCACAAAAAGATCAGATGTTGCGCGAGGGCGCGGCCAAAGAACTGGCGCGTCTTGACCAGCAATATATGACTGAG
>Ga0073904_10004514_pt1 | contig 10312 bp, 8 predicted proteins | sample KloWWTrecipitate_FD_66668 | JGI IMG/M metagenome (GOLD analysis project Ga0073904, IMG submission 66668) | Active sludge microbial communities from Klosterneuburg, Austria, studying microevolution and ecology of nitrifiers - Klosterneuburg... | ecosystem: Engineered > WWTP > Aerobic digester >... | reverse complement strand
GCCGCTACCGGCGGCTGGGTAACTGAGGCTGACGATCCGACTCGAACGCCGAGGGGATCCGTAAGGGATCCCAACGCCAGCGCAAGACGAAGGGGCGCAATCCCGCGAGGGGTTGCGCCCTTTTTCGTTGCCCCTGGACAGCCCCGGAAACAACACTTATACTCGCTCTTAACGTACAGCCTGCGCGCAAGACATCTGCGGCAAGGTCCGGTGCCGGCTACGGCCGAGGCCATCGGCCTATGCCAACCCCCGATGAGGAGCAGCCCATGAGCGAACGCGGCGAGGTCGCCGACGAGCGGCCGGATGACCCCATTCCCTGGCAGCAGGCATTGACCGACGACGTGTTTCTGTTGATGATGGCCGGCCTGGTGGTCCCCACGTTGTTCTACATTGTGTGGGGTCTCCTGGAGCTGGCCAACGTCAAGATCTTCACCCCCTGAACCCGCGGGAGGCGGCACCATGACCACACGCACAAGCACCCTCCTCGCGCCGCAAGGGCGATGGTGGGGGCCGCTCGGCAAGGATGAGCGGCTATGGTTCGCTCTCGTCGTGGCCTGGTCCCTGGCCATGTACGTGATGATGCAGTTCGTTTGGCCGGCCGTAGGCGAAGAGCAGATCGTCTTCGACAGCTACAAAGTAGACCCCAAGGTGTTCCAGCAGCTCACCGACGACTACATCGCGGCCCACCAGACTGGCACGCTCTTGAACATCCCCATCGTCGACGCCCCGCCCGGCGACGTGTACCTGCTGGGCGAACGGTTCCGCTTTCGCCCCCTGCTCAACCTGAAGCAGGGCCAGACCTACCGCTTCCTGATCAGCTCGGTGGACGTGCAGCACGGCTTCTCCGTGCAGCCGGACAACTTCAACCTGCAGGTGGTGCCCGGCTACGTCACCGCGGTCACGCTCACTCCCAAGGAGGCGGGCACCTACCAAATCGTGTGCAACGAGTACTGCGGCCCCGGGCATCACCTCATGCTCGGCCGGATCGAGGTGACCCCATGAGCGCGAACCCCATCGGCTGGGACTGGCGCACCTGCAAGGTCACGGGCCTGACGGTGGACCGCTCGGCAGAGCGCCTCATCGTCTTCAACGCCGTCACGGCCGTGCTGTACCTGGCCTTCGGCGGCACCCTGGCCCTGCTCATCGCCCTCACCCGCTGGCCCAAGATGCACCTGATCAGCAACGCCGAGTGGTTCTACCGCCTGGTCGGCGCGCATGGCGCGGCCATGCTCATCTTCTGGATCCTGTTCTTCGAGGTGGCTGGGCTGCTGTTCGGCGGCAGCATCCTGCTCAGCCGTCGGCTCACGGCACCCAAGATGGGCTGGCTCGCTTATGTCATGATGCTGGTGGGCTCACTGGGCGTCACCTACACCATGCTCAGCGGCCAGGCCACGGTCATGTTCACCGCGTATCCGCCGCTGAAGGCGTCCGCGCTGTTCTACGGCATGATGCTGCTGTACGCGGTCGGCGCCCTGGTGGCCGTGCTGCACTTCCTGGTCAACATCGTCACAGCGCGGCTGCAGGGCCAGGTGCGAACCCTGCCGCTCTTCACCTTCGCCCTGCTTGTCGCGGCCATCCTGGCCCTCTTCACCCTGGTATCGGGCACCCTGGCCATCCTGCCGGCCTTCCTGTGGCGCCTCGGGGTCATCGACCATGTGGATCCGGCGGCCTACCGCCTGCTCTTCTGGGGCTTCGGGCATGGCGCGCAGCAGGTGAACCTGGCGGCGATGATCGGCATCTGGTACGCCCTGGCCAGCCTGACCATGGGGGCCAAACCTATCAACGAAGGGCTGAGCCGCTTCGCCTTCGTGCTCTACGTCCTGTTCATCCAGCTGGGCTCGATGCACCACATCCTGGTCGATCCCGGCCTGTCCAGCTGGGCCCGGGGCCTCAATGCCAGCTACTTCATGTACGCGGCGGTGATGGGCAGCATGATCCACGCGTTCACCATCCCCGCCAGCATGGAGGTGGCCGCCCGCGAGCGCGGGCATACGAAGGGCCTGTTCGGCTGGCTGAAGAGCGCGCCCTGGGGTCAACCCGCTTTCGCGGCCATGATCATCAGCTTCGTCATGTTCGGTGTGCTCGGAGGCATCAGCGGAGTCATCATGGGCGGCATCCAGCTCAACATGATCGCCCACAACACGCTCATCGTGCCCGCCCACTTCCACATGACGGTGGTTGCGGGCACCACCCTGGCCTTCATGGGCATGACCTACATCCTCGTGCCCCTGATGGTCCGCCGCGACCTCTTCCTGCCTGGTTGGGCCCGGCTGCAGCCCTACCTCTACGGCCTGGGGATGCTGCTCTTCGGCATCGGGATGGGCCTGGCCGGGCATTACGGCGTGCCGCGCCGCCATTGGGACATCACCTTTCCTTCGATGACCCAGCTTTCCGGCGGCGTCTACGACGGCGCCAACATCCATTGGAGCCTGGCCCTGATGGCTCTGGGGGCGACCATCGCGGTGACCGCCGGAGCCATGTACATCGTGGTGGCTGCAGGCACGGTCTTCATCGGGCGCAAGAACGATGTCCCGAACATCGGCCACGTGGAGGCATCGGCGGTGACCCCAACCGACCCCAATGCCCCGGTTCATCATCCCAAGGGCTTCGAGGCCCCGGGCACGATGATGCTGGCCACGGGCTTCCTGGTGCTCTTCATCCTGCTCTACGGCTGGTCCTGGTTCGAGCTGTCAAAGGTGAGCTGGATCATCAAGTAACGCTACCCTGCTCCCCCTCTCCCAGCCTTGTTGGGGGAGGGGGTTGGGGGAGTGGGGGCGGGAGACTGTCGGGGAGCAGGTAGCGTTCAACCCGCCTCGCGCCGCGCGAGATCCGCCCTGAACGCCTCGTACAGCACCCAGAACAACAGCAGGTAGAAGACCCCCCCGCTGAGCCACATGACCAGCCCCCCAAGCTGCTGGTCAGCCAAGGCATCGCGGCCGCCCAGGCCGGGGCGGTCGGCATAGGGGGCGTAGAGGATGCGGGTGGACAGCGTCAAGCCGGCGGCGACCACGTCGCCAACCATCCCGCTGCCAAACACGAGCAGGGCCCGCGCGGTGGCCGAGGAAGGGGGGCGATGCGGCAGGGGCGGGAGGACATGCCACCACAAGAGGAGAGCGCTGAGGAAGAAGCTGACATGTTCCAGGTCGTGCACCCGCTCATCCAAAAGCGCTGCCACATAGGGCCCGGGCAGGTGCCAGACCGCCATGCAGCCGTTGAAGGCCAGGAAGGCGGTAAGCGGATGGGCGAGCAACCGCCACAGGCCGCGCCCGCTGCGCCGGCCGAAGACGGCATGGGTGGCGCCTCCGATCCACCGTGTCGGCAGGCCTTGCAGCAACACCTGCCAGGGCCGCCCCAGGATGAGCAGCGGCGCGGCCACCTGCACGAGCGCCAGATGCTGCAGCATGTGCAGGCTGAAGCTGTCGTCGTTGAAGGTGTCGAAGGGCCCCAACAGGGCCACGGCCAGCGACGCCAGCCCCAGGGCGTAGGCGATGGGCAGCCCGACGCCCAGGCGGGACGCGCCCCGGCGGCGGACAGCACGCCAGGCGAGGGCGTAGACCGCGGCCGCTGTCAGCAGGATCAAGGTGGGCAGGGGCGCCAGGTGCCAGGCAGTCCAGAAGCCCTGGTCGCTGGGGGTCGGCACAGCATGGGTGCGCGCTACGCCGAGGATCGGCAGCGGGACGCTGGGCACAGAGGGGGGTAGCATGGGGCTATGGTAAGGTAAGCGTGGGCTGCGTGCCATCTACGGACCGCGTGACCCTGAAGCGTGTCGGGCGGGTTGACCTATCGCGGAATGCTATCATCAGCGCTCGCTTCTACATCTAGCTTGGAAGATCCCGTCCGTCCTCCCCCCACCTCTCACACAAGACCGGCCATGGCCATGTCCCCACCCACCCCCATCCGCACCCTCCTCGTGGCCAACCGCGGCGAGATCGCGCGGCGCGTGTTCCGCGCCTGCCGCACCATGGGCATCCGAAGCGCCGCGGTGTACAGCGAGCCCGACGCCGGTTCGGCCTGGAGCCGGGCCGCCGACCTGGCCCATCCCCTGGGCGGCAGCTCCGCCGCCGAGAGCTATCTGGACGTGGACAAGATCCTCGCCGCCGCCCGCGCCATGGGGGCCGACGCCATCCATCCCGGCTACGGCTTCCTGTCGGAGAACGCCGATTTCGCCGACGCCTGCTTGGGGGCCGGGATCACCTTCGTCGGTCCTACGGGGGCCGCCATGCGCGCCCTTGGCTCCAAAGTGGCCGCGCGGGCGGCCGCCGTGGCTGCCGGCGTGCCCGTCATCCCGGGCATCGACGGAGCCGGCCTCAGCATTGAGCAGTTGACCGCGGCCGCCGCCGGCATCGGCTTCCCCGTGCTCATCAAGGCCTCCGCCGGCGGCGGCGGTCGCGGGATGCGCGTGGTGGAACGCGTCGAAGACTTCGAAGACGCGGCCCAGGCCGCCGCCGCTGAGGCGCGCAGTGCATTCGGCGACGACCACCTGCTGGTGGAGCGCTACTTCCCCGACTCGCGCCACATCGAGGTGCAGGTCATCGGCGACAGCCATGGCACCGTGCTGCACGCGTTCGAACGCGAATGCTCCATCCAGCGCCGGCACCAGAAGATCATCGAGGAATCGCCCTCGCCCAACATCAGCGAAACACAGCGCAGGGCGATCACCGCCGCCGCCGTCGCCCTGGCCCGGACGGTGGGCTACACCAGCGCCGGCACCGTCGAGTTCCTGGTGGATCTGGAGGGCAACTTCTACCTGCTGGAGATGAACACCCGCCTGCAGGTGGAGCATCCGGTCACCGAGATGGTCACCGGATTGGACCTTGTGTCTCTGCAGATCCAGGTGGCGGAAGGCCGGCCCCTGCCCCTCGCCCAGGCCGACATCCAACAGCATGGGCATGCCATCGAATGCCGCCTGTATGCCGAAGACCCCGCCACGGGTTTCCTGCCCTCCATCGGCGTCCTGGAACAGTACCGGCCGCCGCAGGGACCGGGTATCCGTTGCGACGACGGCGTGGAGAGCGGATCGAGCATCACGCCCTATTACGACGCCATGATCGCCAAGATCATCAGCTTCGGCATGGATCGCCCCGCCGCCATCGCGCGGATGAAGGTGGCCCTGGCCGACACCGTCGCCCTGGGCGTCACCACCAACCTGGATTACCTGCAGGCCATCGTGGCCCTGCCCGCTTTCCTGGCCGGCGAGACCACCACCCGCTTCCTGGAGCGTCACCTGAAGGGCTGGCCACCGCCGCCCCGGCTGTCAGAGCTGGACTGGCTGGCCCTGGCCGCCTTCGAATCCCTCCTGGGTGGTGCCGCCGGCGAGAGCGATGACTCCCTGGCCGCGGCCGCCGGTCGCTGGCGCGACCCCTGGTCCCATACCGAAGCCTGGCGGAACCTGCGATGAAGATCGAACTCAAGGTCGGCGACGAGAGCCGGACGATGCGCGTGCTGCGGCGCGGCGAGCAGTTGCGCGTCACCTTCGAGGACGGGCGTACCGTGGAGGCCCGCGTGTGGCAGGCCGCCGACGGCACCCTGACCTTGGAAGCCAACGGCCAGAAGCTGCGCCTGCGCGGCTGCCGCACAGGTCCGGCCGACCGCCAGGTCTGGCTGGCCGGCAGCACCCTGCGCTACAGCCGCCTCCTGGCCGGCGCGCCCATCGGCGCCCGTGGCGGCGAGGTCGGCAGCCTGTCCGCCACCATCCCCGCGGTGGTGGTGGACGTCCTGGTGGCTCCGGGCGACGCGGTGGCCGCCGGCGACAAGCTGGTTCTTCTTGAGTCCATGAAGATGGTCCTGCCCATCATCGCCCCCCATGCCGGCACCGTCCGCGCCATCCTCTGCGCCAAGGGCGACGCCGTGTCGCCGGGCGTGGCCTTGATCGAACTGGACGCGGTCACGGCAACCGGGGCCGGCGCGTGACCCCCTACGACCCTTCCCTACCCGCCCGCATGAGGGTGGTGGAGGTGGGTCCGCGCGACGGCCTGCAGAACCTCAGCGCGCCGGTGCCCACCGCAGCCAAGATCGCGCTCATCGACCGCCTGTCGCCTCTGGGCTTCGACCGCATCGAGGCCGTGGCCTTTGTCAGCCCGCGCGCCGTGCCGCAGATGGCCGACGCCGCGGCGGTCATGGCCGGCATCCGGCGCCATCCGGCGGCCCGCTATGTGGCCTTGGTGCCCAACCGTATGGGCACGGCGCGATCCTTGGATGCCGGCGTCGACTTGCTCAACTTCGTCTGCTCGGCCACCGAATCCTTCAACCAGGCCAACCTCAACCAGAGCATCGACGCCAGCCTGGCCGCCCTGGCCGAGTCCATGCCTCTGGCCCAGGCCGCCGGCGTGCCCATGCGCCTGACCCTCTCCACCAGCTTCGGCTGCCCCTACGAGGGTTACGTGGATCCGGCGCGGGTCCTGGACATCGCGCGGCGAGCCGCCGATCTGGGCTGCGACGAGATCTGCCTGGGCGACACCACCGGCATGGCCAACCCGCGGCAGGTCTACCACCTCTTCGAGCGGCTCATCGCAACCTTGCCCGACGTGACCCCCGCCGTCCACCTGCACAACACCCGCGGCAGCGGCGCGGCCAACCTCATCGCCGCCCTGCAGGCCGGGGTGACGGTCTTCGACAGCTCGCTGGGCGGCCTGGGCGGCTGCCCCTACGCCCCCGGCGCCACCGGCAACGTGGCGTCCGAGGACATGGTCCACATGCTGCACGAGATGGACGTGGAGACCGGCGTTGACCTGCATGGCCTGATCAAGGTGGCCCGCGACTTCGAGCGGACCTTGGGCCAGACCCTACCGGGACAGGTCATGCGGGCAGGAGAGGCCTATGCCTTCTCCTGCCGGTTGCCGCATGCGGCGAAGGTCGGGAGCTAGGCCGAACTGGGCGGGCCTGGGGGGCCATCAGGGGGATGAAGAGGGAGGGTTCGATGCCCAAGACGATGCTCTCAGCGGCGGTGGCGGGGCTAGCCTGTGTCGCGGTGGTCATGGTCGGGTCCGATTCGGCGGCCTATGACCGAGAACCCGTGCGCGCTGCCCCCGCCGATGTCGCCGATCGGCGCCTCTTCCTGCCCCTGGCGCAGATCCTGGTTCCCAGTGAACCGATCGACCTGGGGCAGCCGCGCTTCCACGCCAGCGGCCGCGGCGCCGTCATCACCAGCGGGGCCATCACGGCCGGTGCCGCCGGCTTGGTCGTCGCCGACGCGGCGACCTGGCAGCTTGGACAGGGAGTCCGCGTCGGCCGGGCCGGGGAGGACAGCCTCGTGCACGCGGCCGACGGGGGCTGGACGCTTCCGCCCGGGGCGCCGGAGGGTGTGACCGTCGAACACGATGCGGCGGACAAACGCGAGGGCGCCGCCGCGGTGCGCTGCCGCGTCGGCCCGGCGGCGAGCGGGGCCGGAACGCCGGCGCCGCTCGACCTCTGCGAGGTGGACCTGGGCCAGCCCATCGGGCTGCGTCACGACGAGCTGCGCCTGTGGATCAAGGCCTCGGTCGCCACGAGGCCGGGGGACCTTCGTCTCCGCGTGCTGCGTGCGGACCGCGCCCCCACCTTCGACCTGGCCCTGCCCGCCTTGACCGCCGGCGCCTGGACGGAGGTCTACCTCGAGTTGCGGCGGGACACAGCGTCCTCGCCCAGTTCGGGGCACCAGGTCCTGACCCTGCGCTGCGAGCGGTCCTGCGCCGACCTCACCGTCCACCTGGACGACATGCGTGGCGTACGGGACTTCGTCGCGCGGGTGGAGACCATCACCGATTGGCCCGGTGCCGGCGCCGAGCTGCGCCTGGACCGGTCAGCGATCCGGACGGTGGCCGAGGCGCGGGTCTACCACGACGACACCGTTGCCGTGCTGAACTGGCTGCGGGAGGCCGATCAACCGGGCGGCGCTCGGCTTTACGCTCCGCCGGGGACCTACCTCATCAACGCGGTCGATCTACCGCTGGTGGGCGGACGGGAACCCACGGCCAGCCTGCCGGTATACAACAACACGGAGCTGCGCTGCGCCGATCCGGATCGGACGGTTTTCAAGAATATCGGGCAGTCGGAAACCGGCCCGGTCGTCCTGTTGCGCTCGGCCGCGCCGGGCCCGGAAAACATCCGCATCGAGGGCTGCGGCTTCGACTGGAACGGCTGGAACCGGCAGGACTATGCCGGCATCATGCTGCTCACCCCCCATGCCCTTCCGGACATCGGTCGCAACATCAGCGTGCTGGACAACCGCTTCTTCGACTCCGACCTCCCGGGAATGCGCCTCTGCGAGCGCGGGCAGGACCCCTGTCCCACCCGCCAGCGTCACCACATCCTCGCTCAGCGCGTCGACGGGCTGTGGATAAGCGGCAACCGCATGTCGGGCGGTGGTCGCATCAAGGCCGGCGGGTCGGGGCTGGGACGCAACCTGCACATCGAGCGTAACACGATCGACTTCGTGAACGACAACGGGATCACCATCGTCGACACGATGGCGGGGCTGACCGAACATGTCCTGATCACCGACAACCGCATCCACAACGCCGTGGGCGCCGCCATCTTCTTCGGCGCCGACGGCGAGTCGGCCGGCGACGTTCCGGGCATGGTTCTGCGGGATGTAACGGTGGCCCGGAACCAGATCGATGGTTTCTTCGCCGCCGGCATCTCCAGCATCCTGCCCGAATCGGCGGAGCAGGTGCGGATCGTCGACAACACGGTGCTGTCCCAGCGGGACGCGGACATCGGTCCCGGGCAGTTCGTGGCCGGCCTGGTGCTCAAGCGCGGGAACGCGGCCAGACGGCGCGCCACCGGCATCGACATCGCGGCCAACACGGTCATCGCCCAAGGCGCGCACGCCGCGTTCAACATCGCGGCGATGCTGCTCGCCGGCCCACTGCGCGACCTGACGGTCAGCGACAACGTCCTGCGCTGCGACGCCTGCCGCAACGTGGATCGCGGCATCTGGCTGGCCGGGGGCGAGTTCGAGAACATGGTCATGCGCGGCAACCGGGTCGTCGGCGCCGGTCAGGCACTCCTGGTGGGCTACAGCCGGGACTCGCGAATCCAGATCGACGGCTGCACGATCGTGGGCAACACCTTCCTCGATTCGGTCGCGCCCTTCACCGGACAGGTCTCCTTCATCGCCGACGCCGGCAGCACCATCGAGGCCCGCGGCGCCGACAACGTCATCCACAATGGCCGCGGCTACGGCGTGCTCTGCGACGGTGGCGCGACCTTCCAACTCACGGACCTGGCGACGAATGACTTCGCCGGCAACGCGCAAGGAGACATCCATGGCTGCCCGCGCTAATATCGCACCACAAGGATTTTGAGAGTAGCCGAAGGGTGTGCCGTGTCTCGAAATCCTTCATTGGCCGTGAGGTCATGCCACCGCAACCCTCACGCTTCTTGGAGGTGCAGTACTAACCGCCCCGGCCGCGTCGACCAGCGCGCTGCGACCTGGTCCGCGCCGCGCGCCGGGCCGCTGTCCCGCCGGGCAGGTCGTCCGGTTGTCCGCGGGCATCTATGCCACCGCCGGCACGGTGCACCTGCGGACCAACAAGACGCTCCGCGGTGCCGGCCCTCAAGCGAGCCGCGTGGAGCCAACCGCATGACGGCCGAGTGCGCCGACCCATGGTCCAGAGCGCGTCAGCCAGCCTTCCGTCAGCGAACGTCCCTCAGCGAACGTTCGTCTCCTATCCACCCATCCACCCTCACCGCGCCTTGGTACGCAGCTCCAGCTGCCAGCGCGTGACCTTGCCGATGCCGACGCCCGACTGGAAGTCGTCGTCGATGATCAGCTTCCAGACACCCTTGGCGTCCAAGCCCTCGAAGGCGTTGAGTCCGCCGCCATCCTCGGTCGTGTAGCGGCCGCCGTCGTTCGGGGGGCAGTTGGACTGGATGGCGGCCGCGGCATCGTCGTCCAGCACCACGTCCAGATCCACCGCGAAGCCGCAGATGTCGGTGAACATCTCGGAGCGCAGGTCCAGATGCTCCAGGTGGACGTCCAGGTCCTGCAGCACATCGTGTTGGATGGTCAGCTGCAGGTTCACGTCGTCCACCACGCATTGGCCGGGTACCGCGGGAAAGTTGACCGTCAGGTTGTCCTGGAAGACCGCGGCGCCGGCCCGATCATCCGGAATGTCGCCCGGCGTGCCAACGGCGATGATCTTCTCCGGACATGTAGCGCGCTCACCCGGCTGGCCGGGGCAGAAAGCCACCGCCGGTCCGGCGAAACAGTAGGCGAAGGGCTCGTCGCGCGCGGGATCGTTGGTAAAGGGGATGCCACGGTCGCCGGCGGCCTCATCGCCGGGCACATCCTCGCCCAGGCGCGTGCCGGAGCGTTCCACCGACACCGCTC
>Ga0073904_10004513_pt1 | contig 10316 bp, 5 predicted proteins | sample KloWWTrecipitate_FD_66668 | JGI IMG/M metagenome (GOLD analysis project Ga0073904, IMG submission 66668) | Active sludge microbial communities from Klosterneuburg, Austria, studying microevolution and ecology of nitrifiers - Klosterneuburg... | ecosystem: Engineered > WWTP > Aerobic digester >... | reverse complement strand
CCGGCACCACGTCGGCGGTCATCCAGTTGCAGACGAACGGCGCCGACGGCGCCGCCAACAACACCCTGAAGAACCTGGTCGTGGTGGGCAACAGCAACACCACCACCTTCGTCGGCATCGCCTCCGGCGGAGCCGGAGTGGGCAGCTTCGGAGCCGACAACGACAGCACCCGCATCGAGAACTGCGACATCCGCAAGGTCCAGTTCGGCATCGCGCTCCAGGGAGCGAGCACGGCGAACAAGAACACCGGCACGGTAATCACCCGCAACCTCCTGAACAGCACCGCCGCCGACAGCATCGCCAAGGGCGGCATGCTCCTGTCGTTCGACGACGGCGCCCAGGTCACCGAGAACTCGATCGGCGGCATCGTCTCGGCGACGAGCAACGACGTCTTCGGCATCTCGATCGGCGGCCTGATCGGCTGGTCGAATGCGACGGCTGCCGGCGGCAGCGAGGTTACCAACGCGACGGTCAGCCGCAACGCGATCGGCGCGGTGCAGCAGACGACCACCTTCTCCGCCACCGGCATCATCGTCACGCCGACGACGACCGGCACCAACCTCATCGCCAACAACTTCATCTCCGGAGTCATCGCCAACGGCACCACCGGCGACTTCGGCTCGGGCATCTTCGTCATCGACAGCGGCACCGACTCGACGACGCGCATCTACGCCAACTCGGTCTCGATGACCGGCACGCTGACCGGCGCCGATCAGGGGCAGTACGCCCTGGCGGTGAACGGCAGCAATCCGCTCCTCGATGTCCAGGACAACATCTTCCTCAACACCCAGGCCACCGGCGCCGCCAACAACAGCTACGCCATCGGCCTCGGCTATGCGGCCTTCACCAACCTGACGTCGAATTACAACGTCCTGTTCGTGCCGGCGGCGGGCAACTTCCGCGTCGGACGCACCGTTGCGCTCGCCCCGGCGGGCGGCACGGACGCAACGACACTCCTCGATTGGCAGACGGCGACCGGCAAGGATGCCAACTCGCTCGCGACCGATCCGCTCTTCACCTCGACCTCCGATCTGCACCTTCTGGGGACGAGCCCGGCAGCCTCTGCCGGAACGCCGCTCGCGGCGGTCACCGTGGACTTCGACAACGACGCGCGGGATCTCACGACTCCGGACATCGGCGCCGACGAGATTCGCTACGCCGACCTCGCGATCACCAAGACCGATGGCTCGGCCACCGAGATTCCCGGCACGACGGTGACCTACACCATCGTCGCCTCGAACGCCGGACCGTTCGCCGCCTCGGCGACCGTGACGGATAACTTCCCGGTGGCTCTGTCGGGTTGCTCGACGTCCTGCCTCGGTGCCGGTGGCGGCATCTGCACCGCCGGTCCGGTCGCCGGCAATCTCAGCGATATCGCCAGTCTGCCGGCCGGCGGCAGCGCCACCTATACGGCGACCTGCAACATCGCCGTCGATGCAACCGGAACGCTCGACAACACGGCGACCGTCGCCGCGAGCGGGACGGTCTTCGATCCGGCGAGCGGCAACAACTCGGCCACGGACAGCGACACGCTGAATCCCGAAGCCGATCTGTCGATCACCAAGACCGACGGCGTCACAACGGCGACGCCGGGCGGTTCGGTCACCTACACCATCACCGCCAGCAACGCCGGACCGAGCGATGCTCCGGGCTCGAACGTGACCGACAGCTTCCCGGGCGTCCTCTCCTGCTCGACGACCTGCGTCGGCGCCGGAGGCGGCACCTGCACCGCCGGCCCGTTCCTCACCAGCATCAATGACACGGTGAATCTGCCGTCCGGCGGCAGCGTCACCTACACCGCCGTCTGCTCGATCTCCGCCGGCGCCACCGGGCCGCTAGCCAACACGGCGACGGTCAGCGCGCCGGGCGGCGTCACCGATCCGGTCTCCGGCAACAACAGCGCGACCGACACCGACACGCTGGCGCCTTCGGCAGATCTGTCGATCACCAAGACGGACGGCGTCACGAACGTGACGGCGGGCAGTACCACGACCTACACCATCGTGGCGTCGAACGCCGGGCCGAGCGATGCGCCGGGCTCGAACGTGACCGACAGCTTCCCGGGCGTCCTCTCCTGCTCGACGACCTGCGTCGGCGCCGGCGGCGGCACCTGCACCGCCGGACCGATCGTCACCAGCATCAACGACACGGTGAATCTGCCGGCTGGCGGCAGCGTCACCTACACCGCCGTCTGCAGCGTCGACGGCAGCGCCTCCGGCAGCCTCGTCAACACGGCCACGGTGGCGACCGCAGGCGGGATCACCGACCCGACGCCGGGCAACAACAGCGCCACCGATACCGACACCGTCGCGCCGCAGGCCGATCTGTCGATCACCAAGACCGACGGCGTCACCGCGGCGTCGCCGGGCACCAACACCACCTACACCATCGTCGCCTCGAACGCCGGCCCGAGCAACGCGCCGACCGCCGCGGTGATCGATATCTTCCCGGCGGCCTGCACGAGCGCCAACTGGACCTGCACCGGCTCCGGCGGCGGCACCTGCGCCGCGGCCGGCTCGGGCAACATCAACCAGTCGGTGAACCTGCCGGCGGGCGCCAGCGTGACCTTCACTGCCGTCTGCGCCATCTCCCCGACGGCCACTGGCAACCTCTCCAACACCGCCACCATCGGTGTCGGAGTGAACGACCCGAACACCGCCAACAACTCGGCCACCGATGTCGACACGCTGTCGAACGACCTCTTCCTCGACGGCTTCGAGTCCGGGGACACCTCGCAGTGGTCGGCGACCGTGCCGCTCACCTTCGAGGCCTACGCCGACGTCGCAGTTGCCGCCGGAGGCTCGGAAGTCGCCTTCGGTTACGACTTCGCCGCCGTGCAGTCCGGCGAAGTGCTCGTCCCGTCGTCGATCGCCTTCGTGACCGACGTCGCCGGCAAGCCGCTCTTCCTCGTCGGTGCGCGTCGTGGCGACGCCAACGGCCAGCTCGAGCTGACGCTCGAAGTGGTCGGCGGCGGCCGCAGCAGCTGGGCGGTCGTGGGCGAGGTCGGGCAGCAGGTGCGCGTCGAGTGGGCCGCGGCCGATCAGAACAACCTCGGCCATGTCGCGGTCTATCTCGACGGACGCCTCGCCCTCTGGGTCGAGGGCTTCGCGGACAGCGCGACACCGGCCGGAGTGAAGCTGCTCCGGGCTCCGGTGCCGCCGGCTCCGGTCGCGCCGTAAACACCGGCGGCGAAGCCGCCGCCATGCCAAAAGGAAAGGGCCAGTCGCCGTGCGACTGGCCCTTTTTCTTGCGGCGGGATGCTGTCGGACGCTATTCGTGGGCGAGCAGGAAGAGCAGCAACGGCAACGCCACTCCGGCCGCCACCAGGAGCGCGATGCGCCCTTTCGCCGGCTCGAGCCGGAAGGCCATCATCAGGCCGATCGCCGAGCTTCCCACCAGGCTCGCGGCGACGAGCCAGAGGATGCCGCGATAGGCCCATTTCTGCGGACCCTCGAGATCCTCCGCCATGTGCAGGTCCGAGGCGAACTTCACCGCCGCCGGCGGTTTGTACGAGCCGTCTTTCTTCGCCTTGTGGAAATTCAGCATCTGCCACGAGCCGGAGACGGCGAACAGGATCAGCATCGGCGCGCAGAAGGCGCCCAGATAGCGGTGGATACGCAGCCACTTCTTCATCGCGAATCTCCTCCCCCCGGGGGATCGTGCGGCAAGGGGCGGAGTCTAGCCCAGGCGAAGTTCCCGGCTAGCGGTCGTCCGGGCGCTCGCGCGCGACCTGCCGGCGGCGGGCGAACTCGGCCAGGCGCTCGGCCAGCCTGACCTCGAAGCCCTTTTCCGTCGGATGGTAGAAGCTCGTCCCGGCGAGCGCCTCCGGCAGGCACTCGAGGCCGGCGACGCCGTGCTGCGAATCCGGCGCATATTCGTAATCGCGGCCGTAGCCGAGCCCCTTCATGAGATGGGTCGGCGCGTTGCGCAAAGCGAGCGGCACCGGATCGGCCGAACGCTCCTCGATCGTCCGCTTCACCTCGCCGTAGGCGCGGTAGACCGCGACGCTCTTCGGCGCCAGCGCGAGGTAGATCGTCACCTGGGCGAGCGCCACCTCGCCCTCCGGCGAGCCCAGACGCTCGTAGGCCTGCCAGCCGGCGAGCGCCTGCGGCAGAGCCTGCGGATCGGCGAGTCCGACGTCCTCGCTGGCGAAGCGCACCAGCCGGCGTGCCAGGTAGTTCGGATCCTCCCCGGCCTGCAGCATGCGGCCGAGCCAGTAGAGAGCGGCGTCCGGGTCGCTCTCGCGCAGGGACTTGTGCAGCGCCGAGATGAGGTTGAAGTGCTCCTCGCCGGCCTTGTCGTAGAGCAGGACCTTGCGCTGGGCGAGCCGCGCGACACCCTCGACCGTCACCTCCCGAAGGTCGGCCGCCGCGGCCTCGGAGACGGCGAGCTCGAGCAGCCCCAACGCCCGCCGGCCGTCGCCGTTGGCGAGTTGCACGATCGAACCCAGGGCCTCGTCGCCGATCTCGATCCCGCTCGTTCCGAGGCCGCGGTCGGGCAGAACGAGGGCGCGCCGCACCATCGCCGCCAGATCCTCCGCCGAAAGAGCCGCGAGCATCACCACCTTGCAGCGCGACAGCAGCGCCGCGTTGAGCTCGAAGGAGGGGTTCTCGGTCGTCGCGCCGACGAGCACGATGTCGCCGCGCTCGACGTAGGGCAAGAAGGCGTCCTGCTGCGCACGGTTGAAGCGATGGATCTCGTCGACGAAGAGGATCGTCCGGCGGCCGGTCGCGGTGCGCATCTTCACCGCGTCACCCATCACCTCCTTGATCTCCTTGATCCCGGAGGTCACCGCCGAGAACGGCACGAAGCGGCTCTTCGTCGACTCGGCGATCAACCGCGCGAGGGTCGTCTTGCCGCAGCCCGGCGGGCCCCAGAAGATGAGCGACGGAACGTGATCCTCGGCGATCGCCCGGCGCAGGAATCCCCTGGGACCGAGGAGCTCCGCATGCCCCGCCACCTCGTCGAGCGTGCGCGGCCGCATGCGCTCGGCGAGCGGTGCATGGGGGTCCCCGCCGCTGCCGGGCAGCGCCGCCCCGGGTTCGTCGAAGAGGGAGTCGGTCACCTGGAGGATTCTCGCACTACCGGACGCCTGGCGGAGCGGCCGGCGGTTCCGCGGCAGTTCGCGAATATGATCCCACGATGCCAGTCCGCCCCAGTCTGCCCACGCTCGCCGTCCTCGTCGCACTCGCCGCGAACGGATCGCCAGCGCCGTGCCGCGCCATCGACTACCCCCTCTCCCAGGGCCTCCCGTTCAGTGACGTCGATCAGGGAGCGCAAATGAGCGCCGACGGCAAGTACGCCGTCTACCTCCACGACGCCGTCACCGACGGCCTGCTCGAGCTCTGGAGCGTGGCGCTGGCCGGCGGCACGCCGGTGCGACTTTCGACCTTTACCGCAGCGAGCTCGAGCCTGGTCTTTCGCGTCAGCCCGAACAGCCAGCGCGTGGTCTACACGGCAGATCAGAGCACGCTCGGTGTGGCCGAGCTCTACAGCATCCCGATCGCCGGGCCGGAGGGCGCCTGGACGAAGCTCAACCCGACGCCGGTCGCCAACGGCGACGTCACCGTCTTCGCCATCAGTCCAGACAGCAGCCGGGTGGTCTACGACGCCGACCAGCAGACGGACGAGGTCTTCGAGCTCTACAGCGTGCCGATCGCCGGCGGTACGGCCACCAAGCTCAACGGCACTCTGACCTCGGTCAAGGACGTCTTCAGCTTCGCGATCAGTGCCGACAGCAGCCGCGTGGTTTACTCCGCCGACCAGGAGACCGACGAGGTCGTCGAGCTCTTCAGCGTGCCCCTTGCCGGCGGCGCCTTCCTCAAACTCAATCCAGCGCTGGTGTCGAATGGCGACACCTATGCCTTCGAGATCAGCCCGAACAGCGCCCGCGTCGTCTACGCCGCGGACCAGCTGGTGGACAATATCTACGGAATCTGGAGCGTCCCGATCGCCGGTGGCGCGTCGGTTCAGCTGAACGGCACCCTGGTCGCGAACGGCGTCGTCAGCCAGTTCCTGATCAGCCCGAACAGCGCCCGTGTCGTCTACCTGGCCGACCAGCAGACCGACGAGGTCTTCGAGCTCTACAGCGTTCCTTTGGGCGGCGGCGCCGCGACCAAGCTCAATCCGGCGCTGGTGGCTTCGGGGGATGTCTACTTCCCCTACCGCATCAGCCCGGACAGCACCCGCGTGATCTATCCGGCCGACCAGCAGACCGACGAGGTCTTCGAGCTCTGGAGCGTGCCGCTGGCCGGCGGCGCCTCCACCAAGCTCAACCCGACACTGATTTCAGGTGGAGACGTCTTTGCCAGTCTTGTCAGCCCCGACAGCAGCCGGGTGGTCTATCAGGCCGACCAGCAGGTCAACGACGTCGTCGAGCTATGGAGCGTGCCGATCGGCGGCGGGGCCTCTACGAAGCTCAATTCGACGTTCGTCACCGGCGGGGACGTCTACGACGCGCTAGCGACCGCCGACAGCAGCCGGGTCGTCTACCTGGCCGATCAGGCCGTGAACGACTCCTACGAGCTCTGGAGTAGCCCGATCGCCGGCGGCGTAGCGCAGCGGGTGAGCGGTCCCATGGTAGCCGGAGGGTTCGTCTTCAAGCTCTCCAGCATCGGCCCGAACAGTCGAGACATTCTCTTCGTGGCTGACGAACTGGCTGACGAAGAGCTGGAGCTCTTCGTCGGCGACCGGTGCATCTTCTGCAATACCTTCGACTCCGGAAACACGACGCGCTGGTCCCAGTCGGTCCCGTAGAGCGAAGCTTCAACCCGCCTCGATCTCGCGCACGATGGCGTCGGTGAACTCGCTGGTGGTGGCGCTGCCGCCGAGATCGCGCGTGCGCACGGTCGATTCCGAAAGCACCTTGTGCACCGCGCGCTCGATGCGGTCGGCGGCGGCGTTCTCGAGCAGATGGCGGAGCATCATCACCGCGCTCTGAATGAGGGCAAGGGGGTTGGCGAGGTTCTTGCCGGCGATGTCCGGCGCGCTGCCGTGCACGGCCTCGAAGACCGCCCCTTTCTCACCGAAATTGGCTCCAGGAACGACGCCCAGGCCGCCCACCAGACCGGCGCAGAGGTCGGAAAGGATGTCGCCGTAGAGGTTCTCGGACAGCAGGACGTCGAACTGCTCCGGCCGGGTCACCAGCTGCATGCAGGTGTTGTCGACGATGCGGTCGTCGGCGACGATGTCGGGATAGCCCGCCGCCACGTCGCGGAAGCACTGCAGGAAGAGGCCGTCGGAGAGCTTCATGATGTTCGCCTTGTGCACCGCGGTGACCCGCTTGCGGCCGTGCCTGCGGGCGAGTTCGAAGGCGAAGACGGCGATGCGCGTCGAGGCGCGCTTGGTGATGATCTTCAGGCTCTCGACGACGCCGGGAACGACGATGTGCTCGAGCCCGGCATAGAGGTCCTCGGTGTTCTCGCGCACGACGATGATGTCGACGCCATCGTAGCGGCTCTTCACGCTCGGCATGTTCTTCGACGGCCGGATGCTGGCGTAGAGGTCGAGGGCGATGCGCAGCTGCACGTTGACCGAGGTGAAACCGGTGCCGATCGGCGTCGTCACCGGCCCCTTGAGGCCGACGCCGTTGCGCACGATCGAGTCGAGGACCTCCTGCGGCAGCGGATTGCCGTACTTCTCGAGCGCGGCCTGGCCGGCGAGGTGAGACTCCCATTCGAACTGCGCGCCCGCCGCGGCGATGACGCGCAGGGTCGCCGCGCTGACCTCGGGGCCGATGCCGTCACCGGCCAAAAGCGTGATGGTTTTCATGATGCCTCCGGAGGTGATTCTACCGGAGGGGCCGCTGGTAGACTCCGGCGGCTCGTGGCGTGCGCCCGGGCCAACTCCAGGGAGCGACCCGACGATGAAGCACTCCGCCAAGAAATCCGGCTACCTCGCCGGCAAGCGCATCGACCCGAAGCCGCTCTCCGGCAAGGAGACGGTCTGGCAGGCGATCGACCAGGCGTTCACTTCCTACAACGGCGCGCGCCTGCGCGAGGGCTGCCACCTGCTCGCCGGCAAGATGCTCGCCAAGGACTCGACCGTCGGCATGAGCTTGACGGGCGCCCTCACCCCTGCCGGATACGGCAAGTCCTGTCTCGTGCCGCTGATCGAAGCGGGGTTCATCGACTGGATGATCTCGACGGGCGCCAATCTCTACCACGACACCCATCACGCCATCGGGTTGAAGCTCCATCGCGGCAGCCCGCACGCCGACGACGTCGCCCTGCGCGCCGCCGGCGTGGTGCGGATCTACGACATCGTCTTCGACTACACGGTCCTGCTCGACACCGACCGTTTCTTCCGCCAGGTGATGCGCCTGCCGGAGTTCGACAAGCCGATGTCGACGCCCGAATTCCACTATCGGGTCGGGCGCTACGTCGCCGCGGTGGAAGACCACCTGGGGATCACAGGTACGTCGCTCCTCGCCGCGGCCTACCGCTACGAGGTGCCGATCTTCACCTCGTCGCCCGGCGACAGCTCTATCGGCATGAACGTGGCGGCGCTGGCGCTCGAGGGCTCGAAGCTCGCCTTCGACGTCTCGGCCGACGTGAATCTCTCGGCGGCGATCGTCTGGGACGCCAAGGCGACCGGCGGCAAGAGCGCCTGCTGGATCGTCGGCGGCGGCAGCCCCAAGAACTTCATGCTGCAGACCGAGCCGCAGATTCAGGAGGTGCTGGGGCTCTCCGAGGCCGGGCACGACTACTTCCTGCAGGTGACCGACGCGCGCCCGGACACCGGCGGCCTCTCGGGAGCGACGCCGGGCGAGGCGGTCTCGTGGGGCAAGGTCGATCCCGACAAGCTCCCCGACGCGGTGGTCTGCTACACCGACGCGACGATCGGCCTGCCGCTGCTGACCGCCTACGCTCTGGCGAAAGCGAAGAAGCGCAAGCCCAAGCGGCTCTACCGCAAGCTGCCGGCGCTCATGGCGGCGCTCACGGCGGAGTATGGGCGCGGCAACCGTCGCCGCAGGATGAAGGAAGGCGTGTTCAGCGAGCCCGGTCGAGCTCGGTCAGCTTCGCCACGACGTCGCGGTAGTTCGAGTTGACGCCGTAGATCTCGACGAAGGTCTTGCGCGCCTTGTCGAGATCGCCCTGGAAGACGTAGACGTTGCCCAGGTCGTAGAGCATCCCCAGGAAGGCCTCTTCCGGCAGGTTCGCGATCTCCAGCCCGCGCTGGTACCACTTGATCGCGAGCTCGGGGAGGCCTTTCTCGAGGAAGCAACCGCCCAGCAGCGAGGCGCAGTCGACCAGGTAACGCGGCTCCTTCGAAGCCAGCTGGAACTCGCCGATCGCCTCGTCGAGAAGCCCCATTTCGCGGTAGGCGATGCCGAGGTTGTAGTGCGTGTCGTAGTCCTCCGCCGAGAGGCTCTCCGAGACGCCGCGCTTGAAGCCTTCGACGATCTCCTCGAGCGACTGCTCCTGCGGCGTCGGCATGAGATCCCGGCCGGTGAGCAGGTCCTCCTTGGACAGCTCTTGCTCGAGCTCCGCTGCGAGGTCGAAGAAGCCCTCTTCGTCGTCGAACAGCTTCTCGCCGTCGGAGCTCCCGGGCGCCGCGGGCGAGGCTACCGCCTGGTCGAGCCACGAGAGGCTCTCGTCGGCAGCGAGCTTCTCGGGCGTGACGGCAGACCGCGCTGCGGGAGGGGCCGACTGGGCCTCCGGTCCAGCCACCGGTGGAGGGGGCAGCGTCGGCCGCACGGGCGGCGACGCGGCCGCCTTGGCGGGCCGGGCAATCGGGATGACGATCTCCGGCAGCTCGTCGTCGAGCGGCCCGGCCTCGTGCAGCGCGGCGTGCCAGGGCTCCGCAGAGAGCTCGCTCGCCACTGCCGGAGGCGGGACGTCGACAGGCAGAGCAGGCGCCGGCGACGGCGGCACGGGCGCGGCCGGAGGCGGCGTGGCGGCAGCGGGTGGCGAGGGCTTCGCGGCCACCTTTGGCGGGGCGGGCGGCGCAGGAGCCGGGGGCGTCGCCGCAGGCACGACGGCCGCCGGTTTGGCGGCGGCGCGGCCGCTCGGCGAGCGCCCGGCGAGATCGTCGAGCAGGGCGGTGATCTTGTCCTTCTTCTTCGGTGTCGGCGCCGGCAGAGCGACGACTTCTTCGCCCTCGACGCGGAAACCGGCCTTGATCAGACGGTTGCGCACCTGGTGCCAGACGCTCTCGTCCCGGCCCTCTTCGGCCAGTCGCTTGAGCTGATTGGCTCGTGTCAGCGCCTTGTCGAACTTGCCCTCGTCGATCCACAGCGACACCAGCAGCCCGTTGGCGCCGACATGCCGCGGATTGATCTGCAGCAGCTCGCGCACACGATCGTGAGCCTTCTC
>Ga0073904_10004512_pt1 | contig 10318 bp, 8 predicted proteins | sample KloWWTrecipitate_FD_66668 | JGI IMG/M metagenome (GOLD analysis project Ga0073904, IMG submission 66668) | Active sludge microbial communities from Klosterneuburg, Austria, studying microevolution and ecology of nitrifiers - Klosterneuburg... | ecosystem: Engineered > WWTP > Aerobic digester >... | reverse complement strand
GGTTTTACCCGCTAGTACCTGAAACTAGTGCGTCTACCAATTCCGCCACCTGGGCAGGTGCGAGCCGCGCATTTTCCGGAAGCCGGGCACCGATGTCAACGGTTTGATCGCCGACGACCTCCGGCTGGCACCTGGCGGCGGGGGTTGCTATGGTTCCCGGAACACGTTGACCTTGCGGGCGACGCGCCAACCGCGCCGCCCGCATTGCTTTTGAGGAACCCACGCCATGACCACCACCCAACGCCCGCCGCTGCTGGTGTCCCGCCTCGATGCCGAGCGTATCGAGGCCCTGCTCGAACAGCCGCAGTACAGCGGGCTGAACACGCGCGCCCTGCAAGACGAGCTGGCGCGTGCGGAGATCGCCGAACCGGCGCAGATGCCGGCCGACGTGATCACCATGAATTCGATCGCGCGGGTGCGCGTGGAAGACCGCGAACTCGGCAACCACGAACACGAGCTGACCCTGGTCTATCCGCGCGATGCCGATGGCGGTGCCGACAAGGTCTCGATCCTGGCCCCGGTCGGCAGTGCGCTGCTCGGCCTGCGCATCGGCGACGCCATCGACTGGCCACTGCCGGGCGGGCGCAGCGCGCGCCTGCAGGTACTTTCGATCCGCTTCCAGCCGGAAGCCGCGGGCGAACTGCATCGCTGAGTGCATTCGCCCACGTAGAATTGGCGGATGACCGACGACAGCATCCGCACCGCCTTCCACGGCTTCGAACAGATCCCGCTGCGCGAGTACGCCGAGCGCGCCTACCTCGACTACTCGATGTACGTGGTGCTCGACCGCGCCCTGCCCTTCATCGGCGACGGTCTGAAGCCGGTGCAGCGCCGGATCATCTACTCGATGAGCGAACTCGGCCTCAACGCCGGGGCCAAGCCGAAGAAGTCGGCGCGCACCGTCGGCGACGTGATCGGCAAATACCATCCCCACGGCGACAGTGCCTGCTACGAGGCGATGGTGCTGATGGCGCAGCCGTTCTCGTACCGCTATCCGCTGGTGGAAGGCCAGGGCAACTTCGGTTCGACCGACGACCCGAAGTCGTTCGCGGCGATGCGCTATACCGAATCCAAGCTGTCGCCGATCGCAGAGGTGCTGCTGGACGAACTCGGCCAGGGCACGGTGGACTGGGATCCGAATTTCGACGGCACCCTGGAAGAACCGACGTGGATGCCGGCGCGCCTGCCGCACCTGCTGCTCAACGGCACCACCGGGATTGCCGTGGGCATGGCCACCGACGTGCCGCCGCACAACTTGAACGAGATCGTCAGCGCCTGCGTGCGCCTGCTCGACGATCCCGATGCCACGGTGCGCGACCTGTGCGAGCACGTGCGCGGCCCGGACTACCCGACCGCGGCGGAAATCATCACCCCCGCCAGCGACCTGATCGCGATGTACGAAACCGGCACCGGCTCGGTGCGCGCGCGTGGCGTGTTCGTCAAGGAGAACACCAACATCGTGATCACCGAGCTGCCCTACCAGGTCAGCCCGAGCAAGATCATCGAGCAGATCGCGACGCAGATGCGCGCGAAGAAATTGCCGTGGCTGGAAGACATTCGCGACGAGTCCGACCACGCCAACCCGACCCGGATCGTGCTGGTGCCGCGCAGCAACCGCGTCGATGCCGAGCAGCTGATGGGGCATCTGTTCGCCACCACCGACCTGGAAAAGAGCTTCCGGGTCAACATGAACGTGATCGGGCTGGACGGCCGTCCGCAGGTCAAGAACCTGAGGATGCTGCTCAGCGAATGGCTGAGCTTCCGCCAGGACACCGTCACCCGTCGCCTCAAGCATCGCCTCGACAAGGTCGAACGCCGCCTGCACCTGCTGGAAGGCCTGCTGGTCGCGTTCCTCAACCTCGACGAAGTGATCCGCATCATTCGCAGCGAAGACGAACCGAAGGCAGCCTTGATCGCGCGCTTCGCGTTGTCCGAAGATCAGGCCGAGTACATCCTCGAAACCAAGCTGAAGCAGTTGGCGCGCCTGGAGGAAATGAAGATCCGCGGCGAACAGGATGAACTGGATGCCGAACGCGACCGTTTGATCTCGACGCTGGAATCCAAGGCCAAACTGAAGAAACTGATCAAGGACGAGCTGCTGGCCGATGCGAAGAAATTCGGCGACGCGCGGCGCAGCCCACTGGTCGCACGCGAGGCCGCGCAGGCGCTGGACGAAACCGAATTGGTCGCCAGCGAACCGATGACCGTGGTGCTCAGCGACAAGGGCTGGGTGCGCGCGGCCAAGGGCCACGACATCGACGCGGCCGCGCTGAGTTATCGCGATGGCGACGGCTTGCTGGCCGCGGTGCGCGCGCGCAGCAACCAGCAGGTCGCGTTCCTCGATTCGGCCGGGCGCAGCTACTCGACCGCCGTGCACACCCTGCCTTCCGCGCGTGGCAACGGCGAGCCGCTCACCGGCCGCTTCACGCCGGCAGCCGGTGCGAGCTTCCAGGCACTGGCCAGCGGCGACAACGATGCGCGTTTCGTGATCGCCTCCAGCCACGGTTACGGCTTCGTCACCCGTTTCGAGAACCTGACCGGGCGCAACAAAGCCGGCAAGGCGCTGCTGTCGCTCAGCGAAGGTGGCCGCGTGCTGCAACCGGCGGCGGTCGGCGATGTCGCGGCGGATCGCATCGTCGCCGTGACCAGCGCCGGCCATGTGCTGGCATTCGCGCTGTCCGACTTGCCGGAACTCGACAAGGGCAAGGGCAACAAGATCATCGAGATCCCGAAAGCCAGGCGCGGCACCGAACATGTGGTCGCCATCGCCGTAGTGCCGCCCGGCGGCAAGCTGCTGGTGAAGTCCGGTGCACGCACGATGACGCTGTCGTTCAAGGAACTCGACGAGCACCTCGGCGCGCGCGGTTCGCGCGGCGGGCTGCTGCCGCGCGGCTGGCAGAAGGTGGATGGGCTGGCGGTGGAGTGATTTGCGCAAGCCCACCCCCCTCCCCCTGCCTGCAGGGGGAGGTTGGGAGGGGGTTGCTCTGGCGCGGCTTCGCCACAAGCGCCCCCCTCCCCAGCCCTCCCCTGCCTTCGCAGGGGAGGGAGTAAAACAGCAACCCCCTTCGCCTGTCGCGAAAGGGAGAGCGAAGAAACGGAGCAACCATGCAACCCGACTTCTGGCACCAGCGCTGGGCCGACCAGCAGATCGGTTTCCATCAATCGACGCCGACGCCGTTGCTGCTCAAGCACTGGTCGGCGCTCGGCATCGCGCCCGGCGCAACCGTGTTCGTGCCGCTGGCCGGCAAGTCGCTCGACATGGCCTGGCTTGCAGCGCAGGGGCACCGCGTGCTCGGGGTGGAACTGTCGCAGCGCGCGGTCGATGACTTCTTCGCCGAACACGGACTGCAGCCCGAGGTCGAAACCACGCGTTACGGCGTCCATCACCATGCCGGCGGCATCGAGCTGATCTGCGGCGATGCGTTCGCGCTGGATGCCGGCCTGCTGCACGACTGCGTCGCCGTATTCGATCGCGCCGCGCTGATCGCGCTGCCGCCGGCATTGCGTGCGCGTTACGCGCGCAACCTGTATGCCGCACTGCCCGCAGGCTGCCGCGGGCTGCTGATCACCCTGGAATACCCGCAGCACGAGCGCGCCGGCCCGCCGTTCTCCGTCCGCGAGGACGAAGTGCATGCACTGTACGATGGCGAATGGAACATCGAGCTGCGTGAGCGGCGGCCGATCCCGCCCGAGCATCCCGGTTTCGTCGGCGGAGTGTCGCGGGTCGATACCGCGGTGTATGCGCTGGATCGCCGCTGATTCCATCCCGGAGTTGATCCAGGTCAACATCGCCGCCGGGCGCTCCGCCTAGTCTGCGTGGCATGGAGCCGCAAACCCTTGCCTTCAACGCCGACCTGTTGCGCCGATACGACCGGCCCGGGCCGCGCTATACCTCGTATCCGACCGCACCGCAGTTCCATGCGGGCTTCGGCGAAAAGGAGCTGCGCGAAGTGGCGGCGGCCAGCAACGGCGATCCGATCCCGCGCCGGCTGTCGCTGTACGTGCACGTGCCGTTCTGCGAGAGCCCGTGTTTCTACTGCGGCTGCAACCGCATCATCACCCGCGACAAGGCGCGCGGCGACGCCTATCTCGCGCGGCTGTACCGCGAGATCGCGCTGAGCGCGCAATTGTTCGACCGTGACCGCGAGGTGATCCAGCTGCATTTCGGCGGCGGCACCCCGAATTTCCTGACGCCGGCGCAGCTGGGCGAAGTGGTGGAAACCCTGCGCAGCCAGTTCCGCTTCTCGGATGCGGCGGACCGCGACATCTCGATCGAACTCGACCCGCGCTTCGTCGATGCCGACGACATCGCCGCGCTCGGCCGGATCGGCTTCAACCGCGCCAGCTTCGGGGTGCAGGATTTCGACCCGGCGGTGCAGGAGGCCGTGAACCGCATCCAGTCGGTCGAACAGACCCGCGCGGTGATCGACGCCTGCCGCGGCAACGGCTTCCGCTCGGTCAACGTCGACCTGATCTACGGCCTGCCCAGCCAGACCACCGAAGGCTTCGCACGCACGCTCGACACCGTGGCGCAGATGCGCCCGGATCGGGTGGCGGTGTACGGCTATGCGCACATGCCGCACCTGTTCAAGCCGCAGAAGCAGCTCGACGCCAGCCTGCTGCCCAGCGGCGAGACCAAGCTGGCGCTGCTGCAACTGGCGATCGAACAGCTCACCGCGGCCGGCTACCTGTACATCGGCATGGATCATTTCGCCCTGCCCGACGACGAATTGGCGCTGGCGCAGGCACGCGGCGGCCTGCATCGCAACTTCATGGGCTATACCACCCACGCCGACAGCGACCTGGTCGGCCTGGGCGTGTCCGCGATCAGCCACATCGGCGACAGTTTCAGCCAGAACCCGCGCGACCTGCCGAGTTGGCAGGCGGCACTGGACGAAGGCCGGCTGCCGGTGTTCCGCGGCATGCGCCTGAACGAGGACGACCAGCTGCGCGCCGACCTGATCCAGCAGTTGATGTGCCAGGGCGAGATCCCGGTGGCCGCGCTGGAACGGCGCTATGCCATCGATTTCGCGACGTATTTCGCGCTCGCGCTGGAGCGCCTGGCCCCGCTGGCGGAAGACGGCCTGGTGCGGATCGAGCGTGAGCGCATCGTGGTCACCTCGCGCGGGCGGCTGCTGTTGCGTAACATTGCCATGTGCTTCGACCACTACCTCGACCAGCCTGCCGCCATCGCCACGCCGCGCTTCTCGCGCGCGATCTGAATCCATCGCGGTGGATCACGCCATGAACGCGGTTGCATTCCCGCGCAACGACGCGCGCACGCTGGCCGACGACGGCAACGAGCTGCGGTTCTGCTCGACCTGCGCGTTCTCGCAGGCCTGCCTGGACGAAGGCATGGACAAGGCCTCGCTGGGCGACCTGCACGTGCTGGTCGAGCACATCGGCCCGTTCCGCGCCGGCGAACACGTGTTCCGCGAGGGCGATCCGTTCGAGGCGATCGCCGCGGTGCGCGCCGGCACGGTCAAGACCTACGTGATCGACCGCGACGGCCACGAGCATGTGCAGGGCTTCCACCTGCCGGGCGAAGTGATCGGCCTCAATGCGATCGACGGCGACCGTTATCCCTGCAACGCGGTGGCGCTGGACACGGTGATGCTGTGCCGGTTCTCGTTCCCGAAGATCTCGGTGCTGGCCACCCGCGTGCCCGGCCTGCAACGCCAGTTGTTCCGCCTGCTCAGTCGCGACATCGGTCGCGCCGCATTGCTGGCCGGCGACTGGTCGGCGGACCAGCGGCTTGCCGCGTTCCTGATCGGCATCTCGCGGCGGTTGGCCGCGCGCGGGTTCTCGGCCACGCGCTTCCAGCTGACCATGCCGCGCACCGACATCGCCAACTACCTGCGCCTGGCACCGGAAACCGTCAGCCGGGTGCTGCGCCGTTTCCAGGAAGATCGCCTGCTGCAGGTCGATCGCCGCGAGCTGGAACTGCTCGACCACGAGGCGCTGGAAACACTGGCGGCACCTGTGCTGCGCGGCTGATTACCGTCATCCCGGCTTTCGCCGGGATGACAAAGGTAAAGACGAGTCGCAGGTTCCCCGCAACGAATTGACCTGGATCAGGGAAGGCGACGGCCTTCGCGGTCACGATGGCCACGGTTCACAACCGGGAAACCCTCATGTCCACCACCAAGCGGCTATGGCTCGGGCTTGCGTCCCTGCTCATCGCCAGTTTCGCTGTCATGCTCTGGCTCGGCACGGAGCTGATCCAGACCAAGCCCCCCATCCCCGACCGCGTTGTCGCCGCCAACGGTCAGGTGCTCTATACCAGGGACGACATCCAGACCGGCCAGCAAGTCTGGCAAAGCATCGGTGGCCAGCAGCTGGGCTCGGTCTGGGGCCACGGCGCGTTGGTCGCGCCCGACTGGTCGGCCGACTGGCTGCACCGCGAAACCGAAGCGATGCTGGAACTGCAGTCGCGCAACGACACCGGCGAGCCCTACGCCAGCCTCGACGACGGCGAGAAAGCCAGGATCCAGGCGGCGGTCAAGCCGCTGATCCGCAGCAATACCTACGATGCGACCCGCAACGAGATCGTGGTCAGCGACATGCGCGCGCAGGCGATCAGCATGGTGGCCGCGCACTACGAGAGCGTGTTCTCCAACGACCCGGCGACCCGCGAACTGCGCGAAGCCTACGCGATGAAGAACGACACCATTCCGGACGCCGCCAAGCGCCGGTCGATGACCGCGTTCTTCTTCTGGACGTCATGGGCCGCAGGCACCGACCGTCCCGGTTTCGAGGACCGTACCTACACCAACAACTGGCCGTACGAGCCGTTGATCGGCAACCAGCCGACCCCGGACAACTTCATCTGGTCGATGTTCTCGATCCTGTTCATGATTGGCGGCATCGGCCTGCTGGGCTGGCACTACGCGGCCTATCACGGCAAGGAAGCACTGCCGACGCCTCCAGCCAAGGATCCATTGCTGGGCCTGACCGTCACCCCGTCGATGAAGGCCACCGCCAAGTACTTCTGGGTGGTGGTGGCACTGTTCCTCGCCCAGATCCTGCTGGGTGCCACCACCGCGCACTACCAGGTGGAAGGCCAGGAAGCCTATGGCCTGCAGATTGCCGAGATCCTGCCCTACGCGCTGACCCGCAGCTGGCATACCCAGCTGGCGGTGCTGTGGATCGCCACCGCGTGGCTGGCCACCGGTCTGTACATCGGCCCGGCGATCTCCGGCCATGAGCCGAAGTTCCAGCGCGCCGGCGTCAACTTCCTGTTCGTCTGCCTGCTGATCATCGTGGTCGGTTCGTTCGTCGGCCAGTGGTTCGCGGTGATGCAGAAGATGGATCTGAAGTACAACTTCTGGTTCGGCCACCAGGGCTGGGAATACGTCGATATTGGCCGCTTCTGGCAGGCCTTCCTGTTCGTCGGCCTGCTGGTGTGGCTGACCCTGGTGGGCCGCGCGCTGTGGCCGGCACTCAAGCGCAAGGACGAGATGTCGTCCATCGTCGGCCTGCTGTTCCTGTCCACCATCGCCATCGGCCTGTTCTACGGTGCCGGCCTGATGTGGGGCGAGAAGAGCCACATCTCGGTGGTCGAGTACTGGCGCTGGTGGGTGGTGCACCTGTGGGTGGAAGGCTTCTTCGAAGTGTTCGCGGTGGCGGTGATGAGCTTCCTGTTCGTGAAGCTGGGCCTGATCCGCGGCAAGTCGGCCACCATCAACGTGCTGTTCGCCACCATCATCTACCTGACCGGCGGCGTGCTCGGCATGTTCCACCACCTGTACTTCGCCGGCACCACCACGGCGGCGGTGGCGCTGGGTGCCAGTTTCTCGGCACTGGAAGTGGTGCCGCTGGCACTGATCGGACTGGAAGCCCATGAAACCTGGAGCCACAGCCGCGCCACGCCGTGGATGGCCCGCTACAAGTGGCCGATCATGTTCTTCCTCGCGGTCAGCTTCTGGAATCTGGTCGGTGCCGGCCTGTTCGGCTTCCTGATCAACACCCCGATCGCGCTGTACTACATGCAGGGCCTGAACCTGACCCCGCTGCACGGCCACACCGCGTTGTTCGGCGTGTACGGCATGCTCGGCATCGGCCTGATGCTGTTCTGCCTGCGCGGCCTGCGTCCGCAGATGCGTTGGCCGGAAGGCCTGCTGCGCGGCGCGTTCTGGGCGATGAACATCGGCCTGGCGCTGATGGCCCTGCTGACCTTGCTGCCGATGGGCGTGCTGCAGCTCAATGCCGCACTGGAGCACGGCTACTGGTTCGCGCGTTCGGCGGAGTTCATGAACCGCCCGATCATCGACATGCTGGTGTGGATGCGCGTGCCTGGCGACACCATCTTCAGCGTCGGTGCGGTGCTGCTGGGCTGGTTCGTGCTGCGGCAATGGATCCTGCCCGCACGCGACCCGGACTATGACCGTGCGTTGGCCGAAGGAGATCTCTCCGTCGAGCGTTGATCCCGCAGGATGGGGATGGCAGGGGCGGCCTTCGGGCCGCCCTTGTCGTTTCAGCCGGGACTGACCTGGATCAATACCGCACACGTGCCGCCGGCGGACAATCCCGCCATGGCCACGTCCCCACGCCCCTCCTTGTCGCCCAGCCTGCTGGCCGCCGCGCCGCACCGGCTGCTGTTCTTCGTCGGTGCATCGAATGTGTTGCTGGCGATGCTGTGGTGGGCGGCGTGGCTGGCATCCACCCGCTGGCACTGGTGGACGATGCCGCAGCCGACGCCTTACGCGGGCTGGCTGCATGCCTTCGTGATGCAGTACCAGATGCTGCCGAGCTTCATCTTCGGCTTCCTGCTGACCGTGTTCCCGCGCTGGATGGGCCTGCCGGAGCTGCAGCGCTGGCGCTATGCACCGGTCGGCATCGGCCTGTTCGGCGGGCAGTTGATGACCTTGCTGGGCGCGATGGGCTGGCAGGCCGGCATGGTGGTGGGCACGCTGATGACCCTGGCCGGATGGCTGGCCGGGATCGCCCACCTGCTGCCGCTGCTGTGGCGCGAACGCGGCACCACCTGGCATGCGCGCTCGTGCATGGCGGCGCTGCTGCTGGGCTTGATCGGATTGCTGCTGTGGTTCGGTTTCCTGCTCGACGAGAACCCGATGTTCGCGTTCGCCAGCATCAAGCTCGGCACTTTCGGCCTGCTGCTGCCGATCTATCTCACCGTCGCCCATCGCATGTTCGCGTTCTTCGCCGGCAACGTGGTGATGGGCTACCAGCCGTGGCGGCCGCTGTGGCTGCTGGCCGCGTTCTGGCCGTTGCTGCTGGCGCACCTGGTGCTGGAGCTGTTCCACGTCTATGCCTGGCTGTGGGTCGTCGACCTGCCGCTGTTCGCGCTGGCCGTGCTGATGAACTGGAAACTGTGGCCGCGCCAACCCATGCCGGGCCTGCTGGCGGTGCTGTTCATCGGCCTGGCCTGGCTGCCGCTCACCTTCGCTCTGTATGCGGGCCAGAGCCTGGCGTATGCCGCGACCGGCGTGTATGTCCTTGCCCGCGCACCGGCGCATGCGCTGTTCGTCGGCTTCTTCGGCAGCGTGCTGGTGGCGATGGTGACGCGGGTGACGCAAGGGCATTCGGGCCAGGCGCTGACGATGCCGAAGGTCGCGTGGTGGGCGTTTGCCGCAGTGCAGGTGGTGGCCATCGCGCGCATCGCTGCGGAACTCGCGGACGACACCATGGCCTGGATGGCGTTCGCCGCCATCGGCTGGCTGCTGGCATTCGCACCGTGGGTGCTGCGCATCGGCCGTATCTATCTTTCGCCGCGCGCCGACGGCAAACCGGGCTGAGGCCATGATCGAGTTCTATCCGCAGATCAAGCAGTTCCACATCCTGCTCGCCTTGCTGAGTGGCGCGATCTTCGCCCTGCGCGGTGCGTTCGCGCTGGCCGGCATGCGCTGGCCACAGGCGCTGCCGGTGAAATGGCTGAGCTACACCATCGACACCTGCCTGCTCACTGCCGCGCTGATGCTGCTGACCATCCTGCCGTGGGCGATGTTCGGCAACGGCTGGCTGCTGACCAAGATCGTGCTGATCGTGGTGTACGTGGTGCTGGGCGTGTTCGCGATGCGACCCGGCCGCAGGCAACGCACGCGCGCGCTCTGCTATGCCGTGGCCTTGCTGGTGTTTGCCACGATCTACGGCATCGCCCGTGCGCACCATCCGCTGGGCTGGCTGGCAGCGGCCGCGACGTGAGCGAATCCATGCAGACCCCGATCGAAACCCCGCGTTCGCGCACCCTCGATGCCTGCTTCCTCGGCCCCTACGGCGAGAACGATGCGCTGCTGGAAAAACTCGTCGTCGAATTCCTGCGCGACCACGTCTACTGGCGGCGCAATTTCCACCCCGA
>Ga0073904_10004510_pt1 | contig 10319 bp, 8 predicted proteins | sample KloWWTrecipitate_FD_66668 | JGI IMG/M metagenome (GOLD analysis project Ga0073904, IMG submission 66668) | Active sludge microbial communities from Klosterneuburg, Austria, studying microevolution and ecology of nitrifiers - Klosterneuburg... | ecosystem: Engineered > WWTP > Aerobic digester >... | reverse complement strand
CGGATGCGCACGACCTGCTCGAGTTCGAAGACGAAGATCTTCCCGTCGCCGATCTTCCCGGTGTTGGCGCTCTTCTCGATCGCCTCGATGACCGCGTCGAGCATGTCGCTCTTGATCGCGGCTTCGATCTTGACCTTCGGCAGGAAGTCGACGACGTATTCGGCACCGCGATAGAGCTCGGTGTGGCCCTTCTGGCGCCCGAACCCCTTCACTTCGGTGACGGTGATGCCCTGGACGCCGATCGCCGAGAGGGCCTCGCGGACCTCGTCGAGCTTGAACGGCTTGATGATGGCGGTAACGAGTTTCATGGGGGATCCCTTCTAGAACGCGTAAGCCACGAACGCGACGCCGCGGGCCTTGCCCCAATCCTTGCCCTTGTAGGTGTACAGGGCCTCGTCCGCGTCGGTGCTCTTGTAGTAGCCGCCGACGCTGAAGCCGCTGCCCAGGTCGTACGCCGCGCCGATCTTGTAGACGGTGTACGAGAGGGCGTTGTTGTTCTTGTACTTCTGGTAGCCGACGTTGCCGGTGAGCGTGAGCTTCTCGGTGAGCGGATAGGCGAGGTTGGCCTCGATGAAGTCCGAGCCCTCGCTGTTGGGCACGCCGAAGGTGTCGTTGATCGAGTAGGAGTACTTCACGGACACGGGCCCGTACGTGGCGCCGATGTAGATCTCGTCCGTGTTGGGCTTCGGGTTGAAGTCGCCGGAGCTCGGATACTCGTAGCGCAGGTAGCCGACGTCGAGCGTCACGTCCTTCATGACCTCGAATTTGTAGCCGCCGAAGATGTCCCACTCGATATTGGCGTTGGACGTGAAGCCCGCGACGTCCGCCGCGTCCTTCAGCCAGCGGATGTTCGACACGAACGTGCCGAGGTAGAAGCCGCTCGGGTGGCCGTAGTCGATGTTCAGCTGGCCGGCCGGCTTCTCGGAGGTCTGCGAGATGCCGCGGTATTCGTATTCAGTCCACGCCGAGACCTTGAAGGCGAGGGTCGATTCCGGCGCGGCGGCCGGAGCGGCGGGAGCCGTCTGGGCGAAGGCGATCGGGGCGGAAAGGCCGGCCGTCAGGGCGCCGGCGGCGATCAGGGCTTTGGGCAGGATTCGCATCTTGGTATCCTTGGGTGAAGTGGAAGAAGTCTTTGGCAAGTGACGCTTTAGCAGGGACCATGCCACGCCGATCCTCTCCGCAACATTTTGATTGTTAAGGTTTTGTTGCGGCGCAGCGCAAAGGCTGCCCCAATTCGGTTCGTGGGTTTGGGCGGTGGCACCGTTTCGGTGCATTTTTCCGGCCAATCAACCGCCTTCGCACCCCGGGAATGGAAATGAACGACAAGCTGCTCGGCGACATCGCCGCCCGCCTCGCCCAGTTGGCCGCCAACAACCCGGCCAAGGAGTTCGAGAAGAACAGCCGCGCCCTCCTGGGCACGGCATTCGCCAGGCTCGACCTGGTGACCCGCGAGGAATTCGACGTGCAGTCCGAGGTGCTCGCCCGCGCCCGCGCGCGTGTCTCGGAGCTCGAATCCCGGGTGGACGAGCTCGAGGCGAGGCTCGCGAACGCGCGCCGGCCCGGTTGATGGCGAGGCCCCGGGCCCGTTTCCGCGATTCCCCGGAATCCGGATGTCGGTGATCCGCGCCGCGGCGAGCGGCGCGTTCTGGTCGATCGGGATCGGCGTCGGCGTCCGCGTCGTCGGGCTCGTCGGCACCCTCGCCATCACGCACTACCTCACGCCGGACGTGCTGGGCGAGGTGGCGGCGGCCACCATCCTCGCGATGACCGCCAGCTGGCTTTCGCACTGGGGCTTCAACCAGTACGTCATCGTGAAAGGCGCGGACACGAGCGACGGCGTCTTCCACGCGACCGTGCTCCACCTGGCGCTCGGGTTCGTCGCGATCGCGATCGTGCTCGGGCTGGCCGACCGGTTCACGAGCTTCCTCAACGCCCCGAACCTCGGCGAATACCTGCCCGGCATGGCCCTCGTCGTCCTGATCAAGCGGTTCGGATCGATCCCGGACAAGCTGCTGGTGCGGGACATGCGCTTCAAGTACATCGCCCTGGCGAGCGGCGCCGGCGAGCTCGCGTACATCTCGCTCGCCGTCACGCTCGTGGTCACGACCGACCTGGGCGGGCAGGCCATCGTGATCGCCAACATCGTCCAGGCCGCGTTCGTGACGACGGTCGTGATCCGCGGCGCCGGCTTCGCCCGCTGGCTCGCGCCGAAGCCCTGGCGGTGGGAGCGGGCGCGCGAGGTCCTGCGCTTCGGCGCGCCGATCGGGATGGAATCGGTGCTGTTCGAGGCGGGCCGCCAATGGGACAAGCTCATGTTCTCGCGCCTCTTCGGGCCCCACACGACCGGGATGTACAGCCTGTCGTACAACCTTTCCGACCTGCCGGCGACCTACATCGGCGAGCACGTGGCCACGGTGCTGGTTCCGACCCTGGTCAACATCGAGCCCTCGCGGCGCAACGAGGTGTTCGCGCAGGCCTGCGGCCTGCTCGCGTTCGTCGTCATGCCGATGGCGGTGGGCCTCGCCTGCGTGGCCGAGACCCTCGTGAAGGTCCTGCTGTCGCCGGAGTGGCAGGGAGTCGCCGACTTCCTGGGGGTGCTCGCGGCGATCGCGGTGTTCCGGCCGCTCACGGCAGCCGTCTCCTCGTTGCTCATGGCGATGGAGCGAACCTGGCCGCTGCTGGGATTCGAGATGCTCAAGATGGCCGTGATGTTCGGCGGCATCGCGATGCTCTCGCCCTTTGGCGCGGTGGTGGCGGCGAGTGCGCTGCCGCTCGGCCTCGCGGCGCAGTTCGCGGCCGGCCTCGTCGTGCTCGCGCGCCAGGGCTTCCCGGTCGGCGCGCTCTTCGCGCAGCTTCGCGGGCCGGCCCTCGCGGCCGTGGCGATCGCGGCCGTCGTCCTTCCGCTTCGCGAGGCCTTCGAGGGAACGTCGGTGCCGATGGCCCTTCGCCTCGCGACGGAAATCGTCGCGGGCGCCCTCGCCTACGTCGCCGCCGCCCTGGTGTTCGCCCGCGCGACGATCGGGCGCTTCGCCAATGCCGTGCGCGAGCAACTGCGGCGGCGCCGTCGCGGCGCGGCTGCCTCCGGCTAGCCCAGTCGCTCGGCCGGCCGGCGGAAGAAGCGAAGGGCCATCCAGTCCGGCCGGAACCGGCCGCGGGCATCCTGGGCCAGGTCGGTCTCGACGCCGACCCGCGCGAGGACATCCGGGCAGCCGGGTTGCGTCCGGTTGAGCGAAGGCACGCTGGTGAACATGAGCTGGTAGCCCAGGGCGCGTGCACGCGCCACGATCTCGGGTGTCCATCGGCCGTGGGGAAACGACAGCGTGGCGAGTTCCCCGGGCGGCACGCCCAGGTGACCCGCCACGATCCGTCGGGCCGCGTCGAGCTCGGCGTCGACGTCGTCGGCCCGGGTCATCGGCGTGTGCGTCTTGCCGTGCAGCCCGATCGCCACGCCGCCGGCGCGAAGCCGCGAAAGGTCCGCCGGGCTCACCATCAGGCGACGCGCTTCGCCCAGGCGCTCGCGATAGGGCGCGAGGATACGATCGCGCTCCGGGGCGCCCAGCCCCTCCAGGGCGGCGATGGCTCGACGCAGGCCGTCGACGCCCCCGGGACGGGAGACATCCGCGCGGGCTTCGCCGGCGATGGCGGCGACGTCGGCCTCACCCAGGCGCTGCGCGCGCCAGGCGGCGATGAGCTGCTCCTGCCAGAAGGCCGCATCGCGCCCGATCGCGTCCGCCACCGTGAAGATGACCGCGGGCACCCCCTCGCGTTCCAGCACGGGCAGCGCGTAGTCCGCGTTGTCGGACCAGCCGTCGTCGAAGGTGACGAGCAACGCCCGGGGCGGCAGCGCGCGCTCGCCGCGGCGAGCGGCCGCCACGTCGTCCAGCGAGACGATGCGGTAGTGGCGCTTGAAGAAGCGCAGCGTCTTCGCGAAGAGCTCGTCGCTGATCGTGTAATCCGGGTCGCAGGTCTCCCAGCGCGGGTCGGATGGAGCGATGACGCGGTGGTACATCGCCACCGTGAGGGCGTCCCGGTTGCGGATGCGGTGAAGGAGGCCCAGCGCGCCGCTCGCGTAGAGCGCGCGCTTGATGAGATCCGAGATCAATTTGCTATCCTCTGGCGCTCTGAACGGCCACGAACAGCCCGCAGCCATGTCCCGCCCGAAAGTCTCGGTCATCATACCAACCTTCAATCGGCGCGAACTCGTCGCGAAGGCGATCGACTGCGTTCTCGCGCAGACGTTTCCCGTCGAGGACATCGTGGTCGTGGACGACGGTTCGACGGACGGCACGGCCGAGGCGCTCGCGCAGGCCTTCGGTGGCAGGATCCGCATCGCGCGGCAGGCGAACGCGGGCGTCTCCGCCGCGCGCAACCGGGGGCTCGAGATGGCCCGGGGCGAGTACATCACGCTCCTCGACAGCGACGACCTGTGGCTGCCGGAGAAGACCGCGAAGCAGGTGCGCTTCCTCGACGAGCATCCCGGCTTCGGCATGGTGCTGTGCGACATCATGCAGGTGGATCGCGATGGCAACGACATCGGTCCCATCCATCGCCGCGACTTCATACCCGAGGACGGCCACGTGCTCCGGTGGGTGCTGCGCCAGCCGGCGCTGGCGCCGCTCTCGGCGATGTTCCGGCGCGAGGTCCACGAGACCGTCGGGGGATTCGATGTCGCGCTGCGCACGGCGGAGGACATCGACTTTCACCTGCGTGTGGCGCGCCGGTGGCCGATCGGTGTGGTGAGCGAGGAACTCGTGCGGGCGATGCGCGGCCATGACGGCCTGTCGGCGCTGGAGCGCACTTACGCCGACTACCAGCTCGTCGTCGAGCGCTTCGCGTCGCAATGTCGCGGCGAGGTTCCCGATGACGATCTCGACGCGGGGCTCGCGTTCGCGTACCTGCGCAATGCCCGCGGCCTCGTCTTTCATCGCCGCTGGGGCGCGGCGGTCGGGCTGTGCGCCCGGGCCGTGCGGCTCTCGCCGTCGCCCGAGGTGTCCCGGCTGGCGATGGGAGTCGCCCTGCTGGCGGCCCGCCGGTTCGCCGCGGTGGCGCTCGGGCGCGCGGGTCCGTCCGGGGCATGAACATCCACCGGCCCGGCGAGCGGAGTCGACGGAACGGATACCGTTACATCCGTAGCTCCCGGAGGCATCCGCGACCTTTCTTCCGCCGTGGCCCGAGGGCACACTTCCGGCGATGCGCCGCCTGCGGCGCCGGTTCGACGCACACCCACGCGATCCGACTGGATCCGGAACACACCTCTCATGGCCAATAGCGCGGCCCTCCAATACCCGGGCAACCGCGAGCGCATCGACTACCTCGACGGCTGGCGGGGGCTCGCGATCGCGTTCGTGCTCCAGGAGCATTTCCTGAAGCTGGCCGGTTACGACAGCGGCTTCCTCGGCGTGGACATCTTTTTCTGCCTTTCGGGCATGCTGATGAGTCACATCCTGTTCGAAAGACGGGTGTCCCTCGCCGCCTTCTACAAGCGCCGCGTGAGCCGGATCCTCCCGGTCTTCGTGCTCTTCGTCCTGGCCGTGTACGGCACGGCCGCGTTCTTCAGGCAACCCTTCACGCCGACCGAGTTCCTGGCAACCCTTTTCTTCCTGCGCACCTACCTTCCCGCGGACTTCGGCATCTGGCAGACGAGCCTGCCGATCGGTCACCTGTGGTCGCTCAACGTCGAGGAGCATTGCTACGTCCTGCTCGGACTGGTCACGTTGCTCGCCCTGTCGAAGGGGCGGATCGCGCTGCTGCTGCTGCTGCTCGGCTTCGCGGCCATCGGCATGCAGTATGCCTATGAGCACGGCCTGATCCCCGAGCCGAGGGACGGCGAGATCCGCACCGAGACGGCGGCGGCCTACCTGCTCCTGTCGGCGGGCTATTCGCTGGTCCGCGAGCGCGTCTCGCCGTACGTGAAGCCCTGGATGCCCGTGTGCGCATTTCTCGCCGCGATGCCCTTCTACTGGCGCTCGATGGAAGGTGGCATCGCCGAGTTCGTCACGCCCGTGCTCCTCGCCTTCGCGGTCAATCACCTGCGCGAGACGGGCGACGGCCTGCGCCGGGCGCTCGCCTTCGGCCCGCTCAGGCTGCTCGGCATCTGGTCGTTCTCGATCTATCTCTGGCAGCAGCCGTTCTTCCAGTACAAGGCGGCGATGCCGCCCGGCGTCGCGTTCGCCGGCGCGCTCCTCGCCGGCATCGCATCGTTCTACCTGTTCGAAAACCCGATTCGCACATGGCTCAATCGCAACTGGTAGCCGGAACTCGCCCGTGAGCGACGGCGCGCCCGAAACCGGAATTCGGCAGGCCCTCGCCGCCTATTTCCGCCGCCGTTGGCGCCGGCTCAACCTGCGCGGCGTGGAACGGGCGGACGCCCACCTGCGACTCGAGCTGCTCTATCGCCTGAACGACCCCTGGAACATGGCGTCGGATCGCGAGCGCTATCGGTTCGAGGAGACGAGTCGCATCCTGCACCGTGCGCTCGTCTCTCCCGCGGAGCGCGTGGATTCGATCCTCGAGATCGGTTGCGGCGAGGGGCACCAGAGCGAGCACCTGGCGCCGCTTTGCCGCTCGCTCAGCGGCATCGACATTTCGCCGACCGCCGTCGGGCGGGCCCGACAACGCCTGCCCGGCGCGTCGTTCGCCTCGGGCGATCTCCTGGCGCAGCCCTGGGCCGCGCAGCGCAACCGCTTCGATGTCGTCACGGCCTTCGAGGTGCTCTACTACGTGAAGGACATGGCCCGGGTCCTCGAGACCATGTCCACGCTGGGCCGGGCCTGTATCGTTTCCTACTACGAACCTTCCGCTCCCCTCGTCGAGCCCCAATTGGCCGCCATGCCGGTCGAAGGGCGGGAGCGATTCCGGTTCGAGGACGTCGAATGGCGCGTGGCCTGGTGGCGCAACGGCGCCGGCTAGCCGGCGCGCCGTGTACCGGGCGCGATCCGGAAGCCCACAGGAGGAAGACCGATGATCGATTCCCCCCTTCACCGCCTGATGGCCGCGGCCGCGTTCGCCCTGCTGCCGGTCGCCACGGCGCACGCCCAGGCCGAGCCGTCCGATCCGCATCCGCGGCTCTTCCTCGACGAACGCGTCGTCGCCGCGTGGCGCGATCTCGCCGGCCGCAGCGGCACGACCGTCGCCGCGGCCGTGCGCCGGTGCGACGAGATTGCCCGCTCGCCGTCGAACTTCCGCCGCGACATCTACATGGGTTTCGACTGGGCCCAGCACCTGCAGGCGTGCCTCGTCGCCTGGAAGGCGACCGACGACACGCGGTACGCGAAGATGGCGCAGACCTACTTCGTGGCCCTCATCGATGACCTCAAGGAAGTCGGCGACGGCCAGGGCGGCGACCGGGCCGTCCAGCGCGACAGCGGCTACGCGATCCGCGCGCACGGCCCCTACGCGGCCATCGCCTACGACTGGCTCGCCGGCGCGGGCCTCATCGACGAGACGACCCGAGCCCGCGCGCGGCAGCGCTTCAAGGCCTGGACCGACTGGTACGCCGCGAAGGGCTATCGCGCACGGCACCCGGGAAACAATTACCACGCGGGCTACTTCTTCTCGGCGACGCTGATCGCCATCGCGCAGGGAAGCGAAGCCGGCCCCGAAGGCACGCGCTTCTGGCGGCTCGTGGTCGACCAGATGTTCGGACGCGAGATGCTGCCCGCGGCGCGCGATGGCCTTCTCGTGGGCGGTGACTGGGGCGAGGGCTGGCAGTACGCGCCGCTCAGCGTCGCCAGCTATTCCCTCGCCGCGAGGGCGATCGCGAAGTACGGCGTGGACGTCCGTCCCCTCGACGCCTGGCTCGACGATGTGGCGCTGCGTCACCTGCATGCGCGCACGCCGGGCGGCGCGGACACGTTCGTCGGCGGCGACACGCAGTCGACTACGCCCTACATCGGCGCGCGCCTCGAGACGCTCGCGGCCGTCGTCGCCGGCCGCGCCTCGCCGCAGGCGAAAGGATGGATGCAGGCCGAGATCGAGCGGCTGGGGCTGCGCACGAGCGCCTCGGGGTTCGTGATCTTCCCGGCCCTCGCCGAGGCCGAGCGCGTCGAGGCCGTGCCCTACGACCGCGAGCCGAGGCCGACCGAATTCCTCGCGCGGGGCACGTCGGTCCTCTACGCGCGCAGCTCCTGGGCGCCTTCGGCCACCTGGTTCGTCGCCCAGTGCTCGAAGACGATCGACGTGGACCACATGCCGGCCGCCGCCGGCAACTTCGTGCTCTCCCGCGGCAACGACCACGCGATCGTCGATCCCTCGCCCTACGGGTCGCTCTCGAGCCTCACGAGCAACGCGCCGGCGATCGACACCGCCAACCTGCCCCCCAACTACCTGCCCAGCCAGGGGTACTGGAGCCGCGCGACGGGATTCGCGTGGGGCGTGCGGCTCGCCGGCGGCGAGCTTCTCGCGCGATGCGACTACTCGGACCAGTTCCGCTTCCGCGAGGTGGCGAGCGACGTCGTGCCCGCCCTGCGCGATTTCGTCTGGCTGCCCCATGCGGCGTCGAGCGGAGACGAGTCGGCGGTGCTTCTCGTGATCGATCGTGCGCGGGGGCGGGCGCCGGGAAGCCAGATGCACCTGCGCTTCCGCACGCTCGCCTCGCTCGGCAGGATCGCCGAGGGGTCCTACGAAGGCGCGGTCGGCGGCACGAAGCTCGCGATCCGCGTGCTCGACGCGCCGGGCGCCACGCCGGACATGCGCGCCCAGCCGGCGGGCACCTGCTTCGACAAGACCCGCAACTACGCGCGCGGCAATTGCGACGCGGCGCGCTTCGCGGTGAACGAACTGCGCCAGCGGATGCCGGCGGCCGACGCGCGTGCCGCCCATCTCATCGCCGTGGGACCCAAGGACGGGCACGACGTCCGTGTCGCGCCGCTGCCCGGCCTGCGCGGCGCGAACGGCTGGCAGGTCGAAACGGGAGGCCGGCGCTGGCTCGTCACGGCGGCGACGACAACGGGCGCGCTCGGCTACGAGGCCGCGGTGGAGCCGGGCCTGCACGTCGTCCTTCCCGGCGAGAACGGCGTGACGGGCCGGGTCTCGGCGCGCCGCGCGGGCGCGAAGTGCGAGGTGAGCGTCGCACCGGGAACCGGAGCGACGGCGGGCACCGGACCGCTCCTGTTCGAGCTCGGCGAAGGGTGCGCCGTCCGTGCCGTGCAGGGTCGCGGACTCCTGGGGCCCGCGCGTCGCTAGCGATCCGGCGGCCGCGGCTGTCAACCGCGAAAGGCATCGGGCAGTTGGAAAGGAATCGGCGCCCGTTCGCCTTTCCCTCGCCCGCCCTTCCCGGACCATGTCCCTTGCCGTCGTGCTCACGCGCGGCCTCGATGGCCTCGCGGCCCCGCTCGTGCGCGTCGAGGCGCACGTGGGCAACGGCCTGCCGGCCTTCCACGTGGTCGGCCTCGCCGAGACGGAAGTAAAGGAATCGCGCGATCGCGTCCGCGCGGCGCTCGCCACGTCCGGTTTCGACTTCCCGCAGCGCCGCGTCACCGTGAGCCTCGCGCCGGCGGACCTGCCCAAGGAAAGCGGCCGCTTCGATCTTCCGATCGCCCTGGGCATCCTCGTGGCCACGGGCCAGGTTCCTGCCGCGGCGCTCGCGGAACTGGAATTCGCAGGTGAGCTCGCGCTCTCCGGCGAACTGCGCCCGATCCGGGGCGCGCTCGCGATGGCCGCCGCCTGCCGGCGCGACGGCCGCGCCTTCGTGCTGCCGGAATCGAGCGCGCGAGAGGCGGCTCTCGTCCCCGGCGCCATTCTGCATCCGGCGAGATCGCTCGCCGCGGTGTGCGCGCACCTCACAGGGCACGAACGGCTCGACCGCGTGGAGCCCGCGCCCCGCGCCGCCTCGCGCGAATGGCCCGATCTGGCGGACGTGCACGGGCAGGCGATGGCGAGGCGCGCGCTCGAGATCGCGGCGGCGGGCAGCCACGGCGTGCTGTTCAGCGGACCGCCGGGCACGGGAAAGACGATGCTCGCGCAGCGCCTGCCCGGCATCCTGCCCGCGATGACGCCGGACGAGTCGCTCGAATCGGCCGCCGTGTTGAGCCTGGGCACCGCGGGGTTCGATCCTTCGCGCTTCGGCGAGCGGCCCTGGCGGGCGCCGCACCACACCGCTTCCGCCGTGGCGCTGGTGGGCGGCGGTTCTCCCCCGCGGCCCGGCGAGATCTCGCTCGCCCATCACGGCGTGCTCTTCCTGGACGAGCTGCCCGAGTACGATCGCCGCGTGCTCGAGGTGCTGCGCGAGCCTCTCGAATCCGGCCGCATCGTCATCTCCCGCGCGGCGCGCCAGGCGGAATTCCCCGCGCGCTTCCAGCTGGTCGCCGCGATGAACCCCT
>Ga0073904_10004508_pt1 | contig 10325 bp, 10 predicted proteins | sample KloWWTrecipitate_FD_66668 | JGI IMG/M metagenome (GOLD analysis project Ga0073904, IMG submission 66668) | Active sludge microbial communities from Klosterneuburg, Austria, studying microevolution and ecology of nitrifiers - Klosterneuburg... | ecosystem: Engineered > WWTP > Aerobic digester >... | reverse complement strand
CGAGGACGAGCGCGGTGACCGTCAGCCAACGACGAGCGTCGGATCGTCTCGCTTGCCGCCAGGTCGCAAACACAAGCCAACTGGTGAGTAGCAGGATCGCGCCCGCCACGACGCGATGGAGGTACTCGATCGTCGTCAGGTAGCTGAACGTGGGAATGACTTTTCCGTTGCAGATCGGCCAGTCGTCGCCGCAGCCCATTCCGGCTCCTTCGATCCGGACGACGCCGCCAATCAGAATCAGAATATAGCCGAGCACGACTGTCGCGACTGCAAGCCGCTCGACAGTGAACCACCCCCGCTGTGCGGCCGGCGCTGCTTCCCGCTCGCTACTTGCCCGTTTTGCTGTCTGCCCCATACTGCCCCGCGCCTCCACCCCCATGAACACGCATAGACCCGCCGGTGGACGGGTATTATGCCAATGATTGCTGTTTGCTCGTCGTGCGCCTGTGACCTAACGCACATGCGCTCCCGGGCTAGATACCAGCGATGCCGGGTAGCCGCCGTGAAAACGCGGTAATCAGCCGAACCGCTTCCTCGAAATCGGAGAGCCGTAGTGTGGCATACGGCGAATGGATGTAGCGGCATGGCAACGACACCACCCCTGCCAACACACCCGCCTTCGACCGATGGATGACACCCGCATCAGTCCCGCCCGGCGCTGGCACTTGATACTGGAACCGGATCGATTCCGTTTCGGCGGTCTCGGCAAGAGCCCGGATGACCCGCGGCATTCCGATCATGCCGCTATCCATGATGCGGATCGATGGACCCTGGCCCTGGCGCGTCGGTTGGCGAGCAGGCGGGACCCCCGGCATATCCGCTGCGATCGACCCCTCCAGCGCGATCGCGATATCCGGGTCGATCTGGAACGCCGCAGTCTGTGCGCCGCGAAGCCCGACTTCCTCCTGGACGGTGAACGCCGCGACAACTGTGATCTCCGTCGTTTCGTTGCGTAGCGCCTCAAGAGCTCCGACGACGACGGCACAGCCGGCCCGGTCATCGAAAGCTTTCCCCATAACGACATCGTCGCCCAACTGCTCGAAGCCGTACGAAATGACTGCGGGCGACCCGATCCGGATGCCCAGCGCGGCAGCCTCTTCCGGAGAGCTTACGCCGATGTCGATGAACAGATCGTCGATCCTGAACGGTTTCTCGCGGTCTTCAGGCCTCAGGATGTGCGGTGGCGCTGTCCCGATCATCCCGCGGATGTAGGTTCCGCGGTCGGTCCGAATTGTCACCGCATGGGCCGGAACGATCCGCGGATCCCAGCCGCCGATTGTGGTGAAGCGCAGGAAGCCGCCATCCTCGATCCACGTCACCATGAACCCGATCTCGTCCATGTGCGCGTCGAGCATCAGCGTCCGGTTGCCACTGCCGCGCTTCGTGGCGATCAGGTTCCCGAGCGCATCGACGCGCACGTCGTCGACCAGCGGCTCGACCATTTGTCGGATCTCGTTGCGAACCTCGTCCTCGAACCCGGATGGACCGAATGCTTCTGACAATGTCCGAAGTACCTCGACCGAATTCATTGGCAACCCTTTCCTGTGTCGCAGCCCGTTGGCTGCCATCGTCGCACATTCAACGATGGCGACACGCGATCATCCGCCCGGATCAGGCCGTTGCCCTGCGGCTGAGACGGATCCCCGGCGCAGCGATGTTCGGCTATCATGCGCTAGCCGGCCCGGTGGGTGCGGGGCTACGGATCAGGGTCAATGAGGAGGAATCATGGCGGATATCAATATCGTCCGCGACCAGCTTCCTGGTGTCACAGACACCGTCTACCTGAACACCGGGACGTGTGGCCCGTTGCCGCTCGTCGCATACGAGGCGATGCGAGAGGAGATGAGCCACGATCTGACCAAGGCGCGCATCGACTCCGACCACTTTCCGAGCCTTGGCCGCAAACGCAATGAGGTTCGCGAGGCAGTCGCGTCCTACGTTGGCGCCGTGCCGTCCGAGATCGCAGTGACGTCCAGCACAACCGACGGGATGTACGTCGCGATCCTTGGCTATCGCTGGCAGGCTGGCGATGAGCTGCTGATGAGCAACATCGAGCACCCCGGCGGGATGGTGCCGTCGTTCCTGGTGAAGCGGCGCTTCGGTGTGCGGGTCAAGGTGGTTGATATCGGTCTTGGCGGGGGCGATCCTGCGGACGTTGTCGCGGCCTTTGAGCGCGCGATTACTCCCCGGACTCGAATGATCGTGATCTCGCACGTCTCGTACACGACCGGCGCGAAGCTGCCGCTCAAAGAGCTGGTGACAATGGCTCACGCGCATGATGTCCTCGTCGTCGCAGATGCCGCGCAGTCGTATGGCCCAGTTGCCCTCGATCTTCACGATATCGGGGTCGATGCCTATGCTGGGTCGGGCCAGAAATGGATGTGTGGTCCGGACGGCACCGGGATGCTCTACGTTCGCGCCGATCGTGTGGGCGACTTTGAGCAGACGTTCGTCGCCGGTGGCACGACGATGGGTACGCTGGACTACTTCGGGGGCTCCTACGCGCCGGCCCTCGGCGCGGCGCGCTTTGACACTGCCGGCCGTAATACGATCCTGACGGCCGGGCAGGCTGCCGCAACCCGCTGGATCTCGAGCGAGCTCGGCAAAGACTGGGTCTCGACGCGAGTTCAGGAGATGGCCGGCCTGGCGTATGAGGAGCTGTCGCGGCTGAAGGGCGTCACGATGGTGACGCCGAAGGAGGCGGTGGCCGGCCTGATCGCATTCAATGTCGATGGCATCAGCGGCCCCGATCTCTCGGCCCGATTGGCCGGCGAGCATGGCGTCACGATTCGTTATGTCACGAAGTACATCAATAACCCCGAAGCGGCCCGCGTCTCACTCCATTACTTCAACACACCCGAAGATCTGGGCGCGCTCACCGAGGGTATCCAGTCGATCCAGGGCACGCTCTAACATGCGACCAGATTTTTCGACCGTCGAGGCACTGAACGCCTGGTCACCTGGTTCGCTCGCCGAGCTGTTCGGCATATCGATCGTGTCGATTGAAGAAGGCCGGTTGACGAGCGAGCTTGTCATCCGGCCCGAATTCATGGCGCCAAACGGCTACCTTCATGCAGCGACCGTCGTTGCAATCGCCGACACGACCGCCGGGTTCGGGTCTCGCGCGCATCTCCCGAACGGAGCGTTCGGGTTTACGACTATCGAGGTCAAGACGAACTTCCTTGGCACGGCGCGCCAGGGGGTCATCGAATGTGAGGCCCGGCTCATCCATGGGGGCCGGACCACGCAGGTCTGGGACGCGACAGTAAGCCACCGCGAAAGTGGCAAAACGATCGCGCTCTTTCGTTGCACGCAAATGATCCTATACCCCTCAACCGGCTGACCCGAAGACCGCGCACCGCGTACACTGATAGACCGCGCGACGACGCATCTGTCGTCGCGCGGCATTTCGATCGAGCAATCACGGTGGGTGAGGGACAGGGCATGGAAGGTCGGGCGACCAACATCGGCGTCATCGCGGTTCTCGGGTATATCGCGACGGTCTTTGCGGCGAACTGGGCAATCAATCGATTCGGGGTGGTGTCGGTGGGTCTCGGCCTGGTCGCGCCGGCGGGCGTGTACTTCGCCGGCCTTGCGTTCACGCTTCGCGATATCACCCAGGACACGCTGGGGCGCTCGTGGGTGCTGGTCGCGATTCTCGTCGGGGCGTTGTTGTCGGCGCTAGTCTCCACGCAGTTCGCGCTCGCCAGCGCGACGGCGTTTCTGTTCAGCGAGCTCTGCGATTTCGCGGTCTACACGCCACTACGCGAACGAAACTGGATCGGCGCAGTAGCGGCGTCGAATGTCGTCGGTCTGGTAACCGACTCCGTCCTGTTCCTGTGGATCGCGTTTGGATCGCTCGAATATCTCAGCGGTCAGATTGTCGGCAAGATCTGGATGACTCTCCTCGCCGTTGGCGTGCTCATGGTGTGGCGACGCTATTCGGGCCGGCCGGGCTGGATCTGAGCGTCCGCCCGGATGTCGGCCGTCGCGTCAGCCAGGTTGCCCCGCCAACTCCATCCGTAGCTCGGGAATCACCCGCGTTGAGATGTCCACCACCGTGGCCGAAGGCGATCCCGTTGGCAAGTCGAACATGAAGTCGCGGACGCCCGCCTGATAGTACGCGTGGACGTGCTGGCGGAACGCACCCTCGGACACAAGTGGATCTGCGCCGGTCGAAAGGCAGCGGCGGATTTCCGATGGATCGCGACCAACCTCCCGGCATGCGGCGACCAGTTGCGCGTCGTGCCCTACGTATTCCTCGGGGCTGCCGCCACCGTCCCAGAGATCAGCATAACGGGCGACGTGGCGAAGCATGCGCTTCCCGGTCGAACCGATCAGCACGGGAATGTGGTGATTGACCGGCTTCGGCGCGAACGGCGCATCCTCCAGCGTGTAGTACTCCCCGTGGTAGGTCGTCCGGTCCTGGGTCTCAAGCTGATCCATGAGCTCCATCGCCTCACCGAAGCGATCGACGCGTTCACGAGCCGATGGGAAGGGGATGCCGTAGGAGGAGTGCTCGCGCTCGTTCCACCCAGCGCCCATGCCGAGGATGAGGCGGCCACCAGACAGGTGGTCGACAGTGACAGCCTGCTTGAACATGATCGCCGGGTTGCGGTGCATGTTGCCCGTTACCATCAGACCCATACGGATGCGGCTTGTGCTGCTGGCCAGGCCGGCGAGCACGGTCCATCCATCGAGCGTCGGGCCATCCTCTCCGTCGTAGAGTGAGAAGAAGTGGTCGAACAGCCAGGCCGAATCCCAGCCCGCTTCTTCCGCCCAACTCCATTGCTCGGCCAGCATCGGCCACGACCGCCAATGCTGGGCAGTGACGACTCCAAAGGTGACACCGTTGCTCATAAACCCCACCATCTCCTTCTCCTGTCGCATTCGGCGCGAGCCGGCCGTCATGCGTCGGGAGCAACTCGCGGCGAACGAGCGAATCGAATCGATAGCGCGCCGCCGATCAGCATCAGAATCGTCATCATCGGCCAGATCACACCCGGATTCGGGAGATCCAGCGCGATACCGGCCGTAAAGGTCGCCAGGGCAAACGACCCGCCCCAGACGATGCTGGTGGCTGAAAAATAGCGACCCCGTAGATGAAGCGGCGCCAGCCGCACCGGTACAACCGCCGTCACCGGCATGAACAGGATCTCGCCAGCCGTGTAGATCACAAACGCGGCGACAGCGGCGGCAATTCCGACGTGGGGTGTCGCCAGGATGAACATGAAAGCGATCGCCCAGAGGACCGACGCCGTGACCAGCGGTCGGCCGATTTGACCGCGGTTGATCCATGCGGCGACGGGGATCTGCGTGCTGACGACAATGATGGTATTCAGCAGGAACAATGCGCCGATCGTTCCTTCTCCGATTCCGGCTGCTTCGCGCAAGTAGGCCGGCACGCTCATCGTGATCTGGGTGAAGCCGAACACGAGGATAAACAGGATGACGAGCGCGAAGATGAATGTCCGATCTGGCAGGACATCAGCCCATGTTCCATGCGCGCCGGCGCCATCCGTGGCGTGCAGCCGAATCGCGGGGACCGTTCTCCAGATCAACACTGCCGCGCTGGCGATCATCAGTGCGCTGACGACGAAGAGGATGCGATATTCGTGCAGTCCGCCGCCCGCCACGATTGCGCCGCCCAGCATGCCCCCGACACCGATCCCGACTGCGTTCGCAACCCGGAGCACCGACATAGCCTCGGCCACCCGCGCTCGCGCGGTTAGCGACGCGATCGTCGAGTCGGAGGCCGGCCAGTAAACCTGACTGGCGAAATTGAGCACGATCGTGACTGTCAGGAACGTCCAGACCGACGTGCCCCATGGGTAGATTGAGGTCGCGACGGCGATGACGGCCATGCAGACGAGCAACACGGGCCGGCCACCGCGTCGATCGATCTGCCCGGCAATCAGCATGAGAAAGCCGATCCCACCGAGGCTGGCCATCGCGATGCCGCTGCCGACGATGCTGGCCCGGAGCCCGACGATCTGCGAGAAGAAGATCACCAGAAACGGGATGGTCATGCCGCGACCGGTCCAGAGGATCAGGTTGCCGAGCGCCATCGACCAGACAGCGCGGGGATGTTCGGCCAGAACCGACCGCAGGCGTGTCATCACGCCCGGCGGTCTCGTCGTGTCCTGCTCCTTCACGGTCGATTCCGACACGCAGATCCCCTCAGTCCCCGGTGAATCGTTCGACCGGGACAAGATATCAGCCGCGTCGCTGCTGCGACGCGGCTCCAACGGTGTATTGTGCAACAGTCTGGCGACATGGCAATACGTCAGACGGGGCGCGGCGCGGTCAGCACGGAGATCAGATCGCTCGCACGCGGATCATCGTCAGGTATGGCGCAACGTCGGCAATGGGCGCGTCTTCCCAGCGCGCGCTACGCCCGGCAAAGAGCTCCACCACCGCGCGAATCTCGCCACGCGAGACCCGCCCTGCCACCCGGGTGTCGAACGCGATCATCCAGGCCGGCCCGCCAGGTGTGTCGGGCGCATACGCGACCCCCACCCGCTGCTGACCGGGGACCTCCACCCAGTACACACGGTCGCGGTCAACCCCGACGGATTCCCTGTATGGTAGCGCTCGTGCAATTGCGCCGATTTCATCCGCGACAGCCTGGGTCAATTCCGACACGATCATTGGCGATGGCGTAGCTGCCTCCTTTCGTGGCGTCCCTGACGCCGATCGACTCTGCCATACCGATCGGGGAATAGCCAGATGCCACAGGTGTTGTACGAGACGATTGCCGACTGCACGATACCCTGTCACGGAGGAGCCATGAGCGTAGCGGATCTATGGGACGTCGCCTTGAACGTCGACGAGTACATCTCCTCGATGACTCAGAACCAGGGAGTGTTCGCCGCAGCGATTGGCGCGACCGAGCTCACGGACCAGCAAAGGCGTCTGTTTGCCGGTGATCCCGTCTGGATCCTGGTCTTCACTGAAGATTTCTGCGGTGATTCCGCGCAGCTCATCCCGCCGGTTGCGCGATTGGCTCGGGAATCCGCGGATGTCGACTTACGAATACTTCGGCGCGACGATCATCGGGATATCGCCGCGAACTACCTGCGTAAGGACGGATACCAGGCGATCCCGGTCTTCATCGTGTTCGGCGCTGACGGTGGGGAGCGTGGATTCGTCATCGAGCGACCGCAGGTTGCCTACAGCGAGATGGCTGCGGAAACCAGCCGCTTTGCGTCCGAGCATCCGGAGATCGAGGGAGTCAGTCGAAACTACGATCGGATGCCGGATGAGACGAAGGCGGCAGTGCGAGCCAATATCGAACGATACCGGCGCACCCGGACATCGGAGTGGGTTGCGGCGCTGTTCGACGAGCTGGAGATAGCGGCCCGACGCGCCACGCTGACAACCGCCGAGAGCGACTGACCACCATCTCTCGCGGCTGGACTTGACGCTGGATGTCCCGTGACGTGTATGCTCATGCGTGATTGTAGTCGCAGCGATACGCGCCGCACGCACGAGGATCATGAGACGACGCCAACGCCCAAGTCCATTCTCGACCGCCTCGGCCCGGCCTCGACGGCGCGAGCGATCTCCACGCTACCCATTGCCACGATCGAAGGGCGCACGCCCTTACGAGCATGACGGGGATGCGCGCCCGCAGTCTTCGTCGTTCGACCGGACGATGCGCCTACCGGCGTTCCTGCATGCTGCCCGCCGCCGTCCGATCCGTTCAGTGCGAACCATCGCCGTTGTGCTTCTTCTGTTTCTGCCTGTCGCTTTGACGACCTGGGCCGCGTCAGTTGTGGTGCCGATCGCGATCGAAGCCCGACAAGCAGCCGGGCAGGTGTTCGTCACGCCGGTGGTGCGCGAGCATTTCGTCGATACACCGGGGACGCGAGTGCCCGAAATCCCGGGATCGCCAACAATCGCCTCAACGACCACCACCGGGATTGTCAGCATCCCGACCGCGACTCCGCTCCCGAATGCGACGCCAACGCCACCCGGGCCGACACCGACGCCGTATCCAGCGTGGGACAGCGATCGGCCGATCAACATACTCTTGCTTGGAGTCGACGCAAGGGTCGGCGAGGAAGGCCCCCCGCGAAGCGACACGATGATCATTGTGCGGATCGATCCCGTCTCGAAACGGGTCGACATGCTGTCGATCCCCCGCGACTTGCTCGTCGAAATCCCTGGCTATAGCGCGACGAAGATCAACGCCGCATACCCGTATGGCGAGATGAACTCCGACATCCCGGGCGGCGGACCGACGCTCGCCGCGCAGACAGTCGAGTACAACTTCGGCATTCGTATCGACTATTTCGCCGAGGTGGACATTGTCGGGATGGAGAAGGTAGTGGACACGCTCGGTGGCGTCGTAGTCGACGTCCCCGGGATCATTAAGGATGATCAGTACCCGACGGGGGACTACGGATATACCCGTGTGTACTTCACCCCTGGGTTACAGCTCATGGACGGGCAAACCGCTGTGCGCTTCTCCCGAACCCGGCATGGCGATGGCGACTTCGCCCGTCAGGCGCGCCAGCAGCAGGTGTTGATGGCCATCCGTGACCGCGCGATCGATACCGGCGCGATCACCAAGCTCCCGGAATTACTGGGCGAGGTCGGCGCGTCCGTTCGGACTGACTTGTCGCTACGCCAGATGTTCGCGCTCGCGCGACTTGCCCAAGAGATCAACCGCAACGACATCTACACGCACAGCATGGCGCCATATGTGCAGGTGAGCTGGATCGACGGCGGGTACTACCTGGTCGGCAATTGGGATGCCATCCGCGCGATGGTTAGCGACTTCCCCAGCGATTCGAATGCACAGCGCCCACTTGAGTCCTCGGCCCCGGTGGAGACGCCAGTAGTCTCTCCGACGATCCCACCGCGGCCAGTCCCGACCGCCACTCCGACCACGCCGAGCCGGCTCGTTCCGTAATCATCCCTCCGGCTCACCCGGGGCCGTCTTCTGATTCACCCAATCGCGGGTGGCAAGCCGCGCGCGCGCCAGAGCCGATGCCGCGCGCGCGGCGGCGACGGTTGCCTTGTCGCTCGCGAATCGTCGGGCGAAGTCGATGCTCTCCCTTGCCGTTGCTAGGTCGCGGTCGATCTGCCCCCGGCTCAGGCCGGCCGTGCCGAGGTGTTCAGCGACGACCTCCGGTGATGCCTCCCGGCTCCAGTGGCTGAGCGTCCCGAGGACCGGCAAGATGCCAACGATGTTCGAGACCAGCGGGAACCCGGGAACCATGCGGAGCGGCGCCATCGTCGCGGGTCGCCGCTGGGTGACCTGTCTGGCTGCCTCCGGCATCGGGCTGACTCGCTCGTCGAGCGCAAGCGCATGGGCCAGGGAAAGGTAGGAAGGAATACGTCGGATAAGGCTGTTGGCCCGTGTGCGGAGATCGTCGGTCTGAGACAATGCGTCGCGCACTGCCGCAGCAAGCTCCTGTTTCGTTGCCAGGTTCGGGTCCCAGTGAATTCGAACCCCCTCCGGCGTCGCTTCTGCCTCGCTCACGCCGGGTGTAACACTCACCATCGCGGCAACGGTGCGCGCCTCGATGACTCGGTTCTGTGCCATTTGCGTTGCCGGCTCCTGCGTCCAGGTAAGCAGGAGCGAGCCTTGTTCCTCGTCCTGCGCCCAGACCCGGATCGTCGGTGTGCCAGATTCCATCGTTGTACCCGCTGTCCTCAACGCCGAGCGTCATCCTTTCGGTAATCCTACCCGCTGGATGCGTGCAACGTTGTGACCGCTTCGGGTATCCTCGAATCATGACGATTGACGCGCGCGCGAGCCAGAATGCAGAGAGCAAACAACGGGTGGCCGAAGCGGCCGCGCGGATGGTCGAGGACGGGATGATCGTCGGCCTCGGTAGCGGATCGACGGCCGAGCTGTTTGTCCGCGCCCTTGGCGCCCGGGTCGCCGACGGGCTGCGAGTGCGCGCCGTCGCGACGTCGAGCCGGACGGAGACGATCGCACGGTCGATGGGCATCGAGGTCGTCGAGCTTGACTGTCCGCTCGATCTGGTAGTCGATGGCGCTGACGCTGTCGAGCGCGGAACGCTGGCCGCGATCAAGGGGCTCGGCGGAGCGTTGACCCGCGAGAAAATCGTTGCGGCGGCGGCTCGGAGATTCGTGCTGATCGTCGACACGACGAAAGTTGTCGATCGATTCGGTGACGCATTCGTCCGGGTTCCAGCGCCAGTCGAGGTTCTCTCATTTGGCTGGAAGATGACGGTTCGCCGACTGGCGGAGATTGGCTCGCCAGTCGTGCGGGAGCAAGACGGTGCGCCAGTGATGACGGACAACGGAAACCTGATTGTTGACCTCTACCACCCTGGCGAGCTGGA
>Ga0073904_10004505_pt1 | contig 10327 bp, 10 predicted proteins | sample KloWWTrecipitate_FD_66668 | JGI IMG/M metagenome (GOLD analysis project Ga0073904, IMG submission 66668) | Active sludge microbial communities from Klosterneuburg, Austria, studying microevolution and ecology of nitrifiers - Klosterneuburg... | ecosystem: Engineered > WWTP > Aerobic digester >... | reverse complement strand
AGTCGACCTCTGAACCCGCGCGATATCCGGCCAAAGGAGCGAGACCATGTCATTCCAGAAACTGCAGTCCAAAGGCATCTACTCGAACTTCACCATCAAGCCCGAAGACATCGACGAAACCCAGGCGCCCATGCCCGCGGAAGCGGGGGAAGGCTGGCAGCTTCTCGTCATCAACAACACCAACCACGAACTGGTGTTCGCGGCCGTCGCTCAGGGCGCGAGCGACTTCGGCCCGTGGTTCTCGATACCGGCCGTGGGCAACAACTGCCCGACAGGGTTTGACCTGTGCTTCGACCGGCAGCAATGGACCGCCGTCCTGTCCCTGCTGACTGTGCCCCCGCCCTTCAGCCTTCGCCTCGCCACCAAGACCGACTCGTTTGGCGTGGCAACGGGCGCCGAGTTTCTCGACATCTCGCCCGAACCGGGCACCAGCGGCGGCGTCATCGGCATCGACGTGCAGGGCTAGGTCCGAAGGTCGAGACGGGCCAGTCCGACGCTCCGTGCGGCGGCAGTGAGTTGATCGAGCGTGCCCGGATCAAGCGGGATACCCTCGGCCAGCCGCTGCTCGCGGCTGCGCAGTTCGGGCATGCCAGGCAGCATGATATCGGTGCGGCCCTCGGTGTTCTCGGACATCACCCAGCCGAGCATCGACTCGAGCTCGTCGGCGAAGGGAGCGGCTGTCCCCAGCCGCTCGGGCGAGACGATCACCGAGAACATCGAGTTCATCACCGAGGCGGCCCGGTCCGGGCTCGACTGCGTGGGCGCGCCGATCGCCGCCGCGCCGAGCAGTTCGCACGCCAGCATCAGGCCAAACCCCTTGTGCTCGCCGAACGGCAGGAGCGACCCCGGGGGGTCGGTGTACAAAGCCGCAGGGTCGGTCGTCGGCTGTCCCGAAGCATCGAGCAGCGCGCCTTCGGGCAGGGTCACCCCCTTGTTGCGCGCCACGCTGATCTTTCCCGCCGCAAGCCGGCTGGTGGCGAAATCGACGACCACCGGAGGCTGGCCATCGCGCGGAAAGGCCGCGGCAAACGGATTAGTGCCAAGCCGCGCCCGCGTGCCGCCGAACGGCGCGACATACGGGCCGGCGACGACATTGGCGAAGTGGACGGAGACCATGCCCGCCGCAGCGCACTGTTCCGCCCAATGCCCGATCCGGCCGATATGATGGCTGTTGCGCAGGCCGACGATGGAGCTGCCGGTCTCCCGGGCGCGGGCAATGCCCAGCACCATCGCGTCGTGGGCCATCACCTGGCCGGCGCCGCGGTCCGCGTCGCAGATCAGCATGGCGCCGGTGTCGAGCGCGACCTTCAGCGTCTGGTTGGCCGCCATGCCGCCCGACTGGATCGACCGGACATATCCGGGCAGGACACCGATCCCGTGTGAATCGTGCCCGCGCAGGTTCGACTCCACGAGGTGCCCGGCGATCAGCCCCGCCTCCCGCGCGCTACACCCGGCCGCGGCAAACACCTCGACCGCCGCGGCCTGCAGGCGGCCTGAATCCACAAACTGCATCACCGGCCCGGCCATCTGCTGAACTCCGCCGCGGTAGTCCGATCAAACATCGCTCCCGCGGCGGCAGCGATCGCTGGCGGCTGCGCAACTGCGGCCTTGGCACGAGAGTGCTAGGCAGAGTCGGAGACAGAGTCGATCCAGCTTTGGTACGATCCATTGATCCCGGCAGCGATGGGGAGTGCCGGGCCGGCCCTTGGAATGGCCGTCACGCGGGAACGGTTGCCTTGAGAATGCTGCCCGTCTCGCTTTCCGTGATGAACAGCGTGCGCCCATCCGGACCGTACGTCGCATTCGTTGTCAGCAATCCGCGGCAGGATTTGATCCGGTAGGTGGGGACACCCAGCGGATCGAACAGCCAGACCGAGCCCGTCCGGTTCTGGCACACAGCAAGCCCGCCCTCGCGGTCCACCGCCAACCCGTCCGGACCACTGAACCCGCCGCTGAAGTTCTGGAACACGCCGACCTTGATGATCCGGCCATCGGCTCGCAATGGCATGTGCCAGACCTGTTGGCCGAAGGTCACCGCCACGTAGAGCCGCGTTTCGTCGGGCGACAGGGCTATGCCGTTGGGGCTCGGCACATTCGACAGCAGCCGGTCCAGCGATCCATCGGTATTGAGGCGAAACACCCGGCCCGTCGGATCGTTGAGGTCCGTATCCCCCTGATCGGTGAAATAGAGATTGCCCCGGGTGTCGAACACGAGATCGTTCGGCCCCTTGAAGCCGGGCTCAAGCCGCGAACGCGAAACGACCTCGGTGACACTGCCCGTGCCGGGCTCGAACCGCAGGATGCCGTTTTCCCGGTCGGCGATGTAGACGTTGCCGTCATGCCCGATGGCGAGGCCGTTCGGGGTTCCATCATACTCGGCGACGATCCGCACCTGACGGTCAGCGTCGACACGTAGAATCCGGCCGAACGGGGCGTCCACCACGTAAAGGTTCCCCACCTCATCGAAAACCGGCCCCTCGAGGAACGAATGGGAGTCAGGCAGACCGCTCCTCGCGAGCCAGGGCGAGCTGCGCGGCACCAGCCCCAGTTGCTCCACCACGTCGACAAAGACTTCGCTCTCGAGCGGTTGTGGTGGAGGATACAGCGACATCGATCAGCCCTTCACACTGCCCGACATCATCCCCGATGTCTGGAACTGTCGCGCCAGATAGTAGAAGGCCACGGGCGGCAACATGTAGATGACGCCCGATGTCATCAGCAAGGGCCACGGCGCAGCATCGTCGGCCATGAACTGTCCGAGCATCACCGGAATAGTGAAGTGGGCCTCGTCCGACAGCAGCAGGAACGCGTAGAGGTACTCGTTCCACGACAGCATCAGGGCAAACGCCCCGACCGCGACGATGGTCGGCATCATCAGCGGCACATAGATCAGCACGAACATCTGCAGCGGCGTCGCGCCGTCGAGCTTGGCGGCCTCGTCCAGCTCGTCCGGCAGGGTATGGGCGTTCTGCTGCAGCACCCAGATGGCATAGGGCGTGGCGAAAGCGACCACGCACAGGATCAGCGACAGCTGGTTCCCGAGCAGGCCATAGGTGTTCATCACCTGGTAGAACGGGATGGCGAGGAAGGTGGCCGGCACGAAGTAGGCGATGAGCGCCACGTAGGACACCAGCGGCCCGAAGCGCGGCCGCAGCCGGCTGATGGCAAAGCTCGCCATGAGGCTGCACACCAGCACGATGGCGCTTGCCGCCACCGCGCAGAAAACGCTGTTGCCGAACTGCTGCCAGAACTTCGACAGGTAGTAGTCGCCCTGCGTCAGCACCGTCACATAGTTTTCGAGCGTGGGATTAACCGGCCACAGATGGCCGGCAAAGCCCTCGCGCGGCGGCGTCAGCGACAGCACCACCATGTGGTAGATCGGCAGCAGCGACCAGACGATAAGGACGATGCTGATCCCGACCATGAACAGCCGGTCGCGCAGCCGCCAGGGAGCCGTATCGGCGCTGGTGTCGATCATCTCTGCTCCCTCATGCGGCGCAGCAGGATGACGATGAGCGGCACAAGCACCGGCAGAGCCGACATCATAGTCACCACGCCCGCCTCGAAGTCCGCCTTCCGGAAGGCATAACGGATGCCCATCGTGGCCAGCGTATTGGTCCGCTCCATCGGGCCGCCGCCGGTCAGCAGATAGATGCTGTTGAAGTCGCCGAGCGACCAGATCGCCGAGAGCATCGTGCTGGTGAGGAACACGCCGGCAATCGCGGGAAAGGTAACGTAGCGGAACTGCTGGGAGGGCGAGGCCCCGTCGATCTTGGCGGCCTCATAGAGATCCTTCGGAATCCCGAGGCGCGCGGCGACGATGATCATCGTCCAGAACGGCAGGTACTTCCAGATGTGCACCGTGATAATCGAGAACATGCCGTAGCTTGGCTGCGTCAGCCAGGCCGGACCATCGACGCGGAACAGCTGGAAGATGAGGTTGTTGATCATCCCCCAGTCCGAATTGAGCATCCAGCGGATGGACAGGATGGTGGGGATGTGCGGCGCCACCCACGGGATGAGAAACAGCGCGCTGATGAGCCGGACGCCGCGCCCCGGCAGCACGAAGAAGCTCGACAGCGCCAGCGCCAGAAGCATCTTCACGCCCACGCCGAAGACGATGAAGACGAACGTGTTCACCAGCGTCTGCAGGTAGATGGGGTCTGTCAGCACCCGCGGATAGGCGCTCAGGTCCGACCCCAGATAGAGCGCATAGGCAATGGGATAGGCGATGAACAGGATGAAGGTCAGCGCGAATGGCAGAATGAAGAAGAGAGACCAGCTCTCCTCGAAACTCAGCAGCGATCCTCGCCGGCGAACAGCCGCCGGCGAGGTTACGATGCGATTGGTCGCAGGTGTCGTCATTCGGTGAGCAGGGCAGCCATACGCTCGGCCAGCTCGTCGACCGCCTTGTCGGTTTCCCAGCCGTCGATGACGATCCGGCCCATGGCTTTCTGCCACAGCTGCTCCTGCATGACCTTGGCGTAGAGCCGGTTGTAGGTGTGCGGCAGCGGCAGGGTCGCGGAGTCGGTGAACTGCTTGTACATCGCGCTGACATGCGGATCGGTCGATTGCGAATAGAATGGATCGGCAAGCAGCTTCGGCATCACCGGCACCCACCGGCCGCCATTCGCCTGCAGCATGGGCCCGATGGTCTCAGGCTTCAGCAGCAGGGCGAGGAACGACTTGGCGTTCTCCGGGTTCGGCGAGGCCTTGAACGACAGGATCTGCTTGACCGAGATGATCGTCGGCGTGGGCGAACCGTCAACGCCATTGGGCCAGGGAACGGTCCTGAGCGCGTTGTTGTAGGCGTCGGGATTCTCGACCTTCTGCGACAACGGGATCGACAGGGTCGGGTTCATTGCGACCAGGTTCTTCCGGTTGAGGAAGGACGTGTTGTCGTCGGCGCCACCCCAGTTCACCGCATCCGGCGGCGCGCACTTACCCTTGATCGGCTTGACGTAGCTGTTGAGCGCCGCAATCACCTTCGCGCGCGTTTCCGGCTGCGCGATCTGCAGCGTGCCATCCGGCGCCACTACCTGCGCACCGAACGCATTCAGGTAAATGTGCATGACCAGATAGGGGTCGTTCGACGTGGTCGAACTGCCCTGCCCGATGCCGTACACACGCTCGCCCTTCTGGCGGAGCGCCGGCGCAACGGTGTCACACCAGAAGTCCCAGAACGGCTGCCAGTCCTTGGGCAGGTCGGCTTCGCTGAAACCGGCCGTCTCCAGCATGTCCTTCCAGTAGTGGACATGCGGAGTCATCTGCACCCACGGCGCCGCATAGTAGCCGCGCTTCCCGGTCGCCCCGTTCAGAAGGTAGACGGAGTCGAGCGCGCCCTCCTGGAACTCGCCCTTGATGGGCTCGATGACCGAGGACAGGTCCGCCAGCTGGTCCTCGTAGGCCCAGGTCGGCGAGTAGGCGAGGTCAAAGCTGAAGTCGAACGTGATGTCCGGAGGGCTGCCGGCCTTGAGGGCCGTCACCACTTTAGCTTCGGTATCCGCGGTCGCATAGAAGCTGAGCTCTGCAGTCTTGCCCGTCTCCTTCTCCCAGCGGCTGACAATGTCCTTAAAGGCATTGTCTTCGATTTCGGTCGTGCCCTTGGTCCACCAGATCGTCAGATCGGCGGCCAGTGCCCCTGTCGTGCCCACCAACAAGATGGCGGTAGAAAGCATCAATCCTAGCCTACGCATCCCGCATCGCTCCATGTTTCACAGGACGCCCCGGCGCCGCCCCAATCGGCGCCCGTCCTTCGCCGCTACACTAGACGCGCATGTATACTTGTCAAACAAAATGAAGAATGCTGAACATGCGGATCACATTCCCCGCTCACCCCAGCCCCGGCAGGCCCCCATGAAGATCACCAGCGTCGAGACCATCCCGCTCAGGCTGCCCGTCGTGAGGGAGATCGGCGATGGCTGCCAGTCTGTCCTGATCATCCAGATCCACACCGATGCGGGGATAACCGGAACCGGCGAAATTCACACCAACCCATTGGTCAGCAAGGCAATCATGGACGCGCCGCTGTGTTCCGTCTCCGCCAACGGCCTCAGGAACCTACTCCTCGGCGAGGACCCGCGCGACATCGGCCGGCTGTGGGACAAGATGTACCGGCACACCGCCACCTATGGCCGCCGCGGCGCGCTGATGCACGCCATCAGCGGCATCGATATCGCGCTGTGGGACATTCTCGGACAGGCCGCCGGCCTGCCGGTTCACCGCCTCCTCGGCGGGGCGCGGCGCACCCTCGTGAAGGCCTACGCCAGCGATCTGTCCCAGGACAGCCTTGAGGCCACGCTGGCGCAGGCAGCGACGCATCGCGACAACGGCTATCGTGCCATGAAGTTCGGCTGGGGCGCGCTGGGACAGAGCCCGCGCTCGGACGCCAAGGCCGCCGCGGCCATCCGCGCCGAGGTCGGCGACGACATCGACTTCATGTTCGATATCGGCGTACCAATGCCCTTCAATGACGCTCTCTACCTCGGCAGAGCCCTCGCCGACTCAGGCGTCGCCTTCCTCGAAGAGCCGCTGGCACCAGACGACCTGCGGGGCTTCGCCGCGCTAGTCGCCGCCTCCCCCACTCCCATTGCCACCGGCGAGAAGGAAACCACCCAGCACCCCTATCTCGACCTGATGGACCGGGGCGGCCTGCGCATCATCCAGCCGGATGTCGCACGCGTCGGCGGCATCTCCGAAATGCTGCGCATCATCGCTCATGCCGAGGCACGCGGCGTGCAGATCGTCCCGCATTGCTGGTCGACGGACATCCTCGTCGCCGCCACGCTGCATGTGCTCGCCATCCAGCGCGACGCGCCCTATCTCGAATACAACGCTACCGACAACCCGCTCCGTACCGACCTGCTGGCCGAGCCGATCCGCCCGGTCGACGGATACGTCCACGTCCCCGACAAGCCTGGCCTCGGCATCACCCTCAACCCCGAAACGCTGGACCGGTATCGGTGGACGCCGACCTGACGCCCGCCCCGAGCCTGATTGGAAATCCGATGACAGTTGAAGCCCGTCTTGCCGAACTCGGTATCGTGCTGCCGTTCGTCCCCGCCTCCAGCGGCAGCTTCCTGCCTCACCGGTTTGCCGGGCCGCTGCTTTTCCTCTCGGGCCAGACCGCCCGCGACGAGAGCGGCATGCGGCTGACGGGGATCGTCCCGACCGCCGTCTCCGTCGAGGAGGCTTACCGCCGTGCCCGGCTCACAGGCCTGCAACTGCTGGCAAATGCGCAGGCGGCCTTGGGCTCGCTCGACCGGGTCGAGGCGGTTGTGAAGGTGTTCGGCATGGTCTATGCAACTCTCGATTTCAAAGATCACCCCACCGTCATCAACGGCTGCTCGGACCTGTTCGAGGACGTGCTCGGCCCCGCCGGGCGCCATGCGCGCTCGGCCGTCGGCATGGGTTCGCTGCCGCACGGCATTTCCGTCGAGATCGAGGCGATCCTGCTGGTCCGGCCGGACGCCTGATCAGGGCTCCTGGCTGCCGGACATCAGCCGGATGCGGGCATTGTCGATGTGATGCCGCATGGCGGTACGCGCACTGTCGGGATTGCCCTCGGCAATGGCGAAGATGATGGCCCCGTGCTCGTCCTGAACGAGGCGCTGGCGCGTAGCCTGCTTCTTCAGCGACAGCCCGCGGGTGAGCCGCAGGCTCGCATCGAACAAAGTTGTAAGGTGCCTCAGCGTCTCGACGAAAAGATCGTTGTGCGCCGCCGATGCGATTGCCGCATGCAGGTCGATGTCCTCCTCGACGCCTACCTTGCCCGCCCCGATGACCGCCTCAAGCCGCTTGTTGCTCGCCCTGATCCGGTTGAGATCGGCTTCCGTGCGGCGCTGGGCTGCGTGGAAGGCCGCCTCCCCCTCGAGCGCAATGCGCAACTCGAAGAAGCGGAGCACTTCGGCGACAGCGCCCGCCGGAGCGTGCTCGAAGAATTCTGCGCTTGGGCGCCGTTGCACGTAGGTCCCCGAGCCCTGCCGCGCCACAACCAGGCCATCCACCTGCAGCCGGAACAACGCCTCGCGCACAATCGGGCGGGAAACGCCGAAGGCCTCGGACAACTGATTCTCTGACGGGAGGCGCGTCCCCTCCGGATAGGCGCCGGAGACAATGCCCTGTAGCACCTGCTCGTAAAGCTGGTCGGCAAGCCGGACACGCTGGGCGGGCTTGTATTTTTCAAGGGCACCGGACGCGCTCGGCTCAAGGGCGCCGGATTCGGTGCTTACAACTTGGCCCCGCCGTCTCGTCACTTGACCACCTCTTGTTGCGTATATATTAGACAATTATACAAGTTTGCGAGACTTCGATGAAGACGGCACCCATCACATTCGGTCATCTGGCCGCTTCGGTCATCGCCGTGCCCCCATTGGCACAGACCCCAGACCTGGGTCTCGCGCGCGCGCCGAACGTCGCGCTGATCGACCACCTGCAGGCAGCTGGCGTTCGATCCCTTATGTACGGTGGCAACGCGAATTTCTACAACATTCCGGTCAGCGCGTACGCGAAGACCCTTGAATTCCTCGCCGAGAACACCGCCGAGGAATGCTGGGTAATCCCTGCTGTAGGGCCAGATTTCGGGCGCATGGTGGACCAGGCGCCCATCGTGCGCGATCTCAAGTTCCCCATGGCGATGGCCCTGCCCGCCGCCAAGGGCAGCTATACTGAGGCGGGGATGGCGACCGCCCTGCGGCGCCTGTCGGACAGTACCGGCGCGCCGATCCTGATGTACGCCAAGCACGACGGCTGCCTCGACCCCGCGCTGATCGGAAAACTGGTTGACGACGGGGTCGTCGCCTTCATCAAATACGCGGTGGTGCGCGACGATCCAAAAGTTGACAACTTCCTGCGCGCGCTCACGGCGGCGGTTGATCCGCGGCGGATCATCAGCGGCATCGGCGAACGGCCGGTCGTCGATCACTTCACCACATTCGGCCTTACAAGTTTTACATCTGGCGCGATTTCGATCGCTCCGCGGCTGTCCATGGCAATCCTGCACGCGCTGCAGGCTGGCGGCCTTACGCGTGCGGCGGAGTTGCGCGACCAGTTCATCGCCATCGAGGATTGCCGGGATACGTTTGGACCTGCGCGCGTGCTCCATGATGCGGTCACGCTGGCGGGCGTCGCCGACATGGGGCCGCTGTCTCCATTGCAGAGCAACCTCGTCGGCAAGGAACGCGACCGCACCGCCGCAGCGGCACGCGAACTTCTCTCGCTGGAGAGAGCGGCAGCCTGAAAGGCGGGGTGAAATGGCAAGCTACGATCTGATCCTGAAGGGCGGGCATGTCATCGACCCAGCACAGGGGATCGATGCATCCATGGACGTCGCCTTCTCGCAAGGGAAGGTCGCCGCGATAGCGCCGGCGATCAGCGATAGCGAAGCGCCCGACGTGCGCGACGTTTCGGGCAAGTACGTGGTCCCCGGCCTCATCGACCTGCACACCCATGTCTATTGGGGTGGCACGTTCCTGGGGGTCGATCCGACCTATGTTGCGCGCCGCTCCGGAATGACCACAGCGGTCGATGCCGGCAGTGCCGGTGCGAACAATATCGGCGGACTGCTGCGGCATGTCGCGCCGCTGTCGGTGCCGCGCATCCTCGCCTTCCTCAATCTCAGCGTGGTCGGCATCTTTGCCGACGCCGGACGCCTGACGGTGGGTGAGGCTGAGGATCTGCGGCTGCTCGACATCAAGCACTGCGTCGATGCCGCCAGGGCCAATGCCGATGGCGTCGTCGGCATCAAGATCCGCGTCGGCGCCTCGACTACCGCGCATCTGGGCGCCATGCCCCTCCACATGGCGATCCGCGCCGCAGAGCTCGCCGGTGACCTGCCGGTGATGGTGCATATCGGCGCCGGCATGCCGCCGCGCATCGAGGACATCGTCGAGCCCCTGCGCCGCGGCGACGTGCTGACTCACTTCTGCACCCCGAAGGCCAACTCGCCGCTTACCAGCGCCGGCGAGATCAGGGACTGCATGATCGCCGCCCGTGAGCGCGGGGTCATCATGGATATCGGCCACGGCAGCGGTTCGTTCGGCTTCAAGGTCGCCGAAAAGATGCTGGACGAGGGCTTCCTGCCGCACGTGATTTCGAGCGACGTACACGCACAGTGCCTGGAAGGGCCTGCCTACGACGTGCTCGAGACCATGTCGAAGTTCCTAGTCATGGGCCTGCCGCTGGTCGAGGTCATTCGTGCGGCGACCGAGGCGCCCGCTGCCGTCTGCCGCCGGGCCGACCTTGGCACGCTTGCGGTCGGCAGCGCCGGTGACGCGACGATCCTCCATATCCGAAAGGGTCGCACGGAATTCACCGACAGCATCGGTGC
>Ga0073904_10004504_pt1 | contig 10332 bp, 10 predicted proteins | sample KloWWTrecipitate_FD_66668 | JGI IMG/M metagenome (GOLD analysis project Ga0073904, IMG submission 66668) | Active sludge microbial communities from Klosterneuburg, Austria, studying microevolution and ecology of nitrifiers - Klosterneuburg... | ecosystem: Engineered > WWTP > Aerobic digester >... | reverse complement strand
TGAAATCAGGTATAAAAATCACTCATTATTAGAATCCTGAATTTAAACTATTAACATTATAATTGTATATATTATCAAATGAAACCTTCGAGAGAATTATTTGATCTGATAAAATCCATGAGCGGAAGTGAGAAGCGATATTTCAAGCTTAATGTATCTCTTCAGAAAGGCAGTAAGAATTACCTTAAATTATTCAGCGCAATAGAAAGACAAAATACATTTGATGAAATTGAATTAAGAAAATTAATAAAGGATGAAAAAATAGTAAAGAATCTCGCCATTACAAAAAACTATCTTTATAATCTGATCATAAAATCGCTAACACAGTACAGAAATGACAGAAGCATTGATCTTAAATTGAATTTTATTTTAAGCAGGTGTAAGCTGATGTATGAAAAAGGATTGTTCCCTGAATATTTTAAGACTATAAAATCGGGTAAAGATGCTGCTCTTAAGTATGAGAAGTTCACAATACTTCTGGACTTTCTCGAGCTCGATAAGAATCTGATAAAAAAAGATGAGATCGGGAAGAAAGACATGAATCAGATATATGATTTTGAAGCGGAAGTTTTAAACTGGATAAAAGAAATAAGTTATTTTAAAAAGATCGTTACAGGTTTGTTCATAGAATTGAGAATTTCGGGTATCATAAGAGATGAAATTTCTGATCAAAGAATCAAGAAACTGTGTTCGGGACTTTCTTTTCGGGAAGGTAAAATTCAATTACCGGTAAGAGCTAACAACATACTTCTTCTTGCAAAATATCTTGAATGCCGTTTGAAAGGTGATTTCAGAAAGTCCATAGAATACTGTAAGCAAAGATATTCACTGATTCTTAAAAACCCGGAAGTATTCAAAGATTATTTACAGGATCCGAAATATGACGCTCTGGAATTTCATATTACTTCCGCATTGAGACTGAATGATTTCAAAGAAGCAAGAAAAGTACTTTCACTTCTTGTGAAAATATCAGATGAATCTGCAAAGATAGATATAACCCTTACTGGAATAGATATAACTCTTTGTGAATGTACTGAAAATGAGGACAGGACAAACGGTGATAAAGTAATTACTCATCTTGAAGACTATCTGAAAAAGTATGAGGGTAAATTACTGATAAATTCGGAAAATTATTTCAGATTCAGTATCATTAAATATTATTTTATGACCGGGAATTTTACTGAAGCGCTGAAATCAGTAAATGATTTTCTTAACCGACGTCAGACAAAACTTACGCCGGAGTTTGAATCGTATTCAAGGATACTGAATATACTTATTCATTTTGAACTTGGTAACTATAATCTGCTTGCTCATCTGATTCCAACCACTAAAAAATATTTAATGAATAAGAAGAAATATTTCAGATTTGAATCTGAAATACTCAGATATGTTAAAAAGATCATTTCATTGAAAAATGAGGATTCAATATATAAAAGTTTTAATGATCTTTTTGAAAAAATACTGATGCTTAAAAAAGATAAGTATAATAAAAATGCATTCTTTTATTTTGATCCTGAAAAGTGGGTGGAGAAAAAAATTCTAAAAGTTAATTAAATTACAAAAATATAATTATGAAAAACCGCTGGACATTAAAGAGCAAAAAAGCACTCGTAACAGGAGCTACACGTGGAATCGGAAGAGCCATTACGGATGAATTTCTTGAGCTCGGTGCAGAAGTGTTTATAATATCAAGAAGTCAGAAAGATGTTGATAAAATGGTGAAGTCATATAAAGGGAAAAGCATTAAAATAAGCGGGATAGAATGCGATGTATCAGATAAAAGCGAGAGAGAAAATCTTTTTAAGAAGATAAAGAAAGACTGGGGCAGACTTGACATACTTGTAAACAATGCCGGGACGAATACGAGAAAGAAAACTCTTGAAAATTCTGAAGAAGATTTTGATAAACTGATGAATCTTAACATGGATTCCGTATTTGATCTATGTAAAAAATTTCATCCGCTGCTTAAGAGATCCGGAAAAGGTTCGATCGTAAACATTACATCTGTAGCCGGAATAATTACTGTCGGAACGGGCTCTCCCTATGCCATGACAAAAGCTGCTGTAAACCATCTGACAAGATATTTGTCAGTCGAATGGGCGGAAGATAAAATCAGGGTAAATGCAGTAGCGCCCTGGTATATAAAGACTTCGCTGACAATGCCGGTATTAAAAGATCCGGTAAAACTCAAAGCAGTACTTGACAGGACGCCGATGAAAAGGATCGGGGAGCCGGAGGAAGTTGCGGCTGTCGCGGCATTTCTATCTATGGATGCGGCTTCATTTATTACGGGTGAAGTCATAGCGGCTGACGGTGGGTTTTTGAAATACGGGCTTTGATATTTTACCTCGAAGTCTCTAAGACTTAAAGGAGAAAATTTTAAACTATAACTTTCATATTTTTCAATCCCTTTGGACTATCCGAAAACAAAAAACTTGTTCGTAGCGACAACCTATAAATTGGGTTTTTAAAATTAATCTGAAAGCCGAAAGCAAATGAATGCGATTATATAGTGAAAATAATCATAAGAGTCAGTTTTTATAGTTTGCATTTTGTTGAATATTTTATAAAAAATCTTTGAGACTTCGAGGCAAAAAGAGGTAAAAAAAAATCCGCCGGGGGCGGATTCTTTAAATTGTAATATGTAAAATAAAATTATTACGAACTGAATCTTTTAAGATCTTCATTCTGGGTAAGCTCCTGTACGCTTCCCATGAGTTCTTTCACAACTTCCTGTTCGCTCTGTAAAGTTATAGTTTCGTATTCATCAGGAGACTTCATGAGCCCGTGAACTCTGTTGAGTACCGGCAGCTCAATTGTCTTATCGGATATTTTCGCTTCAAAATCTTTCCTGAATTTTCTGACAGCCCATTTTACCGGCCAGGCTGCAGCGTCACCAAGAGCGCAGATCGTATTACCTTCGATGTTTTCGGCAACAGAGATAAGCAGATCCAGATCACTCATTCTTCCTTTACCATCCATAATTCTGTTCAGCACTTTCAGCATCCATCCGCAACCTTCACGGCATGGTGTACACTGTCCGCAGGATTCGTGATAATAAAATTTAGTGACTCTTCGGATTACATTAACGATGTCTGTTCCTTCAGACATAACAATGACTCCGGCTGTTCCAATATAAGAACCAATTTCTTTCAGACTTTCATTATCCATTCTTACTGTAAGAGCTTCTTCTCTGTTGAGTGGAGGCATTGAAGAACCTCCGGGAATTACCATCTTAATTTCTTTCCCGCCAATCACTCCGCCGCAATGATCATTAATTAAATCAATCAAAGGAATGCCTGTTGGTAATTCATATACACCCGGTTTATTCACATCACCGCTTACTCCAAAAAGGAGTGTACCCGGCTGACGCGGGTCACCGATCTTACTGAACCATTCTGCGCCTTTATTAATAATCTCAGGCACATTAGCAAGAGTTTCAATATTGTTTATAGTAGTAGGATTTCCCCATACACCATTGACAGCAGGAAATGGCGGTTTGAATCTCGGGTAACCTCTTTTTCCTTCAAGCGAATTCATCAGGGAAGTTTCCTCTCCGCAGATATAAGCGCCTGCGCCCATGTGAACATACATCTCACATGAAAAATCTGTTCCCATTATATTCTTTCCGATCATACCTTTTTTATATGCGTCGGCAACAGCCTCTTCCATAATGTTTATCCATTTCCAGTATTCGCCTCTGATGTACACATAAACAGCTCCGATACCCATAGCGTAAGCTGCTATCAGTGAACCTTCAATAAACTGCTGAGGATTCTTTTCGAAAATTTCCCTGTCCTTAAAACTTCCCGGTTCGCTTTCGTCTCCATTACAGCAAAGGAATTTTGGCTTCTCATTACCTTTAGGCATGAAAGACCATTTCATCCCTGTAGAAAAACAAGCGCCGCCTCTTCCTTTTAATCCTGATTTTTTTACTTCATCAATTACCTGATCAGGTGACATTCCGGTCAATACTTTCTTAAGAGCTGTATAACCTCCATTGGCAATGTAAACGTCTATCTTATCTAAATCCGGTATGTCTTTTAAAATTATTTTTTCCATTAAAATCTTTTTTAATATTTATTTGGTATTAAATATTTGTTCTGATGAATTGTTTTTCAGGATTTATTTCTTAAGTCTTCAAGAAGTTTATCCACAGAATCTGTCGTCAGGTTCTCATAATATTCACGGTTGTTGACCTGAAGCATCGGCGCAGTGCCGCAGCTTCCGAGACATTCGACTTCTTCAATCGAGAACATTTTATCATCGGTGATTTCTTTATTCTTTATTTTCAATTTACCTGAGACATGATCAAAAATATCATAACCTCCGCGAAGCATGCAGGATACATTTGTACAGATCTGAAGATGATGCTTACCCATCGGTCTCTTAAAATACATTGTGTAAAATGTTGCAACTCCGAGAATGTGATCATGCGGAAGACCCAGCAGGTCGCCTACATATTTCATTGCTTCAGTTGAGATCCATCCGTATTTATTCTGAATCATCCAAAGCACCGGCATAACAGCTGCCATTGGTTTGGGATATTTTGAAATGTGATACTGAACAGTCTTTAATTCATTTTCATCAAAGACAGGTTCGTAATTTTCGCTACTCATTATTTTGATTTTTGATTTTGGACCTTTGATTTTGGATTTAAATTTTTATAACATTTACTCCGCTCACTACATTCTCCAATCCGCCGTGGCGGACTAGATACTTTTTACTTGTCTGCTTCACCCATCACAGGATCAACACTTCCTATAATCACTACTGTATCCGAGATCATGCAGTTCTTCATCATAGGAGCCAGTCCCTGTAAGTTGCAAAAACTCGGTGAACGGATCTTCAGTCTCCATGGATTACCTGTTCCGTCGCTGATAAAATAAAATCCGAGTTCGCCTTTGGAAGCTTCGATGGCTGAATATGATTCTCTCTTTGGAGGATTTACACCGAAATTGATTATCATAAAATCGTGAATAAGTTCTTCCATCTTTGTATAGACTCTTTCTTTCTTTGGTAATACCTTTTTTGTCTGAAGAGCATTATGAGATCCCTGCGGAATCTTTTCAAGACACTGCTTGAGTATTTTTATGGATTCAACCAATTCTTCAACCCTTACATAATATCTTGAAAGACAATCACTGTCGGTATAAGTCGGAATCTTGAAATCGAGTTTGTCATAGACAAGATAAGGATCCTGTCTTCTCAGATCTCTTTCCACTCCGCATGCTCTCAGTAAAGGACCGGTCAGACCAAGATCAATGCAATCCTGTTTAGGCAAATGTCCGATACCTTCACACCTTTCTATGAATATTTTATTTCTTTCGACAAGATCCCGGATCTCCTGAAGCTTAGCGGAAAATTCTTCAATGAATATTTTTATCCCGTTTAAAGCGCTGTCGGGAATATCCTGAGCTACGCCTCCTATTCTTGTATAGGAAGTCGTAAATCTTGCTCCGCAGATAACATCATAAAGGTCAAGAATTTTTTCACGTTCTCTGATTGCCCAAAGGAAAGGAGTAACTGCTCCAATGTCCATTACAAGTGCACCCATTGCAAGTAAATGCGACTGTATCCGGGCAAGTTCGGCTATGATAACTCTGATATATTTTCCTCTTTCGGGAATTTCAAGGTCTATAAGTTTTTCAACAGCAAGAGCGTATGCAACATTATTAGCCATTGGTGATAAATAATCCAGTCTGTCGGTGTGGGGGATGAATTCATGATAAGTAGATGCTTCAGCAAGTTTTTCATAACCTCTGTGCAGATATCCGAGCTCGGGAATGCATTTCATAACGGTCTCACCGTCAAGACTTATGAGCAGTCTTAAAACTCCGTGGGTCGCGGGATGCTGAGGTCCCATATTTAAAACCATCTCATTATCAAGAGCATCATTAAAAGAAACGCTCAGATCCTCTGTCTCAAGAGCTTCGAGTATTTTTGATCTTTTGATATCAGGTTTGTTTTCTTCAAGATCCTTATAGATTGTGTTAGACATACTTTTCAGTTAGTAGTTAATAGTTAGTAGTTAATAATATATTAACATTTTCTAAATCAAAATTTTATTTATTAGGTAATGGGATTGAATCCGGGATTCCCATCAAAGGAAAATCTTTTCTTAAAGGATAATATTCAAATTCATCAGGCATATACATCCTTCTCAGATCAGGGTGATTTAAAAAATCAATACCCATCATATCATAAGCTTCTCTTTCATACCAGTTAGCCGATCTCCATACAGATGACAGACTTTCCATTTGAGGCTTTTTGCTGTCCAGCCGGATCTTTATGAAAATCCGTTCATTGTTTTCAAGAGAAAGCAGATTGTATATCATTTCAAATCTGTCTTTTTTTGTAAATCTGTCAACGCTTACACCATCGACACATGAATCAAATCTGAGTGATTCGTCATTTTTCAGAATATTGCAAACATTTATTATATCGTCTTTCATTATGCAGAAAGCCGGGGTTCCGTTAACATCGGTATATTCTATGTTGAAATTCTGAAGTTTTGTTTTTAGAAGGTTTTGTCTGTCGCCGGTCATAATTTATTTTGGGTAAACTTACTTAATATAATATTTATTTTAAACTACAAAAAACCCGCTTATTAAAATAAGCGGGTTATGTTTTTAAAACAATTTGAAACTGGCCTTAAAAAATTTATTTGATGAGCTGCATTTTCTTTGTCTGTGTAAAGAAGTCAGTTTCCAGTCTGTAAAAATATGTACCACTTGCAAGTGAATTACCGTCAAATTCCGCCTGATAAGAACCGGCAGGTTTATTTCCGTTAAAAAGATCCATTACTACCTGTCCCATGGAATTATAAACCGTTAATTTCACATTTGAAGCTTTTGCAAGATCAAAATTTATTTTTGTTGTCGGATTAAATGGATTAGGATAATTCTGATTTAAAGCAAACTTGTCAGGAATGTTGGTTCCGGTTTGTGTAATTCCAACTGATTTTCCGTTTCCGACAAATACATTATCAATATAACAAAGTAATCCGTCAACAGTTGTATTCATGTAATATCTGAATGCAATACAAATTGATTGTCCTGCATATGCGCTTAGATCAAATTTATATTTAACCCAACCGTTCAATGAATCCGCGCTTCTGATTGTAGCTAACTTAGCAATAGAAAAAGCCGGATCCTGATCGGAGCAAACATGCACCTGCATTGTATCAATGTATACAGTTTCAGAATTACTTCCAAGTGTCATCATAAATATTAAGCTGTCTCCGGCTTCAATATTCATGACATTAGTGAAAACCCAGTCATCAGCTACCGGATCACCGGCTCTCCAGCCGATTGTTAAACTTCTGAGACTTTCAAAAGCTCGTGTTGCGTATATTGCATTTGTTCCTGCAGGATATGCTAACCCTGAATCTCTTACAGCCCAGACTACACCAGCAAGTCCGGTACCATCCACATCTGTCTGATACCATCCTGTTGGCAGACTATCCTGACTAAAACCCGCATTTTCAAAATCCTGATCTATTAGAATCCTTTGTGAAAATGCATAATCAGTTGACATGCAGAAAACAATAAATACAATTAAAATGTAATAAATTTTTTTCATGATTATTTTATTTAAGTTAAAGAAAAATTTTAATTAACAGAAAAACTGCCATCCTGTCCGGACTGTATTTTTTCCTGAAGAAGCATAAGTGCATTTAACAAATTATCAGGTCTTGGAGGGCATCCTGCTACATAAACATCTACAGGAAGGAACTGATCTATTCCCTGAACTACAGAATATGTTCTGTACATTCCTCCGCTTGAAGTGCATGCTCCCATAGCTATGACCCATTTCGGATCAGGCATCTGATCATAGATCTTCCTGACAACCTGCGCCATTTTATAAGTAGTAGTTCCCGCAACTATCATTACATCCGATTGTCTCGGGGAAAATCTGAATACCTCACTTCCGAATCTTGAAATATCAAATCTCGGTCCCGCAGCTGCCATCATTTCAATTGCACAACAGGAAATACCCATAGGCATTGGCCACAAAGCATTTTTTCTTGACCATTTTATTAGATCATCTATTTTGGATGTTACAAATCCGTCTTTGGAAAGTTTATCTTCTAATCCCAATTTAAAGCTCCTTTTCTTATTACGTAGATATAACCTACGAGTAAAATTATTATAAATACTGCAACGCTTATAAAAGAATATATCATTTTCACCGGTTCGAGTCCTATAAAAGAAACTGCCCAGGGATATAAGAATACAACTTCTATATCAAACAGTATAAACAGTACGGCAACCATATAAAATTTAACAGAAAATCTGTCGTGCGCTGTACCGACCGGCTCTATTCCGCTTTCATAGGTTGAAAGTTTTTCTTTGTTAGGTCTCGATGGACCCAGTAAAGAAGAAAGATTTACATTAACTACTGCAAATATTATTGAAATTGCAAGTATAATAAATATTGGTATATAGGACTCTAACATGGGACAATATAAAAGTTTTTATCTTAAAGATTAATGAAAAAATTTTCCATAAAAAAATAATTACAAAAAATTTTTTTACATTCTCGGATACATTGATTCTATTTCATTTTTATACATCTCAGCAACATACTTCCTTTTGATCTTCATGGTCGGTGTAAGTTCGCCCCCTTCTATAGTAAATGGCTTATCTATCAATGTTAACTTTCTTATTCTTTCATGGTGAGCCAGGTCTTTTTGAAGTTCATCTATATCTTTTTGAATTAGTCTTATGAGTTTGCTGTCAGAAATTAATTCATTTAAAGAATTGTATTGAATATTATTTTCCTTTGCAAACTTCTCCAGCTCTGCAACTACCGGAACGATCAATGCTGTAATAAACATTCTTTCATTACCGATTATCATTATGTTTTCAATATATTTTAATCCGGCTACCGATTCTTCAATCTGAGCGGGGGAAACGTATTTGCCACCGGATGTTTTCATCATGGCTTTTTTCCGGTCGGTAATCTTAAGATATCCGTCACTGTCTAATTCACCTATGTCCCCGGTATGGAGCCAGCCGTCTTTTATCATATCAGAGGTATTCACTTCGTCTTTATAATATCCCTTCATTACAAGATCGCCTTTTATAAGAATCTCATTGTCGTCAGCAATCTTTACTGTAACACCTTCCAGAGGTGGTCCTACAGTTCCGTATTTATTTTTCAGCGGCGGGTTTACTGAGATCACGGGTGAAGTTTCGGTTAATCCATACCCTTCGAGTACCTAAATTCCTATGTTATCAAAAAAGTTTCCAACAGTTGAATTCAAAGCTCCTCCGCCGGAAATAAAATGTCTGACTCTGCCTCCGGTTTTCATCCTTATTTTTTTATAAACCAGTAAGTCAGCAATCTTATAACTTAAGCTGCTTTTAGAAATGTTCTTTCCGTTAGCCATGCCGACTGCCCAAAGAAATAATTTTTTCTTTAATCCCGGTTCCATGTCTTCTCCGCTGTTCTGAAGTTTGTAATAGATCTTATCAAGTAACCTCGGAACTGTAATTACTATGGTTGGTTTTGCTTCGGGTAACTGAGCCGCAATTGTTTCTATGTTCTGCGCATAATAAATTTTTGCTCCGCTGAATAAAGCGAGATAATATCCGGCGGTTCGTTCGTAAGCATGAGAATATGGCAGATATGATAGAAATGTATCATTATCATTAATGGTTAAAACTTTTTGACACGCTTCAACATTTGAATAAAAATTTTCATGCGCAAGCATTACACCTTTTGGAATACCCGTTGTGCCTGAAGTATAAATAATAGTAAGGATATCTTGTTCTTTGACTTTAGCGGAAAGATCTTTCAGATAATCGAATATTTCTTTGTCAGAAACGGTCGGATCTTCTGTAATGAGTTCTGAAAATAAATTATCATATTCTGAATGCGGAATTTTGCTTAGATCTTTATATGGTATTACTTTTTTTAATTCGGGTAAGTTTTTTCTAATGCTGTTTACTTTGTCCAGTTGGAATGAATTTGACACAAAACAAATCCCGGATCCGGAATTCTCAAGTATGTATTCAACCTGAGAAGATGACAGAGATGTATATATCGGTATAGAAATTAGTTTGAGGAACATGCATGCAAAATCTGTAATCACCCATTCTATACAGTTATCTGAAATGATTGCAACCTTATCATTTTCTTTGAAATTGTTTTTTTCAAGATACTTTATTAGAGAATAGATCTTCCTGAATAGCTGACCGCTTGTAAGACTGGTATATAAATCGTTTTCTTTTGTGAAAAATATATCTTTATTCAATCCTCTTTGATTGTAATATTCGATCAATAATCCGGTTAAAGTTTTTTCCATTTGTAATATTTTTTTTT
>Ga0073904_10004501_pt1 | contig 10336 bp, 11 predicted proteins | sample KloWWTrecipitate_FD_66668 | JGI IMG/M metagenome (GOLD analysis project Ga0073904, IMG submission 66668) | Active sludge microbial communities from Klosterneuburg, Austria, studying microevolution and ecology of nitrifiers - Klosterneuburg... | ecosystem: Engineered > WWTP > Aerobic digester >... | reverse complement strand
GGCGCCATCTCGTGGGATGGCATCATGGATGGCGGCTCCTTGGCCCGCATGGGACCGTACATCGTAGTGCTGGAAGTCTATGACCTGGCCGGCAACGTGGAGAAGTTCAAGAAGACGGTGACGTTGGCACATCGGTTGGATTGAGGGGGGGGTGTGTTTAAGCCTCGGTACCCGCAGATCGCAGGGCCTTGAAGCGAAGATCCTGCACAGGTTTAAACCATTGACTTATCTTTGACATGCCTGATGTGTATGAAGGTCGGCTTCATGCCGTTGAAGTGCAAGCTTCTTAGTACACCTCGGGCATTTTAGTCGGCAGAGAAGTTATCTAATGCCTCGATCCTCAAAAAAGAGGAACGCAAGTACCGATCCTAAAGCCCAATGGCAACTTCCGTAATACAAACAAATGGCTCCAAGCCTTGGGAACTGACCGTACCCAAGAAGGATCATTACAGCCCCGACGAGGTGATCCAAGCATATTTCAAGGGCAAGGAAGTTGGAAAAGCCGATGGACTTAAGGAAGGCAGTGAAGCAACTCGTCAACTACTTCTGAAGGCCTTGACCGAGAATCTTTCCAAGGCCGGATCGGAAACCAACAAGGTGCTGAAGGCTTTCAAAGCACAAAAGCTGAAGACCGAAAGTGCCCTGTTGCGCATTGATTCTTGGCATCGATTCAGCGTAATGATCGTCGCAACCGAAGCAGCCTTCAAGAGCGATAAACTGCTGAAGGTGTACGACGTGGTCAACGCGTTGGAAAGCACCGTCACCAACGATCAGTTCCATATTCGGTTCTCCTTCGTGGCTGGTGGAAAAGACCTTGATCCGAAGGCACTTGCAGCCGATGGTTATGTGCTGAAGCTAAAGAGCTGAACTCGTGAAAGGTCACGCTGCGCACAACGAGGCCGCTTGCGACCTACTGAATACATCAGGGACCTTTCCGGATTGGGTGATCACTACTGCATTCTATTCGGCGTTGCACTTGGTCTATGAAAAGCTATTTCCGCTGACCGAGAAAGGGGAAACGTTCAACTCCTTCGACCAATACTATGGGAGTAGATACGCGCGAAAAGGGCCGGGCGACAAACCTTCGAAACACGAAGCCACTGTGGATCTTGTCAAATCCCACTTGCCGGGGGTGGCCTCATATTACCGTTTGCTGAAGGATTCTTGCCACAATGCGCGCTATCGGAGCTATGTGGTAAAGCCTTATGAGGCAACAGTAGCGCGCAACCAGCTGCAGAACATCAAGGCAGGGTTGGCAAAAAGGAAGGGTAAGTAGGCTGAGTTCTATCTCCCCTCCACAACCCTAACCTCCTCCTCCGTCAACCCATACAACTGATACACCAGCGCATCAATTTCCTTATCCGTTTTGTCAATCTGGGCTTGCAGCGCGCGGGCCTTAGCCTGCTGCTCGGTAAAGTAGGTGAGCCACTCAGCTTCTTCGCCAAGGGTTAGCGCCACTTTCGCTTTCTTCAACTCCTGCAAGAAGCCCTTGAAATCCAGCGCGGGCCAGTTCTCCAATTTATTACTCGGCTTTTCAAGCTCAAATTTGGCTGATATCAACTTGATAAATGTTGCTTCAATTTGTTTAACGTCTTCAACAAGACCAATCATCATCTTTGATAAGATTGTAATCTCCTTTTCGAGCGTAGGGTTTGCAGCGAACACAATCGGAAGTTGTTTGCAGTTGGCAATGAGAATCTTTTGAAACAACTCCTTTTCAAGGTCCAAGAAGCGATACTTGTGGTAGAAATTAACTACTGTTGAATTCAAGATTGCCAACAGTAAATGACAGTCCAACTCATCGTTAGTAGGTATAATGCCGAACCCTATCTGAGTAAAGTATAGCGGCTTTGTTGTGTATCCAGCATAGATCCGAGGGGGTTTACCAGATACAATTTGACGCACTAGTACTCTCGGCTTAGTAAAGAATCTTTCTTCACGCATAGCACCCAGCCAAGTGCCGTATTGTATGTAACAATCAACTGCGTCGCTTACGCCATACCTCACAATATTCGCCCCTGAGATCAAAGGCTTGTACGTTTCATTTACCTTATATTGTGAATGAAATGCTTTTGATTCAATTACTTCAGATGAATGCCCTCTGTACTTGTCATAAGGAGTAATCCCAAGGGAGAAATCAGCCACGTCACCAAGCCTATATCCAAGGCTTCCAATTCGCTGTAGAACCTTGAACTGATTCGCAGTGATGAATATGTTGTAATTACAATCCTCTGAAGACTTCCAGCTCGCCTTGTCAATACTAAATGACCGAGATAAATCGACGTACGTTATGCGCTCTTCTTTGGGATATACTAATGCAAGTAGGTTCTGCGTATTCGACTTCTTCCTTAACTCAAATATGATGGTTTCAACCGTCGCATCCTCAAAAACATCATCAGGCAATTTGACTATCGTCGTCATGTCATCAACTAACAATTTTCGAATACGCGTGTACGAAGAGTTTATGAGAATGGAGTTGGGATTTATGAATGACAACAAGCCTCCATCCTTGATTAGACTATATGCTTGCTCAATGAAGACCGAATAAAGATTGATACGATTTTCACAAGTTTTGAATGTTGCAAAAAGCGCTTTGACCAAATTGGGGTCCAATGCTTTTATGTCTACATACGGCGGATTCCCGATCACCACATCAAACCCGCCCTTCTCAAACACACGCCGGAACTCCTTCTTCCAGTCAAACGCCTTGTCACCGGCAACGGCGGGATCGTCGATCAGGCTGTTGCCGCACTTGATGTTGCTGCTGAGGTCGTTCAGCTTGCGGCCTTTTGTAGCGGTGCGCAACCAGAGGCTGAGGCGCGCGATCTCTACGCTCTCTTCGTTGATGTCCACACCAAAGATGTTGCGCTCCAGGATGTGGTCGCCGATGTCCTTGAAGGTGATGCTGTGGCCCAGCAAGCTGGCTTGTAGTTCGTCCACGTAGCGGTGCTCGGCGATCAGGAAATCCAGCGCTTGGTTCAGGAAGGCGCCACTGCCGCAGGCGGGGTCGCAGATGGTGAGGCTTAGCAGCCAATCGCGGTACACATCCAACTTGGTATCCAACTCTTGGATGGTCTTCTTCTGCCTGCCCTTGCGGCCCTTGGCATACTCCTCATCCAGCACGCCCAGTTCGTCCTTCTTCTCGCTGCACAGGCGGCCCACCGTGTGCTCCACGATGTATTGGGTAATGTACTTCGGCGTGTAGAACACACCGTCCTTCTTGCGCTTCGTCTTCTTGCTGTCCACGGCGCGGCCCTCTAGCTGCGCGGTGATGCTCTCGATCTCATTGAGGCTATGCTCGAAGATGTGACCGAGAATGTTCACGTCCACCTCGCTACCGAAATCGTACGCATGCAATGCGGTGAGGTGTGTCTCCAGAATCGCATCGCTGATGCGCACACTGTCCAGCAATTCATCCGGTTTGAAGAGGCCACCGTTGTAAGCGAAGATCTCCTGTGTACTGCTCTTGTATCCGGCATTCAGCCAACCGAAATACTTCTGGCACCGTTCGTAGAGCGGTCGGTACTCGTCCAGTTCAGTAAGCTTGCGCCACTGTTCCAGAATGCCGCGCAGCGTGTTCGGCGGCAACAAACCTTTATCCTCGCTGAAGAGCACAAAGAGGAAACGGTCCAGCAACTTCTGGCTCTTCTTGTAGAGAACCAGTTTATCGTGTTCCGGGTGGTTGGTGCAGAGATCCTGCCACAACGCATTCTTGAAGGTGCTGTAATCCTTGTAGAGCAGCTTCGTGATCTTCTCCTCCTGTTGCAGGCTCTCGGCCTTCACCTTTTTGGGGATGCCACTCAGCAGATTGTCGCGCTGCAAACAAAGCCACAGCAACCGGAACCCTTCCGCATTCAACGTGAACAGGTCCCACTCGATGTGCTCCACCGCATTGTCAATAAAGAACCGCAACTTGTGGAAGTTGCTGGTGATCACGTAAACGCAATCGGTGTGGTTGGCCTTGTAGTTGAAGGCCTGCGTATTGATGGTCTGTAGGTCGGTGGTATCGGTGCCCTTCAGCTCGATCACCGCCAACGCTTTGCCCTTTTGAAGGATGGCGCCATCGGCCTTTTTCGCGCCTTTCTCGTTCTTGAATTCGCTGGTAAGCTCGTAGTCCTTTTGCGGGTTCAGCGTGTAGCCCAGCACATTCACGAAGAGGTCGCGCAAGAACCCTTCTTGGTACTGCTCTTCTTTCGCTTCGCGGATGTTGGCCTGTATACTGGGATCATGAAAGTGCGCCGTGAACGTGGCATACGCCGCAGCCACGCGGGCATCATTTTGGTCTTTCAAATACTTATTGAGAACGGCAGATTGGAAGAGGGACATGGTTACAAAGGTGATCAGATCGAAGTGAATCCAATGCGCCCCACCCTGCCCTCCCCGGCGGTGAGGGTCAGAGTGCTACGATCGACGGGCGCTGCTGAATGATGGTTTCGATGCGTTCAAGTACGCTGTTCAAATGCAATAACACCTCTTCGTTGCGGAAGCGCAGTACGTGAAAACTTGTTTGGTTGAGCCACTGCGTGCGCAAGGCATCATAGTCTTGTTGGTGATCATGGATGTCGCCATCCACTTCGATCACCAACCTGCGATCCAAGGAAACGAAATCAACAATGAAATTGCCCAACACATGCTGCCGCCGGAAATAGGTGCCGGTCCTGTTACCGCGTAACGCACGCCACAGCACCTTCTCAGCCTTGGTGGGATTCGTGCGCATTGACCGAGCACGCTCCTTCAACAGTTCATAGATGCGCACATTGGCCGTATGCAACCCATGCACGGCACCACCAGCACCAAGCGCGCTCGGTATTTCACCCTCTCCGCCGACTGGCGGAATGGCCGGGGTGGGGTCTGCCCCCTCCCTATCGGGGAGGGCCGGGGTGGGGCGTATTTCCTTCTTCATTCTCCAAAGTTCTACTTCCCTTCCACAACCCCAACCACCCCATCCTTCAACCCATACAGCTGGTACGGTGGCAAGGTACTTTGGAGCGGGGCATGTGCGCCCACGATGTTATAAACAGGAACACGCGCAACCTAGCGTGCTGCGGTTTCAACCCCTTCAAACATTAGCAGCGTCTCCCATCTTCGGAAACCCTGCTTCTTTTCCATCACTCCATTTTCCCCCTTTCCGATCCGTACCTTATCGCCAACCCCTTGACGAGAAACTCGGCGATGCGCATACCCAAGACCCCTTGCCCGGTGCACGGGCTGGTCCCTTTCTGGAACGGCATTTACCCCATCATCAGCAAAACGCCGCACCCGGTGTTGCTGTGGTTGTATACCATCCACGCCAAGGCCAAGGACCAAGCGTTGATCATTCATTACAACGTTTCGCAAGAGGATATTGTAAAGGAGATCGAGCTCTTCTGCAGGTACAAGGTGGGCGATAGCGTGGAGTTGGGTCCTTTTGCGCGGCGGCGCATCGTGGGCCGCAAGTGGGACTTCCAGACCGGTACCATGGTGTACCAGTTGGAGGGCAACCGGCAGGGCAGCGAAGTGAGCATGGACCAACAGGAGTTGACCCGGCGGATCGAGGAGGCGGTGCAGCCACTTGGGTGAACAGTGCAAGCGGTTGCTGTGCGTTCATGGAGCGTACCATCAGCTTTACGTTGGATCGTGTCCTCGTTCGTAAACGCTGCGCTCCCTACTAGGATAGCAGCGCCAAATACGCCTGTATCCTGCGTTGGTCCGTACGTGCGTATCCCGGTTCATGAACGTGCGGTAGTGTCAACTTTTCAGCGTCGCTGAAAGATCGACATTCGTACACTAGGGTCGTTTACAAAAATTGTTCAACAGGACTTACAGATCGTCAGGTTACAGGCGTTGGCAAAAGATCTGTGATCCGTAGAACAGAACCCCGACCATGGTGGCCGGGGAAAATAAAAAACCAAACACACAATGACACTTATGAAGTATAAGCAAGCTCCGGTGACTTCCGCTTCACCGGTGGATCGTTTGGCCAGTGAGATCTTTGGCCAGCACATTGGTCGTTTTCTGGGAAGCGACGGATGGCAGGACCACGCGCCACGCGTGAACATCACCGAGAACAATGAAGCGTTCAAATTGGAGATGCAGGCCCCGGGATTCGACAAGAAAGACCTGAAGCTGGAGATGGTGGACGATACCCTTACCATACGCGGAGAGCACACTGTGGAAGATGAGAACAAAGAACTCCGATGGACCCGGCGCGAGTTCAGTCGCACGGCGTTCGAGCGCAGCTTCGTGTTGCCGCAGAGCGCGAATGCCGAATCCATCAAGGCAGAGTACGTGAATGGCGTACTGCAACTCACAATTCCAAAAAGCGAGGAGGCCAAGCCCAAGACGCGCATGATCAGCATCAAGTGATCGTGCAAGTAACCGCGGCGTAGTGCTGCGGAGATGGCCGGAAGTGGGATGTCGTCCGCTGTGCAGCGGATGGCATCCCGATCCTCCTAGAACATTAAAAACCCCTATGGACCAATGAAAACCAAGAGCGCATTCATGGGCATGCTCGCTTGGATAGCGATCATGCTCAACCTTTCCGCCTGCAATGGGCAGACCACCAACCAACATACACCTTTGAGCACGGACACGCTTGCCCAAGGGATCAGCACTCCGCACGTGGACGTGCGCGTGAACAAGCAGTACGATGAGAACGGTAACCTGGTGGCCTTCGATTCCACGTACACCTCCATCTATCGCAGCCAGAACAGTGATCCGGCCTTCATGGACAGTGTCTTCAACGACTTCAAGCCGCGTATGGGACTGCGCTATCCATTCTTGAACGATCCCGGGTTCAACGATCTGTTCTTCAACGACACCCTCTTTCATCATGACTTTTTCCATGATGACTTTTTCCAGAAACGGATGGAGATGAATGATCGCTTCATGCACCGCATGATGGTGGAGTTGGACTCGATGAAGAACGCTTACCTGCAAAGCGAGGTCAGGAAAAGAGAACCCACCCATTAACGACCAAGGCGATGAACAGTTTCGAGGAAGCGATCATCAAAGTATACATGCTTCAGCGCGATACGCTTCGGGAGCGTGCGCGTAGCATGCTGGAGCAGGCTCCGGACCTCGACATTCCGCCCACGTGGGTGGTGCCCATGGATGTGCCCGCGATAGATAAGCTCGTTGGCAGCCAGAAGCCCTACCTCTACTTCGATCGCAAGCGGTCGCGGTTCACACACATCGTACACGCGTTCACGGTAGTGGACAAAGCTTCCCGACCAGAGAACGTTTTCCCTGTGCAACGGGTGATCACGATACCGGAACCGATGGGCTAGTGCAGTAAGCCGCGCTCCGGTTCCAGCCCATGCGTAATACTTCGTGCTGATCGCAGGGTCTCAGCACTCCCGACCAACTCCATCAAGTTCCCGCCAGAAGCTAACGGCACCCAGGGTCGATCTACATTTGTTGATCATGAACTCTTCTGCTATGCGAACAACCCTACTTGCAACCTTCGTTGTCCTCTTTATGGCCAAGACACATGCACAGTGCGGTTGTTGGTTGGAACCCGATAGCAGCTATACCACCATTACGAACAACATGTGGTACATCCCAAGCAATACCCAAACATCCACCACCCCGCCGGATGATGGGACCTTCGGACCGATCACGCTACCGTTCAACTTCCAGTTCCTTGGTGTGGACGCGGACACGGTCTTCATCAATACGAACGGTCTGCTATCCTTTGACTTTGCCGACATCACGTTCAACGCAAATGCCTTTCCCGCTACATGGGTCCCGGTTCATTGCGCCGTTCTGGAGCGATGTGGACCTGCGCGGATCCTGTGTGGATTGCAACAGGGTCAGCTACAAGCTAACTCCTACTGCACTTTTCGTGAGTTGGCATCGGGTCGGCTATTGGTCGGCCCAGACCGATCTGCTCAACTCCTTTCAGGTGATCATTACCGATGGCACTGATCCGGTGATCCCGGGTGGCAACAATGTGAGTTTTTGCTATGGTAACATGCAGTGGGCCACTAGCGATGGCAACAGCGGCGCGAATGGTTCTGGAGGGATCCCGGCCACGGTAGGTGTAAATCAGGCAACGGGCGCCGATGTCAGTTATGCCCAAGTTGGTCGTTTCCGTGAGCTGGGTATGAACTACGACGGACCCTATGGTGAAGGCTCAGGTGTGGACTGGTTGGATAGCGCACATTTTGTCTTCAGCACTGCGGATCCCGTTGGGGTGTCGCCTATTTTCGCTTGGCAGAGCGACTGTGATACCATCAGTTTGATGGTAGGGGATGAATTGGAATATGACATGTTGGTTTTGGCCGGCGGTCCAGGGCAATCGGTCAGTGTGCTCTCCGAGTGCACCACGGTACAGTCCTATACGGAACTGTCCAACACGCAAGGGGCGCAAGCACTGGTAACGTCGTTCATGGCACCGGATGAAGCGGATATTGGTTTCCATACCATTACTTATGTGGCACAGAATGACTCTACCAACCCAACTTCCGCGACCGGCACGTTGGTAGTGCAAGTGGTGCCCGACATTACTACAGGCATCTCCGATCATGCGGAAGGTCGATTGTCCGTCTTCCCCAATCCCGTGGAAAGCGTATTGCGTTACACCATTGATCGCGATGCACAGGACCGCTTCTTACAGATCCTTACCATGGATGGCCGTTTGATCCGGCAATTGGCAACACTTCCCGGTGCCTACACAGGTACCATTGATGTGCATGATCTAGCACCGGGCACTTACTTCTTGCGCAACGGAAGCTTTGCAATGCGCTTCATGAAGGACTGAGCAGAACGCACCGTAAAACCTCCGCACGTTCACCTTTAAACCCACGTAGGTTCTTCACCTCCAAACCCTGCCCGCCGCATGGCGATAACCCTATCGAGGATCAGAGCATATTTATTTTCTTAAAAGCACACCAACTGTTCAATTCCATAGTAGCATTGTAGTACAAAGGTCACCTCCCGACCATGGAAAAAGAACAACTGCGCCTTGCTATTGTGGACGACCATCCGCTTGTTCGTGATGGATTTGTGCGACAGTTAGAGAATTGGCCCTATGCGGGGGAAGTACACCAAGCAGCCGATGGCGTTTATTTTGAGGAGCTGTGCCGCACGGTTGGGCATTTCGATATTGTGGTAATGGACCTGAGCATGCCACGGCGGGATGGGTATGAGACCACGCAATGGTGTACACGCCACCATGCGCGCACCAAGGTGTTGGGCTTAAGCCTTGCAGTGGATGAATACATTGCCCGAAGGATCATGGCGTGTGGTGCCCGTGGCATTGTCTCCAAGGAAAAAGAACCACAGGAACTCCTGAGGGCCTTGGACCACTTGCGCACTGTTGGTTTCTATTACAACGAATGGGTGACCAAGGCGTTGCGGTTGTCTTGGGAAATGGAGAATGAAGCGAAACCGCCGGAGTGTACGGCCGCCGCCATAACACCCCGCGAACGCCAATTCCTGATGTGCTATGCACGGCCACCGTTCCCGCAACTGAAGGAGGTCGCCGTACGCTTGGGCATTAAATACAATGGTGCCGAGAGCATGCGCAAACAAGTGGTGAAGCGCACAGGTTGTGCTTCGCGCGAGCAGATGATCGACCTCCTACGGCGGTTAGGCTGGGGATAGCACATGCTTGTTCTCGGGGTGCCGGGAACTGAATGCTATACCATACTACTATAGGGCGCATTCTTCTATTCTTTTCGTGAGGCACTCTAGTGGTCCAGAACGGGTACATGTAGACCGGATACTGCCAGGAGTTTTTGTTCCAGTGGTACATGTACTTGTCTGATCGGTACATGTACTTACGCAATCGGTACACGTACTTGTCTCATAGGTACATGTACTTGCGCGATCAGTATATGTACTTGCGCGATCAGTACATGTACTTGTCTCATCGGTACATGTACTTGTGCCATCGGTACATGTACTTGCGCCTTCAGTACATGTACTTGTCTCATCGGTACATGTACTTGCGCGATCGGTACGTGTACTTGCGCCATCAGTACATGTACTTGCGCAATCGGTACATGTACTTGTCCCATCAGTACATGTACTTGCGCAATCGGTACATGTACTTGCACGATCAGTACATGTACTTGCGCCATCGGTACATGTGCTTGCGCGATCAGTACATGTACTTACGCCATCGGCACATGTACTTATGCCATCGGTACATGTACTTGCGCCTTCAGTACATGTACTTGTGGCGCATGCAGGGCGATGCAGCACACGCACACCACTACTTGCGATGTAGGTACGTGCACTTTCCTACAACCCACGGTGGGCGCAAGTTTTAGTAGGCCTACCCCCGGCTGGCCGTGGGTGATCCTTACCCCGGCCAGCCGGGGGTATTTGAACGAATGCGAACCGCGCT
>Ga0073904_10004499_pt1 | contig 10339 bp, 12 predicted proteins | sample KloWWTrecipitate_FD_66668 | JGI IMG/M metagenome (GOLD analysis project Ga0073904, IMG submission 66668) | Active sludge microbial communities from Klosterneuburg, Austria, studying microevolution and ecology of nitrifiers - Klosterneuburg... | ecosystem: Engineered > WWTP > Aerobic digester >... | reverse complement strand
TGCCGTCGCGGGCCAGACCACGCCCGATTGGGCGGGATTTCAAGGCAGCAGCCTCACGCCAACCGCCGCTGGACTTCGGTTTTTTTTCCGGGCCATCACGCCGCCCGGCCGGTCGCGGCGCTTTGACGCGCGGTTCTTTCTGGCGGATGCGGCGGCAGTGGCCGGCGATCCGGACGATTTCAGCCATGCCTCAGACGAGCTGTCGCACCTGCACTGGGTCCCCGTCGCCGAGGCCCGCCAATTGAACCTTCCGTTCATCACCGAAGTCGTCCTGGCCGAACTCGGGGCGTTCCTTGCCGCGCTGGCACCGGACGCGCCGCTGCCGGTTCCGGCCTCCGTGCCATTTTTCGACAATTCCGGGCCAGTGCCGACCTTCCGCCGGATCTACTGATCCTTGGTCCAGAGCGGATGGGGAACCGGATCTTTGGCGCGCAGGAAATAGCGCCGGAAGACTTCGGCGTAGGACGCATAGCTATAGCCGTCATTGCGACGCAGGAATTCTTCCTTCCGCTCTCGGTAAAGCGCGGGTAGCCGATACCAGGCAAGGCCGGGTTTTGCATGATGAACAGCATGCAGGTTATTGTTCAAAAACAGAAATGGCAGGATGTGACCGCCCTCGATGATGACGGTGCGGCAACGCGCTATCTCGTGCGCGCGGTGTTCCAGATAGGTGCGGATCTTCAGGATAGACAGCCCGATGTATGCCGACAAGACATAAGCCCAGCCGGGCATGGAGGCGCGCTGCAACAGCCATCCAAGGCAAACAAGCCCGACCAGATGCAGCAGCCAGTCGCGCAAGATCGCCCGATCTCCGCGCCGTATCGCACGCATATCACCGCCGATGAAACAGACGCCGCTCACCAATGGGCCGACCAGCATCCGCCCGGCAAGACTGTTGTTGAACAAAAGCAGGGCGCGATGCGGCAAGGACAGCCGCGCCCAGACCGCCGGGTCCTGAAAGTTGGTCTCGGGGTCGTCGTAAGGGTCGGTCAGGAATTCATCCTGATGGTGAGCCAGATGCGTATCGCGGAACCGGCCGTAGGGGAACAAAAGCCCCACGGGCAGAAAGACGAGCGTTTCGTTCAGCCAGCGGCGGTGCGTCGGATGGCCGTGCAGCACCTCATGCTGAAGCGAAGAATGAAGTGTCACTGAAAGCGTTGTGATCAAGATGCCCAAGGGCAGCCACAGCGCGGAAAACCAACCTACGCCGAGCCACCACACCCCATAGCAGGCAATGACCAAAAGCAGGGTCGGCCAGTCCACCGATCCACGGTCAGACCTCGCGGCCCCAGTGGATTTGAGACCAGACCCGTTCATAGATGACATAGCAGATGAACCCTATGGTTGTGTTTGCGACCGCCAGCCCACCGCTGACCGCCAGCGATCCTGTGGCGGCATATCCGACGCCCGCCATGCTCAGCAATCCCAGAACATTCCACAGAATTGCTTTTGTTATTGTTCGTTTAGCCGTTTCCATTCCATGCCTTCCCGCGATCAGTAGAGCAAATTTTGGAGACATGGCGCAGGTGGAATGTGATTAACAATTTTCATCATATGTGATATTTATCAACATATGATCGGAAAAATTGACAAACGCGACCGCGCAATCCTGTTTCGCAAGCGCCTGCAACAGGGTCTTACCGAACGCCGCCTCTCGCAGAGCGGTCTTGCGCGCGCCGTTGGTGTCGACCGTTCAACGATCTCGCAGCTCTTGACCGAAGCGGGCGCCCGCCTGCCGAACGCCCAACTGGTCGCCGAATGCGCCAGCGCGCTTGGCGTTTCGGCTGACTGGCTGTTGGGCCTGACGGACCGGCCAGAGCGCTTGGCCGATCTGCTCGCGGCCTCCATGTCGATCACCGAAGCACCGCGGGCGTTGATCGACGACACGATCTTCGCCTGGCATCGGGAGGCGGCGGGTTACAAGATCCGCCATGTGCCCGCGACCTTGCCCGACATGCTCAAGACCCGGGCTTTGATGCGCTGGGAATATGAACCGCAGCTTGGTCGCACCGTCGATCAGGCGATCGGCGCGTCAGAGGACCGGCTTGGCTGGATGCGGCAGGCACGGTCGGACTATGAAATCGCGCTGCCCCTGCATGAGATCGAGGCGATGGCCCATGGCGAAGGCTATTACCGCGGCCTGCCTGCCGCGATCCGGCTGGAGCAGATCGAACGGCTGGCCAGCCTTTACGATCAACTTTACCCCTCGCTGCGGTTCTATTGCTTTGACGCCCGCAAGCTTTATTCCGCCCCGATCACGATTTTCGGACCACTCCTGGCTGTCCTCTATCTGGGGCGCAATTACATCGCCTTCCGCGACCGGGAACGGATCGACGCGGTGACCGCGCATTTCGATGCGCTGGTCCGGCAGGCCGAACTGGGCGGGCGCGAGTTTCCGGCGCTTCTGGCGCGTCTGCGGGCCGATATCGGAAAAGTCTAAGGATCCCGCCTCAGCGCAGCGTGATCAGCTTAGAAATATCGTAACCGTTAAAGTCCAGCACTTCACGCGCAGCGGTGATCAGATCGGCGCGGGCCTGCCCAGGGCGCACGATGATCCGCCCGAAACTGCCCGACGGCGTGCCCACCGCCGCGACCCGATAGTCGCCGTCCACCCACAATATCCAGATCGGTTCCACCCCATCGCGCATCTCGCGCGCGATGCGCCCCGGCCCGGTCAGCCGCGCCCGCGTCGCATAAGCGGTCTTGCCCTTGGTCGCACAGCGCGTGCCCTGCACCGCAAAGCCTTGCGCATCAGCCTGCCAGCGTTCCTGAAGAGCGCCACATCGCGCCTCTGCGCCGAAAGCGGCCACCACTTGCCAGTCGCCCTGAAACCGGCTGCCATCAAAAAGCGCGGCAGACGATATCGCCTGGGCAGGGTCGCGATATGTAACGGGCGTGGGCGGGGCGCTGCAGGCTGACAAGACCAGACCCGCCAGTATCAGCGGCGTTATTCGATGCACTGACGCACCGCCATGCCACTTCCCGTCAACACATCCTCGCAGCCCAACAATGGTTTCACCGGCGCGCAGGTCCGCGACCGGGCAAGGCAGGCGCTTTCGCAATCATCCGCCTTCTTGCAGGTCTTTCCCGCATCGGCGGGCACCGTCATGCAAACGAACGCGCCACCTCTGGGCAAGAAGGACCCGCCGGACTTGATGCAATCTGCATGCACCTTGTCCATAAGCTCTTGCCCGACGAGGGGCAGATCACCGCTCGCCGATCCTGCGCCAGATTCCGGCGGCTTGCAGCCCGCCAGAGCAATGAGGATCAGCACAACACCACTGATCCGCCCAATCTGCTTCATGAACATACCTGTCTCCGGTTGGCCCGGTTTCTCTGGCTACAATCGGCACATCCGTGGTGCGGCGCAAGGGCATCTTCGTTGCCGGGCGTGACTTGACACGATACGAAGGGCTTGATGAAAACCGAAGACACCCTGTTCACGGCCGATATCCGTCCGCTCTCTGTCGGCGTTCTCGTCATGTCCGAGGCCAACGCCTTTTCACTGGCCGCTTGCGTCGATCCCATGCGCGCCGCTAACCGGCGGGCCGGGCGAACTCTGTTTCACTGGGCCTTCCTGTCGGCCGCAGGCGGGCCGGTCACGCTGACCGCAGGGTTCGACGTTGCCACCACGCCCCTGCCCGACCATGCCACCTTCGATCTTCTGTTCATTGTCGCGGGCTTCCGGCTTGAAGAACAGGTGACATCCGATCTTCTCAGCCGCCTGCGTCGGCTCGCGCCCCAGGTGCGCGCCATGGGCGGCGTCGATGGCGGTAGCTGGTTTCTGGCGCGCGCCGGGCTTTTGGACGAGCATGCCGCCACAACTCACTGGGAGGATCTGGAAGCTTTCGCCAGCCGTTTCCCCGGGATCGAGGTGCGCCGCGACCGTTATGTGATCTCGGGCAACAGGGTCACGACCGGCGGCGCGGCGCCCTGCCTTGACATGATGCTGCACCTGATCGGTGTGCGCTGGGGGGCGGAACTGGCGCTGCGGGTGGCGGGGGCCTTTCTTTATGAGCCGCTCCACGCGCCGACCACGCCCCAGCAATCGTTGCCCGCGGCCCGGCTGGCACGCGCCGACCCTGCGCTCGCGCGCGCTATTGCGCTGATGGAGGAAGGGATCGAACATCCCCTCGCGATTGCCCGCATCGCCGATCACCTTGGCCTGTCGCAGCGACGGCTGGAGATGCTGTTCGCCGAACGCCTTGGCACCAGCCCCGGCCGGTTCTATCTGGACCTGCGTCTGGACGAAGCGCGCAGGATGGTCACGGACACAGGCCTGCCCTTGCAGGAAATCGCACTACGCTGCGGGTTCTCCAGCCAGATGGCCTTTTCACGCGCCTTCCGGGCCCGGTTCGGCGGCACGGCCAGCGCACTCAGGGCGGGGCAGGTTCAATAAGGCAGAGGGTGGGTCTTGTGGGCCGCCTCGATGGCAGTCAGCACATCGGCCGACAGGCGCAGGTCAGCCGCCCCAAGCGCAAGATCAAGTTGCGCCACGTTTGTTGCCCCGATGATCGGCAGACTTTGCACGGGCCGCGTCAGCACCCAGGCACTGGCCATCTGCGCCGGGTCGAGCCCCGCTTCGCGGGCGATCTTCAGATAGGCATCGACCGCACCCCAGACTCTGGGCGTGATCCGGCCAGAAAGGGTGGGGTTCAGGCTGCGCCTTGATCCCGGTGGCGTCACATCACCCTGGTATTTCCCGCTCAGAAGCCCGGTTGCGAGCGGCGAGAAGGCCAGAAGCGCCATGCCTTCATTATGGGCAAGTTCGGCCAGATCGAGGTCCCAGATCCGGCACAGCAGCGAATATTCGTTCTGGTGGCTGATGGGGCGCGGCAGACCCATCTCATCGGCCAGGCGTAGCCACTGGGCGGTGCCCCATGTCGTTTCGTTCGACAACCCCCAATGGCGGATTTTCCCGGCGGCGATGGCCTGCCCCAGCGCCGCCAGCGTATCGGCCATATTGGCAAGGATCGCAGCGCGGTCGTGGCTGCGCGGATCGAACCGCCAGCCTTCGCGGAAGTGATAGACATCGCGGTTCGGCCAATGAAGCTGGTAAAGATCGACATGATCGGCCTGCAAGCGCCGAAGCGACCCGTCGAGCGCACGCGCCACCGCATCGCCGGTGATCGGCTCGTTTCCCCGGGCCTGCCCGCCTTCGCCGGTGATCTTGGTCGCAATGATCCAGTCGCCCCGTCGCCCGGTGCGGCCAATCCAGTTGCCGATGATCTCCTCCGTATGGCCCACGGTTTCGGCCCTGACCGGATTGACCGGATACATTTCCGCGGTATCGAGGAAATTGACCCCCACGCTCAGCGCCCTGTCCATCTGCGCGTGACCTTGGGCTTCGGAATTCTGGCTCCCCCAGGTCATGGTGCCCAGGCAGATCATCGACACATCCAGATCGCTTTGCCCCAACCGTGTCTTGCGCATATCCTGCCTCCGCTCTTCGCAGGCAAGTCTGCCCTGTGAACGCAAGAAACCGCAAGGGCGGTGCTTTGCCGACTTCACAAGGATGAAAGAGACTTGGGGCGGGAAAATGCTATGATGGCCATAGTGACGACGCACCGAGAGGCCGGATGATGCGCAGCTTCCTTCTGGGCCTTGCTCTGATCATGCCCATCCTTCTGCATGGCAAGGCCGACGCCCGCGCCCTGCATTATGCGCTGGATCCCGCGCAATCCGTCGTCGGGTTTACCATCGACATGGGACAAAGCCCGCTGAACGGACAGATGCCCGTCACCAAGGCTAGCCTGACGCTTGATTTCGATCGTGCGTCTGCCAGCCGGATTGCCGTCACGCTCAGCCCGGCGGGGGCTGTAATGGGCCTGCCGTTCGCCACGGAAGCCATGAAAAGTCCCGAGATTCTCGATGCAAGGCGCTTTCCCGAAATTCGTTTCGAAAGCACCAAGGTCACTGCCGAAGGCGAAAAGGCCCGGGTCGAGGGGCGCATCACCATCCGGGGCGTCACCCGCCCGATCGTCCTTTCCGCCCGGATCTTCCGCCCAAAGGGCAGTGCCGTCGGTGCGCGCGATCGGCTTACCATCCGGCTGACAGGCACGATCAACCGCAAGGATTTCGGCGCAGTGGGCTATGCCGACATGGTGGGCGACCTCGTAACGCTCGACATCAAGGCCCATATCCTGCTGACCGATTGATCCCAATGGCCAGCGGCCCCTCTGGCCCTTCAGACCCTTTGGCGCTAAGGAACATCCGTTCGGAACGGATGGACCAAATGGCGCGTATTCTCATCACCTCGGCAATCCCGTACATCAACGGGATCAAGCATCTGGGCAATCTTGTCGGCTCGCAATTGCCCGCCGATCTTTTCGCCCGGTATATGCGCGCGCGCGGCCATGAGGTGATGTTCATCTGCGCCACCGACGAGCATGGGACGCCCGCCGAGCTGGCCGCCGCCAAGGCCGGAAAACCGGTCGAGGAATATTGTGCTGAAATGCACGAAGTCCAGAAAGGTCTGGCCAACGGTTTCCGGCTGTCGTTCGATCATTTCGGCCGGTCGTCGAGCCTGAGGAACCACCGCCTGACCCAGCATTTCGCGGGCCGGCTCGCCGACAACGACCTGATCCGCGAAGTGACCGAAAGCCAGGTCTATTCCATCGACGACGGCCGTTTCCTGCCCGACCGCTATATCGAAGGCACCTGCCCCAACTGTGGCTATGACAGCGCGCGCGGTGATCAGTGCGACAATTGCACCAAGCAGCTGGACCCGACCGACCTGATCAACCCGCATTCCACGATTTCCGGCTCAACCAATCTGGAAGTCCGCGAAACCAAGCATCTTTACCTGATGCAGCGGGCGCTGAAGGACAAGATCGCCGCCTGGATTGATGGCAAGAAGGACTGGCCGGTCCTGACGACCTCGATCGCCAAGAAATGGCTGAACGACGGCGACGGGTTGCAGGACCGCGGCATCACCCGTGACCTTTACTGGGGCATCCCGGTGAAGAAGGGCGACCAGCCCTGGCCGGGGATGGAAGGCAAGGTCTTCTACGTCTGGTTCGACGCGCCGATCGAATATATCGCCTGCACTGCCGAATGGGCAGATGCGAATCGCAAGTCCGACGCAGATTGGGAACGCTGGTGGCGCACCGACAAGGGCGCCCATGACGTGACCTATTATCAGTTCATGGGCAAAGACAACGTGCCCTTCCACACGCTGTCGTTCCCGGCCACGATCCTGGGGTCTGGCGAGCCGTGGAAGATGGTCGATTACCTCAAGTCCTTCAACTACCTCAATTATGACGGCGGCCAGTTCTCCACCTCTCGCGGGCGGGGGGTGTTCATGGATCAGGCGCTCTCGATCCTGCCGTCGGACTACTGGCGCTGGTGGCTTCTCAGCCATGCACCGGAATCATCTGACAGCGAGTTTACCTGGGAAAATTTCCAGTCGAACGTGAACAAGGATCTGGCCGACGTTCTGGGTAATTTCGTCAGCCGCATCACCAAATTCTGTGCGGCCAAATTCGGCCCTGCCATCCCCGCAGGCGGCGCCTATGACGACCGCGCTCGCGCCTTGATCGAAGAGTTGGAAAACCGCGTCCGCGCCTATGAAGATCACATGCAGGCGATGGATGTACGCAAGGCCGCGACCGAATTGCGCGGTATCTGGGTGGCGGGCAACGAATATCTGCAAGCCGCCGCACCCTGGACCGTCTTCAAGACAGACCCCGAAGCCGCCGCCGCAATCACGCGCCTGTCGCTGAACCTGATCCGGCTTTATGCGGTTCTGTCGGAACCCTTCATTCCCGATGCGGCTGCCAACATGCTTGCCGGGATGCAGACCGAAGACCGCGCCTGGCCCGGCGACATTGCAACCGCGCTTTCGGCATTGCCCGCTGGTCACACCTTCACCGTGCCCGAAGTCCTGTTTCGCAAGATCACGGACGAGGAACGCGAGGAGTGGGCTGCGAAGTTCGCAGGGGTGCGCGGATGATCGGGCCAGCGGGGTGCGCGACCATAGCGCACCCACGGCCGTCCCTTAGCGCGCGCGCTTTCGCAGCATCCAGCGCCACAGGTAGATCAGCGGCCAGCGCAGGATGGAGGCTGCACCTGCCATCACCAGAAGGCCGACCACTGGGCCAGCCTCATACGTGACCCAACCCAGGATCGGGATACCTATGGCGATCAGCCAATAGGCCGCGCGCCAGTGATTGTCGCGCGCGGGGAACATCGCGATGACCGAGGCGATCAGCATCCACAGCAGGGCGGTGACCAGCGAAGGGGTCATGGCTGATCTTCCGGTAGTGGGGGTGGCAACGACCGGCCAAGCGCCCGACGGCCAAGATACCAGAGCGGGCGGCGGAACATCGACAGGAACCCGAAAAACCCCAAGAGGGCGACCCACACCCCATGTGTGGCACCCAGCCACACAAGCAGCGGCAGCGCGAGCAACAGCAGCGCCAGCCCCGGCATGAACTGCCAGCGCATCGGCAAGAAAGCCGTCAGCGTCGCGGCCAGACCCCAAAGGCAGGCTGCGACGAGTGCGCCACTCATGATGCGAGCTTTTCGGGAAGCGCGTTGGCCCATGCGGATATGGACCCTGCCCCAAGACAAACGACCATATCACCTGGCTGGGCCTGTTCACGCACCAGACGCGCCAGATCATCCTCGCCCGTCAATGCACGGGCATGGCGGTGGCCATGGGCGATCAGCCCGGCAACCAGATCGTCGCGGCTGGCACCAGGGATCGGTTCTTCGCCCGCCGCGTAGACATCGGCGATGGCGACCACGTCAGCCTCGTTGAAGCAGGTGCAGAATTCCTCGAACAGGTTCGACAGACGCGAATAGCGGTGCGGCTGGTGAATCGCGATGACCCGGCCCTTGGTCGCCTGGCGCGCGGCTTTGAGCACTGCGGCAATCTCTACCGGATGGTGGCCATAGTCATCAATGACGGTGACGCCACCCAGAACCTCGCCCACTTTGGTGAAGCGGCGGTTCACACCTGCAAACCCCGCAAGTGCCGCGCGGATTTCATCCTTTTTCATACCCAGATGGCGGGCAACGGCGACCGCCGCCAAGGCATTCGACACATTGTGATCGCCCGGCATCGGCAAAGTGCAGCCTTCGATCACTGCGCCATCGCCTTCGCCCTGAAGCACGATATCAAAATGCGCGACGCCGTTTTGATAGGTCAGGTTCAGTGCCCGCACGTCAGCCTGAGTATTGAAGCCGAAGGTCACGATCCGCCGATCAGTGATGCGCCCAACCAGCGCCTGCACTTCGGGATGATCGGTGCAGCAGACGGCAAGACCGTAGAACGGAATGTTCGATACGAAGTCAAAAAAGCCCTTCCGAAGCGCTTCGATCGTGCCCCAATGTTCCATATGTTCAGGGTCGATATTGGTGATGATCGCAATGGTCGCCGGCAGGCGGTTGAAAGACCCATCGCTTTCATCGGCCTCAACCACCATCCATTCCCCGGCCCCCGCCCGCGCGTTCGAGCCATAGGCGTGAATGATCCCGCCATTGATCACGGTCGGATCAAAGCCCCCCTTGTCGAGAAGCGTGGCCACCATGGTCGTCGTCGTCGTCTTGCCATGCGTACCCGCAATCGCGACATTGGACTTGAGACGCATGAGTTCGGCCAGCATTTCCGCCCGGCGCACGACCGGCAGACCACGACGGCGCGCCTCCTCCAATTCCGGGTTGCCCTTCTTGATGGCGGACGAAATCACCACCACCGCCGCCTCGCCGATATTTTCGGCACGCTGGCCTTCGTGGAATGTCGCCCCCAGCTTCACCAGACGGTCGGTGATCTTCGACGCCTTGGCATCCGACCCCTGCACCGGGTAGCCCAGCGTCATCAGCACCTCGGCAATGCCCGACATGCCGATGCCACCTATGCCGATGAAATGGATGGGGCCGAGTTCGCCGGGAAGTTTGGTGGCTGCGTTCATGGGCGCGGTCTTTCGGTCTTAGGTTGGGCCAGCGCCTCGACAAGAGCGGCAAGGCGCAGGGCGGCGTCGGGCACGGCCTGACGATAGGAAGCAAGTGCCATCTTGGTGGCGCGGGCGGGGTCCGACAGGATCACGGCGATCTGCCCGGAGAGTTTGGCACTGTCAAGGCCGGCTTCGGGTACAACAATCGCAGCGCCCGCCGTGGACAGACCACGGGCGTTGGCCGTTTGATGATCGGCGGCGGCGGCGGCGAAGGGAATAAGGATCGAGGGCCGCCCGATCACCGCGACATCGGCGACCGACGAGGCGCCCGATCGACAGATGACCAGTTGCGCCTCGGCGATCAGGCGCGGCAGGTCGGTGAAGAACGGTGCGATGTCGGCGGCAACCCCCGCAGCATCATAAGCGGCGCGGACGCGGGC